>Ga0209161_10002403_pt1 | contig 15310 bp, 9 predicted proteins | sample GraSoiAngelo_155_FD_186169 | JGI IMG/M metagenome (GOLD analysis project Ga0209161, IMG submission 186169) | Grasslands soil microbial communities from the Angelo Coastal Reserve, California, USA - 14_1009_13_30cm (SPAdes) (version 2) | ecosystem: Environmental > Terrestrial > Soil > Grasslands ...
AGGATCGCGGCTCCGACGGCTGCAATTTGCCGTTGGCGATGCCATGAAGCTGACAAATCCGCGACAGCCCAGGCGGCCAAGACATATAGGCCAATCTGCGGCAAATAAGTGTATCGATCGGCCCGGCCCTGCCATCCGACTTGAATCACGCCGATCACCGGCACCAGCATGCCCAGATACCATAGCCATCCAGTGATAAAGTAAGGCCGTTTTCTCCGGAGAACGATCCCGGCCACGGTGATGGCGATCAGAACTGCGAGTGGCAAGACGATTTCCCAAAGCGACAAGCGATTTTCAGGATGCGGATAGAAAACCGCGAGCTTCACCGGCCAAAGCATTTGCCAGATATAGGCGATGTAGGTCACCACGGCATTGTTGAATCGTAATGAGACTGGCAAATCTTCGGTCCAGCCGAGGGCCTGTCGCTGGGCAAGAAATGTAACGGTGCCCGAGATCGCCGCGAGTGCGATCAGCAGGATTTTTTCCAGCATCAGTCCCGAAAGCTTTCGGGATTGTCGTTCCCACCAATCGAGCCAGTTGGCTTTCGATTCGACCGGAGTCGCCGGAGCAAATCGCTTAAGTGGCCAATAATCCAGAAGCAGAAGGACAAAAGGGAGCGTCACCAGCATCGGCTTGGACATTAGGCCAAGAGCGAGAAGCGCTGCCACAGCCAGATAACGCGCGATTGATGGCGCGCGCGCATAGCGCATATAGGCGCCCAGAGTGAGCATGAAAAATACTGCGCTGAGGACGTCTTTTCGTTCGGCCACCCACGCCACCGATTCCACATGCAAGGGATGAATCGCGAACACTGCCGCAACGAAAGCGCTTCGCCAAAGTGCGCCTGTCATTTCCCGTAGCACTGCAAATAGCAGGAGCACCGCCGCGGTATGCAGTAAAACATTGGTAAAGTGGTGACCTCCCGCCTTCAATCCATATAGCTGGCAATCCAGCATGTGGGAGATTGTCGTCAGCGGATGCCAGTTCTGGGCATGAACGTGGCTAAACGCCCAAGCAATGCCGGCCAGGGTAAGCCCGCCTGTTATTTTAGCATTTTCATAGACGTAGTTCTGATCATCGTAGTTAATGAAGTCGTCACCGAGGGTCTGACCAAAGACCATCCACGTGATTGCCGCGAGAAAAATGCAGACGCTGACAGTCAACCAGCGGCGGTTCGTTTTCGGTACAGCTATTGATTGAGAACTAATAAAAGTGCACGCGCAGCGTTAAAATTTCGCGAGAAAAGACGGCCTAGGATTTCCGTTCGCAGATCAAAACATAATTTTCCAACTGTGGCAGTGGACGCGGCACATCCCCAAAATAATAATGGGTGCGATCGAATGCACTGAGATCGACCAAGCCGATTACCGAATAATTTTGCGGGATATAATCGTGTGCCCAAGTGAAGATCAACCCATCGGATCCGGGTCGCTTCAACCAGGAGTCGGTCATTCCCACGAAGATCAAATATTTTGGACGCGCGCGTTCGATCTCGTGAATCATTTCCCGTTGCATCTGGTGCGCGTAATTTTGTGGTTCCATCAGCGCGTAAGTATAGAGGTAGCCCGTGGCCGAGTGACGTTGCGAATAAAAATAAATCTGAGGCTCGGAACCCAAGACTGCAATCGTGTCGGTCGGAGCGGAGTGTTCCCGTATATATTGCGCAACACGAACCGATTCCGAGAAAGGACTTTCAGGATAAATCATACGAGAAGCAGACTCCACAGGAGCGATGAAGAGAAAACTTCTCTCTTGAAAAATCGGTAAGCTTAGCGCCGCGCCAAAGAAGAGGAAGGGGACGAGGCGGACCGCTCTGAGATGACTCTTCAATAGGTCCGAGACCCTCACGGCGGCGAGAGCGGCCAGTAGCGAAATTGCTGGAAGGAGCAAAACAAAATAGTGGGGGCGAAAGTAGAATCCCGGACAAACCGCGGCCGCTGCAAACACCAGCAGGCCGATCAGGAAACTTGCGTTGGCGCGCATCATCGGATCCCACGCAGACACAACCAGACCAATTCCAGCCAATATCCACAGCGCCCAACCACTTCCAATCACACTCGTAACAACCTGAACGAAGATGTGCATCCCCTCGGTCAGAGGTACCAAGCCGCCATATTGGCGCGCATAGTCGACTGTCCAGAACCAAAATTTCGCGAAAACGCCAGCCCGCCACAGAAAAAAGCAGGCAATTCCGAAAGGCATGATCGCGCCGCAGCTGAACGCGGCAGTTTGCACGAGAGTTTTCTTTAACCCGACGCGGGCTCGACAATCGCGATAGAAAAGATAGCTCGCGCCGAACAGAACAAAAAACACGGCCGGCTGTTTCATCAGCAACCCAATTCCAAAAAGCGCGCCGCTAGCGAAAAGTATTGGTAGTGATTGTCGATCGGGCGGGCGAAGCAAGAGCAGCGCTCCGCCGAGCACCGACAGTACCACGAAGTGCGTCGCATGAGCGGCGAAACCCAAAACCGACGGGCTGACTGAAAGCACTGCGTAAGTTGCAGCAGCACTAATTCCAGCCGTCGAATTCACCAGTCTTCGACCCAGGAAAAAGACGAGCGCAACGGTGGCAGCGTTCAGGAAGAGCAAGCCCAAATGAATTCCGGTGATCGTTTGCCCGAAGATCGACATCATCACCGCATAAGCGGCATAACTTCCCGGGAACTTCATATTGTAGGCGAGTTTGTACGGCGGAATGCCCTGTAACATGAGTTGACCGGTATAGGCGTATTCTCCTTCGTCGCGCTCAAGCGGAATTCCAAGAAGGCGAATCCGAATGGCGACCGTCAGGCCAAGAACGGTCGCCGCCAAAATCCACCACGCGATGCGCAGGAATCTGTTATGGCTCTCGATCTTGTGTGTCACGGAAGGGGTTATTGCAGCCACAAGCAACGGGTCGCAAATAAGCGAATTTCCACTGCAACATCCGATGGCATGGCGAAAAAACTAGACCGTTCCCAATAAATCGCGTGGGCCGGTCCGGGATTGGCACAGGCGCTGCTTATAGAGGCCATAATCATTATGGTTCTCGTAAGCATCCGACCTTACCCCGTCAAAAAGATCTTTCTCATTCTTATCGGATTGATCTGCCTCTCTTCCATTTCTTGTTTCGCTCAATCCCTTTACTTCACGGTCAGCTCTACACCTTACGATAAGCAAATGACGAGAATCCGCCCGGTTCTCTTTTGCAAGAGTGGCGGGGGTAGGCAAAATCTTTCCCTCGCTCTTGTGAACCACTGGATTGAGGATATTCGAGCCATTCCCTATGGTTTTACTCCTGAATGGAAAACCCCGGCAGAGGTGGAGTCAGCTGTTGTGGCCGATTGTAAAGGTAAAGCGGTCGCCCTTTACCAGAGGATGCAATCGCGCGGTGCGGAGCATATTCACCTGGTTATCGGCAAGCGTACCTTTATCAGTCGTAAGACCCATGCCTGGCTGGAGTGGCACACTGATGGCAGGGCTTACGTTCTCGATCCCACCTTCAACTGGGCAGCCTGCCGCGCGGATCAACTCGGCAACGACGCTTACATTCCGTTTTACGCGTACGCCGGGAACCGAAAGTATCGCGCGGCTGCGGCCGCGCTTTACGCGAAAAACTAAATTTCTCGGGCTCGCATCCGACTACTTGCGTTCTTTCCAACCATTTGCTTGGGAATTGGAGCGCCACGTTAACCATCGACCGTTGCGGCGCGAGTTCTGTCGCCGCTTCGCTGTACGCTGCAGCCGTTTCGTTCAGCGAAACGCGGTGTAGCTGCCGACAAAAAAATTAGACTGAATGAAAATTTGTATTGCCAGAGGCGGGGCGGGTGGCTATGATCGCTTTTGGTGGCTATGGAAATTATATGAGCACATCTACATCTTTGCACGCCCAAATTTGCCCTCTTGCCTGCTGCCTTTTTCTCGGTCACGCCTCCGGTCTATTCGCTACGGAATTAGTGCTGGAAAAAGTTCCACCGCTCACCGTCGAGCAAGCGCCGGCTTACCCGCAAAATCTTGCTCGTTATTATCTTGGTGCAAAGGTCGAAGCGGCGCCGCAAAGCCAGCCGATCGCGGCCTTGCAACTTAGTTCCAAATCGGAAGACACCAACACTGCGGAGGCTGCTCTGTTGTGCGATGATCCGACAGTTGGCTACGCGTTGCCAAGTGGCAGCACGACTTTGCTTGTTTCATTTGCGAAAATTGAAAACGTCGATAGCATTTCGTTTCTTAACCGCGGCGCCAAAGGCGATGTGAAGATCGCGATTTCGAGCGCGAAGTTACCTGCGGACAGCCCGCAATGGCATGACGTTTCGCAACAGGAACTGACCTCCGATGCGGTGAAGGCGAAGCTCGGTCCAAGTGAAGCGAAGTATGTCCGGTTGACTTTTGACGTAACAGAGCCGGGACGCATCGCAGGATTCGGCGTTTATTGCACCGCGACGGTGTCAGATTTCACCATGGCGCGTCCGCGTAGGCTTAATGTGCAAGAAAAGCCGGATAGCTTTGGGTTGATCAGTTACAGCCTGACCGACCTGCACGCAAAGGCGCGCGCGCTCTACGTCAGTTCAGGAGAGGATCTCAAACAAGCGAATAACATGATCGACGGTCAACCGGCCACGAGCTTCACTTTCGCTCCAACCGATGTGGTGCCGACGGCAATCATTGATCTCGGCAAAAACACGACCCTGCGCCGGATTTCCGCACTCTATTCGTCGCGGCCGGGGAGCATTGATTTTTTTATCCTGCGATCGTTGCCTGGCTCGGGTCGTGAGACCACCGCGGAAAACGCGCCAAAGACCCTTCATTTCGATGAGAGCACGGTGGCTGATCTGAAACCGGTCGGTTCTGTAGTCGATGACGGCAGTGGCCGCGCCGCGATCGACTTTCCGGAAACGACTGGTCGTTATGTCATGTTGAAATGGAATCCGAAGGAGCAACAGGACACGCCTTTTTCGGTTGCAGAGGTCGCTACCTTCGGCGGAAACCAGCCCACCAGCCTGATGGCCGCTAATATCGCGGGCCCAAGTCGGGAAGGAATTGCGTCTGAGGGGAAAGCTGTTGAGGGGGGGTTCAAAGAATTGCGAGCCGGCAAGGAGATGCCGGAGGAGGGACCGCCAGCCGAAGGGCCTCCTCCGAATCTGCCTGCTCCGCCGCCTTTCACTTTTGTTCCTGAAATTGTGCCTGTCAGTCCCGACTAATAATTTCTCACGCACGAGCCCGTCGATTGGAAAGCACGCTGATCGACGGGCTTTTTGTTTTTGCGGTGCCAATTGATCGCCAGGATACGCAGCAAGAGTTACAGCCGGTTACTACAGCTCGTCGCGAACGATTTTGAAAATGGTCGTGTTCTCTACCGAGCCTGTCAACGCCTCCGTTCCTGGGCCACTTCCAAACGCAACGACGTCATCGAGGGTACTGGAGCGCCGACTTCGAGTAAAACGCGGCCGGCTCCAGAGGCTCCGCTTCGGGTTGCGCGTTGATGGTGCCTGGCACTTTCGCTGCGCCGTAAGAGCTGGCGCCATTTGGACCAGTCGCCCAGGTAATCCATGGCTCTCCCGCGGAATTGAGGCCCAGCAACGCGATTCCGCTGTCCTTGCGAAATGGAAAACCACTCAAGCTCATGCCCCCGATCGCAACATCCCCGCAAACAATGATTGTCGATCTTTGCCCGGCATAACGTCGCGCAACTGCAACCGCGCGGTCTAATTCCGCCGTTTCACCAAGCGTTCTTTCCCCGTTGTTATCCTGCGCCGCTTTGCGCATCAGTCCCGCATCGACCAGGAGCAGATACCCGCCGGCATTGTATTGCAGCAATTCAATCGCGCGACGCACCATGTCCGCAAGGCTGGGTTGTTCGCTTCGCTCTTCGAGTTGGTTCGCAAACGCGAGCTCCGCGCTGCTAAAAGCACCGAAAAGTTTCGGACGGCGCCATGCGGGAATCGTTTCCAGTTCCGCCCGCGTGTGCACGATGTCGAAACCGTTGCGGCGCAGTTCGAGCAAAAGATCGCGGCCATCCTGCCTCTCTCCGCCTTTTGTCTCTGGAAGAAACGATGCGACGCCACCGCCCATGGCGATGTCGATCTTTCCGCCTTCAACGAATTCGCGTGCGACGCTGTCAACGTCGTTTGGATCGGCCGGATGCGCGTAAAAAGCCGCGCTCGTTGGATTGGTCAGTTTCGCATTCGTTACCAGGCCCGTAGCTCGTCCACGCTTGCGCGCCAATTCGACGATGCTCGTGAGTGGTTTTCCATCGCCATCGACAGAGATCGCTCGATTGTTCACTCTCACTCCGGTGGCCAGCGCGGTTGCGGCGGCAGCCCGGTCCGGAACGGCGAAATCTTTCGAGTAATTGATCAGCAGGGCGAGATGATTCATCGAGTCGAAGGTGAGACGCGCGTCCGCGCCGCCCACGTAGAGGCGTGTTGCAGCCAGTCGGCCCGGTGCGAGTCCCTCTCCGATAAACAGAATAATTCCGAAAGGCTTCTGCACGACCCAATGTTGAAAATAAAGAACGCCGAGGCCGGCAAAGGCGAGGAGGCAGAAAAGCGCCAGCAATTGGTTGCGCCACTTCACGAGGGCGATGTAGATGCGCGTACTCCGCGTTGTCAACGAAAGAACCGCTTGTCGATCTTCCTAATCGTCGGCAAAGTGCGCTCCGTATGGCGAGTCCGGTCATGCTCATCATTCGCGACGGCTGGGGCATCAATCCCGGCGGTCGGAACAAAAGCGAAGAAAATGGAGACGCAACACTTCTCGCGCGCACACCGTTTCACGAGAAGCTCTGTCGGGATTATCCCGGCGCTAAATTGAGCGCCAGTGGACGCGATGTCGGTTTGCCCGCCAGCCAAATGGGCAACTCAGAAGTTGGCCATCTTAACTTGGGCGCGGGCAGGATTGTTGATCAGGATCTAACCCGAATTAACAAAGCTATCGCGGAGGGTGAACTGGAGCGTAACCGAGTCGCGCAAGAAACGTTCGCCGGCGCGCGTGGTCACCGCCTGCATCTGCTCGGTCTCGTTTCCGACGGCGGTGTGCACAGCCATTACTCGCATCTGATTGCGCTGGCAAACGCAGCCAAGGAAGCAGGCGTTACTAAAATCTTCGTTCACGCTTTCACCGACGGCCGCGACGCTTCGCCGACCGGTGGCGCGCACGATTTGCAAGTTTGCGAGAATGAGTTGAAGCAGAGCGGCGCGAAGATCATGACGATCGTCGGCCGTTACTTCGCGATGGATCGCGACCGTCGCTGGGATCGAACGAAAAAAGCCTGGGACGCGATTGTTTTCGGCCGCGGCGAAGTTTGCAAATCTTCGCCGGCCGATGCCTTGGCTCGGCAGTATGAACTTGGCAAGACCGACGAGTTCATGCCGCCGCTCATTTTTACAGACGCAAATGAGCAACGCATTCGCGACGACGATACGGTTCTGTTTTTCAATTTCCGTGCCGATCGCGCGCGGCAATTGTCACAAGCATTTGTTTTAAAAGACTTCAATGGCTTCGATCGGGAATCATGGCCGCGAGTTCATTACGTCACACTCACGCAATACGATGTCACTTATCCTTCGCCGTTCATTTTTGCTCCGGAAAAGCTCGTGCACATTCTGGGCGAAGTCGTGAGCGCGGCCGGCAAGTCGCAGTTGCGCATCGCCGAGACGGAAAAGTATCCGCACGTGACCTATTTTTTTAACGGCGGAATCGAGCGCGCATTCCCTAAAGAGGACCGGAAGATCGTGCCTTCGCCCAATGTTGCGACCTACGATTTACAGCCGGAAATGAGCGCGCCGCCAGTCACGGACGAGGTGTTGGCCCGGATGGCGAATTACGATTTCATCGTGCTGAATTTTGCGAATCCGGACATGGTTGGCCACACCGGCATCCTGAAAGCGGGGGTCAAAGCGGTGGAAACGGTGGATGAATGCGTTGGGAAGATCATTCCGAAGCTTCTTGATCTTGGCGGTAAGTGCATCGTGACGGCCGATCACGGGAACTGCGAACAGATGCGCAACGCCGACGGTTCGCCGAATACGGCGCACACGACAAATCTCGTGCATTGCATTTACGTCGCGCGCGATGCCGCCAAGTTTCGCTGCGAAGATGGGATTCTCGCCGATGTCGCTCCGACGCTTCTTTTTTTGCTCGGAATGAAACAGCCAGCGGAAATGACCGGGCGCAACTTGCTTGTTCCGGTTTCCGGGAAACACCCGGGCAGTTAGCAAGATCGACCTCGTACCGTCACCACATCGTCGAACGTGATTTCAAGTTGTCGATTCAACACGCGCGTTCCGGCCGCAGCGATTCGCTGGAGAAAGCGTAATCGATTTTCGGGAGCATTTTCGTATCGGACCGGTTTGCGCGCTAACGAAATGGCGCCATTGGATTCCACCAGCGCGCCCCATCCAACAGGAATTTCTATCTCCTCAAACAATTCGTTAGGCAAAACGAGAAAGAACAAATTCGCACAGCGATAACGAAGTAGTTTTTCGAACTTGGTGCAATCGAAGAGACAATTTTGCAGCGCGGACAACTCGCGCAAAACGCGCGCATAACCGTGATGTTCGATCGCTGCGAAATCGTACGAATCAAATTCGGGAAAAAGTGAGTCCGCGATTCGGAGATTCGGATAATGCACGCGCAAATTTCTTTCGAGAATTTGGCGGCGGCGATAAACAGTTTCCAACCGTGCGCGGACGGCAACGCTGCAACAATTGTCTCTTCGCAAATCAGGCAGCGCCTGTTTGCATTCGAAGATCGCGGTCAACCCGACTCCGCTCGGCTTTGGTCGATAAGCGGCGACATCGGCGCGATATCGACAATGAGGCAAACTCACTTCGAGCGCGCAAGCGGAGTAGCCTTGAGCCTGCGCCCAAAGCAACGCGAGACGTTTCAAACGCGCATGGATCAAAGTTTCCGCGCGACCGTTATTCAAGTGCGCGTCCATTCCGCCAATTCTCGCGCCCAGTAAGTGATGATGATGTCGGCGCCGGCGCGCTTGAGCGAGGTCATGATCTCGAGAACGGCCGCGCGCTCGTCCACGATGCCTTTTTCGGCCGCGGCTTTAATCATCGCGTATTCGCCGCTCACATGATAAGCCGCTGTCGGCTTGCCAAAACGTTCGCGCACCCGCCATAGGATGTCGATGTAGGGCAGAGCCGGTTTCACCATCACGATGTCGGCGCCTTCCTCGATATCGAGCGCGACTTCGCGCAGCGCTTCGTCCGCATTTGCGCAATCCATCTGGTACGATCGGCGATCGCCAAATTGCGGCGGGCTTTCCGCAGCGTCGCGAAACGGTCCGTAAAAGACGGAAGCAAACTTCGCCGCGTAACTCAGGATTCCAGTTTGATCAAAACCGTCCGCGTCGAGCGCCTCGCGAATCGCGCCGATGCGACCGTCCATCATGTCGCTTGGTGCCACCAGGTCGGCGCCGGCCTGGGCATGGGAGAGCGCGGTTTTGACCAGAAGATCGACAGTCTCATCGTTCAGAACATGGAAGTGATCATCATCGATGCGCGTGACGCCGCAATGACCGTGACTCATGTATTCGCACAAACAAACGTCGGTGATCGCGACGATTTCTGGACATTTTCTCTTGATCGCGCGCAATGCTTTTTGCACGACGCCGTTTTCCGCGTAAGCCCCACTGGCCTGTTCATCTTTTTTTTCCGGGATTCCGAAAAGCAGGATGGCTTGCAGCCCCATGTCCCGGGCGCGCTGCGCTTCATCGACGATCCCTTGCATCGACAATTGAAAGACGCCTGGCATGCTCGCGATTGGCCGGCGCTGGTCGATTTTTTCGCTCACGAAAAGTGGCAAAACGAAATCGTGCGGGCTGGGTTTTGTTTCGCGCACGAGATTGCGCAAGGCCGGCGAACGCCGCAAGCGGCGCGGTCGATCCACCAATTTTCTCACAGACCGAGGCTACGCGTTCGGCGCAGGCGTCGCAAGCTCGCCATAGGACGAGTCCGTGTCGCCGCGGCGACCGGACTTGACGGGAGGAAGCGTTCCATGTAGCGCGTGCTTGGCGCGCCCGCCTTCTTTCCATGTCTCAAGCGGCCGATTACTTGTTGATCGATATCAGCAATTCGTTCACGAAACTGGCGTTCGCTTCGAAAACGCGAATTGTTCGGCCGAGACGAATGGCGACGGACAAATTGATGAGCGCTTGTCTTCGTCAATTCGTAAAGCGCCGAAAGATCGAGATGGTGGTTGTTTGTTCGGTTGTGCCCAGAAAAAATCGCGTCGTCCGCGCGGCTGCGGGAAACACAAAAGTGCTTTGGTTAAATTCGCGATTAAATCTTGGGGTTGGGATCGATTATCCACACCCGCGTTCGATCGGAGCAGACCGATTGGCCAATGCTGCCGCGGTTGCAAAGCTTTACGGTTGTCCTTCGATCGTGGTGGATTTCGGCACGGCTGTGACTTTCGACATTATTTCGAAACGCCGAAATTATATTGGCGGAGTGATTGCGCCGGGTCTGGAGGCGATGACAAATTTTCTTTATCAGCGCACAGCTTTGTTGCCCAAACTCTCGTTGACAGAACCGCGCCGCGCCATTGGGAAATCGACAATTGCCGCGATGAGGTCCGGCGCCGTCTTTGGTTATCGCGGGTTAGTGCGCGAGATTATCACCCGGATCAAAGCGGAGCGATTTCCGCGCGAGAAAGTTCACATCGTAGCCACGGGCGGCTACGCACAGTTAATCGCGGCGAAGTTGCGCGAGATCGACGCGATCCATCCGCATCTGACCTTGGAAGGGTTGCGCATCGTCGCGAATCTCAATTCGTAATCGCGCCCGCCAAAAGCCTGGTAGCTTCCCGGCGCAATTCTGCTAATTATAGCGCCAGAAAAGGGATCCGGCTGGCTTGTAAATTTTATGCTTGTCATCGGTTGCGCAAAGGTTGTAATGCGAATGGCATGAACATTCGGAAAATCGCGGCGATTACAGTTTTGGTGTTCAGTTCCCTCGCGGCCACTAACGTTGCACCGTCGAAATCGGAACTGGAGGAAATGTATAACAAAGCGTTCCGGGATTTCGAGGCGAATAATTTTCCCGAGGCATTGAAAGAGCTCGATGCGATAGACGCTCGTCAACCGGATCTGGCGGAATCGCAAAATCTGCGCGGCGTGATCCTGATGCGGGAAGGCATCTACGACAAGGCGGAAGCAGCCTTGCTCGAAGCGGTGCGGATCGATCCGAAGTTTTGGAACGCGCGCTTTAACTTAGCGGAGATTCCGTTTCTCAAGAGAGATTGGGTGGAAGCTCGCACTCGTTTCCAACAGCTTCTCTCGAGTGACGTGGCCGGTCTGGAGGGTGAAGCGACGCAACTTATTCAATATAAGATTCTACTGACCTATCTGCTCGAGGGAAAAGAGAACATGGTCGATTCCATTCTGGCCAAGTTCGAGCTTTCGCCCGATACGCCGGCCGTTCATTACGCGAACGCCGCCATCGCGCTCCAACACAAGAAGAACAAGGAAGCAAGAGATTTGATCGTTGTGGCGGAGAAGAACTTTTCTCCACAACTGAACAAGGTTTTTGCAGAATCGTTGTATGAAGTCGGCTGGCTGGAAAAGCCAGCCGGCCAGACGCGCCCCTCGCTGCCGTTAGCGACTGCGGCCGAGCGCGCCGCAAAGACCAAAGCTTTGGCGCTCTCAAGTTTCGAACAAGCGCAACAAGCCGTCCAACAGCGCGACTTCGCGACAGCGCGGAAATTTATCGACGAGGCCGATGCGGCCGACCCGAATCAGGCGCCGATCCTCAATTTGCGGGGCGAGATTTTGATGGAGCAGAAGGAATTCGACGAAGCGGAAGCCGCGTTTAAGAAGGCGTCCAAAGTGGATCCGAAATTCCGCGAGGCGCAATATAATCTCGCGCAAATTCCGTTTAAGAAAAAAGATTATACACGGGCGCGAGAGCGCTTCGACGCGCTCTTTAAGCAGACACCAGGGGGCGATAAGAATCAGGCGGCGCAGATCATTAAGTTCAAGATCTACATGACGCTTTTGCTCGAAGGCAAAGAGAGCCGCGCGCAAAAGATGATGGAGCAGTTCCAGTTTACGGGAGACACGCCGGCGCTGTACTACGCGCAGGCAGGTTGGGAGTTTCAGCACAACAACCCAAACAAAGCAACCGACTGGATCGCATCGGCCAAAAAGATCTACTCGCCCGCCCTTAACAACCTTTTCGGGGATGCCTTCTATGATCTCGGCTGGCTGCAGAGTCCAGCGATGGTGGCTTCCTCCACTCCGACGGCTGAAGCAGCCACTGCCATGTCGGCGCCAACTGAATCCAGCCCGGCAATCGAGCCCAGCCCGATTCCTAGCGCTGTTGCGGCCGCAAATAATCCAGCCAAAGAGAAGACGGAATCTTCGCCTTCTTCTTCTTCGCCGGCCGCGAGTCCGGTGATTGCTGGAATGGAGGCGACGAGTTCGCGAGCGGCCGAATCTCCCGCTGCGGTTACGCAGCCGCGCGTTGTGGCCTCAAACGAAGCCCCCGCGAAGCCGGAGGAGGCGGCTGCCGCTCCAGCGGCTGCGTTCTCGCCTACGGTTGAAACCCAGGTTGCGGCAGCATCGCCTTCCGCTTCCATCGCTGCATCGGCTGCTCCTGTCAGCCAGGGTGAACAACCTGCTGCTGCTCCATCGGAGCCTTCGGTGCTACCATCGGCCGCGCCTGCCAGCGCCCCGGCTGTCGTGGCTGCCACGCCAGCCACGGTGCTCGCCCCGACTCGCGTCCGAGAGTGGTCCCGGCCTGTCATGGGCGAGACGCCGCAGACGTTGCTCGTTGGCGGATTGCTCCTGGCCGGCATCTTCTTGTTGGCTTGGGTGATCGTTCCGTTGGCTCGGGTGATCGCTCCTGAGGTTCGCCGCCGCCTGACCAACATTACGATTTACCGCCAGGCAGCGCCCGTTACCGGACCACGCTTGGACGAAGTCACTCTCGCTCCATCGCAAGAGCACTTGGCGACCGTGAGCAATCACTTCGTTGGTGGCCCGCGCCGGGTCTCGCTCCAGTTGAGAGCGTCGGAACCTTCGTTGCGACGCAGCGTTCTGCCGCTGGGAAAACTCGATCGCGCTTTCGGCGGAGGAGCAACTCTTGGCGCGGTGGAAACTTTCGCTTATCGCAATCCCAAGCCCGAAGTTGAGTTGGTGCCGCTCGCCGAGCCCATCTTTGAGTCCTCAGTTGGCCCTGTCCTCGAACAGGTTGAGATTCCAAGCGTCGACTTCTCCCCAAGTGCCGAGGTTTTATCCCCAGTCATTCCGCCAATGCCGGAAATGCAAGAGCCCATCGAATGGACGAACGGCGCTCCTGCCGTTTCGGAAATGGCAGCCGCTGCTGTCATTGTGATGGGGGCTGCGCCCGTCGCGGAGCCTGTGTTTGAACCTGAAGTAGAACCGATCGACACCGAGTTTGAATCGTGGACGACGACAGCAGAGCCCGTGATCGAGCCTGTGGTAGAACCGATCGGACAAGGACAACCGATTCCGTATCAAATGTCTGTCTCCGCGATGGAACCATCTGTGGAGGAAGCGGTCGAGACGCCCTCTTTTGTCCCGCAGGCCATTTCCACCGAGCCGTCAGTCCCGCAAACAACCATACCTGTAACCATGCCTGAACCGATCCAAATCCCAACCGCTCAAGTAACCAGAACTCCAGCCGCCGTAGGTGCACCGCAGCCCGCTGGCGCACCGCAGCCGGCTGGCGCCATGCACACCGCCGTGCAGCTCACTTTCTCTTTCGAGATCGCCTCGATGCAACTTACGCCCACCTTCAAAATGGGTGCCTTGCAAGTGCGGCCGACCTCCAAGATCGTCACCATGCGTCTGGCTCCTACCCAACAGGGGCAGCCAGTAATGAATTTGCAGGTCACTTTCGAGATCGCAAAGATTCAGCCGGCGGGAGGAGCGCTTGGCAGTGTCCGATTGACTCCCTCTCAACAGCAGCGGCCGACGGCCACAGGTTCGCCTTCCTTTACGGTCGGAGGGTTGCAACTCGTCCCGAATTTCGAGGCTGCGCCTTTGCAACTGACTCCGTCGCAGCAAGGACAAGCCTCCGTCCTGATAACAGCTCCGTTCCAGATTGGGACGGTCGAGTTTTCACCGTCGTTTGAGATTGGGGCCATTGTCCTGAATTCGAATTCCAAGCAGGTTGCCGTGCAGTTGCCTGGTGCGGGCCTGGTCCCAAGCGAAGGCATCCCGATGTTCGAGATTGCAAACTTGCAGCTCACGGGCGCCGGCGAAATCGGAATGATGCAGCTCAATCTGCTCGGTCACGGCCCGAGGCGGGCGTAAAGCGAGTTGGATGGCTACGTTATGTGCGGCGGAATCGTGGACTTCGCGCCGATGCCGCGCGTGCAACTTCTAGCTTACGATCTTCTGCCGCGTTTAACGAAATGGCTGCGATTGAGCGACCGTAGTTGCGTGGGCAGAAATTCTCCGTCTCGCCGGATCAATTTGCCGTCGAAATAAATCTCCCCTCCACCGTAGTCCGACCGCTGGATGCTTACCATGTCCCAGTGCACCTGGCTTCGATTCCCATTATCGGCTTCTTCATAAGCCTGTCCCGGCGTGAGATGAAACGAACCGGCGATTTTCTCATCGAATAATATGTCCCTCATCGGTTGCAGAACGTGGGGATTAAACCCGAGCGAAAACTCGCCGAGGTAACGGGCGCCGGCGTCCGAATCGAGAATTTTGTTCAGCTTCTCCGTCTGGTTGCTTGTTGCATCGACAATCTTGCCATCGCGAAACTCCAAGCGGATGCCATCGAAGCCGGTGCTCTGATAAATGCTCGGTGCGTTGAACGTGACGCAACCCTGAACGGAATTTTTCACGGGGCAACTGAAAACTTCGCCGTCGGGAATATTGCGATCGCCTCCGCAAATAACAGCTGGAATTCCCTTGATGCTAAAGCGGACGTCGGTGCCCGCCCCTTTAATCTCGACACGGTCCGTCCTTTCCATCAGCGCCTTAAGCGCTTTCATGGCCGGTTGCAGTTTGCGGTAATCCAGCGTGCAGACTTCAAAGTAGAAATCTTCGAAGGCCTCGGTGCTCATCCCGGCAAGCTGCGCCATCGACGGCGTCGGCCAGCGCAGCACCACCCATTTCGTTTTTTTGACCCTTTGATCTTGCACCGGCCGCATTTTCTTCGCCATCAACTGCATTTGCTTTACCGGCACATCAGAAAGCTCGGTGATGTTGTCGCTCCCGCGCACTGCGATGTATGCGTCCATCTTCTTCATGCGCGCGAGCTCATGGCTCGCCATTAGTTTCAATTGTCGATCCGACGCCCCGAGTGTGAGCGCGCGACTGACTCGAGCGCGGTGAATTTGT
>Ga0209161_10002408_pt1 | contig 15296 bp, 10 predicted proteins | sample GraSoiAngelo_155_FD_186169 | JGI IMG/M metagenome (GOLD analysis project Ga0209161, IMG submission 186169) | Grasslands soil microbial communities from the Angelo Coastal Reserve, California, USA - 14_1009_13_30cm (SPAdes) (version 2) | ecosystem: Environmental > Terrestrial > Soil > Grasslands...
TGGTGCTGCGGGCGGGGGTGAGCGACCGTGAGCTCACCGAGACGAAGCTCGGCGTGCTGACGCACCTGCCGGTGCGCGTGCTCGGCGCCGTCCTGAACGACGTGCGACCGGGGGGCGCGTACCGCTACTACTCGTATTACCTCGAGGGGTACGAAGCGCACGATGAGCCGGATGCGGCCCAGGCGCGGGTGCTGCGGGGCGTCGAGGAGCCCGCGGCGCGGTAGCTACTGGGGCGTGGGGCGGCTCACGAACTGTCGGATCGCTCCCGCTTCGCTTCCTTCTTCTTCCGCGGCGCGCAGCGCATGCAGCGCGCGCGCCAGCAGCACGGCGGGATCGAGCGCCGTGGTGCGAAAGCCGGAGCGCGCCTCGTAGCCGGCGCGCAGGCGCGGCGGCCGCTCCCCGGCCGCCGTCACTCCCCCCTTCAGGGACGCGGGCGCGGCGAGGGCGTCGCCGAGGCGATGAAACAGCCGCACGGCCCCGATGGCATCGGTGTCGGGTGCGAGCACCGCGAACTCGCGCGGGCCCAGCCGGCCGACCGTGTCGGCCGTCCGAGCGGCGGCCCGCAGCGCCCGCGCCAGCGAGTCCACCAGCGTCGAGCCGTTCGGCTCGGAGGCGAGCGCGACGCACGCGAGCGACGCGTCGCGCCGGTCCACCTGCGCCGCCAGCTCGCGCGCCCGGCGCTCCAGACCCCGCGCGTTGTACAGGCCGGTGCGCGGATCGAGCAGGCCGCCCTCGCGCGCCGCGTCGGCGTCGAGCTTGGCCCGCACGTGCCCCTCGAGCCGCAGCAGGAACTCTTCGGTATCGAGCGGCTGTCCCCACATGCCGTTCGCCCCCGCCCGCAGCGCGTCGATCACCTGCGCCCGGGCGAGCGGGCCCGGACTGGTGACGAGGATGGGAGTGCTGGGCGTGATGTAGGGGTCGACCCGCAGCGCGCGGCACAACGCCAGGACATCGGTCTCGGGCAGCCCGCTGTCGAGGACCACGACGTCGGGCGCCGAGCGGCGCGCGCCCTCGAGCGCATCGCGGCCGGTATATGCCTTGAGGACCGCGTAGCCGGCGGGCCGCAGGACGCTCTCGAGCGATCGGGTCACCCATTCCTGGGCGTTCGCGATCAGTACGAGCGGGGCATGGGAGGGCGTCGCAGGCACCGGCATGCGCCCCGTTCTTGCATACCGCGTGCGCGGGAGGACGGGTGGCAAGTGCTTGGGACGGGGCCTGTTGGGATGGAAACCCGCGCGCGCCGGCGCCACGTCGCGGTGATCTGCCAACAAGGGTGTAACGCACCTGCGGCGTTTGCCCGGTGTGCGCCGCGGTCGGGGGGGCGGGAACCGGCGGCCCCAAACTTGATAGTGCCTGGGGGCACGATGCGGTGTCGGCAATGCAGCGAGCTACAGGCGGAGGCGCGACGGCCCGAGCTCAGCCCGCCCGGTCGGTGTGGTGGCGGGCGTGGTGTGCGCGCACTGTGGCGCCATGATCGGACCGGTGGACATCGCGTCGCGCCTCGTCGCGAAGCTGGCCGAGCTCCGACGGTTCGGCCTGACGGGCCGGGACGAAGTGCTGGGCCCGCCCTCCCCGCCTCCCTCTCGTACGCGGAATCGTTGAGTCATGTGCGGCATCATCGGATACGTGGGAAAGCGGGAAGCGGCGCCGATTCTGGTCGAAGGGTTGCATCGACTGGAGTACCGCGGCTACGACTCGGCGGGCGTCGCGGTGCAGAACGGCGCCGGTGTGGTGGTGACGAAGCTCGCCGGGCGCGTGGCGGGGCTGGGAGAGCTCCTGGGGCGCGAGCCCGTGCACGGGACGAGCGGCATCGCGCACACGCGCTGGGCCACGCATGGCGCGCCCACTACGCGCAACGCGCATCCGCACACGGATTGCAGCGGCACCGTGGCACTCGTCCACAACGGAATCATCGAGAACGCCGACGCGCTGCGGGCGATGCTCGAGCGCGGCGGCCACCGCTTCACCACCGACACCGACACGGAGACCCTGGCGCACCTGATCGAGGAGGCGGTGGGGCAGACGCTCGAGGCGCGGGTGATCGCCGCGCTGGGGCTGGTGGAGGGAACGTACGGGCTGGCGGTCGTGTCGGCGACGGAGCCGGGAAAGATCGTGGTGGCGCGGCAGGGCTCGCCCGTGCTCCTGGGGATCGGCGACGACGAGCTGTTCGTGGCGTCGGACGCATCGGCGGTGCTGGAGCACACGCGCTCCGTCGTGTATCTGGACGACGGCGACATCGCGGTGCTCACGCCCGAGGGATACTCGGTGCTCGATCGCGAGTCGCACGTGCAGCTGCGCGCCGTGGACGACGTCTCCTGGGACGTGACCCAGCTCGAGCTGGGCGGCCATGCCCACTTCATGCTCAAGGAGATCATGGAGCAGGCCGAGACGGTGCGGGCCACGCTGCGCGGGCGGCTCCTGCCCGATGCGGGGAGCGCGCGCCTGGACGGCCTCGACCTCACCCCCGAGGACTGTGCCGCCATCCAGCGCATCGTCATCGTGGCGTGCGGCACGTCGTGGCACGCGGGACTGGTGGGCCGCGACCTGATCGAAGAGCTGGCGGGGATTCCGGTGCAGGTGGAGTACGCCTCGGAGTACCGCTACCGCCGGCCGCTCGTGGCGCCGGGCACGCTCACGCTCGCGATCTCGCAGTCGGGCGAGACGGCGGACACGCTGGAAGCGCTGCGCGCGGCACGCGCCGCCGGGTCGCGCGTGCTCGGCGTCGTCAACGTGGTGGGCAGCACGATCGCGCGCGAGTGCGCGGGCGGCATCTACCTGCACGCGGGACCCGAGGTCGGAGTGGCGTCGACCAAGGCGTTCACGTCGCAGATCGTGGCGCTGGCCCTGTTGGGCCTGTATCTCGGGCGGGCGCGCGGGATGACGGCGGAGCGGGGCCGGGAGCTGGTGTGCCGCCTGATCCAGCTGCCGCAGCTCGTGACGCGCGCGCTGGCGCTCGAACCGGAGGTCCGGGCGCTGGCGCAGCGCTTCGCCGACGCGCGCAATTTCCTGTACCTCGGGCGGGGCGTGAATTTCCCGGCCGCGCTCGAGGGCGCCTTGAAGCTCAAGGAGATCTCCTACATCCATGCCGAGGGCTACCCGGCGGCGGAGATGAAGCACGGGCCCATCGCGCTGATCGACGCCGCCATGCCGGTCGTGTTCGTCGCGCCGCGCGACGCCGTGTACGCCAAAGTCCGCTCGAACATGCAGGAGGTGAAGGCGCGCGGCGGGCGACTCATCGCCGTGACGACCGAAGGAAGCGACGACCTCGGGCGCCTGGTCGAGCACCAGCTGCGCGTGCCGGCCACCGCGTCGCTCCTCTCCCCCGTGCTGACGACCATTCCGCTGCAGCTGCTCGCCTACCACATCGCCGTGCAGCGCGGCTGCGACGTGGACCGGCCCCGCAACCTCGCCAAGAGTGTCACCGTGGAGTAACGGACATATGCGACGAAACACCGCCCTCACCGCCCTCCTCGGGGCCGCCGCGCTCGCGTTCGGGTCGCTGCCCGCACGGGCGCAGCAGCCGAACGCCGACGCCCATCGCATGCAGGCCACCCGGCCCGAGCTCGAGGCGACGCTGGAGCGGCTGCGCGCCCTGGGGCAGGCCGATACGAGCGACGTCCGCTCGCGGCTCGAAGACGGCGACTTCCGCCCCGGCGACCGCGTGCTGCTCGCGGTGGAAGACCCGATGCTCGGCAGCGACCGGCCGCCCGTGGGCGGCAAGTCCCAGGAGCAGCAGCTGTCCGACACGTTCACCGTCGGCGTCGGGCCGGAGATCATGCTGCCGGTGGTGGGAGCGGTCTCGCTGCGGGGGACGCTGCGCTCGGAGCTCGAGCCGGTGGTGACGCGCGCGATCGGGCGCTACCTGCGCGATCCCGTCGCCCACGCCCGCTCGCTCGTGAGCGTCGGGGTGACCGGCGAGGTGGCGCGGCCCGGGTTCTACGGCCTGGCGCCCGACGCCGTCGTGTCGGCGGCGCTCAACGCCGCCGGCGGCCTCACCAAGGACGCGAAGATGGACAAGCTCAAGCTGGAGCGGGACGGACACGCCCTGGTCGAGGGCAAAGCCCTGCGGCGCGCCATCGAGCAGGGGGCGACGCTCGACGCGCTGCACGTGCGCTCCGGGGATCAGCTGGTCGTGCCATCGAAGCAGCACGGCGACATCTACGGCCCGCTGCGGTTCGTGGCCGTGCTGCTCGGCATTCCGGTGACGGTCTACACGCTCACGCACCTGCACTGAGCGCGCGGCGGGCAGAGGGTGACTACGGACCAGATGACGCGAGCCGCCACGCGGACGCTCCCCAGGACCGCGGCGGCGCGCGACGAGCTCGACATGGCGGTCGCTCAGGAGCTGGGCGATCGGTACCAGGTGGAGCGGCGCGAGCGCTGCGGACCGCTCTCCTGCGTCTACCTCGCTCGGGACGTGGCCGCCGGGCAGGTGGTTGCCCTGAAGGTGCTCCCGCACGCCTGGAGGCAGGAGCGGGCCAGCGAAGGGTTTGAGGCCGCCATGGCCGCGTGGGCGACACTCGATCACGCCCACATCATCCCCGTCCGCGGATTCGGCCGTACGTCGCAGCTGCTGTGGTACGCGATGCCGCACATCGACGGTCGATCGCTGGACGACGTGCTGCGCAACGGCGGGCCGTTGGAGCCGCGAACCTGCCTGCGCCTCGTCGAGCAGCTCGCAGCCGCCTTGCACTACGCGCACGGCCGCGGCGTGACGCACGGAAACGTAAAGCCCGCGAACGTCATGATGGCGTCCGCAGGGTTGGCCCTGTTGAGTGATTTTGCCCTCGCCCGTGCGCTCGAAGCCGGCGTCCCGCACGCCGCCGCCGCATCGCGCTCGCGGCTCGCGCACTACGTGACGCCCGAAGAGCGCCACGCGCGCCAACTCGGGCCGGCAGCCGATCAATACGGCCTGGCTGTGCTGGCCCTCGAGTGCTTGGAGGGGGCGGCATCGCCCGGCCCCCGCCCGCCCGTGCCCCGCGGCGTGCGCGAGGCGCTCACGCGGGCCCTCAGCCCGGATCCGCAGGATCGGTATGCCACGGTCCTCGATCTCGTCGCGGCGCTCGCCGCGGGAGCGGCACCGGCGCCGGCATCGCTGTCGCAACCGGCGGCACCGCTCGCGCGGCCGCCGGTCGCCCCCCCGGTGTTGTGGGACGACGGGTACGAGCCGGGGGGGCCACGCGCGCGGATCCTGCGGCGGCTCGCGCGTGGCGCGGCACTGGTGATCGCGCTCGCGGCCGCCGGGCTGATCGGCTTCCGGCTCGCGTCTCCCCCGCCCGAGGTCGCGACCATCGTCGCCGACCCCCCGCAGCCGGTCGCTCCGGTGCCGCCGCCGGACACGGCTGCTGCGCTGGTGGAGCGGCTCGCGCCACGCCCGCCAGTGCAGCGCGCCACGCCCACCGCTCCCCGGCCGGCGCCACGACGCCCGGCCGTTGTGGGCGTGGGGCGCCTATTCGTCGGGGCGACGCCGTGGGGTGAGCTCCACATCGACGGTCATGTGGTCGGGCACACGCCCATAGTGGCCCTGCCGATCGAGGCCGGCTGGCACCAACTACGCGTCGTGCGCGACGGATTCGCCCCGTTCGAGCAGCACGTCCACGTCGCACCCGGCGAGGATGTGCGCCTTACCAGCATCGTGCTCCAGCCCCTTCATTTATAAGGGGCAGAACACCCCGCCTGAGGCGCGTGTGCAACAGGTGTTGGGGCCGCCACGGCCCCTTTTTTGAATGCACTTGTCGACACGATGCTATGTCGACGCTGCAGCGGAGTAGAATCGGCGCCGCAGTTCCCTCCGGCGCGCCCGCCCACCACGCCGAGCGTGTTGCCGGTGCTGCTGTGTGTGCGCTGCGGAGTCGTGCTCGGCCCCGACGATCTCACCGCGCAGCACGTTGCGATGCTGGCCGAGCTGAACCGGTTCGGGCTCACCGGCCGGGATGGGCTGTTGAAGGACCCTCCGCCGAAGACAGCGTAAACACCGCCAGCTCCGGCAGACAGAACAGCCGTGCCGGAATCGTCACGGTGCCGATGCCGCGCGAGACGTACAGCGGCGCCAGCGTGTCGCGGTACCAGCCCTCGACGAAACGACCGCTCCCCCAAGGCGTGTACGGCGCGTAGAACGGCAGCCGGATCTGGCCGCCGTGTGTGTGGCCGGCGAGGATCGCGGCGGGCGGGGGAAAACGGTCGCGCGGCACGCCGTCCACGAACCCCGGGGCGTGCACGATCCAGATCGCCGGATCGGCGGCGTCGAGCCCCCGCACCGCCGCGGCGACGTCGGGCTCGCCCGCGACCGGGTCGTCGATGCCCACTAGCGTGAGCTCCGCGCCGCGGAGCGACAGGCGCGCACTCGAATTGTAGAGCAGCTCCACGCCGGCCTGGCTGTAGGTGCGGTCCGCCCGGCCCCGATCGATTCCCCCGTCGTGCTCCCAGTTGCCCAATGTGGCGAACGTAGCCTCGCTGCCGCGCGCTGCGCGCGCCCAGTCGCCCAGCACCGGGAGGTCGCGCCGGTAGTTGCAGATGTCGCCGATCAAGAGCACCACGTCGGGGCGCTCGCGCTCGAGCAGCGCCAGCGTGGCGCGCGCGGCGCGTGAGAAGGCCCGATGCAGATGCACGTCCGTGACGCAGGCGAGGCGCAGCCCGGCGAGGCGGGGGTCGAGCCCGGGAATGGCGAGATCGTGCCGGGTGAGCTCGATCGCGCCGGGCTCGCGGATGAACCCGTCGCCCAGGGCGGCGGCGGCGAGCACACCACCTGTAGCGGTGAGAAAGCGACGGCGCGTGAGCACGTGAGCCATGTCACATAAAGTAGTGAGACCGAGCGCTGTGTCGTAACGCTAAGTGTTGCACTGGTTCGCGCCGGCCTCGGGACGTGAGCCGCACCGAATTGCGGCTGCAACACGGGGTGTTGCGTCGTCGTCACGCTGCACGCAGCCGGCATCCACCGGGTCCTGCCCGGATTGGAAGGCATGGAAGAGACTGGAAGGGACTGGAAGGGACTGGAAGGGGCGGGAAGTGCGCGCTGTCACCGGCCCGCGGGTCACGCTCGCGTAACGGCGTCGTTACGTGGCTGGTACACGGTTTGCCCCCCGGCGATCGGTGCACCGCTCGTAGGGGCATGGCGCGGGCGCAACGACCAAGGGAGGGCATTGTGCGGATCGGCTTTTTGATGGGACGGTCGTTCACCGAAGATCGCCACCAGGCCGACATCGTCACGTGGCTGCGGCAGTGGGGGGCGAGCGCGGAGCCCCTGCATCTCGGCGACGACTTGATCGACGTCGCACGCGTCAGTCTGGACCATGATCTCTTCGTCCTGAAGAGCCGCAGCGACCTCGCGATGAGCGTGGCCGCGGACCTGCACGGCGCCGGCGCGAGACTGCTCAACCCGTACCCCGTCTCGGCGCTGCTGCGCGACCGGGTCGTGACGTTCCGGGTGCTGCGGGCGGCGGGGGTGTCGGTGCCGGAGACGTTCGCCGCGTCACACCCGAGTCAGCTCCTGCCCGCGCTGGACCGCGGGCCGCTCATCGTCAAGCCGTACCGCCGCTACAAGAAGCACCGCCCCGAGGTCGTCACCAACGCGGCGGAGCTCGCGGCACTGGGCCCCAGCGAGGAGCCGGTGTTCGCCCAGCGCTACCATCCGCCGGACGGGCCTGATCGCCTGGTGTACTCGATCGGGTCGGAGCTGTTCGGCGTGCTGCGCGGCCCAGAGGGCGCCCCCTTCGCGCTCTCCCCCGAGCTGGTGGACATCGCGCGGCGCTGTGGCGCGGCCTTGGGCATCGACCTGTTCGGCGTCAACGTGGTGGAGAGCGCCGGCCGCGCGTACGTGGTCGACATGTCGAGCTTCCCTTCGTTCCGCGGCGTGCCGGACGCGGCCCGGCGCGTGGCGAAATACGTGCTGCAGGCGGCGGAGCGCGCCGCGTGCGGCGAGCCGGTGGCGCCGGCCGAGCTGCAGCGGGCCCCGGGCCGGGCGGCGACGCGCGCGCTCAAGGGCTCGAGCCTCCAGCTGGTGCTCGGCGCCCTGTCCGGCACCGAGGCGACGCCGCAGGAGCTGGCCCAGATCGAGAGCGTCGTCGACGACATCCGGCTACGCTCCAGGGCGGCGACGTCGCCGCCGCGGGTGCGGCCGGGACGCCCCCGACGGGACAGTCGCCCCACCCAGCCGCCGTCTTCGCCGCGCGTGGCGATGTACTCCCAGGGGATGGTCGGGTTCGGCCACATCCGCCGCAACGCCTCGATCGCCCATGCGCTGCGCGGCTCGGCGCTGCAGCCGGCCATCGTGATGATCGCGGAGGCGTGGCAGGCCGGCGCGCTGCTCCTGCCGGAGGGCGTGGACTGCGTCACGCTGCCGGCGTTGCGCCGCGAGCCCGACGGGGCGTACAACCCGCGCTTCCTGCTGGACGTGTCGGACCAGGACCTGATCGCCCTGCGCACGCGAGTCATCCGCAGCGCCATCGAGGTGTTCGACCCCGACGTGATGATCGTGGACTACCTGCCGCTCGGCGTCGCGGGCGAGCTCGCCACCACGCTCGACCGCCTGCGCACGCGCGGCAACACGCGCTGCGTACTCGGGCTGCGCGAGGTGCTGCACGACGGCGAGACGGTGCGACGCACCTGGGCCGACCGCGCCACCATGGACGCCATCCGGAACTTCTACGACGCCGTGTGGATCTACGGCGATCCGGCCGTATTCGACCCGGTGCGCGAATACGGGCTCGGCCCCGACGTGGCGGCCAAGGCGCGCTACACGGGATATCTCGACCAGCGGCCCCGCCTCGACCTCGCCGCGGCCCGCGGCGACCCCATGCTGGAGAGCCTGCCGCCGGGCAAACTCGCGCTCTGTCTGGTGGGGGGCGGGCACGACGGCCAGGCGCTGGCGGAAGCGTTCCTCCAGGCCGAGCTGCCCGACGACACCACCGGCGTGCTCGTGACCGGTCCCCTCATGCCGTGGGAGCAGCGGCAGCAGGTGCGCTACGACGCGCAACAACGCGCCCGCTTCCGCGTGCTCGACTTCGTGCCCGAGCCGATCGCGCTGCTCGAGCGCGCCGACCGCGTCATCGCCATGGGCGGCTACAACACCTGCTGCGAGATCCTCTCGTTCGAAAAGCACGCCCTGCTCGTGCCGCGCGTGGCGCCGGAGGCGGAGCAGTGGATCCGCGCCGAGCGGCTGCGCGATCTCGGCCTCGTCGAACTGCTGCATCCCGATCAGCTCGCCCCGCGGGCGTTGAGCGAGTGGCTGGCGCGCGACCTGGGCTCGGCGCCCAGCGTGCGCGACCGGATCGATCTGGCCGGCCTGACACGGATTCCCAGCTTGCTGCAAGAGCTGCTGGGTGCCGCGGCGAGACCAGTGCCGCTCGCGGTGTGAGGAGCGGCCCCCGCTCTGATGGTTACCGCCCCCACCCGCACGCTGCTCTTGTACGCCCAGGATCATAAGGGCCTCGGACACATTACCCGCACCCTGACGATCGCCCGGCACCTGCTCGCGGCCCACCCCGACGCCGTCGCCTACGTCGCGACCGAGTCCCCCATCACGCGCGACTTCGTCCTGCCGGAGCGGTGCGACTACATCAAGCTCCCTACGCGGCTGACCCCGCGCCCGGCCTCCCCGACGCCGGGCGATTCCGCAGACGACGCCCGCTTCCGGCGGCTGCGCGCAGAGCTGCTGCGCGACGTGGCGCTGGGCCTCGCCCCGGACCTGGTGCTGGTCGATCACGAGCCGCTGGGGCACAAAGGGGAGTTCTCGGACGGGCTCTCCGCCCTGAAAGCGCAGAGCCCGGGCACGAAGTTCGTGTTCGGGCTGCGCGACATCATGGACGACATCGGTCGCATTCGGGGCCAGTGGCGCGAGCTGGGCGTGTACGACGCGCTGGAGCACTTGTACGACGGGATAGCCGTATACGGCCAGCCCGATCTGTTCGACGTGGCCGATGCCTACGCCATCCCCGAGTCGGTGCGACCCAAGCTGCACTACTGCGGCTACGTGGTGCGCGACCTCCCCACGGCCGATGCGACGGTCGTGCGCCGCCGCTACGGCCTGCCCGAGCGCGGACTGCTGCTCACGGCCAGCGTGGGGAGCGGGAGCGACGGCTATCCGGTGCTCGACGCCGCCTGTACGGCGGTGGAGCGGCTGCGCCGCACATTCCCCGATCTGGTCGCGGTGCTGGTGACGGGTCCGTTCATGCCGGCCGGCGAGCGGACGCTGCTCGAGGCGCGCGCCACGGCGGCGTGTCGCGTGGTGCCCGAGGCCGACACGCTCGAGCTCATGGCCGCGGCCGACGCCATCCTCGGGATGGGCGGCTACAACAGCGTGATCGAGGCGCTGGCGGCGGCGCGCCCGCTGGTGATCGTGCCGCGGGCCACGCACAAGGTCGAGCAGCAGATCCGCGCCGAAACGCTGGCGGCACAGGGGCTGGCGCAGTGGGTACATCCCAAGGACCTGAACGGTGACGGCGGCGGGGGGGGCTCCAAGCTCGCCGCGGCGCTCGAATGGGCGCTGCGGCGCGATCGCGCGGAGCACGCGCGCCGGGTGCGCGAGATCATCCCCGCGTTCGATGGCGCGACCCGGCTCACCGCCTATCTCGCACAGTGGCTCGGGGGAGACTGATGGACGCGGCCCACACGCAGCGCGTGCTGAGCGCGGCCCTCGCCGGGCTGCACGGCGGCGCGGCGCGGCTCGAGCGCTGGAGCGTGAACGACGGCTTCACCGCGTATGGCAAACGCCGCGTGGTGCGCTACGAGCTCGAGGCGACAGTCAGAAAGGGCACCTCGCGCCGCTACGAGTGGCTCGGCAAGTTTTACGACGAGGACCGAGACGCGCGCCGGGTGGCGAGCGTGCTGCGGCAGCTCGCGGAGGTCACCGCGTCCGGTGCGCGCACCGGGCCGGCGGTCCCAGGCGTCATCGCCTATCACGCGCCCGAGCGGCTGTTGTTGCTCACGTACGAGCCGGGGGAGCCCGTGGCCTCCGCCATCGGGCACACGACCCTTCCCGTGGTGTCGGCGATGGGGCGCGCACTGGCCGCGTTGCACGCCGCCCCGATCGTCCTCGAGGAAACCGTGCCGCCGCCTTGGCCCGCCTCCGTACTTGCCGATCTGCAACCCAGGGTCGCTGAGCTGTGTGGACGGTTTCCCGAGGAGGCGGCCGCGCTCGAGCGCGCCCGCGCCGAATTGGAGCGCACTACGCCACCGCCGCCTCCGTCGGTGTGCTTCGTGCACGGCGACTTCGGCCCGGCCAACCTGCTGTGGCGGTTGGGGCAAATTGTCGTGCTCGATTTCGACAAGTGCACCACCGGCGATCCCGCCCTGGACCTGGGAAATCTCCTGGCGCAGCTGTTTCGCATGTCGCTGCGCAAGCCCGACCGGCTGCGCGACTTCGCACCCGCGCGCGCGGGGGTGCTCGACGCGTACCGGCGCTCGTCTCAGCCCGATCCCGGTCTCGAGGCCAGAGTCGCCTGGTATCAGCAGGCCACGCTGCTCCGCAAGATCCACCGGCTCACGTTCAACACCACGCGGCACCCGAGCCCGGAAGGACTGCGCCGGCGGCAGGTGGAAGCCGAGCGCCTGCTCGAGATGGGGACGAGGGCATGACACTGCGCCGACGCCCCCTGAGCCGATTCCGCCAGCTGTTCGTCGCCAACCTGCGCGAGGTCAAGGGGCGACTGCTGTTCGCCGCCCTGTGCACGCTGGGGGCGACCGCGGCGGAGCTGCTGAAGCCGTGGCCGCTCAAGGTCATTCTCGACCACGTCATCCTCGACAAGCCGATCCCGCCCTTGCTGCGGGCGCTGCACGCGGTGCTGGCGGTGGGCAAGGTGCCGCTGCTGATGGAAGCGGCCGCCGGCATCGTGCTGATCGCGCTCACCGGCGGACTGTTCTCCTACTTCCAGATCTTCATCACGTCGTCCATCGGCTACAAGATGGTGTACGCGCTGCGGCGCGAGATGTTCACGCACCTCCAGACCCTGTCGCTCGCGTTTCACAATCGCGCCCGCTCGGGCGACCTGCTCACCAAGATCGCGGGCGACACCAACACCCTGAAGGACGTGTTCGCCGATTCGATCCTCAAGTTCACCTCGTATGTGCTGACGGTGGTGGGCATGCTCGCCATCATGGTCGCCATCGACTGGAAGATCGGCCTGATCGCGTTCGCCACGCTGCCGTTCCTCGCCTACAGCCTGCTGCACCTGTACCGCAAGACCAAGCTCTCGGTCAAGACGCAGAAGAAGCAGGAAGGGAAGGTGGCGTCGCGGATGAGCGAAGTGCTGCAGGCGGTGCCGCTGGTGCAGGCGTTCGCGCGCGAGCGCTACGAAGCGGAGCAGTTCGACGCGGTGACGCAGGAGACGGTGCGCGAGAGCATCCGCGTGGCGCGGCTCGAGGCGGCCGCCACGCGCTCGTCCGAGATCATCACCGCCCTCGGCACCGCAGCCGCGGTGCTGTTCGGCGCGTTCCAGGTGCTCCAGGGCCGCATGCTGCCGGGCGAGCTGGTGCTGGTGGTCGGCTACCTCACCAACATGTACAAGCCGATCCGCCAGCTCGCCAAGCTCTCGACCGATGTTTCCAAGGCCATGGCCGCGGCCGAGCGGGTCTCCGAGATCCTCGAGATCGAGCCCGAGATCCTGGACCGGCCCGACGCGATCCCCGCCACGGACTTGAAGGGCGAGATCGTGTTCCGGGACGTGTCGTTCGACTACGGCGACGGCAAGGACGTGCTGCGCAACATCTCGTTCAGCGTCTCGCCCGGCCAGCGGCTCGCGCTGGTGGGGGTGTCGGGGGCCGGCAAGTCCACGATCGTGAGCCTGATCCTGCGGCTGTACGAGCCGCAGCGCGGCACCATCCTGATCGACGGCCGCGACCTGCGGCAATACAAGCGCGCCTCGCTGCGGCGCCACATCGGCATCGTGCTGCAACAGTCGCTGCTGTTCGGGGCCACCATCCGCGAGAACATCGCCTACGGCAAGCCCAAGGCGACGCTGCAAGAGATCGCGGCGGCGGCGCGGGCGGCGAACGCGGACGAATTCATTTGCCAGCTGGAGCACGGCTACGACACGGTGATCGGCGAGCGCGGGGCGACCCTCTCGGGCGGGCAGCGCCAGCGCATCGCCATCGCCCGTGCCCTGATCCGCGACGCCCCCGTGCTCATCCTGGACGAGCCGATGACCGGGCTCGACGGGGAGAGTGAAGCCAAAGTGCGCGAGGCGCTCGACCGCCTCATGGCGGGCAAGACCTGCATCGTCATCACCCACGACCTGCAATCGGTGGCCGACGCCGACCAGGTGCTGGTGCTCGAGGGCGGGGGCATCGTGGACCGCGGCACCCACGCCGAGCTGGCGGCGCGCAGCGGGCGCTACCGCCAGCTGTACGAGGCGGTGACCTAATGGCCGGGCTTGCTGGCTCGTCCTCACCCCCTGTCCCCCTCTCCGTTCCGGAGAGGGGGGACGGCGTATCGACAGGGGGTGAGGACGGATTCCCGCACGACCCCGACTTCCCCCAGCTCGCCATCGCCACCGATCCGGCCGCGATGCTCGAGCTGTTCCGCACCCACCTCGTGCCCGCGTCCGGCCGGCGCGTGGAGATCGACGCCTGCGTCCCGTTCCGGTTCCGCTGCCGCCAGTCCACGTCGCGCTACGTGCTGCAGTACACGCTGCGGCTGCGCGAGCGCGAGGGCGGGGGCGGGGACGGGGACGAACGGCGCTGGGAACAGTCGGTGACCGGTGTCGTGGACGCCCGCGCAGGTGAAGCGGAGCGACACTGGCGGGAGAGTCTGGCCAGCGATCCGCGGCGCGAGATCCCGCCGCACTGGCTCGCGTTGGAGCCGGTCGGGTTCATCCCCGAGCTGGCGATGCTGGTGGAGGTGTTCCCCTACGATCGCAAGCTGCGCCACCTGCGGCTGGTGATGGGTGGCGAGGGCCTCGCGGCGGCGGTGGACTCCCGGCTGCTCGACGGCTGGGAGGCCGGGCGGCGTGTCATCGAGCCGCTGCGCTACCGCACCGAGCTGGGCGCCGCGCTGCGCTACACGGTCGAGGCGCGCCACCGTGCGACCGGGGGCCGGGCGACGCGGCGCTGCTATCTCAAGGTGTACCGTGACGGCCGGGGCGAAAGCACGTGGCAGCTGCTGCAGCGCCTGTCCCGGCTCCACCCGGCGAGGGCCTACGAGGTAGTGGCACCCATCGCCTACATCGGCGCGCTGCGGACGCTCGCGATCGAGCAGGCGCCCGGCACACCGTTGTTGCAGCTGTTGCTTGAGGGCCACGACCCGCGGATGACCGTGCGCCCCGTCGCCCGGGCCGTGGCCGCGTTCAACCAGGACGACCCCGCGATGGTCACCCGGGCGCACACCCGCGCCGACCAGCTGGCCGACGTGCGGCACGCCGCCAGGCTCGTGAGCTGGGCCTGTCCGCAGGTGCGGCCCGTCGTCGCGGCTGTCACCGAGGCCGTTGAGCGCGGCCTGCCCGACGTGGCGGCGGCCCCGATACACGGGGACCTGAAGGCCGAGCACGTGTTCCTGGGGACGGACGACGAGCGGGTGATTTTCATCGACCTCGATTCCGTGGCCCTGGGCGACCCGGTGCGCGATCCGGCCCATCTCTGGGCTTATCTGACAGGCGGCGTGGGCCTGGATGCGGTTCCGGCTGGCCGCATCCGCGCCGCGGCCGACGCGTTCGTCGAGGAGTATTTCGCCCATGTGCCGGCCGGGTGGCGGGCACGCTTTTCGCTGCATTGCGCTGGCACCCTGATCGAGGTGGCGAGCGGCATTTTCCGGCGCCAGGAGCCGGCATGGCGCGACAAGGTGATCACCGCCGTCGAGCGCGCTCGACAGGCGCTTGTCTAGAGGAGACCGATCTATGAGACCGCGACTCGCGATCCTGGTGTTGTTGATGATGGCGTGCAAGGGCGCCGACTACGTGGCCCCCGTTTCGGGAGGCGGCGGCTCCGTGCCCCTGATGGGGCACGTCATCGTCGTGGTGGAGGAGAACACGGACTATTCGTCCGTGATCGGCACCTCGTCGATGCCCTATCTGAACGGCCTGGCGCAGCAGTACGCGCTCGCGACCAAGTACTACGCCGTCACGCATCCCTCCATCGGCAACTACTTCATGATGACGGTGGGGAAGATCATCACCAACAACGACAGCTACTCTACGGTGGTGAGCGACGACAACATCATTCGCCACCTGATCGCCGCCGGCAAGACGTGGAAGTCCTACGCGGAGGATCTGCCGTCGGTCGGCTACACCGGGGGCGACGTCGGCAACTACGCCCGCAAGCACAACGTGATCGCGCTGTTCTCCGACGTGGTGAACGACTCGACCCAGCGG
>Ga0209161_10002410_pt1 | contig 15292 bp, 17 predicted proteins | sample GraSoiAngelo_155_FD_186169 | JGI IMG/M metagenome (GOLD analysis project Ga0209161, IMG submission 186169) | Grasslands soil microbial communities from the Angelo Coastal Reserve, California, USA - 14_1009_13_30cm (SPAdes) (version 2) | ecosystem: Environmental > Terrestrial > Soil > Grasslands...
TCCACAGGTAGACCGGGGTGGGGGAGACGCCGTGGAAGACGATCCCGTCCCAGCCCGCACGCTTCAGCTCGGCGCCCCAGTACCCGCCGGACTCCGACTCCCCGAATCCGCCGGTGAGCGGCGACTTGGCGCCGACGCTATGGCGGCCCGCGCCCGGCACCGGCGCGCCGGTGAGCACGCCGGGCGCGATGACCAGAATATTGTCGGGCCCGAGCGGGTCGGCGCCCTTGGGCACGTACTTGAGGAGGTAGTGCGCGATCAGGCCGCGGCCGCCCGCGTAACGCCGGAAGAACGCGTCGCCGGGCTCCTCGATCCAGGTCGTGCGGTCCGACAGATTGACGTGCAGGATCTTGTTCCAGTACGCGTAGCGGTCCATCAGGCTCCTCCTATCCCCCGGCGTTGAACGAGGTCGCCTCGCCTTCGGCTGCGGCTCCCCCCGGCGTTGCACGAGGTCGCCTCGCCTTCGGCTGCGGCTCCCCCTTCCATTGGGCTCAGCAGCATCACGTCGGCGGCGTCGTGTAGCGGCGTTTCTCGGGACGCTTGCTCGCCGTCCACCGCGACGGTGATGTCGGCGTCGAGCGCGATGCCGATCGTCGCGAGCAGGTCGTGGACCGTCGCGTGGCCGGGCACCGTGTAGCGCTGCGGGCCGTCGGCGCCGCGCGGCAGGAAACGCCTGAGGTCGGCGAAGAAGGTGACCGTCACCGTGATGGTCCTCGCATCGGTTCGCGCGTCCCTGAGGCCGCCCATCGTAAGTATGCTGGAGTATACTGCCCGACGGCGTCTGACACGGGCGGAAGTTCGAGAGGAGATTCCTGATGGGACTTGGCTTTGCGGTGTTCGCCGGCACGACCCCCGAGATCATCCGCGCGTCGGCGCGGGAGGCGGAGCGGCTCGGAGTCAACTCCTTCTGGGTCAATCACCCCGGCTCGACCGATGGCCTCGCCGCGCTCGCGCACGCCGCGCGGGAGACCCGACGCCTCGAGCTCGGTATCGGCGTGATCCCGCTTCACACGCGCGGGCCCGAGAGCATCGTGCAGGGCGTCACGGCCAACACGCTCCCGCTCGATCGCCTGCGCCTCGGTGTCGGCAGCCCAAACCCGGAGGCGCTCAAGCGCGTGCGCTCGGGCATCGCCGAGCTCCGGTCGAAGCTGTCGACCCGGCTCGTGGTGGCGGCGCTCGGGCCGCAGATGTGTCGTCTCGCCGGCGAAATCGCCGACGGCGTGCTCTTCAACTGGCTGACGCCGGAATACGCGCGCCTCTCCGCCGACCGCGTCCGCGAAGGCGCCGCCGCGGCGCGCCGGCCGACGCCGCAGCTCTACGCGTACGTGCGCGCCGCGCTCGGCCCGGCGGCCGGCGATCGGCTGCAGGAAGAGGCGAATCGGTACGCGGCGATTCCGGCGTACGCGGCCAACTTCGCGCGCATGGGGTTGAAGCCGGTGGAGACCGCGATCGCCGCCGAGAGCCCCGACGCGATCCGGCGGGGGCTCGCCAAGTGGCAGGGGGTCGTGGACGAGGTCGTCATCCGCGCGATCACCGCGAAGGACACGGTCGAAGAGCACGTGGCGCTCGTCCGGGCGGCTGCGCCCGCGTAACGCCCTTCGTCGGCCGCCTGACCCGCATCCCCGCCTCGATCGAACGACGGTCCGCTCGCCAGAGTTTCCGGAATACCACGGCCGTGATGCCGACACCTGAACCATGACGGTCACGGGTGTCCTAGAATATCACCCTAGGGGGATTTCTCCCGAAAAATGGTGAACCCCCTGATCGACGGCATCCGGGGCGCGACTACACAATCGGATCACGCACGATGAGGTAGGGAGGTGAGCGCGGTGCCGACGCAGGTGGTGCTGACCCTCATGGCAACGATCGTATTCATCCTGAGCGTCGTCTTCCGCGTCTGGGGCCAGGAACATGAGCTCCGGGGTCTCGATGTCGAGGCGGTCTCGCTGTGTCGGACTGGCCCCGATAACGCTCGGGCGCCCTGCATCATCTTGTCGAGGCACGAGGAAGCGCACGTCATCTACGTCGCTGTCTTCACCGTGGACGGTACGGAGATGCAGACGATCGTCCGTCACGACAACGCCAGTGGCAAGCAGGTCGTGGTCTGGTCGAAGGCCGTTCCCGCGTCGTCCGCTGCACAGTATCGGTACGAAAGGTAGAGATGGCTATGGAGACGACCGACACGCTCGATCGCACGATCGTCGAGGGGCTCAAAGCCTTCCTCCTGGAGCGGCGCGCCAGGCTCCAGGGGTCCGTCCGGACGAGGATTTCGGAGCGCCGGGCGGGCGAGCCCCGCTGGAGCCCGGAGGCTGCCACCAACGCGGTCCAGTCGATCGGTGAGGACTTCGAGGTGGCCATGCTCGATCGCGAGAGCCGCGAGGCCGCGCAGATCGACGCTGCGCTCGAACGTCTGGCGCGGGGCGAGTACGGGATCTGCCGCGACTGTGGCGTATTCATGGGGCTCGGGCGGCTCAAGGCGCTGCCCTTCGCCCCGCGCTGCACCGCGTGTCAGGCGGAAGTGGAGGCGGGTGAGCTCAGAAGCGAGGCCGGGTAAGGCTAGCCCGCGCGATACTCCCGGACCAGGCCCTCGTCGAGGATCAGACCGAACCCCGGGGCCTGGGGCACCTCCATCGTGCCGTCCTTGATCGTCGGACGATTCGCCCACATGGTCTGCCACACCGGATCGCGCTCGGGGTCGGCGAAGCACTCCGCGTAGGTCCCGTGCTCCACCGCCGCCAGGAGATGGTGGGCGATCTGCGACTCCTCGTGATGTGCCATCTGCACGCCCGCCGTGCCGCACAGCGCCGCGGCCCGCCGCCACTCGGTGACGCCGCCGCACTCCGAGGCGTCGACGTTCACGAAGTCGACCGCGCCCGCGTCGAGCAGCCGGCGCACGCCGTGGCTGGTGATCTCCGACTGGCCGGCGGTGATCGGGATGCGCGTCGCCTGACGGACGCGGGCCATCAGCGCCGCGTCGTCGTACCAGTGGCAGGGCTCCTCGAACCAGCGGATGTCGAGCGGCTCGATCAGGCGCGCGAAGCGGATCGCGTCCTGCGCCGACCAGCCGCGGTTGGCGTCGACCGCCAGGACGAAATCGGCGCCCGCCGCCCGGCGCGCCGCGTCGACGCGCTTGGCGTCCTCCTCGGGCGTGAGCCCGCCGACCTTGAACTTGCACCCGGCCATGCCGGCCCGGCGGTACGCCTCCATCTCCCGGCCGATGTCAGCGAGCGTCTTGCCTTCCATGTAGTAGCCGCCGATGGAGATGATGGGCAGCCGCTGCCGGTAGCCGCCGAGCAGCGCGCACACGCTCTTGCCGAGCGCCTTGCCGACCAGGTCCCACAGCGCGCAGTCGACGCAGGCGATCGCCTCGAGGAGCACCTTGCGATCGCGGCTCGTGTGGCTGAGGGCGAACAGCGTCTCCCAGACGCGCTCGCCCTCGAAGATGCTCATGCCGCGGACGCGCGGGGCCAGCGTCTCGTGGATCAGCCGCACGATCTCGCGCCCGTGCTCGCGGTTGTCGCCGTTGTAGACCTCGCTGACCAGGCCCGCGTCGGTGCGCATGCGCGTCACGACGGTGCAGCGCGTGAGGACGCTGTAGGTGCTGCCGCCGAAGTTCTTGGCGAGCGGGATCGCGATCGGGATCGCTTCGATGGACTCGATGCGCATGGCCGGGCCTACTCTCCCACGGACCGTGCTAGGCTGTCGAGTCCGGGCGCGGGAGCTCGCGCGCTCGTCAATGAGGAGGTCCGGTGCCGGACGCACTCGACAAGCTGCTGGACGAGCTCGAGCAGTTCGGCCAGGCCAACGACGGGTCCACGACCGAACGGCCGCGTCGGATGCTCAACATCACGCGGGACACGGGCGAGCTCCTGGCGGTGCTGGTTCGCGCGTGCGTGGCCCGACGGGTGCTCGAGATCGGCACGTCGAACGGCTACTCGACGCTGTGGCTCGCGAGTGGAGCCCGCGCGATCGGCGGGAAGGTGACCACGGTGGAGCTCGCGGACTACAAGATCGGCCTTGCCTCGGCGACCTTCGCCCGGTCCGGCCTGGCCCCATCGATCTCGCTCGTTCACGACGACGCCGGACGCGTGCTAGCCCGCTCGGCCGACGCGGCCTTCGATCTGATCTTTCTCGATTCCGAGCGGCCCGAGTACCCGGGCTGGTGGCCGGATCTCCGCCGAGTGCTCCGGCCGGGCGGGTTGCTGGTCGTCGACAACGCGATTTCTCACCCGGAGCAGATGGCGCCGTTCGTGGCGCTGGTCAAGGCCGATAGCACGTTCGTCACCAGTCTCCTGCCCGTTGGCAATGGAGAGTTTCTCGCCGTCAAAGCCGATCAGGCCTGGAGCCAGAGATGAACATCACGATCCTCGACGACTATCAGGACACGATCCGCACGCTGGCGTGCTACGGGAAGGTGGCCGGCCACCGCGTGACGATCTGGAACGACCACACCAAGGACGTCGACGCGCTGGCGGCGCGCCTGAAGGACACCGAGGCGCTCGTGCTGATCCGGGAGCGGACGCCGATCCGCGGCCCGCTGCTCGAGCGCCTCGACACGCTCAAGCTGATCAGCCAGGCGGGCGTGTTCCCGCACATCGACGTCGAAGCGTGCACGCGGCGCGGCGTGCTCGTGTGCTCGCACACGGGCCCCGGCCGCCCGTCGTACGCGACCGCTGAGCTGACGTGGGGGCTCGTCATCGCGGCGTTCCGGCGCATTCCCCAAGAAATGGCGGCCCTCAAGGCCGGCAAGTGGCAGGCCTATCCGATCGGGATCGGCCTGCGCGGCAAGACGCTCGGGATCTACGGCTACGGCAAGATCGGCGCGGTCGTGGCGGGCTACGGCAAGGCGTTCGGCATGAACGTGCTCGCGTGGGGGCGCGACGCGTCGATCAGCAAGGCGCGCGCGGACGGCTTCCCGGTCGCGGCGAGCAAGGAGGCGCTGTTCGCGGAGTCCGACGTGGTGTCGCTCCACCTGCGATTGATCGCGGAGACACGCGGGCTGGTCACCGCCGCCGACCTGGCGCGCATGAAGCCGACCGCCCTCTTCGTCAACACGAGCCGCGCCGGCCTCGTGGCTCCGGGCGCGCTCGAGGCCGCGCTGCGCGCCGGGCGGCCGGGCATGGCCGCGGTCGACGTCTACGAGGAGGAGCCGGTGCTGGGCGGCCGCCATCCGCTGCTGGCGATGGACAACGTGATCTGCGCGCCGCACCTGGGCTACGTCGAGCGCGACGGGCTCGAGCACATGTTCGCGTCGATCTTCGACCAGATCCTCGGCTTCGCGAGCGGGAAGCCGATCAACGTCCAGAACCCGGCGGCGTTACCGCGCTGACGGGAACATCGGGACGCCGAAGCGGTCCGCCACGACACGCAGCTCCTGCACGATCGCGGGCGGGATGGGAATGCCCCGCGCGGCGCGCTCGCCGTACGCGCGGCCGCCGCGCTCGCCCGGCATCAGCACCTCGACGACGCCCGGCGCCAGCGGCAGCGCCTTGAGGGCCACGATCAGCCGGTCGACCTGAGCCCGAAAGGCGTGCGGATCGCCGTAGCGGCGTAGGTCGATCGCGAGCACCAGGCCGTTCTGCCGGTGACGGCCGCCCTCGTCGGTGCCCTCCAGCGCCTCGGCGATGATCGGGTTCGAGACCAAGAGGCTCGTGATGAGCTCGATCATCAGCGAGAGGCCCGATCCCTTCGCGCCCCCCTGCGGCAGGAGCGTCAGCGCCTCGCGGGGATCGGTCGTGGGGTTGCCGTTGCGATCGAGGGCCCACCCCGCGGGAATCGGCTGGCCGGTCTTGCTCGCCTGGACGAGCCGGCCGCGCGCGACGACGCCTGTCGACATGTCGAGCACGACCGGCCCGCGCGCGCCACCCGGCACCGCGATCGAGAGCGGGTTCGTCGACACGCCGGCGACGCGGGTGCCGTGGTAGGCCATGAATGGCGTCGACGCCGACACCGCGATCGCCGCCATGCCGTCCTGCGCCGCCAGCAGCGTGTAGTAGCCGAGCGCCGCCGTGTGCGTGGTGGCGCGCACCAGGGCCATCCCGATCCCCGCGTCGCCCGCCTTGCGCACGGCCGCACGCGTCGCGGTGGTCATCGCGATCGGGCCGGCGGCGCGGTCGGCGTCGAAGAGCACGGAGGCGACGGTCTCGGTCTGGACCGCGATCGTCGGCACCAGGTTCAAGTCGCCGTCGTCGATCAACCGCACGTACATCGGAATCCGCGCGATCCCGTGGGAGTCCACCCCACGCAGGCTGGCCCACACGAGCACGTCGGCGACGGTGGCCGCGTGCACCTCGGACATGCCGGCGCGCTGGAAGACGTCGCGTGTGAAGCGGGTGAGCGCGTCGCCGGTGGCGATGGTGGCCGCGGTGGGAGCGCCGCCGCGGCCGGAGCTCATCGCTTCGCGGGCGTCAGCGGGAAGTATTTCTCGAGCCAGTTGCGCACGAGCGTGACGACGAGCGTGTTGCTCTCCGCGAGCACGAAGTGGTCGACCCCCGCGACCAGGTGCAGGTCCGTCGGCTGGCTGGCGTGACGGAAGAGGTCGATCGATTGCTCGGTGGGCGTGACCGAGTCGTTCGCGGGGTGCAGGAGCAGGAGCGGCCGCGGCGCGATCTTGCCGACCACGTCGTTGGCCTTGAACGCGTACATGCTCTCGACGACCTCGAAGGGGAACGCCATGATCGAGCCCGGCGCGACGTTGCCGCGCAGGGCGGGCGGAATGGGCACGATGTCGTAGCGCGGGACCATGATCGACTCGCCCGTCCGCGCTCGCCGCCGCCGGCCTTCCTCCAGCATGCCGCTGAACCGCTTCCAGGCCTCGGGCGACTCGTGCTGCTTGCGGAACTTCTTCTCGCCGTCGCCCCAGCCACCGGCCGAGATGCACGCGGCGACCCGCCCGTCCACGCCGGCGGCGTAGATGGCCACCGCGGCGCCGAAACTCGCCCCCATCACCCCGATGCGATCGGGATCGACCTCGGGCCGGCTCGCCATGAACGCGAGCGCGCTCTTCGTGTCCTCGACCTGCTCCAGGCAGATCACGCGGCCGCGCGGGCCCTGACTCTCGCCGCAGCCGCGCATGTCGAACCGGAGCGCCGCGTATCCGAGCTCGTCGAACAGCTTCGCGGTCGTCGTGCTCCCGCCGCTGTCCTTGCTGCTGCCGAACCCGTGCAGGACCAGAAACGCGGGCCGCCGCTCGCGGGGGGCGCGGCCCTCGGGCAGGTGGAGCACCCCGGCGAGCTTCAGGCCGTCGGATTCGAACGTCACCCGCTCTTCCATGCCGCCCTCATTTCTTCTTGAGACGAACGTCTTCGAGCGGCGCCGACCACGGATACGGATTGATCATCATCAGCGCCGGCTCCTCCACCCGAGGACCGATGCCACTCGGGGCTTCGGCCGGACGGGCGAGCCCGCACGCGAGCAGGGCGCACTGGAGCGCCGCGACCACCACCGCCCGATTCGATCTCCCGATCATTCGCCGTCCTCCGGGGGCCTTGTACCGCGTTGCCCGGCGTGTGGGCAAGGATTCCCGACGCTCGATACCTCGCGTATACTGCCGCACCATCATGAGTGAACCAATCACCGTCGAAAAGTTCGCGATCGGCCAGTCGGTCCGCCGTCTCGAAGACCCGCGCCTGATCCAGGGATTCGGGCGTTACTCCGACGACGTGAGCCTGCCGCGCCAGGCGTACGCCGTCGTGGTCCGCTCGCCCCATGCCCACGCGCGCATCAGATCCATGGACACCTCGGCGGCCCGCGGCGCGCCCGGCGTCCTGGCCGTGCTGACCGGCGCCGACTGGGCCGCCGACCGCCTCGGCGACATGCCGACCGACAAGTCGCGCAAGCGGCGCGACGGGTCGCCGGCGATCGCCACCCCACGACCGGCGCTGATCCGCGATCGCGTCCGGCACGTCGGCGATCCGATCGCCCTGGTCGTCGCCGAGACGCAATCACAGGCCGTCGACGCCGCGGAGCTCGTGGCCGTCGACTACGAGCCGCTGCCCGCGGTGGCCGCGACCGCCGAGGTGCCTCGCCCCGGCGCGCCGGCGGTGTGGACGGAGGCTCCCGACAACGTCGCGTTCGTCTGGGAGGCCGGCAATCGTGACGCGGTGGCCCGCGGGTTCGCCGGCGCCGCGCACGTCACGCGCCTCCAGTTCGTCGTCACGCGAGTGGCCGCGGCGCCGCTCGAGCCGCGCGCCGCGGTCGGCGAGTGGGATCGGCGCGCCGGGCGTTACACGCTCCACACCGGAATCCAGGCGCCGCACGGGCTGCGCCAGCTCCTCGCCGATCAGGTCTTCCGGGTCCCCCAGAGCCATCTGCGCGTGATCACCGGTGAGGTCGGGGGAAGCTTCGGGATGCGCAGCGGCGCCTATCCGGAGCACGCGCTCGTGCTGTGGGCGGCCAAGCGGCTCGGCCGCCCGGTCAAGTGGACCTCCGATCGGCGCGAAGGGTTCGTGACCGACGAGCACGGCCGGGACAACGTCTCGACCGCCGAGCTGGCGCTCGACGCGCAGGGCAAGTTCCTGGCGCTGCGCGTCGCGATCACGCTCAACATCGGCGCCTACATCACGCCGCGGAGCGCCGGCCCGGGCACCAACAACGTCGGCGGCCTGGCCGGCACGTACACCACGCCGGCGATCCACGTCCAGACCACGGGCGTGTTCTCCAACACGACGCCCACGGGTCCCTATCGCGGCGCCGGCCGTCCCGAGGCGACCTACGCGATCGAGCGCGTCATCGACGTGGCGGCCCATGAGCTCGGTATCGACCCGATCGAGCTGCGTCGGCGCAATCTGATCCCGTCCTCCGCGATGCCGTTCAAGACCGGGCTCCTCTTCACCTACGACTGCGGCGACTTCGCGCGCGGCATGGAGATGGCGCTCAAGCTCGCCGATCGCTCGGGCTTCGAGAAGCGCCGCGTCGAGGCGCGCCAGCGCGGCAAGCTGCGCGGCCTCGGGATCGCGAACCCGATCGAGGTCGCCGGCGGGCCCTACACGGCGATGAACCCGGACACCGCCGAGCTGCGGGTCAATCCCGACGGCTCCGTCTCGCTGTTCACCGGGTCGACGTCGATGGGGCAGGGCAACGAGACCGCCTTTGCCCAGATCGTCTGCGATCGGCTCGGCGTGCCGCCCGAGCGCGTCCAGGTGTTCTGGGGCGACAGCGACGCGCTCGGCGCCGGGCGCGGCAACGGCGGCTCGGGCGCCCTCACCGTGGGAGGCTCCGCGGTCACGCGCGCGACCGAGAAAGTCATCGAGCGCGGGCGGCGGATCGCTGCCAAGCTGCTCGAGGCCGCGCCGGAAGATATCGTGCACCGCGACGGCAAGTTCACGGTGACCGGCACCGACCGCGGCGTGACGTTCGCGAACGTCGCGCGCGCCGCCTACGTGCCGCGCCAGCTCCCCCCGGGCATGGAGCCGGGCTTCAGCGAGGAGGCCGCGTTCACGCCGCCCTCCGTCACGTTCCCCAACGGCTCGCAGATCTGCGAAGTCGAGATCGACGAGGACACCGGCGTCGTGCGCATCGTGCGCCACTCGGTCGTCGACGACGTAGGCAAGATGGTCAATCCGATGCTCGTGAAGGGCCAGATCCACGGCGGCGTGGTGCAGGGCCTGGGGCAGGGACTCTACGAGGAGCTCACCTACGATTCGTCGACGGGCCAGCTCCTCGCGGGGTCCTTCATGGACTACGCGATGCCGCGCGCCGACGACATGCCGACGTTCGACGTGGACGCCCACGAGGTGCCGACGAAGGTGAATCCGCTCGGCGCCAAGGGCGTCGGCGAGGCCGGCACGGTCGGCGCGCTGCCCGCGCTGCTCAACGCCGTCAACGATGCGCTGGCGCCGCTCGGTGTCCGCCACCTCGACATGCCCGTGACTCCCGAGCGCGTGTGGCGCGCGATCCAGGACGCGAAGGCGCGGCGCTGAGCGCGACGATAGTCCGCGTCATCCGCGGCGGCGTCCTGCTCGATATCCGCGCCCACCGCGCGGAGGCGGCGGACGTGCTGATCGAGGGCGACACGATCCGCGAGATCGGCGCCCCCGGGCTCGCCGCGCCGCCCGATGCAGCGGTCGTCGACGCGCGCGGCCTCTTGCTTCATCCCGGTCTGATCAACGCTCATACCCACGCGCACGGCAACCTCGCCAAGGGAATGGGTGACCGCTGGACGCTCGAGCTCCTGCTCACCGCAGGGCCCTGGCTCAGCGGCGGGCGCTCGCTCGAGGACAAGCACCTGAGCGCGAAGCTGGGCGCGGTCGAGATGGTGCTCAAGGGCTGCACGGCCGCCTACGACCTGACGCTCGAGTGGCCGGCGCCCACGCTCGAAGGGCTGGAGGCGGTTGGCGGCGCGTACGCCGAGGTCGGTATGCGCGCGGTCGTCGCGCCGATGGTCGCCGACCGCACCTTCTTCGAGGCGATCCCCGGGCTCATGGACGTTCTCCCCCCGGCCATGCAGAAGGACGTCGAGAAGCTCCGCCCGGCGCCGTGGAAGACGAGCGAAGCCAACATGCGCCAGGCGCTCGCGCGCTGGAAGCTCGGAGCCGAACAGATCCGAATCGCGGTGGCGCCCACGATCCCGCACCACTGCTCCGACGAGTTCATCAGCGCCTGCGTGGCCCTCAGCCGCGAGCACGGCGTCGGGCTGCACAGCCACGTGGCCGAGTCGAAGGTGCAGGCGATCGTCGGGCTCGAGCGCTACGGCAAGACGCTCACCGCGCATCTAGACGACCTCGGCGCGCTCGGTCCGCACTTCACGGTGGCCCACGGCGTGTGGCTCGACGGCGACGACATGCGGCGGCTCGGCGGCCACGGCGCCTCCGTCGCCCACAACCCCGGCAGCAACATGCGGCTCGGCAACGGTCTCGGCGACATGCGCGGCATGCTCGCGCACGGCGTGAACGTCGGGATCGGGACCGACGGTGCCAACTGCTCCGACAACCTGAACATGTACGAGGCGATGCGACTGGCCTCGTTCGCCTCCAAGGCTCAGCGCCCGGACGCCGAGCGCTGGGTGACCACCGAGGAGGTCGCGCTGGCGGCGACCGAAGGCAGCGCGCGCGCCCTCGGCCTCGAGGGCCAGATCGGCCGGCTGGCGCCCGGCGCCAAGGCCGACATCGTGTTCCTCGACCTCGGGCACGTGAACTGGATCCCGCTCAATGATCCGACCAACCAGCTCGTCCACACCGAGGACGGCGGCGCGGTGAAGCACGTGATGATCGGCGGCCGGTTGGTCGTGCAGGACCGGCGCGTCACGACGGTCGACGTGGCCGCGCTTGCCCGTCAGGTCGAGGCCGCGCGGCAGCGGCTCGCCGGGATCAACGCGCCGGGCAAGGCGCTCTACGAGCAGCTGGCGGTCATCGTCGGCCGCTTCTGCCCCGGCCTGGCCGCCGTGCCGTACCACATCACGCGCTACGTCGGCGGCGCCTGATCGTCGTGGAAGGCCAGCTCGCTCATCGGGTAGTGCCGCCGATTGAGCGTCCAGAGTCGAAGACCGGCAGTGCTGGCCGCGGCGGCAACCAGCGCGTCAGCGATCTGGAGCCCGTGAGAGCGCGAGTAACGCGACAGATAGGCGCCGGCGCGCCGTCCCACTGCGGCGTCGAGCACGACCTCCCCCCGAGCATGGAAGAACGCGTCCGCGATCGCCTCTTCGCCTGAACGAACACCCGCCCAGATCTCGGCAAACGATATGGCACAGCAGTAAGTCGGCACGCCCCGGCGCTCGACCGCCCGAATACCGTCGCTGATCTCGCGACGACCACGAAGCGCGTCGATGATGACGTCGGAGTCGAGGAGGATGCCTGCTACGGCCGGAGGCGGCGAACCCGGCGCGTATCGTTGCGAAGCCGCCTCACGTACCCTCTGGTGTCGCCGATATCTTTGTGGCCTCGCCATAGACCCTCGATCGCGCGCAGCGTTGCTTCACGCTCGTTCGTGCCGGCACCGTACGCTCGCAGGAGAGCGTCGCGCACGAGCTCGGAGATCGTGCGCCCCTGCTGTCGCGCCAGTCCTTGCAGGCGGCGATGGATCGTTTCGTCGAGATAGAGCTGCGTCCGGACCATCATGATGTATATACATCGCTCATGGGAGCCTGGTCAAGAGAGAGCCCGAAGTCCATCAGCGTTGACGACCTGATGCGGATCGAGCGCCGGCGGATCGGGGATCCCGATCCGGAGCACGAGCCCGTCACGAGCGCCACGCAGACCAGGGACCGCCTCATCGCCCGTCGCCTCCGGCGGAGCGTCGCAACGGGCCCGTTCCCTGGAGCGCCCGCCGGCTGTCCTTGAACGCCGTCCGAATCCAATCGATCAGCAGCCGCACCCGCGGGACCATCTTGAGGTCGGGATGCACGAGCAGCCAGTAGTCGGCGCCCAGCTCGGTGATGGGCGTGGTGAGCCGCACGAGTCCCGCGTCGGCGTCGCCGACGAAGCACGGCAGGATGCCGAGGCCGGCGCCCGCGCGGATCGCTTCGACCTGGAGCGAGAACCGTGACGCGCGCACCTGCGGCCGGCGATCGCCGAGGCGCTCCATCAGCCAGGCCATCGAGCGGAAGTATTCGTGGGGCGCGTCGTAGGCCACCCAGGGGCAGGCGCGCCATCGCGTGTCGGTTCTCGCCGCCGGCTGAGCATCCACGAGGCTCTTCGCACCGTAGATCGCCGCGGCGATGCTTCCCAGGCCGACCCGGACGAGATGGCCGCGCGCCGGCAGCCCGTGGCGGACGAACAGGTCGGACTCGCGCCGATCGAGATCGGGCTCCATGTGCGATTCGTCGAGCTCGACCGTGAGATCCCGATGCGTGTCGGCCAGGCCGGCCAGGTGCGGCGCGAGAAAGCGTGCGACCCATTCCCCGGTCGTCACGCGCACGACACCGCCGGCGTCGTCGCCGAACGCCATCCGCCGGCGGTCGATCACCGTCGCCGCGTCGGCCACGCCCTGGGCCATCGGTAGCAGGTGCTGGCCGCCCTTCGTGAGCCGATGGCCATCGGGCGTCCGCTCGAAGAGTCGCGTGCCCAGGCTCTCCTCGAGCTGACGCAGGCGGCGGATCACCGTGGGCTGCCCGAAGCCGAGCGCCCGAGCGGCCCGTCGCAGGCTCCCGGCCTGGGCGACGGCGAGAAAGACTCGCAGGTCGTCCCATTGCACGCTCGCCAGCTTAGCAACTTCGCCCGGTGGCACGCGCTTCGAATCCGGAGCGGGGCGATCCGCGGTTGGAGACTGCCGCCGGCGAGCCGGCCGTGGTGGACTGGTGCCAGGCAGTGAGCGCCGCAGGCCGTCGCGGGGCTGGGGCCCCGGCGGCCGAGGCGCGCTACGAACGGAGGAACACACAATGCCCGACAACGAGTACATGCTGCAGTTTCTCGCCCGCGAGCGGCTCCGCGAGGCGCAAGCCCGCGCAACACTCTACTCGCTCTTGAACGCGAGGCTCGGCGAGCGTTCCGAACCCGACCGCTGGCGTCGGCTCGCCCTCTGGTGGCGCGTCACGGTCGCCCGGGCGTCGCATCTCACGCTTCCAAAGTTCGCGAATAGGCTCTAGGCTACCGGCGTGTACCTCGATCCGCGGCTCTGGGCGCTCACGACGGGCGTGCGCGGCCGGATCGCCGTCACCGTCCTCGTGGGCCTGGCCGCGGTCGCCGCCGGGATCGCGCGGCTGGCGCTGCTCGGCTGGCTCCTGGCCCGCGTGCTGGCCGGCGAGCCACTCGCCGCGCTCGTCCCCGCGATCGCGCTGACGGTCGGCGCGCTCGCGGCGCGCAGCGCCCTCGACTACGCCCGCGCGATGGTCGCGCATCACACCGCCGCGCGCGTCCAGGGGCGCTTGCGCCAGACCATCTACGCGCAGGTCGCCGAATTGGGCCCGGCCCATTTCGCCCGCGCCCGCACCGGCGACGTGATGGTCTCACTGGTCGAGGGCGTCCAGCAGCTCGAGGTGTACTTCGGTCAGTACCTGCCGCAGCTCTTCGTGGCCGCGCTGACCCCGCTGCTCATCTTCGCGTTCGTCGCGTTCGTGGATCTGCCCGTCGCGCTCGTCCTGCTGGTGGCGGCGATCGTCATCATGCTGGCGCCCGCGCTCTGGCACGGCCACGATCGGCAGGCCAGCATGGCGCGCAGCCGGGCGTACGCGGCGTTCGGCGCCGACTTCCTCGACGCCGTGCAGGGCCTGGCGACGCTCAAGGCGTTCGGCCAGAGCGGCGCGCGCGCCCGCCAGCTCGGCGAGCGCGCCCACGCCCTGTTCACGAGCACGATGTGGGTGCTCGGCAGCAACACGCTGGCGCGCGGTATCACCGACACCGGGATCGCGATCGGCGCCGCGCTGGCGCTCACCCTCGGCGCCTGGCGCGTCTCCACCGGCGCGATGTCGCTGCCGGCGCTGCTCGTGATCCTGATGCTGGGGATCGAAGTGTTCCGGCCGCTGCGCGAGCTGCGCACGCTCCTCCACCAGGGCATGCTCGGGACGTCCGCCGCCCGCGGCATCTTCGCGATTCTGGACGCCACGGCCATCGTCCGCGACCGCGTGGCCGGCCCCGAGCCCCGGGACGCCGGCGTGTCGTTCGAGGCCGTCACGTTTTCCTATCCCGGTTCGCGGCGCGTCGCCCACGAGGACCTGAGCTTCGCGGTGCGCCCGGGCGAGCGGGTGGCGATCGTGGGGCCGAGCGGCGCGGGCAAGTCGACGATCGCCCGGCTCTTGCTCCGGTTCCACGATCCGGACCGCGGCCGCGTGGCGATCGGCGGCCGGGACCTGCGCGCACTGAGCCTAGACCAGATCCGCCGGCGCATCGCGCTCGTCAGCCAGGACACGTGGCTCTTCCACGGCACCGTCGAGGACAACATCCGCATGGGCAAGCCCGATGCGAGTCCCGACGAGCTGCGGGCCGCCGCGCGGGCGGCGAACGCCGAGGAGTTCATCGCCCGGCTCCCGCAGGGCTACGCGACGGTCGTCGGCGAGCGGGGCGTGCGCCTCTCCGGCGGCCAGCGGCAGCGCATCGCGATCGCGCGGGCGCTCCTGCGCGACGCGCCCGTGCTGGTGCTCGACGAGGCGCTCTCGTCCGTCGACGCCGAGAGCGAGGCGCTGATCCAGGCCGCCCTCGACCGACTCATGCTCGGCCGCACGACGCTCGTCTTCGCGCACCGCCTGTCGAGCGTCGTGGGCGCCGACCGGATCCTCGTGCTGGACCGGGGCCGCCTGGTCGAGCAGGGCACGCACGCCGAGCTGATCGTCCGCGGCGGCGCCTACGCGCGGCTGATGGCCGGCCAGGCGAGGGACGGCGCGGGCGCCGTCGCGGTCGGCACCCGTCCGTCCACGCTGGAGGTC
>Ga0209161_10002415_pt1 | contig 15285 bp, 17 predicted proteins | sample GraSoiAngelo_155_FD_186169 | JGI IMG/M metagenome (GOLD analysis project Ga0209161, IMG submission 186169) | Grasslands soil microbial communities from the Angelo Coastal Reserve, California, USA - 14_1009_13_30cm (SPAdes) (version 2) | ecosystem: Environmental > Terrestrial > Soil > Grasslands...
CTGCAAAAAATCGTTCTTCAATTAGAGATCCGTTGCTCTGTCCGACTGAGCTACGGGCACAGAAGAAGGACAGACATATACCGCCTTTCCGGATGACTTAAAACGCGGAGAGCGTTGCGTGAACATTGATCCGGCGTGTCGGTTGAGAGTGACGTTGATGCACCATGGAAATACTTAAGGATTGAGGCGGTGACTTTCGCCGTTTCACTGGTGAGATCTTCACGATACGCCCGGGCGTGAAGCCGCCTGATTGGCTGGCCGCGTTAATTCAAAGCTCTCCAAACGCAACCGGCGGAACAACTGCTCACGAATCCGTCGTCAGCAAACAGCCTCAATCGACACAGCAATTATGGGCGCGTTACCAGCCCTCGGCTTGCGCGCGCTGCTCGATCTGCTCCAAACTGGGATCCGTATTGCTGATCCAGTTTCGGGCCTCGTTGATTTGCGCCGGATTCACCGGAATAGCGCGGGGAATTTCTTCGCCTCTCGCTACAAGCGCGCCCTCATATTTCACCGGTTTCGCGCGTTTGATCGGAAATTTCCAATGATGCCCGAACTTGAAGAGAGCGTAATACATGGTCTTGGCTTCGCTTGCGCCAACGCCGCTGCAACGCATGGCGTAATAAAACATCCGGTCGCAATCCTGCCATGGGCGCTTGTGCTCACCGTAGGCGACGTCGTGCAGCACTGAAGCATTCCGATATTTTCCTTCGAATGGTCCACCCATGATCGACCAGAGATATCGCGGAATGGATGCGCCATCGACAACGGAACCGATCGGCGCCACCCAGGTTTCCCCGTGCGGATCGGTATAGCGCAGTTCGGTTAACAGCGTCATGGTTCGCCCGTCGGGGTTCCACTTTGTCACCGGTTCGCCGGTGTAATGACCCCATTTGGTTGCTCCCGGAATCGTTTGATCGACACCGGGCGGCTCACCAGGCTTGTTGCTTGAGGCACACCCAGCCAATCCGGTTGCGAACAGAACAATGAATGCAAACAATTGAATTCCCTTACCGCTTCCCATGAGGGCAATGTTTATCGTGCAACATTGAAGATTCAACTCCCAGATCGCCCCTGATGGAACCTGACTCCTCAGCGATGGTCGAGGTTGAGGGTGTGCAAATCGTCTGTCGAACAATTGGAAAAGGTCCACCGCTTCTGGTCTTAAATGGGTTCGCTGCAACGAGTGCAGACTGGGATCCATGTTTCATCGATCAACTCGCGTCTCGTCACAAACTGATCCTGCTGAACAACCGCGGCATCGGCGGCTCGACAGATGATGGACAGTCATTCGACATCGCCAAGCTTGCCAATGATGCCGCGCATGTGATCGAGACTCTCGGTTTCGAACGCACGAGTGTAATGGGATGGTCGATGGGCGGGTTCATCGCTCAGGCGCTCGCGGTGGAATACCCGGATCGTGTTCACAAGCTGATCTTGTTATCGACGGATTCGGGAGGAACTGGTGCCGATCTCGCCTCGCCTGCCGTGTGGTCGCGACTCATCGACACATCCGGCACGCCACACCAGCAAGCGCGTCGGTTGCTGTCGCTGCTTTTTCCAAGCGGCGTCGCTGAATCTTTTTATCGCGATTTCGGCGATATCATAGCAGCGGGGCGAGCGCAGTTATCTTCTGCGCTCTTGAAGCGCCAGGCTGCGGCGATGGACGAGTGGCATCGCAATGGCGTCGCAAACCGATTGCGAAAGATCCGCGTGCCGGTGCTCATCGCTACCGGCACTGAGGACGTTGTGATTCCTCCTTCCAACGCGCTAAAGCTCGTGAATGCAATTCCTCGCGCCTGGCTCGCGCAATTTTCTCGCTCGGGCCACGCGTTCATGGCGCAATACCCACAGACCGTGGCCGAACTGATCAACAGCTTCCTTGCATTGGATGATGCGCATTGAACTCGCTGGCAAAGCGTCGAAGGCTGGCCCGGTGGAGCCAGCGCGGCCTCGCGCTGCGGGACGAGGGCGTCCCGTCTCCATTTTTATCTAATCGCCAAGGCAGAACAGACACGCTTTAGCGCGTCCAAGCTCTCCAGCGTTTGCGCATCGGCTTTGCGTAGCGTTCCACGTCCATTTTTTTTAGCCGTTTGACGCCGTCTTTCATGGCATCGGCTACAACATCGGCCGATTTTTCATATCGTTTTCTGGCCGATTTGAATAGCGGCCAGAGAAACGGCAGCGAAAGAACGCTCCAGTTGAAGTTGCCCCACGGCGATTCCACCTCGATTTCGCGTTTCCGCTCACTGGGAGCAGCGTAACGGATCGTCAGGCCGATGGCGATTCCGAGGCCGAGTGCGCCGAGAATGGTCGGCACGGGATTTTCGCGCACGAAAACTTCCGTGCGCTCGAGTGCCCGGCTCGCTTTTTCTCTCGTTTGGTTCCACGTCTGGCTCATTTGCGTGGGAACTTGTTCTGTAGCTCGACGAAACTGCTCACGCCCTGTTGACCCAATTTCTTCTTCACGCGGCTGAAGCTGCGGTTCGTCCCTCGTAAGATTGTTTTCGTTCGGATTCATACAAAAGAAAATCGAAAATGACGGCCCGATTGCGTCTCTCTAACTGCGAAATGTTGATGACAGCGGGATGTAGAATAATGACCAAGCACGAATGACGAATGAAATCCGAATGATCGAAAGCTCAACGTTATCGTTCTTATCGTGATTCGGATTTCGTCATTCCTTCGTCATTAGACATTGGTCATTCGTCATTTTTGAAGCGCCTCTCGATACGCGTCGTAAACATCGTCACCCCAGAGAACGAAGATCACTCGGTGGATGTTCTGAGTGGCCGCGAGAAATTCGCGCGTCGTTTCCAGCGCAATCTGAGCAGCTTGTTCAATCGGATAGCCGTACGCGCCGCAACTGATCGCCGGAAAGGCTATCGTTTTGACTTCGTTCTCCACCGCGAGCTGCAATGAATTCCGGTAGCAATTGGCCAGGATCCGCGCTTCGTCGCGTTTTCCGCCACGCCAGATCGGCCCGACGGTGTGAATCACGAAGCGCGCCGGCAAACGATACCCGCGAGTAATCTTCGCTTTCCCCGGTTCACAACCGCCAAGGGCCCGGCATTCCGCGAGCAGTTCGGTGCCGGCGGCGCGGTGAATCGCACCATCGACTCCGCCTCCGCCAAGAAGCGTGCTGTTCGCAGCGTTCACGATTGCGTCAACATCCAGTTTGGTGATGTCGCCATGGACGATCTGGATTCTGCTATCGGGATTCTTCATAAATCGTCCCGTTATTAATGACGAAGGAATGGCGAATGACGAATGAAACTCGAATGCTCAAATGACGAAAGGGCAAGAAGCGAGCCTTCGTCATTCGGGTTTCGTCATTCCTTGGTCATTAGACATTGGTCATTCATCATTTCTCACGGCGCCAGCCGATCAATTTGCCACGAGTCGTCCCCCAGCCGCGTGTACCGAAAGCGATCGTGCAGCCGATTCAGCCGCCCCTGCCAAAACTCGATGATATCGGGTTTCAGTCGATAACCGCCCCAGTGCGGTGGCAATGGAATCCGTTTGTTGCCAAACCGCTCGGTCATCTCTGCCATTCGCGCGTCGAGCACACGCCGGGCGTCGATCACTGTGCTTTGGCGCGAGACCCAGGCACCCAACTGGCTCCCGACCGGACGCGAATGAAAATACGCTTCCGATTCTTTGCGTGAAGTCTTCTGCACTTTTCCGGTGATGCGAATCTGCCGGTCGAGTTCGATCCAGTAAAACCCAAGCGCGGCGTACGGATTCGCCTTGAGCTGTTTCCCTTTCGCGCTGTCGTAATTGGTAAAGAAGATGAATCCGTCTTGGTCGAAACTTTTTAATAGGACGATCCGCACTGATGGTCTTGCATCGGCACCTGCGGTGGCGAGACTCATTGCATTCACATCCCGAATACCGGCCTCGATCGCGGCGGTAAACCAGTTAGCAAATTGTCTGATCGGATTCGGATCGAGATCGCTCCGGCGCAGGCCTTTCCCGAGATGGTCATAGGCCGAAGCTGCTGGATCATGTGGGACGCCCATCCACATAGAAAACTCAGGGTAAGATCACGTCGCAAGGAAATTATCAGGCAGCCGGGCGTTCGTCACGCGTTCCCCAGTCCATCATCGACATGCGCAGGCTCAGTGTTTTGCGGGCAAGACCAAAGAAAGACAGCCATTGGAAAGTCTGCGACTTCCATTTACTCTCCGCGAATGACGTCGATCTGGGATCTCGCGAGTCCACAACTGCGGAGTCTCGCCGTTTACGAACCCGGAAAACCGATCGAAGAAACCGCGCGCGAGCTGGGCATCCATCCGGTTGAAATCGTCAAGCTCGCTTCGAATGAGAATCCTCTGGGGCCTTCTCCCAAAGCGATTGAAGCGATGCGATCTGCGCTCGATAATGCGCATCTTTATCCCGATGGCAGCGGATTCTACCTGTGCAAGGCGGTCGCAGCGAAGCTTGGCCTAAAACCCCAGAACGTGATCCTCGGCAATGGATCGAATGAAATAATCGAATTTCTGGGCCACGCGTTCGTGAATCCGGGCGATGACGTAATCACATGCCAGTACGCGTTTATCGTTTACAAACTGCTCGCAACCGCTTTCGGGGTGCGCACGATTGAAACGCCGACCCCCGATTATCAGCAGAATCTGGACGCGACGCTGCGGGCGATCACGGCAAAAACGCGGCTCATCTTCATTCCGAACCCGAATAATCCAACCGGCACATTGGTTTCACAGGGCGCAATCGATCACTTTATGTCGCTGGTCCCGGATAAAGTCATTGTCATTTTCGACGAGGCATATTTTGAATTTCTCGATGATCCGCCCGACACCCTTCGATTCGTCCGGGAAGGCCGGAACGTAATTGTGCTGCGGACGTTCTCGAAAATTCATGGCCTTGCTGGCCTCCGAATCGGTTACGCTGTTGCGCCGTCGGATATAATCGAAGTGCTTCACAAGACGAGACAGCCATTCAACATAAACAGCATCGCGCAGGCGGGCGCGCTCGCGGCGCTCGGGGATGAAGGGCACCTGCGCGAAACGAAACGCGTTATGGACGAAGGCCGCGCTTATTTGCAGGAACAATTTGCCGAGATGCGCATTCCTTTTGTGCCGGCCGTGGCGAATTTTGTGATGGTAAACGTTGGCGACGGTTGTGCGGTGTTCCAGGAGTTGCTGCGACGGAAAATCATCGTACGGCCGCTCAAAGGGTATGGCCTGCCGGAATGGGTCCGCATTTCGGTAGGAACAATGAAGGAGAACAAAAAACTGATCGCGGCGTTGAGGGAAGTGCTGTGGGAGCATAGGTAGGGACGACGCGCCGCGTCCGGCCCGGCGCAGCGCGCCGTCCGTACCAAGATCCATGCCATCACGGTTGGCAACTGCAGCGGCTGCCCTACAATTTGGGTGCCAACCTATGACCGCTTCCGACACGATTGCCGCGATTTCTACGCCGCCTGGTGAAGGCGCGATTGCGTTGGTCCGCATCTCCGGCGCAGACGCGATTGAAATCGCCGATAAGATTTTTCGCGGCAAAGAACAGCCGTCGCGATTTGCGTCACACGTCCAGCATCTGGGCGAAATTGTCAGCGCAGAAAATCAGTTGATCGATCAAGTGGTGCTCTCGGTGCATCGTGCTCCCGGCAGTTACACCGGCGACGATTTGGTGGAGATCAGTTGTCACGGCGGCACGCTGGTTTCGGCGAAAGTTCTGGAATCCTGCCTGCGCGCAGGGGCGAGAGCAGCGCGTCCCGGCGAATTCACAGAGCGCGCGTTTCTCAACGACAAAATGGATCTCACCCAGGCCGAGGCCGTGATCGATTTGATTCGTGCCCGGACCGATTTGGCGCTGCGTTCGGCTACCGAACAACTCGAAGGCAGGCTCGGCGATCAGATTCGCAGGATCCGCGATGAATTGATCGCGCTGCTCGCGCATATCAATGCGTCCATCGATTTCCCGGAGGAAGGCATCGATCCGGACGAAGACGAGATGTTGTGCGCCCGACTCGACTCCATTCGCGCCCAAATTGCGGCGTTGCTCACAACCGCCGATCAAGGTCGGGTGCTGCGCGAAGGTGTGCGGGTGGTGATTTATGGAGCAACGAATGCCGGCAAATCGAGTTTGCTCAATCGCCTGCTTGGCTACGATCGCGTGATCGTCAGCGACATCCACGGCACGACGCGCGACACGATCGAAGAGACTGTGAACCTGGAGGGCGTGCCGATTCGCTTGCTCGACACTGCGGGCCTGCGCGCTTCGGAAAGCGAACTGGAGCGGGAAGGAATTGCCCGCACCGAAAAGTCGTTACAACTGGCAGACTTGCGTCTGCACATCGCTGAGCGCAACGCGCCCAAGCCGGCATATTTCAACGGCCAAACGAGTGATCCGACGGAAATTGTCGTTCTGAATAAGAGCGATTTGCCCGAGAACAACGACTGGAAAGATTTCCCGGCGTTACGAATTTCGTGCGTAACCGGAGAAGGGCTGCCTCGTTTGCAAAAAGAAATTCTGGCGCGCATCCGCCGACAAAATCTGAGGCCGGAAAGCGCGATTGCCATCAATACGCGGCACCGCGATTGCCTGCGCCGCGCTCTCGAATCATGCGATCGGGCGCGGACGGCCCTCGGCGAAGGACTGTCGCGGGAATACGTTACGATTGATCTCGATGAGGCGCTGCGCGCAGTCGGCGAAGTCATCGGCATCGTGGATGTGGAGCAGATTCTCGATTCTGTCTTCAGCCAGTTTTGCATAGGAAAATAAATGTGGCATCGGCATCCCTGCCGATAAGGGAATTGGCTGGAAGCCAATGCCACGGTCGATCAACGCGCACGAGTACGAGGACAATCACGAGTAAAACCATCCTGCGATGAAGAATCTCTACGAACGCCTCGTTAGGCCGCTGCTGTTTTCATTGGATGCTGAAGCTGCGCATCATTTCACCGTAGCATTGCTGGGCAGTGCGTCGCACTTTGGTCTCGCGCTGCGGGTGCTCAGATGTTTTCGGCCGTCGTCGAAACCAAAAACACTCTTTGGTCTCAATTTTCCAAATCCGATTGGACTTGCCGCCGGCCTGGACAAGAACGGTGTTGCTCTTCCTGCGTGGGCTGCGCTCGGGTTCGGGTTCATCGAGATCGGGACCGTGACTGCTAAAGCGCAGCCGGGCAATCCCAAGCCGCGGATCTTTCGATTACCTGCCCAACAAGCGCTGATAAATCGGCTCGGGTTTAACAATGATGGCGCGGACGCGATCGCAGATCGGCTGCGCAGGCTCCGCAACGACGAACGATGGCCGGCGGTCCCAGTTGGAATCAACATCGGGAAATCGCGCGCGACATCGCTCGAACAAGCGAAAGACGATTACCTCTACTCGTTTCGATTGCTTCAGGATTTTGCCGATTACGTCACGCTGAATGTCAGTTCTCCAAACACACCGGGTCTGCGCGAGTTGCAGGAGCCTCAAAGACTTTCAGAGTTACTGCGCGCGATCGGCAATGAACCAGCAGCAACTCAAAAACCGGTCGTGGTGAAAATTTCACCCGATCTTTCGCCCGCTGAACTGCAACCCATTCTGACCGTCTGTGAAGACAACGGCGTTTCCGCAATCATCGCGACGAATACCACGCTGGATCATTCCTCGGTTCCACCGCAGCTGGATCAGGCAGGCGGCTTGAGTGGAGCGCCACTGAAAGAAAAATCGACGGCGTTGGTTCGTGAAATTGCTGCGCGATCCAGAATTCCAATCATTGCGTCCGGCGGGATTTGCAACGCAGCGTCTGCTCGCGAGAAATTTCAGGCTGGCGCTCAGCTCATTCAGCTATACACCGGATTCGTTTACCGCGGCCCGGGACTTTTGCGGAAGATCATGGAGAAGTTGTAGGGCGGGCGCATCGCCTGCCGTCGCTTCGGTTGGCAACCGGTGCGATTGCCCTACAGTTCGTCGATTCTGAAATGAAAATTTCGCGTAAGATCCTGAAGTTTACCGAACCGCTGACGTACCGGCGGGGCTGGCGCAGGGCGCAACGCTCTCTTTTTCGCGTTCCGCTCGCGCCAATGCTGGCGCACATCGATCGGGAACGCGCGCGCGAAATCCAGCAGCGCTATATGAATTCCACCGCCGGTTACGCCAAATACGCAAACATCGAGCCGTGGCTCCAATTGAATCGCGAGCGGGTGCAGGATTTGAATCTCCATCGCTCATCGCCCAAACGTGTGCTGGACCTGGGTTGCGGCGGCGGATTCTTTTTGTTCATTCTGAAGAACCTCGGCCACTCCGTCCTGGGCCTCGATGTGGAGCGCGTTCCCTTGTTTGGCGAACTGCTGGAACTGTTTGAAGTTCCGCGACTCGTGTATCGGATCAATGCATTCGAGCCGCTCCCCGATCTCGGGGAAAAGCTCGATTGGATCACGGCGTTCTCGGTCAATTTTAATCTCTATCATCCCTCCAAAGAACGCTGGGGAACAGCGGAATGGGATTTTCTACTGCACGATTTGCAGGCGCGTCTCGCTCCGGGCGGCAAGATCTTTTTCGGACTAAACCCCCTTTACAACGGCGGCTATCATACGCCCGAAATCCGCGATCTTTTCCTTAGCCGCGGGGCGGACGTCGAACGCGAGCGAATTTTTTTCGAAAACGGCGTGCGTCTCTAACGAGTGCGCGGGTCCAGATGGATGAGCGAGCTCTGCAAGCCTGGACTGGTGCGAAGCATGCGATACGCGTCGCCGGAGCTCTGGCCTCCATGGTCCGCTACCGAGTCGGTGACATCTCGGGAGAAAATTCGGGCAGGCCGTGCCGATGGCGCCACTGATGGTGGTGCTCTTTCATTTGTAGCAGTTTTTGCCGCTGTTCGTCTGTGAGATTCCCAGCTATTTGCTGGTGCGCTTCCATCCAAATCTCTCGGACGCGGCCGCCGGTGTCGCGTCGCACCTTTTGTAGCTCTGCGGCCGTTTTATCGATAATGGGAGAAATTTTTGCCACTTGTTCGGGCGTCAAATTAAGCTCTGAACGAAACTGCTCCATCATTCTAACGCCAATCAGTTCAGGATGGTGAAATTCAAAGAAAACGTGTCGAGCGTGCATTCCTCCCACAGCAGCGCCGGTGATTCCACCCGCAACGAATGCAAGAATAAATCCTGCAATAAGTTTCCACTTTAACGCGCTGTTCATTGCGAAAACTCATCCTGGATCGCCCTATCCGCGATGGCGAATTCATTCGTGAGCTCGCTGTATTGCTGCCGGCTTTGTCTGGCTTCACGGACCGTTGCCAGCGTGGAGATAATGATCACCGCCGCTGATAACACAGCCACGCGTCGAAGCAGTTGCATCAGGCCATTGCTCGTTGGCAAAGCGGCGCGCCAGAGCGCGACCACGCGAGTGTCGAACCCGAATGGCATCGCCGCGGAATGCTCTTCGCCCCTCTGCGCGGCAGATCGCAGCAACCGATCGATATTGTCGCTCTTCATTGGTTTTCCTTCGCTGAAATTTTCACGAGCTGTTGTTTCATTTTCTGTCGGGCCCGAAAGGCTCGCACCTTAACGAGCGCCGCGCTCCAGCCGGTGATCTTACGGATTTCTTCCACGGAACGTCCTTGCAAATATAGCAAATCAATCGCCAGCCGCTCGACTGGCTTCAGCGTTGCCAAAAGATGCTCCACCAGTTGACGTGATGCGAACCGCTGGTCAGGAGGCAGTTCGTTGGTCGAGCTCGTCAGGTTTTCGATCACCGCTTGTTCTTCGACGCTCAGATCAGCCTGACGCACTTCCGGTCGCACTCTCTCCGATTCAATTTGGTTCAGGCAGGTGTTAACCGCCACACGCGAGACCCAATGCTCCAGCGGTACGTTGCCGGAAAATTGCGATAATTTTTGGAATACTTTAATGAAAATCATCTGGCAAATGTCCTCCTCCGCGGTTCGACGCGGCCGATGCGCGCGAACGATCCTGGCCACCAGCGGATAAAGCCGTCGCACCAGCTTGCGCGCTGCCTCATCGTCGTTTTGAAGCGCAGCATTAACCAGGGCGCCTGCGTCAGAATCATCCATGTGATCGAGAGCGCGTCCACACCAGTACACATGACCGTTGCAGCCGCGCTTTGGTTACAACTTCTCGTGTGGAGGTGCTGGTGCCAAGCACCTATGCGTTCGGCATTCGCCGCGGCGACCGTCGCTACAATCTCGGGAAAAAAGTTTTTGTAACCGCTGCAGCCTGCGTGCGGTCATGTCTTTCAGAAGCGCAAAGAAACGCTTCCAAACAAAAAATGAAACCTACTATGAAAAGAAACGTACTAGCAGTTGTAGCGGCCGGCGTCATCGCCCTGGGCGGCTTTATCATGGCCCAAGCCCAGGCTGGGTCCGGGGTCGGGTGCGCGCACGGGCACGCATTTGGTCTTCACGAGCTCACCGATAGTTTGAACCTCACGCCTGAACAGCAAACGAAGGTTCAGCCCATCCTTGATCAGACCAAACCGCAAATCGCCGCCATTCACCAGGAGGCGATGCAGAAAATGAAAACCGTGATCGAGGGCGCTGTGTCGCAAATTCGGCCAATCCTGACGGCGGATCAGCAGAAGAAACTCGACGGCGTCCAGAAGGCGCATCAAGACATGATGAACGCCCAAAAAGAGCTTCACGACGCAACGCAGGAATAACTTCGGTTGCTCGGAGGGTGGGAACGGCGGCGTTTTGGAAACGTCGCCGCCTCACTTTGTCAATACATGAGAGCTGAGACCCCTGGCGAGAATGTTAAGACTTGATCCGTCGGACACGCTCCCAATCAGCTTTTTGCCACCTTGACCGAGCCACTCCACTGTCTTAGTACGAATCATGAAACGAAACTTTCTCACGCTTGCGACCGCAGGCCTAATTATTCTTGGCGGCTTCTCCGTCGTGCAAGCCCAAAACCCCCGTGGCGGCGGCGCCAGAGGGGGCGCCAAAGGGCACCGACTTGAACAATTAACAGAGGGGCTAAACTTGACGCCCGATCAACAGGCCAAGGTTCAACCGCTAATTGATCAAGCCAAGCCACAAATCGCTGAGATCCATCGGGAGGCCATGCAGAAAATGAAGTCGGTCATCACCAGCACTGCGTCGCAGATCCGTCCGTTGCTCACGGCCGAACAGCAAAAGAAGCTCGATGAGAATCAAAATGCTCGTCGAGGCAAGATGAATGCGCGCAAGGGGCCGGGGCCTCGCGACGAAATGGACGAGGACTAATTCTTCGCTCGTTGACAGCGACAAGCAAAGGCAGCGATCCGAAACGGCCGCTGCCGGGCGTTTTTTTGAATTTGATTGTGGGGCCGTCTGTGTGAGATACCGCGCGACCCTGCGCGCGTTTCGCAGAAAGCCGTAAGCTTCGGGCAATCGCCCTCAGCCGCTCTTCTTTTTCAATGAAACCAAAAACAGGATCCCGCCGATCGCCGCGAGGAGGATGGCGATGGTGAAACCCGTGGACGAGATCTCAGTACGGCCGTGATAATTTTCTTTAAGTCGCGCAGCGAGGCCGATCAGGAAACAAAGGACCCCGATGCAGAACGAAATCAGTCCGATCGCTCGCTGGTCATCCGTAGAAATTTTCATTAGCGGCGGCAATCCAATATAGCCGCGAGCCTAAAATTCAAGTGCCCTTTTTCCACAGAGCGCCTTAATGTCAGAGATGCGCGGCGTTCAGCGAGTGAGTTTTGCGTTTCTCGCCTTAGCGGTCGGTTCATCTTTGGATGCGCAGATCGATCGCATTACCGGCAAAAATTTTGCGACCCGATCGGAAGTTTTGGCGACCCATGGAATGGTCTGCACCAGTATTCCGACGGCCACCCAAGTTGGACTTGATATCCTAAAGCGCGACGGCAGTGCAGTCGATGCGGCGATCGCCGCAAACGCGACGCTCGGTTTGATGGAGCCCGTTTCGAATGGGATCGGGGGCGATCTATTTGCCATCATTTACAGCGCGAAAGAAAACAAGCTCTACGGCATCAACGGGAGTGGTCGTTCGCCGCTTGGTCTGAGTTATGACCAGATGAAAGCCGAACTGGCTAAGTTGGATCGCCAGACGATTCCGCCGCTCGGCATGCTGCCAATCAGTGTTCCCGGTTGTGTCGATGCGTGGGCGGAACTGCACAAGAAATTCGGCAAATTAAAATTAAGCGATGATCTCGCCCCGGCGATTCGTTATGCCGAGGAAGGTTTTCCAGTCACCGATTTGATTGCGTACTACTGGGCACTCGGTCCACGCCTGTATAAAGGATTGCCCGGCGCATTTCTGGAAACGTACACGCTGCCGGGGGAGCGGGCCCACGCCGGGGCCGATGAATCGCCCGACGCAGAGCGGCGCGAGGGCGTGCCGGCTCCAAGTGCCGCGCGCCGCACACCTGCAAAAGGCGACATTTTCAAAAATCCAGCGTTGGCAAGAACGTTGCGACTGATCGGCGAGCGAGGGCGCGATGGTTTCTACAAAGGTGAGGTCGCCGACAAAATCGACGCGTTTATGCGTGCTAACGGTGGTTTCCTGCGGAAAACCGATTTCGAGAAGCATAACTCAACATGGGTCGAGCCCATCTCGGCGAACTATCGCGGTTATGACGTGTTTGAGCTTCCGCCAAACGGTCAGGGTATTGCCGCGTTGCAAATACTGAACATTCTGGAAGGATTCGATCTCCGCGTCATGGGACGCAATTCACCCGAGGCACTGCACACGATGATTGAAGCGAAGAAAATCGTGTGGGCGGATCGCGCGAAATTTTATGCAGATCCCGCATTCGCGAAGATTCCACTGGCAGGTCTTCTTTCGAAAACGTATGCAGCAGAGCGTCGCAAATTAATTGATCCAAATCGCGCGGCGAAAACCGTAGAGACAGGCGTGCCGCCTGCAAATCCGACCGCTTCGCAGCCGACACGACTGCCGCTACAAACGGGCCTGCTGGATCAAGGCGACACGATTTATCTCTGCACGGCGGACGATGAAGGCAATATGGTCTCGCTCATCCAAAGTAATTATCGCGGCATGGGCAGTGGGATCGTCGTGCCGGGTCTTGGATTCATGTTTCAGGATCGGGGCGAACTTTTTTCCATGGACCCAGAGCACGCGAATGTTTACGCGCCGGGAAAACGCCCGTTTCACACCATCATTCCGGGGTTCGTGATGAAAGATGGCAAACCATGGGAAGCATTCGGCGTGATGGGTGGCGATATGCAGCCGCAGGGACACGTGCAGGTACTCACTAACCAGATTGACTTTGGTTTGAATGTGCAGGAAGCCGGCGACGCGTCGCGCTGGCACCACGAAGGCGACAACGAACCGACCGGCGAAAAAATGGAGAACGGCGGCTATGTCGAAGTTGAAAGCGGCATTCCGTACGAAAGCGTGCGCGAGCTGCGCAAGAAAGGGCACGATGTGCGTTTCGACGTCGGGGGCTACGGCGGTTATCAAGCCATAAAAGTCGAAATGCACGGTGGCCGGCGCGTTTACGTCGGCGCCAGCGAATCGCGCAAAGACGGAATGGCCGCTGGATACTGAGTTGTTAGGCCGAGCGTTTGTCCACGCCTGTCCAAGCATATCGGTTACTTTGGACTTTCGGCCGCCAGCCGTTTCCTTACTGCTTCCAGCGGCTGCTTGGCCTCGTCGGTGGGGAACAATTCGTATGCACGCGCGAAATAGCCTTCTGCATCTTTTAGCTGGTTCCTCTCCAATGCGATGTAACCCTGGTAGGCGTAGCCGTAATAATAGTTTGGCGTCTTTTCCGTAAGCCGCTGCGCAATTTCAGCCGCCTTGTCGTATTGAAAATTATCCAAGGCAGTCCGGGCTGTGTTCCACGATTCGACCTGGCGTTGCCGTGAGCGTGTCGACGCCGGCGAGGACAACTGGATGAGAAAGTAGAAAACGAGACCGGCAAGCAACAGAACGACGAAAACGGTGTTGGTTTCAGTCCAACCGCGAATTTTTTTAGCTCCTGAAGAATATCGGCTGATTCGTTTTTCGGAAAGCTCTCTTGCTCCGCCTTCTTCAGCTGTTCGATCTGATCCGAATCCGGTTGAGCCATCGTAGCCAGAATGCACGAAGCTTCATCGGCTTGCTCCTCATCACCAACAGTCGCACTGGCATAGCGAACGGCGCGCCGCCATAAACATTGGCATTTTCGTCCGCCAAAGTGCAAAAATGTTGTGCTCGTCCAATATCGACTTGGCGATTCCAGCATCAACCGAATTTGGATACGCGCGCAGCGTGACCATTGTTCAACCTAATTTCTCCGCGCTTCAAGCTTCGCGGGGTTCTCAGCCTGGGGAACAAATTGCCAATTGGGAAGCAAAAATCCGACATCGCACAAAGACGGGCAGGCGGCTGGGTATTGAGCACAGACGACAATTGCCTCGCATGAACAACAAAGAGGACACGAACTGTTTATCAGTAGTTCTCCTCTGTGGTCGTTGTGGACTTTATGCGAGCTAGTTCTTCGGCGCCTTAAGCTCAGCGAGTTTTTCTTCGGCGTTAGTCACATCCGATTTGCGCCCGCTGCCGAGCTTGAGCAGTTTTTGCTGACGGCGCAGGTTTGCTTCGGCAACTTCGAGCTCAGCGCTCTCGCGTTTTGCCACTGCTTTTTGCTCGGCTTCGATCAATTGCGCGAGCGCTGCTTTTGCCACGTCCAGTTCTTGCTTCGTAGTTTCACCAGACGCGACGCGCGATTCCTGCTCGGCGACTTTTTCTTTCGCCTGCGCGACTCGCGCGCTTGCCAATTCGGCTTCGCATTTGGTCACCTTCAACGCCCGTTGCTCGATTTCCATTTTCGCGAGCACGCCAATCTTCCACAGGCGTTCCGCACCGGCGGCGTTTTGTTTGGCACGCTCCAGTTTTTTTTCGCACCGGGCGATGTCGCCGTCGGGCGTTCCCGCCTCCGCTAGTTCGTCCGACAGATTTTGCTTCAGTATCGGCGGCTCAATGTCAAACTCGCCGGGCTCCTCAGAATTGCTCGATTGGTCCGCTGCTAGTGCGATCATTGCGCTGGCGAGAAACATCACCAGCAACGCGATCGTGCGGATCATGGTGCCATATTATCACAAAATTTTTGTAGCACAGGCAGCTTGCCTGTGAGGGCCTGCGGGCATCATGCCTGCCATCGCTACAACGCCTCTTGGGATAGCCGATACTACAGCACTTCACCGCTTGGGAAGTCCTCCGACATTGCGACAACCTTAAAATTTTTGCTTTTCATCTACCGCTTTCCTTCGGTAGAAGACGGACCCGGAGGAATTTATCGATCCGGTTAATCGCCAAATCCTGCTCGGCGTCGTGATCTCAGGATTGATCCTTCCATCG
>Ga0209161_10002416_pt1 | contig 15284 bp, 16 predicted proteins | sample GraSoiAngelo_155_FD_186169 | JGI IMG/M metagenome (GOLD analysis project Ga0209161, IMG submission 186169) | Grasslands soil microbial communities from the Angelo Coastal Reserve, California, USA - 14_1009_13_30cm (SPAdes) (version 2) | ecosystem: Environmental > Terrestrial > Soil > Grasslands...
TGATTCCTCCTCGCGCATGCCTTCAAACATGGCTGCCGAAGCGGGATAGTCCTGCCGCAATCCTTCAGCAAAATCCGCGTACACACGCTCGTCTTCTTCCTCGAGTGAAATGGCCAGAGCGAGCACTTCCCGTTCAGTGAGTTCCTCAAATTTCTTCATCGCGCCATAGCTTACCTGCCCAACCAGCTCTGACACAAATGCGTGAGCAGACCACGAGCTGCAAACCGCGTATCCCCGCGCGCACGCCTCGGGGAAGCTTTCAATGCTACTATCGTCGAAATGGTACCGCGCAGGAATCTCGGCCGTCTGAAGAGCCACCGTGGGAAGCGCAAGGGCCTGGTGTCCACGAGCGGAAACAAACGAGAGCCAGCGCCCCGTCCGCATCGCCAGCGGCAACAGTCCGCCGAACTGGTCATCATTACAGGCATGAGCGGGTCGGGCAAGGCTTCTGTGCTCAAAGCCTTTGAGGACCTCGGCTACTACTGCGTCGACAATCTTCCAGTGGAGCTTATCCCGCGTTTCGCGGAACTGGCCGTGCAATCGGCTGAGATTCGGCGCACGGCACTTGTGGTGGACGTACGCGAGGGTTCCCAGCTGGAACAGCTTCCAGGAATCCTCAAATCGGTCCGGCGGATGATCCCGACGAAGGTGGTGTATCTGGAAGCCTCCGACGCCATACTTGTCCGCCGCTTCAGCGAAACTCGCCGTCCCCATCCGCTGGGTACCGATGCTCCCGTGAAGTCTGCGCTCCGAGCCGAACGCCGTCATCTCGGCGACATCCGTTCTTTGGCCGACTTCGTGATCGACACTTCTAAATTTAACGTCCACGAACTGCGCGCACACATCACCGAGCGTTTCCGGGAGAAATCCTCAGAGAAGGGTATTCTGGTTTCGAGCGTAAGCTTCGGCTTTCGCCACGGTGTCCCCGAGGATGCAGACCTGGTCTTCGACGTCCGCTTCCTGCCCAATCCACATTTTGTGCCCGAGTTCCGCCCGCTCACCGGGCGGCATCCGCGCGTGGCCAAATACATTCGCTCGTTTCCGCAGAGCAAAGAATTCATACAGCGCATCTCCGAACTGCTGGTTTACCTGCTGCCCCACTACATCAACGAAGGCAAGAGCTATCTGACGATTGGCTTCGGTTGCACCGGTGGTCAGCATCGCTCGGTAATGATTGCGGAAGAGGTAGGCAAGCACCTCCGGCAGGCGGGATACCGCGTCAAGGTCGTGCACCGCGACAGTCCGAACTAACTAACTCCTGTACGTGATTGGACGGAGATGGATTGGTCGGACACTGCGGGAAACTCAAAGGCCATACTCACCGGCTGAAACTCAAGTAAAATGGTGCATTGCACGCCATGCCTACGCTACCGGCGCCAAGCGTTTGCGGCCTGCCCCTCGCGGGAGCCCCATGCGCCAGCTAACCCGTCTGCTGCGCTACGCGCTCCCCTACTGGTGGCAAATTGTTTCCTCTGTGCTGTTGATGGCCTTTGTGGGCCTGTTCGACGCCTTCCGTCTATTGCTGATCGGGCCGGTCATGGATCGCGTTCTAAATCCTTCCACCGGATCCAAGAACATTCAGCTCTTCACCATTCCTGGTTCGCAAAAAGCCATTCTGCTCCAACGATTTGTGCCATCCCATTTCACGAATGCGTGGACGATCGTGGCTTTTGCCCTGGTAGCGTCGGTAGTACTGAAGGGCATTTTTGATTATGCGGGGACCTATCTGGTGAATCATGCTGGTTTCGGCATGATCACTGACTTGCGCGATGACCTTTACAACACGATCATGCGACGCAGTGCCGCATTTTTTCAGGAGCACACGACTGGGACGCTGCTCTCGACCATCGTCAACGATATTGAGCGCGTGCAGTATGCAATGTCCACGGTGCTTGCCGAATTCCTGCAGCAGTTCTTTACGTTTCTGTTTACTGCTGGGGTGGTTATCGTGATAGGACGCAAGCTGGCATGGATTCTGTTGCTGTTCGTTCCGGTGATCGTTTATTCCTCGAGAAAAATTGGCCATCGCGTGCGCCACACAACCCGGCGCGGACAAGACAAACTGGCCGAGATTCAGAACATTCTGCACGAAACCATTACCGGCAACCGCATGGTAAAAGCCTTCAGCAGCGAAGACTGGGAGATCAACCGTTTTCGTCAAGCCGCGCGGCGGCTTTTCCGGGCCAACTTGCGCTCCGTGGCGGCGACAGCAATCTCGTCTCCGCTGATGGATATATTCGGCGCCATCGCCATCGCTCTTCTTTTGCTGGTAGGCCGCAATCAAATCGCCCACAGCGTGCTTACGCCGGGCGCTTTTGTGGCGTTCATCGCCGCGGTATTCAGCCTATACAACCCCGTCCGCAAGTTTGCGCTCTTCAACAATAATTTCCAGCAGGCGCTGGGTGCTTCCTCGGAGATCTTCAAGTTCATGGATCTCGAAGACGAGGTGCGGGAAAAGCCGCGCGCAAAAACCTTGCCAAAGTTTTCTGAGGCTGTCCGGTTCGACCACGTTTCGTTTACTTACGCATGCGACGGCGACGATGCCCGGGAAGTTCTGCACGACATTAATTTGGTGATCCGTCGCGGCGAGGTGCTCGCCGTCGTGGGCTCGAGCGGAGCGGGAAAGAGCACGCTTGTGCACCTCATCCCACGTTTCTTCGACGTTACCGAGGGCCGCCTGCTGATCGACGGCAACGACGTGCGCGACCTAACCCTGGCGTCGTTGCGCTCACAAATTGGTATTGTCACCCAGGACACCGTGCTCTTCAACGACACGGTTCGCAACAACATCGCCTACGGTCAACCTCAGATTCCGCTGAAGGAGGTTGAAGCCGCTGCTCACGCTGCTCTGGCTCAGGATTTCATCTGTACGCTTCCGGCGGGTTACGATACGGTGATCGGTGAGAGAGGGGTTCGGCTATCGGGTGGAGAACGTCAGCGGATTGCTATCGCGCGGGCGCTGTTGAAGAATGCGCCCATTCTAATTCTTGACGAAGCTACATCCGCGCTCGACAGCGAATCGGAAGCGCTGGTGCAAACCGCGCTGCACAATCTGATGAGCGGCCGCACGGTCTTTGTGATCGCCCACCGGCTGTCAACCGTTCGCCGCGCAGACCGTATTGTTGTCATCGAAAACGGCGCGATCGCTGACGTCGGCGCGCACGAAGAGTTGATGACAAGGCTGGGCACGTACCGCCGCCTCTACGAGTTGCAGTTTGATCTCGCGGAATCGCCGCGAGCAGGAATTGCTCAAGTTTGATGTGAGAGGAATGCGGGTTTCCGATACCGCCTGCAGGTAGAGGAATACGGTGGCCGCCGCTGATCGCCTCTACAATCGGAAATGTCGAAGTTGCCAGGGGGAAGATGGGAATTTGGCGGAATCGTAGACTAATGCCGATTCGCTCCATGACGGGTTTTGCCCAGGTCAAGGCCGAGATGCGCAGCCAGGCTGGTGGAAGAGCCTCACCGCAGTCCCCCAGTCTCGAACAGAGCAACGGCCGGCCCGGGTTCTCTCTCTCGCTGAAGTCCGTCAATCACCGTTTTCTCGACCTGCACTTCCGCCTGCCTTCGGGCACCGATTCCCTGGAGATGCAACTGCGCCGAGTGCTGAAGGAAAAAATGGCTCGCGGGCACATCGAGGTTTCGCTAAGCCTCGAGCGCGCTACTGGCGAACCCTTGGCTCTGAACCGCGACCTCGTGGGAGGGTACATCGCCGCTTTCCGAACGGCCGCGGCTGAATTTGGCCTCGCGGCAGACCCCGATCTCAATGCCATATTGCGCGTGCCCGGCGCGTTGGATTCCGTCGATGATTCTGCCCAGGGAGCACTAGAGGCTGCCGTTATGGCCAAAGTAGACGAGGCACTGGCGCGGCTCAATCAAATGCGGGAGGAGGAAGGCAGGAGCATTGAACGCGAACTGCGCGAGCGTATGGCCCACCTGGCAGAGGCAGCGAAGAGTATTCAGCAACACCGCCGTGCGGTACTACAAACCTACGTGGAACGCCTTCAGTCTCGAATGCTAGAGTTGCTCGGCACCAGCGCGGACAGAGATCGCGCGCTGCAGGAGGCTGCCCTGCTTGTAGATCGCAGTGACATTCAGGAAGAGATCGTTCGCCTGGAGACTCATGTCCAGCATTTTCTCGGCTTGCTTGATCAGGGTGGAGAAGTTGGCAAGAAGCTCGACTTCCTGTTGCAGGAAATGAACCGCGAAGCTAATACTCTGCTCTCGAAAACCTCTGGCCTTGCTGGCGAAGCGCTGAACATTACCGAAGCGGGGCTGGCGATGAAGGCGGAAATCGAAAAATCGCGCGAGCAGGTGCAGAATCTGGAATGATGCCTCCACCGCACAAGCCGCTGGTTTACATCATTTCGGCCCCTTCCGGGTCGGGCAAATCCACGCTGGTCAGCGAACTGCTAAAAATGGTTCCCGACCTGGACTTTTCCATCTCGTACACCACGCGCCCTCCACGCCGTAGCGAACAGAACGGCAAGCAATACTTTTTTGTTTCACGCGCTGAGTTCCAGCAAATGACTCGCGATGATGAACAAAAGGGCCATGATCTGCTTCTCGACATTGACGTCCAGGGAGCACGCCAGGTCAAGCAGCGATTGCCTGACGCCATCAGCATCTTTATTCTGCCCCCTGACCGGAAGACCCTGGAATGGCGCCTGCGCAAGCGCAGTGAGGACACCGAGGAGGTTATTCAGCGCCGGTTGGTCACGGCCACTCGTGAGATTGAGAATTATGACAAATACAACTATATTCTGGTAAACGACCAACTGCAGGACTCCATTCAGAGCCTGCAGGCGATTGTGAGGTCCGAGCGTCTGTGCCGCCCTGGTCGGACGTTCTCGGAGGAAGAGAGTAAAGTCTTGGAGTTGGCGGAAAGCTGCCGACTGGCTAACATTCGTGACCGGGTGCAACCCATACTCGCATCGTTTGCCGCTCCAGCAGTTTCGGGTGGAACGCAGTAGAATCATAGTGTTCGCAAAGCTCAGGCGAAGATCAAGGGAGAGACCGTATGAAGTTGATGGAAGGGTTCGATAGCAACTATCGCTACATCCTGGTCGCGGCTCGGCGCGCCCGGCAATTGCAATCCGGCGCTCCGCCCGTGGTCGACACGAGTTCCCGTAAGCCTTGTCGCATCGCGCAAGATGAAATCCGCGCCGGCAAGGTGAAATGGGAAATTCCAGAACTACGCAGCCCGGCTGAGCAGGCTAGTGAGGTACTGGACAAGGTGCTGGGGCAAGAGAGCTAGTCATTGCCCATGGGCGATTTGCGAGTGCCGATTTATGAAGCTGTTTCAGTGAGGGTTTGAATCGGCGGTTGACGGCCGCCGATTGGAAATGCGGTCCCGCGTTTTTTGCTTGGTCGGTGACCAATCCATGAAGATCGCCCTCGGCATTGCCGGCGGCATTGCGGCTTACAAAGCGGCGGAGATTGTCCGCTTGCTGCAGGACCGCGGTATTCGCGTGCAAGTCATTATGACTCGTGCCGCCCAGGAGTTTGTTCGTCCGCTTACCTTGGCCGCTCTGTCCGGCGAAAAAGTCATTACAGGGATGTTCTCGGCCCGCGAAGAACAGGAACCCAACATCGAATCCGCCATCGAACACATCGCAGTGGCGCAGTCGATTGATGCGCTGGTCGTGGCTCCCGCCACCGCGGACGTTCTAGCCCATTTCGCCCAGGGTATCGCCTCCGACTTCCTCACTACGCTCTATCTCGCCACGACAGCGCCGGTGGTGGTCGCGCCTGCCATGAACGTGAACATGTGGAATCATCCGGCGACGCAGGCCAATCTGGAAATCCTGCGGCAACGTGGAGTCAAGATCGTCGAGCCCGATTCCGGCTATCTCGCCTGTGGCATGACTGGCCCCGGGCGTCTTGCCGAAAATGATTCAATCGTTGCCGCCGTTCTCGAAGCCTTGGGTGCTGCGCAGGATCTCGCCGGTGAAACCGTTTTGATCACCGCGGGGCCGACCCGCGAGAACATTGATCCGGTACGCTATCTCACCAACCGTTCGAGCGGGCGCATGGGCTACTCTCTCGCCGAAGCCGCATTGCGCCGTGGCGCTCGCGTGCTGCTGGTCAGCGGCCCCACGGCGCTTACACCGCCTGGCGCTGCGGAAGTCAGGCGAGTCGAGTCGGCGGAACAGATGCGCGACGCCGTGCTCAATCTGTTGCCGCAGGCCTCTGTAATCATTAAAACTGCCGCGGTCTCCGATTACCGGGCCAAATCTCCCGCGCCGCAAAAGATCAAACGCAAAGGCGCGATGACGCTCGAACTCGAAGCCACGGCCGACATCCTGAAGGAAATTACTCTTCGAAAGACGAGTCAAATTGTAATTGGCTTTGCTGCCGAGACGGAAAACGTTTTGGAGAACGCTCGTCAGAAACTGGCCGCAAAACATCTCGACGCCATCGTCGTGAACGATGTTTCCCGCGAAGGCGTTGGTTTTGACTCCGAACGCAACGCTGTCGCGATCATCACTCACCATGAGGTGATCGAAGTGCCCGAGACCACGAAGTGGGAGGTCGCGCAGCGCGTCCTCGACCAGATCGTGCATATGCGGCAGCAGCGGTCCGCTCCGGTCAAGAAGTAAACCCCGTTGACTCGAAATGCCTTAGTCGTTCCCCCCATCCCTCCGAGGTTATAATCTTTCTTCCTGCCCGATTCCAGATTGAGATGCCCATACTTGATCCCGAACTTCGGCGCGAGCTGGCCAATCGCATCCGCTACTACAACGAATTGGGCATTTATGACTTTTATCGTCGTGAAGGATCAGCCGCAGAACCGCTCGTTGCCGAAGCCGAGCTTGCAGTCGCAGTCGAATCGACGGTTGCTGACTTCGGTGCGGCGGTTCGATCGGCAGGATCCACCCCAGACGAAATGACTGCCAAAAGAATTCTCCAGATCATACCGGCCGTGGCCGAACGGGGGGCGCTCCAAGTGCTCGCGCCCAAGCCCGAGTGGAGCGTCACCGATCCCACCGACGCCCTCAGGATCATCCGCGAAGATCTGGGCGACTGCACCCGTTGCCGGTTGCATCAGCAAGGACGCAAGCAGATCGTCTTCGGCGTCGGGAATCCGCAAGCGGAGTTAATGTTTGTGGGCGAGGGCCCAGGTGCCGATGAAGATGCGCAGGGAGAACCCTTCGTGGGACGCGCTGGCCAGTTGCTGAATAACATGATCCAAGCCATGGGCGTGCGCCGCGAAGATGTTTATATCGCCAACGTGGTCAAGTGCCGCCCGCCGGGAAACCGCACCCCTGAGCGTGACGAGTGCGATACTTGCTCGCCATTTCTCTTGCGCCAAATCTCGGTTATCAAACCCAAGGCTGTGGTCGCGCTGGGGGCGGTGGCCGCGAAAAACCTGCTCGCCATCAACGCGCCAATGTCTGAGTTGCGAGGCCGCTGGTATGACTTCAGGCCCGCCGGCGGCGATTCCTCATGGTCGGGAACGAGATTGGCAGTCACATACCATCCGGCATTCCTGCTGCGTGATCCGCGGCAGAAGGGCGAAGCCTGGAAAGATTTGCAGATGGTGATGAAATATCTGGGACTGAAGCCGCCCCAGAAGATCGCCCAGTAGATCCGCGGTTCATGCTTTGCGACGAAAGCTGCTGTGCCAATCGCTGCTATCCTCTGAGATCAATGCCCCTGTTTTGCGACGTTGCGCTGCCCGTGCCGCTTGACATGCTCTTCACTTACCGTGTGGCTGCGGAGACGCATTTACCGGCTAGCCAGCAAACTCTCACGCAACAAGATGGGATTCTATCGGGCGATTCCGAAGCCACCGGGCCGGTGGTCGGCGGCCGTGTGTTGGTGCCCTTTCGCCAGCGGCGGATGACCGGCATCGTAGTCGAACTGCATGATCGTAAACCGTCGGTTAGAACGAAAAATGTTCTTAGCCCGCTCGATGCCTCACCCGTGCTCGACGACCAACTACTGCGCCTGGGCCGCTGGATTGCCAATTACTATTTGGCTCCGCTGGGTGAAGTCTTCCGCACCATGTTGCCGTTGAGCGCGGAATTCAAACGATCGATCACTTATCGGATTACGGATGGGGGCCTGGCGGCCCTGCATACGGCCGGATTGTCGGGATCATCTGCGCGGTCGCGGCGCACTCCGGAGGAACAACTGGCTGAGTTTCGCGTCTTGGACTATCTGGCGGGACTTGAATCCACGCCGAATTCCCGCGACCCATTCTCACCGGAACCTGTAAAGGAAGAAACCTTGCGGGCTGTGACCCGGGTTTCTAAATCCGTCCTGGCGGGGATGGTGCGCAAGAAATGGCTGGCTCGCGAAGACGTTTCGGGCGCCCGAGATGCCACGCGCACGATTAGGGTCGCGCGGCTCAAGTCCGCAGAAGGCAAACTCAATGCCAATCAGCGCCAGATTGTCGAAACGGTGGCTGCAGCCGGTGGCCGAATCAGCGTGGAAGTGCTGCAATCACTTGCTGTGTCGCACAGCACGCTCGCCACACTGGTGAGGCGCGGCCTGATGGAAATCATCGAAGAGCCCGCGGAGTTCGCGATTTCGCGCAGCAAAGCCCGGCCTCAACTTCCGCACTTCGAGCTTAATCCCGCCCAGCAATCCGCGCTTGCCCGCCTCCGAGCAGGTGTCGAGGCCGGCAAGTTTGCCGGCATGCTCCTACATGGCGTTACTGGCTCGGGCAAAACAGCAGTTTATCTCGCGGGCATGCGCGCTGTGCTTGACGCCGGCCGATCCGCGATCCTGCTGGTTCCGGAAATTGGTCTTACGCCTGCCGTCGCTGCTGATCTGCATCAGATTTTCGGCGATGAAGTGGCTATCCTGCATTCTGCGCTCTCCGATAAGGAACGAGCCGAGCAGTGGCACCGCATCAAGCGGGGAGAGGCGCGTATGGTTGTGGGCACGCGCTCCGCTGTCTTTGCTCCGGTCGCCGATTTGGCGCTAATGATCGTGGATGAAGAACAGGATTCCTCTTACAAGCAGGAAGAAACGCCGCGCTATCACGCTCGCGACATCGCCGTCATGCGGGCCAAGATGGCGAATGCCGTCGTTGTTCTAGGCTCAGCGACGCCGTCGCTGGAGTCCTACTACAACGCGAAGAAGAACAAGTACACGCTCATCGAGTTGCCGGACCGCGTCGAGCAGCGCCCCCTGCCTGAAGTTGAAATCATCGACATGCGGCAGGAATTCCAGGAAACTGGGCACGAGCAGGTCATCTCGCGCAAACTGGCTGCCGAGATCAAGGAGCGCCTCGACAAGAAAGAGCAGGTCATGGTTCTGCTCAACCGGCGCGGATATTCCCCGGTAGTTCTGTGCCGCACTTGCGGCAAGACTCTTGAGTGCCAGAATTGTGCCATTGCACTCAACCATCACAAACGCGAGCAGAAAATGGTCTGCCACTACTGCGGATACACGGCCCCCGTACCCCAGGCGTGCCTACACTGCGGCAGTGAATACGTTTATTTTCTTGGGGCAGGTTCCGAAAAGCTGGAAGAGTTACTGCACGGAATCTTTCCTCAGGCACGGATTGGCCGCCTCGACCGCGATACCGTACGCGGCCATCAAGATTTCGAACGAACTCTCAACGCGCTCAACGAAGGCGAACTCGACATCCTGGTCGGGACACAGATGATCGCGAAAGGCCACGACATTCATGGCGTCACGCTGGTTGGGGTGGTGGGCGCCGACACTGCACTGGGCTTGCCCGATTTCCGTGCCGCCGAACGCACCTTCCAGTTGCTAACACAGGTCGCAGGCCGCGCCGGTCGCGGTAACGCTCCTGGCAAAGTCGTGGTGCAAGCCTATTTTCAAGATCACTACGCCGTCCAATACGCTGCCCGCCATGACTTCACCGGCTTTTACGAGAAGGAGTTGCGCTTCCGAAGTTGGATGCACTATCCGCCCTACTCCTCGCTGGCCAATGTGCTGGTGCGCAGCGACCAACTCAAGGAAGCCTTACAGTGGTCCGGCATCCTGGGGAATTGGTTTGAGAAGACTCGTCATGAAGGAGTGCGCGTGCTCGGTCCGGCAGCCGCGCCCATCATTCGGCTGAAACGCGATTACCGGTACCATTTCGTGTTGAAATCGCCAAGCCGCGAGAAGTTGAACAACACTCTGCGGGCGCTGCTGGCTTACTCCACGGAGCAGAAGATTCCGCGGACCCAGGTGATTGTCGATGTCGACGCGCTCTGGCTGATGTGAACAATTACTCCAACATAAGTCCTAATCTATGCCATGGAAGCCTCATTTCTTCTCATCCCTATCCGCCTGGCGCGCATGGCTCGAAAAGCATCATGCCGACAGCCAGGAACTCTGGGTTGGCCTCTACAAGCTCGATTCCGGAAGGCCAAGCATCACTTGGCCCGAAGCGGTGGACGGCGCGCTCTGCTTTGGCTGGATCGATGGTGTTCGCAAACGCGTGGACGATATTAGTTACAAGATTCGGTTTACACCGCGGAAAGCACGAAGCGTTTGGAGTGCCGTCAACGTGAGACGCGCCGCCGAGCTTTCAGCTGCGGGGTTGATGCATCCGGCGGGCTTGGCTGCTTTCCAGAAGCGCCAGGGAAATCTGTCAGCGATATATTCTTACGAGCAGAAAAAAGGCGCTAAGCTTCCGGTTGCCTATGAAAAAAAGTTTCGTGCCCGCAAAACCGCTTGGGAGTTCTTTCAAGCCCAGCCTCCGGGGTATCAGAGAACTTGCAATTTTTGGATGATCAGCGCGAAGCGGGAGGAGACTCGATTAAAACGGCTGGCAGTGCTGATCGAAGATTCCGAGCATCAACGAAAGATAGGGCCCCTGACTCGCCCAACCCGCAGGCAGAACGATCGGAGCTGATGCGCTCCGAGTGACTTGGCTCTTACTGCCGCGGAATGAAGGCCATCCCGTGTGGACTCACCATTCCTGTCACCACATTGGTGATAACTCCGGTATCAAAGTCAAGACTCCCGACCGAACTGAGCGCGGCAGAGTATGCGACGCCGGGAGAGAAAATGTTTTTGGAGATGGAGTAAATGATTCCCGCGACTCCAGCATCGCGATCCGATACCAAAATCACTCCGTGTGTGGCCGTCGCGAAGATAGTATCGTCCACTTGGGTTGCGCCGCCATTCAGAGTGAGTCCGAGATGATACACGAGAATGAGCTCGCCATCGGCTTGACTGTCCAAAACCAAGTCTCCAAATCGGTTGAAGATCATCGAATCCGGGTCCTGGAGATTCAAAGTTAGCGGTGCGTCGGTGGGGATATCAGTCGCGGTCGCGATGCCATTCAGCACCTCGCTCACGTTAACGGTACTTCCGCTGATCGTCGCTCGGACAACCGCGGGGGCGAAATTAGGGTTGCGGGACGGATTCGATGCGCTCAAGAACACGTCGCTGCCACGGAAAAGCTATCTCGTCATACCCTCCGCCGTGCGGAGTAGGCCCGAAGGTGTAGACCGTCTGTGTCCCCGAGGTGGTATCAATAATTACCAGATTGGGGTTGCCGTCCTCATTTTGCAAAGCCCACAACCGCTTGGTGTGTGGATTCACGACGCAAGCCGTCGTTGTGTCCGACAAGGGAATAGGTCTTAACCACGTCGCCGTTCATTTTGTATTCGACAATCGTACTGCTGTTGCCGTCGGAACCGTCCTTGGCTGCCCCATTTCCGTAGCCAATGAAGATATCGCTATTGAGCAGGGCAATCGAGTCGGGCTGAAAGTAAACTCCTGAAACGCCGGCAGCAAACGTTGAAACTGTATAGGGAGCGGATGCCGTGACCTGCCCGAACGCAGCCAGGGCCGCTAGTAGACTGCTAAACACGGCAATCAATCGTGCGAATTGTTGCACGCTCATCGGATTTTCCTCCTGGGGATTTGCTTCAAGGGATAGCAATTGGCAGAGAAGGAAGCGTAACAGGAGGAAATGCATCGGGGGTTAAGCGGAGCTTACGTCGAGGTTAATAATCCGTGAAAATTTCGGTGCATTTTCGAAGTCGCATTCTCTTCGTTTCACGCGCGCGCGCGGGAGGAATGAAGGCAAAGTGACTACGCCCCATAGCTAAAGCTAGGGGCTTCAAGAGCCACGCCCACTATCGCAGGCGTTTCGGTTCTCAGGCGCAGTCCACGCCTTAAAATCTCCAATGCCGATGCGTGGTCGCGGGTTGTTTTCAAACCGCAAGCCGCGCATTGGTGCAACCGGTCCCAAAGTTTCTTGGGCACAGGCGCACCACAAGGGCATTGTTGCGATGTTCCACGGGCATTCACTTTCACCAGCAGCCTATCGGCACTTTCAGCCTTATAGGACAACTTTGCGATGAAGCTTGACCACGAGGCATCCTGTACTGACTTGGCAAGCATTCCGCCAGCCAAGCCTTTCACATTCAAATCTTCCACGGCAATGAAGCCATGATGATTTACCAGTTCACGAGATAGCTTGTGCTGGAAATCGTTGCGTTGGTTGAATACGTGGCGATGCAGTTGTGCAACCAACCTACACGCCTTACGCCAGCCTCCAGACCGCTGGGTGCAGCGGGATACGTGGCGCTGCACAACCCGCAGTTTCTTTTGGGCAGTACCAAACCAACGTGGGTTGTCCACGATTTCCGCATCGCTGGTGACAGCGAAGCATTCCAAGCCAACATCTATGCCCACAACAGAATCATTGGCAGGTAGTGGTTCTACTTCCACCATGCACGAGAAACAGGCATACCACTTGCCATTTTCCTGTTTCAGGGTGAGCGTTTTTACTTCGCTAGCAAGCGGGCGGTGCAACTTGATTTTCACATTGCCGATTTTCGATAGTGATACTTGGCTTCCTTCCACCCTGAAACCTGCTTGCGGATAGGTGAAGGAATCGAACCAGCCTTTGCCCTTGAATCGCGGAAAACCGTTGCCCCGGCGAAAGAACGCCTTGTACGTTTTATCCACGCGGTGCAGCACATCTTGAAGTACCTGCGAATACACGCCTCGCATGGCTGCATCGGCTGCTTTGCAGGCAGGCAACTGTGCCGACTGCATGGCGAATGGGATTGCCTTTCGGCAAAGCTTCCAAGCCTCGCGGCGCTCCTGTAGGGCATCGTTGTACAAATCGCGACACACCTCCAACGTGGCAAGCAGGGATTCCCGCTGCTTGCGGTTGGGATATAGGCGGTACTTAAACGTCTTTCTGATTTTCAACATATTGCTTTATGACCGCCAGTGGTGCCCCGCCAACCGGGGATACGAAATAGCTATTCGTCCAAAGTGTGGGTAGCCGTGATTTCAATGTGCGAAACTCTTGCCGCAATGTGTGCGATGAAACTCCCTTGAGATTCTTGACCAATCTGTGGATGCCGAACTGCGGGTCCACTTCGACGAGCACAGGCACGTGGTCGGGCATGATTTCCAAGGCGATGATTTCAGCAGCCCGATATTTTTCAGCGGTCTGTCTCATCACCTGTTCACAGCGTTTTGCAATCGGACCAACAAGCACACTGCGCCGATACTTGGGCGTACACACGCAAGGATATTTGCTGGAATACACCACATTCTTGTTCGATTTGTACCCTTCTCGTGCCATGCTTGAACCGGAATCTATCTAATACAAGCGAAATCGGTTTTGCTTCGCAAAATACGCCTTATATCCCCAGCCCTGAAGGGCGGGGGCTTTACCGCGCCTTTTCGGTAATTCATTTGCGCCCGGCAGTGGCCGAACCTGGGCCACCATCCGGCCGTACGCTTCGGCATGAAATCGTGGCAGTTGTTCCGCCTGCTCGGACGTCACCGGGTGTCCCGTCTCTCTCAGTAGCGCATTTACCAGAAGCCCGCCACTCATCCCGATGCGCCGGTGGATGCGCCACACGGCAAGCTCGATGCCGGAGCGCTCCAGGGCTTCGCGCCATGCCAGCACGTGCTGGTAAACGCTGTCCACCAGCGTGCCGTCCAGATCGAAAAGGAATGCCGGCGGGTTGCTCGAGGCTTCCATCTTACGGCCACTCCCGCGATGCGAAGGCTATGGCTGCACGTGGCAGGTCAATTCAAGCGAGTTGAAAAACGGTTGCCGGTCCAGGGACTAAGTCGGGACCGTCCGCGTGGCACGGAAGTGAACATCGAAACTTTCGCGCGGAATTCATGCGAGCCTGGACGGAGGAAACTACGCTCAGCTGCCTCGGACAATCAGGACCTTCCGGCTATTCAGATCGTAAAAAGCCTAGATATCAATCATTGTGACCAGAATGAGCAGTTCCTCGCAATACACACAACTCTGTATATTTTGGGAATCATCGGTCGCCTTGCATGGCTGGATCGAAGAGCGCAAGGTTCCAGATTCTCGCAGTCGACGCTGTCCACGCCTTAAGACGGTGCCTCAAGTCTGCCTCCGACCAACACCGCAGATGCGCGTCTGATTCCTTCGTGGCCCGTGCCCGGACTATAATCGCTGAGAACAATCGCTTTCCCTTGCGATAAACTCTAGCGACTCTGAGACTTACCCTACCGATGGCACTGCTTTGGCTCCGCTTCGCGCTGGCTTGCTACTTACTGGGACTGGTGTACGCCTTCGTCGCGCTCACCCGCACCAGCGATCTGTTCAGCCGCATCGCACTGCATGCGGCCAGTCTGGGGATGGTGTTTCATTTCGTGTCTCTGGTTGAGGTTTTCCTTTCCGATCATGTTGTCTGGGCCTCGGTGCACAATGGCGAATCGCTGTTAGGGTTCGCTTCGATGACGTTCTTCATGATCGTCTATGCGATTTATAAAACAATTTCACCCGGTGTGGTGGTCTTTCCGATTGTCTTTTTTCTCACCTTCGTCGCGACAGCAGCCCTTCGTCTTCACCTCCGCCGTCCCGCAGAAAGGATGGCTGATCGCGCACATTGCCCTCATTTTCACTGGATATTCCGCGCTCGTGCTAAGCTTCGGGGCCAGCCTGCTCTATCTCCTGCAGGAGAGAAGACTCAAGGCCAAGAAACCGAGCAGCTTGTTTGGGTACTTGCCTGCGCTCGAAGTCATTGATCAGATCGGCTACCGCTCGCTGCTGCTCGGCTTTCCATTCATGACGCTCGGTCTGCTCACCGGATCCGTACTCGCGGTCTCTACCTACGGCAGCGTGAATTTTCTCGATCCCAAGATCTTGCTTTCGGTGCTGATGTGGGCGGTTTACATGGTGATGGTCTTCACCCGCTGGAACTCGGGATGGCGTGGCCGCCGCGCCGCTTTTCTCGCCACGTTCGCCTTCGTGGCCGCGATCGTCGCATGGGCCGCCAATTATTTCAGTGTTATGCACAGGTTTGCCGCCTCATGAGATTCCAGCTTATCGGCGTGAATCACAACAG
>Ga0209161_10002417_pt1 | contig 15284 bp, 15 predicted proteins | sample GraSoiAngelo_155_FD_186169 | JGI IMG/M metagenome (GOLD analysis project Ga0209161, IMG submission 186169) | Grasslands soil microbial communities from the Angelo Coastal Reserve, California, USA - 14_1009_13_30cm (SPAdes) (version 2) | ecosystem: Environmental > Terrestrial > Soil > Grasslands...
GCGCATGCGGCCGCCGGCTTTCGGGTGATCGCCCTCACCGACCACGACACCCTGGCTGGTATCGACGACCTGGGCGGCCTGGAAGGCCACGGCGCGACGATGATCCCGGGCGTCGAGTTGTCGATCGAGGATGAGCCGCGCCGCGGGCTGGTCGAGGTGCACCTGCTCGGATACGGCTTCGCCCTGAACAATCGCCGGCTCCGGAATCGGCTGCACGAGGCCAGTGAAATGCGCGAGGCGCAGAAGCGAGAGACGGTGCAGCGGCTGGCGGCGTCTGGGTTCCCGGTCGACTGGGAGGCGGTGCGCGCCCGCGCCCGCGGCAACGTTGGCAAGCCGCATATCGTGGCCGCCATCGAGGCCGCCCAGCCTGACGTGAAGCGCGAGGAGCTGTACGCGGTTATGGGGCCCGGTGGCGTGGCGCATGTTCCGCGCGCGAAGGACCTGCCCCTGGATGAGGCCGTCGACCTGATCGCCGCGGCCGGCGGGGTGAGCGTGTTGGCGCACCCCGGCGTCTACACCCACGTTCCGGACCTCGAGGTGCTGTTCCGCAGCTGCGCCGTCGCCGGCGTGCTGGGGCTGGAGGTGACCTATCCGCAGGCCACAGACGATCCCTACGGACCAAAAAGTGCGGCGCTGATGGATCGGTTCGCGAAGACCGCCGCCTCCTACGGCTGGGTGGCGACCGGCGGCGATGATTTTCACGGCCCGGCCGTCACCCCCTTGATCCGGCTCGCCCAGTGGACCGCGACGCCGGCGTCCTGCGTGGACGAGCTGCTCGCTCGCCGCACGTAACGCTCCCTCCCCCTTGTGGGGAGGGTCGGGGAGGGCGTCTTACCGCGTCGTCAGAAACCGCGTAATCGCTTCCGTCACCGCACCCGGCCGGTCGAGGGGGAGGAAATGGCCGCCCGGATCGATGATCTCGACCGTGGTGTCGCCAAGCTTGTGTTTCAAGGTGTCGGCCCAGCGCGACTCCAGGAATTTGTCATTCGCACCCCAGAGGATCAGCGTAGGCGTGGCGATCTCTTCGATGTGTTTCGACCGGCTGGTCAGGTCCCGATTGTTGAGGGCGCGGGCGGCCCGCAAGTAGGCGCGCCGTCCGCCGAGATCCTGGAAGGGCCGGGTCCACTCATCGACGAGCTCATCCGTGACCCGTCCCTCGGTCACGAGCCCCGCCTCGAGTCCTTTGCGCAATCCGTTGCGCAGGTCGATGTTGACCATGATCTGGTCCCAGACCGGTTCCTTCAGGCGGGCGATATCGTTGACCGGCCAGTTGTTGTCGACCACGCTGTCGATCAGAATGAGCCGGGCCACCCGTTGCGGCTCGTCGACGGCCATCAGTTGCGCCACGCCGCCACCGATGTCATGTCCGACGACCGCGGCCTGGTGCACGCCGATCGATTCCATGAACGCCACCACGTAGCGCGCCTGCGCCGCGATCGATAGATCCGCGTCGAGCCGCTTGTCGGAATCCCCGTAACCGAGCAGGTCTGGCGCCAGCACGTCGAAGGTCGCCGACAGGGGGTCGATCATGTCACGCCACAGGTACGACGAGCTCGGAATCCCATGCAGCAAGACGAGCGCGGGACCCTGGCCCTTTCGGAGGTAAGCGATGTCGCCAGCAAACGTCCGGATCTTTCGTTTGGTTCGGGCCAGCGGCGCTGCACTGATGAGCTCGGTGGTCAGTGGCGGGGAAACGGTCGGTGTCGGAGCTCGCTCGAGTGGTGATGGAGGTGGACCCACGGGCCGGGCCATCGTCGGCGGCGCGAAGGCCGGCACCGGCATCAGCGGCGGCTCGACCGGTTGTTGCGCCGGTGGCGAGAACGGCTGCGCCGCCGGACGGCGCTGCAGGATCAGGTTGGTCGAGCTGGCGCGGGCGATCACCTGGTTCTGCTGGTCCAGCACCTCCGCCTCGGCCACCGCGACCTGCTGACCGCGATGCATCACCCGACCGGTCGATCGCAGCACGCCGGACTCCGCGGTCACCGGCCTCAGGAAGTTGACGTGCAATTCGGCGGTGGTAAACCCTTCCCCGGGGCTCAGCGTGCTGAACACGGCGATGCCCATCGCGGAGTCGGCCAGTGAGCTGATCGCGCCACCGTGGACGACGTTGTTCGGATTGTAGAAGTCCGATTTCGCGGGCATCTCGAAGGTCGCGCTGCCGTCGGATACGGCGGTCAAGCGCATGCCGAGGAGCTGGACATATGGTGGTGGCGGTACGGCGCCACGCAAAGCGGCCTCAACGAGGTCACGACCGGACATCTGCGCCGGATCGGACATTGCCGCATTCTATAGCGGGATACGCGAGAGCGGGAGCACCGACGCGGTTTGGTTACGCACCGGGGGTAACGGCTGCGTCACGGTCATGTGATAGCTCGTCGCGCCGATGCAAGCCATCAGCGGCGTAGGCAGTTTGTCCTGTATAGGCCGCGATCAGGCGGCAAGTTGGGAGGGGAAAGGGGGACTTGCTCTGAAGTACGCCGCGCCACGCTTTGCGACTCACTCGGCGGTGCTGCTGATGGCGGCCGCGATGCCGTGGGTGGTGCTCCATGTCCCGGTGGGGGCTTCGCCGGCGATGGCCGGCGGGTCGATTCCCGGCACCGCCCTGGCCCAAGCGCCCTTCGGTCGCGCTGTCGATGGCATCGGCTGGTCGATGAGTGGATCGCTCGTGGTGCCCGCGCTTCCGGCGACGCCGCCGGGCGAGAAGCACCGCGACATCATTCATTACCAGGCGGTGGATGGGGATACGCTCCGCACGTTGGCGACCAGGTACGGGCTCTCCGTCAATACGTTGCTCTGGTCGAACCCGAAGCTGGTCGATCGGCTGACCGCCGGACAGGAAGTGGTGATCCCGCCGGTCGATGGGGTGCTGGTCAAGGTCACGGCGACCGATACCCTGACGAGCCTGGCGCAGAAGTACCGCGCCGAGTCGGACGCGATCATCGAGTTCAACCTGCTGCGGCATCCGGAGACGCTGCCGGTGGGCGACTACCTGATGGTGCCCTACGGCGTCGGTCCGGAGCCGCCGTCAGTGCCGCAGCAGAACGCGCACACGATCACGGTGGGCAAGCGTTCGTGGTACGTCACGCCGGTCTGGTCCTCGGGCGGTGGACTCTATCCCTTCGGTCAATGCACCTGGTACGTCAACACCCGGCGGGCCGCGCCCTGGGGCGGCAACGCGTGGCAGTGGTTCGGTCGTGCCAAGGCCTACGGGCGGCCGGTGGGCTCGACCCCGCGGGTGGGCTCGATCATGGTCACCTGGGAGTCGCCCTACTGGGGTCACGTGGCCTACGTCGAGCAGGTATACGGCGACGGCAGCTGGCTGGTATCGGAGATGAATTACTACGGCGACCCGGGTGGGGGCTGGGGCCGGGTCAGCTACCGACACGTCGTTCCCGGGACGATTCCCCTGATCGGCTTCATCTACTAAAGCTCAGTCGGGCCGGCTCGTGCCGGCCGCTACTCCTGGGCGAACTCCTCGATCACCTGCCCCACCGCCAGTACCCGCGGCTCATCGTTCCATCGCCCGACCACCTGCACGCCGACCGGCAATCCTCCGGCCTCGCCGCATGGCACCGAGAGCGCCGGCAGGCCCGAGAGGTTGAAGGGTGAGGTCAGCCGCACCAATGCGCCGTCGATGGGCTCCTCGGCAGCGCGCCAGCGGACCACCCGCTCGCCGATGACGGGGGCCGTGATCGGGGTGGTCGCGAGCAGCAGCACATCGACGGCATCGAAGACGCGATCGAGCGCGTCGCGGAGCCGATCGCGGGCGCGCTGGGCGACCACGTAATCGACCCCCGAGACAAGCGCGCCGAGCTGCAAGCGCACCCGCACATCGGTTCCGTACGACCGGGGTCGCTGTCGGATCCAGCGCGCATGAACGGCGCTGGCCTCGGCCCTGAGGGTGACCAACTGGGTCGCCACGGTCCAGTCCAGCTCCGGGATGGTGACGTCGCGCACGCGCAGTCCAGCGCGACGGAGCCCGCGGGCGGCGGCCTCGACCCGCGCCCCGACGCCGGGCTGAATGCGCTCCGTGATGCTACCCCGCACCACCCCGACCCGAAGTCCTCGGGTGCGGACCCGGGAAGGCGCCGGCCGGCCGGAGAGGATCTGGAACAGCAGGCTTGCGTCGGCCACCGTCCGGGTGAGCGAGCCGGCGTGATCGAGCGACCACCCGAGCGGGAAGGCGCCTTGGAGCGGCACGGCGCCCCGGGTCGGTTTCAGCCCGACGCAGCCGCAGAGTGCCGCCGGAATTCGGATCGACCCGCCCGTATCGGAACCCAGGGCGGCCGCGCACATCCCGGCGACCACGGCGATGGCCGAGCCCCCGCTCGAGCCGCCCGGACTGCGCCGCGGATCGACCGGGTTGCGCGCCACCCCCCACCATGGATTGGCGTTGCTGACGCCGTAGGCAAATTCGTGAAGGTTGGTCTTGCCGAAGACGATGGCGCCAGCCTTGCGGAGCCGTGTCACGACGGCGGCGTCCGCGCCGGGCTGCCAGTCGCGCAGGATTTTGGATCCCACCGTGGTGCGCACCCCGCGCGTCGCGAAGAGGTCCTTGATGGCGATCGGCACGCCGAGTAGCGCCCCGGTTTCCCGGCGGGCGATCCGCTCGGCGGCGCGTTGGACCTGGCGGCGGGCTGCCGCGCCGGGTGGCGTGATGAAGGCGCGCAGCTCGGGCGCGGCGTCGATCCGGGCCAGGTAGGCATCGACCAGCTCGAGCGGGGAAAGCGCGCGGGCCCGCAAGGCCCGGGCCACCGCCGTCATGGGCATCGCCGTCGGCGACTCAGTCATCGCCGTGGATCGGCTCAGGCACCACCTGCGCTCTCAACTCTTCAACCAGCGCGATGTACCGCTTCCAGGCGGGGAGCAGCCGGTCCAGGTCGCTGCTCGCCAGCCGCAAGCCGGCGGCCCGCCCCACGGCCGCCAGTCGGTCCCTCTCCGTCACCGGCACAGTATGCAATCCGTGACCGAGGGCCGGTGATTGGGTCCATCACCACTTGCGAGTGCGAAATGGTTTGACAAGACCGATTCTTCCGCCCTATTCTGGCGACTGCCGTCAACCGGCTCGTGGGGAGGCGCAGGATGGCGGTGGCGCTGCCGCTCATCCATTTTCATTGCTGAGGAGCCCGAAAGAATGTTGCTTGTGGAAGTCCGCCGCCTGGAAATCGCGCCGACCAGCGACCAGTTTTGGACCATCGTCTCCCGCGTCAACGGCCCCGAGTTCATGGGCGTGCTCTATCGCGCCCGCGAGGCCATCTTCGACAGCGCCGGCATCAGTTTCACGATCGACCTCCTGAACAAGTTCCTGCAGTTCGACGTCACCAAGAGCTGGTCCGCCGCGGATGAAGGCGAGCTCTTCATGGGACAGGCACCCGTGGTTGGCTGGTTGCGTGTCCGCCGCCCGGGGTCGGCCACCCTACGCGAGCTGCGGTCCGACGACATCCACTTCATGGAGCTCGAGCACGCCGCCAAGCCCGCTTTCGTCGAAGTCGGCGTCGCCTACCGGGCCGGCACCGAGAAGGTTCGGACGGATTTTCTGAAACGGATTCGCACCGCTGCTCAGGAAGTGCTCGGCCAGGAGGTCGGGACGCCCTCGTCGTGGCCCGTCCTGGCCCCGGTGGGCAGCCACAACTTCGACGCCATCCGCAAGTCGCGGCAGGTGCCGTCTGAGGCCAGCGCCGAAGAAAACCAGGCGATGGCCGCCTTCACCACGCCGGAAATCCGCGCGTTGATCCGCGATCTCGAACGGGTGGGCTCGCTCACTGTTTCGGATCTGCCCAAAGTGCTGGGCGAGGCGCAAGGCACCGCGGTCGCCGGCCGCCTCGGCGAGCTGCGCAATCTCGGCTTGATCCAGTCGGAGTACGTGATCGTCTGCTCGCGCACCGGCAACGCCGTGCTGCGGACCGACGACCCGAACAAGCTGCAGAAGATGGCGCCGGACTGGATGAAGTGCGCCTGCGGCCGGCCGCTCAACGAGGAGCGGGTAGACCAGGTGATCATGCCGACGGATCGCGCCACCGCGCTCAACGACAAGGGCCGCTGGATGATCACCCTGGCGACAGCCATCCTTCCGAAGCTGGGCATTAGTCGCGAGCAGGTCATCATCGAGTCCAGCCCGCAGGGGACAGACATCGTCCTCGACTTGAGCGGCGACCTGGTGCTGGTGGTGCTGAAGGATCGCGAGTTCAACCTCGCGGATGCCTACGCCTTCAACGCCAAAGTCTCCCGGATCAAGGCAGCCGAGGGCGTGATCGTGAGCAACGAGGGCCTGTCCGGCGACGCCAAGAAGCTTGTCCAGGAAGAAATGGGTCCGCAGCGCGCCCGAATCACCGATCCCTTCCGGGTTTCCTTCGTCGAGGGCGGTGTCCAGGGTCTCGAGCACGAGCTCGGTCGCGTGGTCGAGCGGCGGCGTCGGCAATATTTCCTGCGCGCCCTCGGCGACCTGGCGACCATCCAGGGACTCAACATTGGGCAGCTGGCGTTGGCCAAGGTCGAAGCCGGCGGCCGTGCCGGAAAAGAAGTCGTCGCGCCGGAGGCGGTCGCCGCCGAAGCGTAACCCGCAGCATTTTCCCCTCCCCCGCTGGCGGGGGAGGGTCGGGGTGGGGGCTTGGGCAACGCTGATTCCAGCGTGCCGCCATGAAACCTCCGGGCGTACTGTAATAGCGCGATGCGTTTCGGCAGCCTGGTGCTCGGTGTGATCGGCCTGCTGGTCGGCGCGATCTGGATTCTCCAGGGGGCCGGCGCGCTGCCGGGCAGCTTCATGACCGGGCAGCGGCTCTGGCTCGTGATCGGCATCGTGGTCGCGGTCATCGGTTTGGGGCTTACCTACCGCGGCCTTCGGCGACCGGCCGGGTCCTAGCTCGAGGGCCCACGGACACCCCCTCCGCGCCGCGCCCGCTGGTCATCGGGCTGTTGTGCGCCGGTGCGCTGGCGCTCGGTGCCGATTACCTGGCCCACGCGCTCTTCAGCATCCCGCTGCTCCCCGAACAGGCGGGCAACCTCCTGCTCAAGATCCTGCCGCTGCCGGTATTCGCAAACCTGCTGAAAGCGTTGGGCGTCCTGGCCCGGCCACTGTTGCTGGCCGGCGCCAGCATCGTGATCATCGCTCTCTACGGCGTGGCGGCGATGCTCCTCGCGCGGTGGTGGCCACGCCTTTACGGGAGGGCGCTGGCCGCTGTGGTGGCGGTAGCCAGCATCGTGGTGGCGCTGCTGGCGATGTTGCCCAGCGATTCGACAATTGGCGTGATCATCGAGGTCATCGTGCTGGCCGGCACCGTCCTCCTGGTCGACAGCTTCGCCCGCGAGCTGGCGTTGTTCGCCGGCGTCGACAATGACCGCCGCGTCCTGCTGCGCAATCTCTTTTATGGGGCGGCGGGCATCGCCATCCTCGGAATCGCCTACGCGAACGTGCGGCGGCTGACGACCGCGCTCGCCACCCAGGAAGGCAGCCGCGCCGATACCGAGATCACGGCCGTCAACGACTTCTATGTCGTCTCGAAGAACCTCGGCGGCGATCCCATCGTCGACGCCTCGAGCTGGCGGCTCAACCTGCCGACCCGGTCGCTGACCTATGCCCAACTGCTCGCCATGCCGGCCCAGCAGCTGGAGCTCACCCTCGAATGCATCAGCAACGACATCGGTGGCACGTTGATCAGCAATGGCTCCTGGAAAGGACCGCGAGTCGCCGACGTGCTCGCCATGACCTCGGTTCCGCGCGACGCGGTCTGGATGCTGATCGAAAGCGCCGATGGCTATACCGAGAGCTTTCCGCTACAAGAGTTGACAACCGACCACCTGCTCGCCACCCACTTGAACGGCGCGCCGCTCACGGCGCCGCACGGCTTTCCGGCGCGCTTCCTCTTCCCCGGTCATTACGGCATGAAGCAACCAAAGTGGGTGACTCGAATCCGGTTCTCCGCGACCGATCAACCCGGCTACTGGGAGAACAATGGCTGGGACGAGCGGGCCATCGTCAAGACCATGTCACGGATCGATCGTCCGGCTGACGGGGCGGCGCAGACTGGCGGGCCGGTGACGTTCGCCGGCATTGCGTTCGCCGGCGCCCGGCGGATCAGCGCCGCGGAATTGAGTTGGGACGGCGGCGCCAGCTGGCAGCCGGCGCAGCTGCAGCCGGAGTTCTCGCCCTACGCCTGGCGCTTCTGGCAACTCACCGCCACCCTGCCGGCGGGTCAGCACCAGGTCAGCGTTCGTGCCCGCGATGGGGAAGGCACGCTCCAGTCGTCGAAGCCGGCCCCCACCCTGCCGAACGGCGCGGACGGCTACCACACGATCACGATCGATCTCGCCTGACGCTCCTCTCACCAGCTTCTCAGGACGCCCTCAGCAACCTTGCGATCGCGCACCCTAGCGTAAGGTTCGAGGTCGCTGGAAACGATGAGCCGCCCCGTTGTATCGGTAAGGGAGAGGAATATGTCCTCGATCGCGACGCTGAGGTGGGCGTCGATGCTGGGCACGCTGGTGCTGGCCCTGGGCTCCGGTGCCGTGGTGGCTACGTCTCCGAAACCCACACAGGCGCCATGGCATCCGGCCGTCACGCTGTTGCCGAGCGACGCCACGGTCCAGAGCAAGAGCTATGTCTCCTGAAGTTAGGTCCCGACATTTCGACGCGCTGGGCTCGACCTGCGAGCTGTTGAGCCTTGGGACCGGCCAGGCAGCGCTCGAGCGCTGCGAGGCCAGGGTGCGCGAGGCGGAAGCGCGCTTCACCCGCTTTCTGCCCGACAGCGAGCTGGCGCGACTGAATGCCGGCGATGGCCGCTACCTTCCCGTGAGCCCCGAAATGTTCGCGATGCTGGAAGCGGCCCTCTGGGCATTCGAGGAAAGCCAGGGGCTGGTCAATGCCGCGGTGTTGCCGGCAATGCTGTCTGCCGGTTATGACCGACCGTTCCGCCAGGGGCTCAGCGAACCGGCCTTCGCGGCGGCGGTCCAGTTGCCGCCCCTGCCGGAAGTCCTGCTGCTGGATGCGGCAACCCGGTCGGCCGCGCTCGCCCCGGGAGCCGCGCTCGATCTCGGCGGGATCGCCAAGGGCGCGCTGGCCGACCTGCTCATCGATGAGCTCGGTGACAACGGGGTCTGCAATCTGGGTGGTGACCTTCGGGTTCGCGGCTTGGGACCCGAGGGTGATGGCTGGCACATCGGGCTCTGCGACCGGACCGCGGTGGCCCTGACCGAGGGGGCCGTCTGCACCAGCGGCACCACCCGGCGGCGCTGGGGGCAATCCGCGCATCACCTGATCGACCCCAGAACCGGAATGCCGGCGAGGACGGACCTGGCCGAGGTTTCGGTCGTCACCGACAGCGCGCTTCGCGGCGAGGTCTATGCCAAGTGCGCGATGCTGCTCGGCTCGACCGCCGGCCTCGCCTTCCTCGAGACGCGCGGCTTGCACTTCGCGGCGGTACCCGCGGTCACCTCGGGTGATCGGGCGCTCGGCGCCGCGGCGTGACCCTCGACCAGATCTTCTGGATGACGTCGCGGGCGGCCGCGCTGACGGCCTTCTTCCTGCTGTCGGCCGCGCTGATCACCGGTCAGGCGCTGCGCAGCGCCCTGTTCGAAGGCGCCATGCGTAACCGCGACCTGTCGAGCCTGCACCGCTTCCTCACGGTCTGCTGGGTGCCGTTCGTCCTCATCCACATCCTGGCGATGACGCTGGACGCCGTGGCGCGCATCACGCCGATCGATCTTGTCATTCCCTTTCGGGTGTCCTACGCGGTGCTTCCCATCGGGCTGGGCACCCTCAGCTTCGATCTCCTGCTGATCGTCATCGTCACCAGCTACCTGCGGCGACGTCTCGATCCCACGGTCTGGCGCTGGCTGCATCGCCTGACCTATCTGACGTTCGTGCTGTTCGCGCTCCACGCCCTACTGGCCGGAAGCGACTTCGCCCGCCCACTGGTGCTCGCCCCGACGGCCGGGGTGATTGCCTTCATCGCGATCGTGAGCCTGGCCCGCGTGGCCTTCGGCCGGATGGACGCGACCGCCCGTTAGACTCGTTCGGCACGGCTCGCGCCGCCGTGGTGTAACCGCGGGTTTTCAGGAGGGTAGGGCGATGCGCGTCATGGACGTCGTGAACGAGGCGAAAGGGGCGATGCGGGCGAGCGAGGTGTTCGGACCGCCGTACGAGAAAGCGGGGATTACCATCATTCCCGCCGCGAAAATTGCGGGTGGCGCCGGTGGGGGAGGGAACCAGCAGAATCCGCAGGCCGGCGGGGCCGGCTTCGGAGTGTCATCGCGGCCGGTGGGCGCCTTTGTGATCAAAGATGGCGATGTCCGCTGGGAGCCGTCGATCGACGTCAACCGCGTGATCCTGATGGCGCAGGTCGTGGCGATCGTCGCCCTGCTCACCGTCCGCGCCATCGTCAAGGCGCGGGCCAAGCGGGGTTGATGGCGGCGCCGAGCCTCATCGATCTCGACCTCCAGTCGGTTCGGCGACAGTTCCCATCGCTCTCGATGACGGTCGATGGCCGTCCGGTCGTCTACCTGGACAATCCGGCCGGCACCCAGGTGCCGCAGCGCGTGATCGATCGGACCGCCGCCTACTGGCGGACGATGAACGCCAACCAGGGCGGCACGTTTGTGACCAGCGTGCGATCCGACGCGCTGATCGCCGAGGTCCGACAGGCGGCCGCGGCCTTCCTCAACGCTGCCTCGCCGGACGAGATCGTGTTTGGTCCGAACATGACCAGCCTGACGTTCGCCCTCAGCCGCGCGATCGGCCGCGAGCTACGCGCGGGAGACGAGATCCTGGTCACCCGGCTGGAGCACGACGCCAACGTGTCGCCCTGGCTCGCGCTGCAGGAACGCGGTGCGGTCGTGCGGTTCGTCGATATCCGCGTGCCGGAGTGCACCCTGGACATGAGCGATTTCGAACGGCAGCTGTCGCCGCGCACCCGGCTGGTCGCCATCACCCATGCGTCCAACGCCGTCGGCACCATCCCCGACTTGCCCGCCATCGCGCGCGCCGTCCATGCGGTGGGGGCCTGGTTCTGGGTGGATGCCGTCCACTACGGCCCGCACGGCGCCATCGACGTGCAGGCCATCGACTGCGACTTCCTCGTCTGCTCGAGCTACAAGTTTTACGGGCCGCACCAGGGGTTGCTCTACGGGCGGCGCGAGCTGCTCGAGCGCTTACATCCTTACAAAGTCCGGCCCGCCAGCGATGAGGGTCCGTCCCGCTGGGAGACCGGCACCCAGAATCACGAATGCCTGGCCGGCATGCTGGGGGCGTTCGAGTACCTGGCTGAGCTCGGTGGGTCCGATCGCGTGGTCCGCCCCGCGCTGGTGACCGCGCTCAACCGGATGTCCACCCACGAGCGGGCGCTGGCGGCCCGGCTGATCGAGGGACTGGAGCAGATTCGTGGCATTCAGATCTATGGGATCACGCAACGCGACCGGCTCGAGCGTCGGGCGCCGACGGTCTCCTTGACCTGGCCGCCCTATCAGCCCGAGTCGCTCGCCCGCTGGCTCGGGTCGCACCAGGTCTTCACCACCCACGGCGACCATTACGCGACCGAGCTCATGGCGCGGCTCGGACTGGCGGACAAGGGCGGCACGCTGCGGATTGGAGCCGCGCACTACAACACCGCCAGCGAGGTCGACCTCGTGCTCGAGCTGCTCGCGGGGTACCGACCCGAGTAGGACCTGCCGGCTCATACGCTGATCACGGCGACGCCGGCGAGCGCCAGGACCACGCCGGCCTGTTGCATCCGGGCCATTTGCTCCTGGAGCACGAGGCGTGCCAGCAGCACGGTCGCCACCGGGTAGAGGGACGAGAGGATGGAGACGACGCTCAGCAACCCGAGCGTGGTGGCGAAGGCAAAGAAGACATCCGCGCCGACGTCGAGTACGCCAACGGCGAACAGCGCCGGAAGGTCAGGCGAAGCGACCTTCACCCGTGATCGAAACACGGCGCCCAGCACCAGGAGCGCCGCGACGCTTCCCGTTCGGGTAGCCAGCACGCCGTAGAGCGCGTCCGGCCGGCTGGCATAGCGGATGGCGACCAGGAACAGTCCAAACGCCAGGGCGGCCAGCAGCGCCAGCCCAACCCCGGGCACCATGCGTCGACCGCCCTCGACGGGACGGCGATCGAACGCCAGCAGCCCGATTCCGCCGATCGCCATGGCCATGCCACCGAACTGCAGAGCGGTGGGTCGTTCCCCCAGGACCAGGCCCAGGACGACCGGAACGACCGGTCCCGTTGCGGCGATGGTCGACACCACACTAACCACGCCGACCGCCATGCCGCGATAGACCGCGCCGAGTCCCACCAGGCCGACCAGCCCGGCGAGGATCCCGGCGATGATCCACGCCCCGGGAGCGACCCGGACGCCGCGCACGAGCACAATCAGCGCAATCAGGACGAGGGTGGGGGGCTGCGACACCAGCAGCACGGTAAGCGCACCGAGCTTTCGGGTCTTGAAGCCGCCAATAAAGTCGCCGATGCCCCAGCTCAGGCTGGCGGCGAGCGACAGCAGAACGGCGGTCAGTCCGCGACCCGCCGCACGAACGTCTGGGTCAGGAGATCACCGAGCCGCTGGCGCCGCCCGTCGCGGAGTACCAGCACGGCGTCGATCGGCCAGAGGATCACCAGCACCCCGATCAGGTTGCGCACCGTGGCCCGCCACCAGCCGGGGACCCCGCCCGCCGGGCCGTACACCGAGATGCCCATCATCACCTTCCCAATGGTCTGGCCGGTGCGCGCCTCGATGGGGACGCGATACACCAACGCGATCGCTGTCAGCAGCAGCAGTCCCTCCGGGTCGAGCACGATTTCCGTTTTGTCCACCCCGGAGATCGCCGTTAGGATCAAGATGGCGACGGCGAACACCATGGCGAGGTCGATGAGCCCCGCCCATAGCCGGCGGACTAGCGGATATTGGCGCCAGCTTGGCTCGTCGCCGCGACGGAAGATCGTCGTCTCGACCTGGTCCGCCAGGTCGCGACGGACCCCCAGCACAATCGGCTCCAGCGCCGATAGCCCGCCACGGCGCGCCAGCCAGCGAACGGAAAGGATGACGGCGAGGGCGGCGAGGACCGTGACCGCGATCACGAAGAACCGGTGCTCGGCGCGGTGAAAGAGACTGACCGCGGGCTGTCCCACCAGCGCCCCGAGGCCGACGAAGATCGCGATGTAGACGAATACCGAGGGGATCAGGCCGAGGGCAAAGATGCGGCGGGGCATCCTGCTGACGCCGGCCACCTGGGTGGTGTGGATCCGCAACCCGGGAATCAGCCGTCCGGCGAACACCGCCGGGGCGCCGCCGCGTCGGAGCAAGTGCGTGGCACGCTCCAGCGCCGGGCGAAATCGCAGCGCCTCCGCGACCCGCATCAAGGCCGGCCGGCCAACGGCGGCGAAAACTTCGCGGCCGATCATGGCGCCGAGGATGGTCGCGACCAGCAGGGCGCTGACCATCGGGACCGCGTCCACCGTATCGCTGGCGATCGCGATCCCGGCCACCATCAGCAGGAGATCACCCGGTGCAAAGGGCACCGGGATGCCGCTCTCCTCGATGAAGACGAGCCCGGCGATAACCAGGATCAGCAAGTCCCCGCTCAAGCTGCCGATGGAGGTGATGGGATTCAACAGACCCTTACTCCTACTTTGCGACAGGCGACCGGCTAAGTGAGAAGCTCGCGGATCAACGGGATCGGCAGGTAACCGCAGCCCAGGAAGGCGTCGTGAAACCGCCTCAGGGAAAACGCGCCCGCCTGCTGTTGCCGGAGCTCCCGTCGCAACTCAAGGATCAACAGCTTTCCCAGAGTGTAGTTCAGGTACAGCGGATCCCACGCACCGCGCGTCGCTTCGCGGGTCGCCGGCAGCTCAGACAAGAACGCGACGGAGCGAAAGGTCTCGATCGCCGCCGCCATCGGCATCGCGTGGCTGTGCAGGCCGAGCGCGACCAGGAAACGAGCATCGCGTAGCAGGGCATCGAGCGACTGGGCGAGCCGAACGCCGGCGTTGGCGGAATAGCCTGCCTCCAGCATCATCGCCTCGCAATAATGGGCGAATCCCTCGACGTTGGCGTACGACCAGAAGAGCTTGCGGGTCAGCGAGCTGCTGCGGCGCTCGTGGAGCGACTGCAGGTAATGGCCCGGGTAGGCCTCGTGCACGGACGTGTTCTCGAGGACGGCGTAGTTCAAATGCCGCAACCATTCCTCGGCCTTCGCCTCCCCCCAGTCCGGTCTCGGGACGGTCACGTAGTAATAGCTTTCGGTGGCGACGGTTTCGAGTGGGCCCGCGCTGTCCATGGCGGCGGTGATGAAGGCTGCATAGGAAGGGGTCGGTCGGACCTGGCAGCGGACTTCCGACGGGATCGCGACCACGTCGTTATCCTGGATGAAGCTGCGCAGCCGCTCGAGCATCGCCGCGACGTCGTCGATGATCGACGCGGTGGTCGGATGGTGATCCTGCACCCGGTGGAGGGCTTCGGTCACCCCGCCGCCGGGGGCCAGCTGCTCCGCCGCCTCGGTCGCCGCGACCCGATTCCGCTCGATGTCGGCGCGGACCATCCGCTCGAGCCCAGGAAGGTCCATGTCGACGAGCTCGCGGGCCGCCAGCAGTCGAAGAAACCGGTCCTCGCCGAGGGCGAAGTTGTCGTGCGCATCAGCCAGGCGGCGCTTGAGGAGGTCGACGAACGCCCGGGTCTCGGTCGCGGCCTGATCGATCGCGCTTAAGGTTTCGGTATCACCCGTGGCCGCCTGCCTGACCTCACCGTCGAGGTACTCGAGCTGGCCGTCGACGGCCTCGATCGCGATTTCCAGGTTCGGTCGCGGCAAGGCGGGCTCCAGGTTGTCGCGAGCCGTCGCCAGGTAGCCGTGATACCCGGCCAGGTGCCGCCGCAGGGCCGCCAGCCGCTCGCGCAGAGGCGCGTAGTCCCGCTTCAGGTAGGCGCTGACATCCAGCTCCGTGCCGTAGCCGGCATAAAACATCGGTTCGCGGAACGGGGTCCGCAGTTCAGTGAGCTCGAATCGAGCGGCGTTCAGCTGCCCGACCAGCGCCCGCCGATCGATGTCCTGCTCCTGGGTCAGCTGCGCCAGCGTGTCGAGCCGAGCGATCTGGCGGTCGATTTCCTCGACCCTGGCGCGGATCGCCGACCGGGAGGGGTCGCCGACGACGCCGTCGAAGTGGTGGTCGCCGGCCTCACGCGCGTGGCTGGGAGAGAAACGGAAGAAGCCCTCGATCACCTCCCGCTCCGCCGCCGCCCATTCCGCCACGCATCCTGAGGCTAGCAGGTGGCCGTGTCCGGATCGTTACAGGGTCCGTAAGGGGC
>Ga0209161_10002423_pt1 | contig 15257 bp, 13 predicted proteins | sample GraSoiAngelo_155_FD_186169 | JGI IMG/M metagenome (GOLD analysis project Ga0209161, IMG submission 186169) | Grasslands soil microbial communities from the Angelo Coastal Reserve, California, USA - 14_1009_13_30cm (SPAdes) (version 2) | ecosystem: Environmental > Terrestrial > Soil > Grasslands...
ATGTTCCTCAGGGGTGGGGTGCTTCTCGTAGTCGAAGTCGTGGATCAGTCCCGTCGCGCCCCAGACGTCGGGGTTCTCGCCGAAGCGCCGCGCGTAGGCGCGCATCGCGGCCTCGACCGCGAGGGCGTGCTTTCGAAGACCCGGCGTCTCCGTGTGCTCGTGGAGAAGCGCCAGGATCTCATCGCGGGGCGGGAGCCCCTTCGTATGGGTACCGGCGAGTGCGTCCATGATCGCGCGCTCTGAGCGCGCGACCATGGTACCAGATTTCCTAGAGGTCCTTCTTCATGATGACGGTGGCGGTGAGCTGGGTCAGGGTCTCCGTGCCCTGGATGGGGAAGGCCGTGCCGTTGAAGATGACCCGCAAGCCCACCTGCGCCTTGTCGTGGGTCAGCGCCTCCGCCAGCGACGCGGACGCGTCGACGTGCGTGCTGACGTTGGTCACCTGTCCCGCGAGCAGCGTGAAGGGCACGTTCGCGATGGGGGTCGTCGTGAAGGGGCTGGACGAGTCGGCCGAGGCGATGTAGATCAGGAAACTGCCCGTGGCGGCGCCGCTCGTGTTGTCGAAGGAGGCCGCGATGTCCATGCTCGCGGCTACGGCGCGCGTCACGTCGCTCACGCCCTGGAGCAGGTTCAGGCTATCCGAGAAGACCTCGACCGTGTCGCTGGGTGCCGGCACGGGGATGTTGTAGCTCACGACCTTGGACGAGGGATTGAGGAAGCTCAGGATATCGACGGTCAGAATCAGGTTCCGGTTGCCGCAGCCCGCGAGCAGCGGGAAGAGGAGCGCAAACGGGATCAGTCGGCGCACGATAGGCCTCCTAGTACAAGGAGAGCGAAGCGGAAAGTTCCGCCCCGCGCTCACGGGAAATGTTGCGGCTGTTGGTCGCGATGGCCAGATCCAGTCCCAGCTTCCCGAAGCGGTAGCCTCCCCCGCCCGCGAACTGGGCCATCTGGTTCTGATCCCGGTAGATCCCGCTCCGGACCGCCCACATCCCGAACCAGAGCTCCGCGCCCGCGTGCATCGTGGTGCGGAGATCTCCATCCACGAGGTCCGCCGCGAGGGTCGTGCGGCCGATCCGCTTCGCGACGTTGATGGTCGTCGTGACCGGGATCCGGCTCGTGTACTTCTCGTCCTTCGCGACCACCGTGGTCGTGAACTGGTTCGTCACGTCGTCGTACAGATGGCGGCGCCGCGTCACGTTCCATTTGATCTGGCTGCCGAAATCGTTCAGCCCGAGGCCGAGCTCGAAGTTGTTCCAGTAGAGGACCGCCCCGAGGTCGGAGCCGATCCCGCTTCCCAGGCCCCCGCTCCCGCCGATCCCCGAGTTCCGGGTCTGCGAGTCCATGTCGATCGTGACCGGGTTGCTGCTCGCGAAGAGCGTGTCCCCGGTCGTGACGCCACCCTCTCCGCGGGCGTCCCCGTAGGCCAGGCCCAGGAGGTACTTGGGCGCCGCGCCGAGGTAGAGCGCCGTGGCGCGGTTCTGCCGCGGATCGGTCGAGCTCTCCTTCGCGGGCGCCCGGTAGAGCGCCCGGGCGGCGTATCCCACCTGGAAGGCAATGGCGGCCTGAGCGCGTCCCTCGTCGGTCAATCCGTAGCGGGTGTTGCTGGTGAAGGGCCTGGCGTCACGGAGCGCGTCCCGGAGCTGGTTGCTCAGGGTGAGCTCGTTCCTTAGATGGACGAGCGACCCAATCTGGACGAACCCCTTCCCGAAGTTCCGGTGGATCCCGAAGAGATGCATGACCCCGCCCTGCTTCATCGAGTTCTCCGGAATCACGCGCTTCACGTCGGCGAGATCCACCTTCAAGGAATCCTGCGCGATGAAGATCGAAATGTCGCCGGAGACCTCTTTCGGTTTGACGAGCTGGATGGTGAGGGGCGGGTTCAGGAGCACGTTCGCGATCTTGTAGATATTGAAGAGGGAGTCCTTCGAGTCGTACACGGGGTGGTCGCTCAGGTACTGGATGAGTCCGAGCGGGAGCGGAATCGATCCCGTTCCGCCAGCCCCCTTCGGCACCGCGCGGAACGCAATGTTGGAGCCGCTGAAGTCGCCCACGTCGCTCGTCACCACGCCGCCCATCCCGAGCCGCCGCGCGTCCAGCGTCTGGCTCTCCGCGGTGCCGGCGAAAAGCGCGCAGGCGATCACGGCGATCGTCAGAGAAGTCACTTTGGTCATTGGAGTTATCCCCCGGATTCGCCTCGGGCGGCGGGCCTCCATGGCCGCGCCTTGGGCTCGGCCATGCATCGGCAATCGAAACGCGGTCCTTGAGCCGTGCACCATTTCGGTGATCCTGCGCATCGAACGGGCCGGAGGGTGGCGCGTTTGACCGTGCGGCAGCCTTGTGATAGCTTTCATTCGCTTGGCATCGCGGCAGTTAGAGAGCCGGAGCGATCCCCAGGCGTTCCCATCCATCCGCACCCGAGGCTACCCATCTCAATGACAGAGACCGAGCTTTCCAAGATCTACGACCATACCGAGGTGGAGCGCCGGTGGTACGACCACTGGGAGAAGGAGGGCTACTTCAAGCCCCGTGACGGCGACGCTCCCCCCTTCGTCATCCACATTCCGCCCCCGAACGTCACCGGCAGCCTGACGATCGGCCACGCATTCAACCACACCCTGCAAGATACCCTCACCCGGTGGCAGCGCATGACCGGGGTCCCCACGCTCTGGCTCCCCGGCACCGATCATGCCGGGATCGCGACCCAGAACGTGGTGGAGCGCAAGCTCGCGGCGGAAGGAAAGACGAGGCACGACCTGGGCCGCGAGGCCTTCCTCAAGGAAGTCTGGAAGTGGAAGGCACATTATCACGAACGGATCACCGCCCAGATGCGGCGCATCGGCGATTCGGTGGACTGGTCGCGCGAGCGCTTCACCATGGACGAGGGGCTCTCGCGCGCGGTCCGCGAAGTGTTCGTGTGTCTCTACAACAAGGGACTCATCTACCGCGGCAACCGGATCATCAACTGGTGCCCGCGATGCCTCACCGCGCTCTCCGACGAGGAAGTGGACCATCAGGACACGGACGGCAAGCTCTACCACCTGATGTATCCCATCAAGGGGACGCAGAAGCACATCGTGGTGGCGACCACGCGCCCCGAGACGATGCTGGGGGACGTGGCGGTGGCGGTGCACCCCAAGGACAAGCGCTACGCCCCGCTCAAGGGGAGATCGGCCATCCTGCCGTTCCTCCGCCGCGAGATCCCGATCATCTTCGACGAGACGGTGGATCCAAAGTTCGGGACGGGCGCGGTGAAAGTGACGCCGGCCCACGATCCCAACGACTTCGAGCTGGGCCAGCGGCACGGCCTGACCCCCATCGTGGTGATGAACCCCGACGCGACCATGAACGAGAACGCGGGGGATTTCCGCGGGCTGACGCGCGAGGAAGCGCGGACGCGCATCGTGGAGGCGCTGCAAGACCGGGGGCTCATCGCGCGCGTGGAGCCGCACCGCCACTCCATCGGGCACTGCCAGCGCTGCGACTCGGTCGTGGAGCCCTACCTTTCCCTCCAGTGGTTCGTGTCGATGAAGCCGCTCGCCAAGCCCGCGCTCGAGGCGATCGAGAAGGGGGAGCTGACCATCCTTCCTCGCCGCTGGGAGAAGGTGTACCTGCGCTGGCTCGAGGGAATCCGCGACTGGTGCATCTCGCGCCAGCTCTGGTGGGGGCATCGCATCCCGGTCTGGACCTGCGCCAAGTGCGCGGAAGCCATCGTGGAGGTGGAGGAGCCGACGCGCTGCCCGAAGTGCGGCGCGGGTGCTTTGGATCTCAAGCAGGACGAGGACGTGCTGGACACCTGGTTCTCCTCCTGGCTCTGGCCGTTCTCCACGCTGGGCTGGCCCGGGCAGACGGAGGATCTGAGGCGGTTCTATCCCTCGAGCGTCCTCATCACGGGCCCCGACATCATCTTCTTCTGGGTGGCACGCATGGTGATGGCCGGGTACGAATTCATGGGCAAGGCGCCCTTCCCGGTGGTGTACCTGCACGGAATCGTGCGGGACGCGCAGGGGCGCAAGATGTCCAAGTCGCTCGGGAATTCCGCCGATCCGATCGAGATCTCGGAGAAGTACGGCGCCGATTCGCTGCGGCTGACGCTGCTCCTGCTTTCGCCGCAGGGCTCGGACATCCATTTCTCCGAGGAGCGGGTGGACCTCGGGCGGCATTTCGCGAACAAGCTCTGGAACGCGTTCCGGCTCGTGGCGCCGCACCTCAGGGACTACACGCCGGACGAGCAGGCCGCGCGCCCGTTCCTGACCGACGCGGACCAGTGGATCCTGAGCATGCTGGGGACCGCCGTCCGTCAGGTGACGCGCGATCTCAAGTCCTATCGCATCGGGGACGCCGCGAAGGACATCTACGACTTCACCTGGCGCGAGCTCTGCGACTGGTACCTCGAGATGGCGAAGCCGCGTCTCTACGCGGGACCGGACGCTCCACCGCGTCTTCAGCACCGTGCTCCGTCTCCTGCATCCCTTCATGCCCTACCTCTCGGAGGAGCTCTGGCACGCGCTGCCCGGGACGGAAGGGGACGTGTGCGTGGCGGAGTGGCCCGCGCCAGGACGCGCCTCGAACAAGGAGGTGGAGAGTAAGATTGAGCTCATGAAGGAAGTGGTGGGCGCGATCCGGAATCTCCGCTCCGAAATGAACATTCCGCCTGCCCGAAAGGCGCCGGTGCTGATCCGGGCTCAGGGGCCGGAAGGGGAGATCATCCGCGATCAGGCGGACCTGATCGCGCTCCTGAGCAGGGCGGAGCCCCTGGAAGCCGGGCCCGGGGTGAAGAAGCCGGCGGTGGCGGCCTCCACCGTGGTGCGGAGCCACGAGATCTTTCTTCCGCTCGAGGGGTTGATCGACGTGGAGACGGAGCGCAAGCGGCTCGAGCGCGAGCTGGACAAGGTCATGCGCGACTTCGACCAGTCCATGCGGAAGCTCCAGAACGAGGACTTCCTGGGCAAGGCGAAGAAGGACGTGGTGGAGCGCGAGAAGAACCGGCTGGAATCGCTCGGCGTGACCAAGGAGAAGCTGGAGCGTTCCCGGACCCCGCCGCGCGGAAGCTCGCGGTGAGGATCGCGCTCGCGCTCATGGTGGGGATCTTCGGCGCCGTGCTGGTTTCGGGGATTCTGGTCTTCGCCGCTTGGGCGGATACAATCCACGACGCAAAGACGGGTAAGACCTACTTCAAGGACGGACTGATCGATCCGCCCCCTCCCGAGCGGCCGATTCCGTATACGACCGCCACGGTCGCGGGGCGCGACGTCGCGGTCACCGTGTACAAGGACAATCTCGGCGTCGTGAAGGATCGCCGGCGCTTCGGGGTGCCTTCCGGCGAATCCGAGATCCGATTCACGGAGGTCGCGTCGCTCATCGATCCGACCTCGGTCCACCTGCGCCCCGCCGGGCGCGGGGGCGAGGTGGCGATCCTCTACCAGGATTACCGCTACGATCTCGCGAGCACGGACAAGCTGCTCGAGAAATACGTCGACCAGCAAATCGACGTCGCGACCAAGGACGATCAGGTGAAGCGTGGGACCCTTCTCGCCTTCGATCCCAGCTCGCTCGTGATCCAGGAGCCGGGCGGCAGCGTCTCGCTCCTGAATCGCGCCGAGGTGCGCCAGGTCGGAGTGCGCGAGCTTCCCAAGGGGCTCATCACGCGGCCGACCCTGGTCTGGCGCGTGCGCGCCACCGGCGGCGGGGAGCGCGACCTGGAAGTCTCCTACATGACCGGGGGCATGGACTGGCACGCGGAGTACGTGGCGGTGCTGGAGGAGAGCGGCTTGGCACTCGAGCTTCAGGGCTGGGCCTCCGTGGAAAACCACTCCGGCGCCACCTACGAGGACGCGAAGCTGAAGCTGATCGCGGGCACGATCCACCGCGCGCCGGTGGCGCGGCCCATGCCCTACGCCCTGGACGCGCGGATGATGAAAGCCGAGGGCGTGGCCCAGGTCGAGGAGCGCGGGTTCTTCGAGTATCACCTCTACGAGCTGCCGCAGCGGGCCACGCTCTCGAACAACGAGGTGAAGCAGGTCGGGCTCATGCACGCGACCGGGATCAAGGCGCTCCGGAAGTTCACCTACGACGGCTCCCTGGACCAGGACCACGTCCAGGTCCGGATGGAGTTCCAGAACGACGCCGCTTCGGGGCTGGGCATGCCCTTGCCCGAGGGGACCATCCGCGCCTTCCAGCGGGACACCGACGGCTCCCTGGAGCTCGTGGGCGAGGATCGCATCCAACATACGCCGAAGAACCAGACCGTCCGGGTGGCGATCGGGGACGCCTTCGACGTCGCCGCCGAGCGCAAGCAGACCGACGTCCGCCAGATCAGCTCCAAGGTGAACGAGGTCTCCTACGAGATCCTGCTCACGAACCATAGAAAGGATGCGGTGGAAGTCACCGTGATCGAGCACGCGGAAGGCCAGTGGGACATCGTCCGCTCGAGCGTCCCGCAGAAGAAGAAGGATTCGCGGACCTTCGAGTTCGCGGTCCGCTGCGAGCCCGAGAAGCCCGTCACGGTCGCCTATACCATCCGCACGCGACTCCCGTGATCCTCGAACGCGACCTTTCCCCGGCCGAATTCAAGCTGGTGGCGCCCTACCAGCCCCTCGGGGACCAGCCGCGCGCCATCGAGGAGATGACGGAGGCGCTGAAGCGCGGGGACCGCTACCAGACGCTGCTCGGCGTGACGGGCTCCGGCAAGACCTTCACCATGGCGAACGTGATCCAGGCCGCCGCGCGCCCGACGCTCGTCATTTCGCACAACAAGACCCTCGCGGCGCAGCTCTACGGCGAGTTCAAGAGCTTCTTCCCCGAGAACGCCGTCGGCTACTTCGTCTCCTACTACGACTACTACCAGCCCGAGGCGTACGTCCCGCAGACGAACACCTACATCGAGAAGGACGCCTCGATCAACGACGACATCGACCGCCTTCGCCTCGCCGCGACGAGCGCCCTTTTCGAGCGGCGGGACGTGATCATCGTGGCCAGCGTCTCCTGCATCTACGGATTGGGCTCACCCGAGGATTTCCGGCGCGAGATGCTGATGGTGGCGGTGGGGGACAAGATCACGCGCGAGGCGATTCTCCAGCAGCTGGTGCACAACCTCTACACCCGGAACGACGTGGATCTCAGGCGCGGGACCTTCCGCGCGCGCGGGGACGTGATCGAGGTCCATCCGGCCTACGAGGAGACCGCCGTCCGGATCGAGCTCTTCGGGGACGAGGTGGAGCGGATCGCGGTCTTCGATCCTCTGACCGGCCGGAGCCTGAAGCCGCTCCCCCGGGCCGCGATCTACCCGGCGAAGCACTTCGTCACGACGCCCCTCCGGCTCAAGGAGGGGACGCGGCTCATCCGCGAGGAGCTGGAGCAGCGCCTGGCGCAGTTCCGCGCCGAGGGAAAGCTCCTCGAGGCGCAGCGGCTCAAGATGCGCACGGAGTACGATCTCGAGATGCTGAACGAGATCGGCTACTGCTCCGGCATCGAGAACTACTCGCGCCCCCTCTCCGGCAGGAAGGCCGGGGAGCGGCCGCAGTGCCTGATCGACTACTTCCCCGAGGATTTCCTCCTCATCGTGGACGAGTCCCACGTCACCATCCCGCAGATCGGGGGCATGTACGAAGGGGATCGCTCCCGGAAGCAGGTGCTGGTGGACTACGGATTCCGGCTGCCGTCGGCGCTGGACAACCGGCCCCTCCGCTTCGATGAGTTCGAGCGGCTCACGGGCCAGGCCCTCTTTATCTCCGCGACGCCCAGCGAGTACGAGCTGAAGAAGTCGGGCGGCGTGATCGTGGAGCAGATCATCCGGCCCACCGGCCTCATCGATCCCAGGATCGCGATCCGTCCCACCAAGGGGCAGATCGACGATCTCCTGGAGGAGATCAAGAAGCGCGTGGACGTCGGGGAGCGCGTGCTTGTGACCACGCTCACGAAGCGTATGGCGGAGGATCTGACCGAGTACCTATTCCAGGCGGGCGTGAACGTGCGCTACATCCACTCCGACATCGACGCCATCCAGCGCGTGGAAATATTGAGATCCCTGCGCCTCCAGAAGGTGGACGTGCTGGTGGGGATCAATCTCTTGCGCGAGGGACTGGACCTGCCCGAGGTCTCGCTGGTGGCGATCCTGGACGCCGACAAGGAGGGATTCCTGCGCTCGGAGACCTCGCTCATCCAGACTTCCGGCCGCGCGGCGCGCCACGTCAACGGCCAGGTGATCCTCTACGCGGATCAGATGACGAAGTCGATGCAGCGCGCCATCGAGGAGATGAACCGCCGGCGTGAGGCGCAGGTGCACTACAACGAAGAGCACGGAATCACGCCCCAGACCATCGTCAAATCGCTCGACGAGGTGCTCCGGAGCACCGCCGTGGCGGACGCCGCCCAGCCGGTCGTTCCCGAGGACCTCCTCCCGAGCGATGCGCTTCGCCTGGATCGTGAATCTCTGATCGAGCTGCTCGAGCGGGAGATGCTCGCCGCGGCGGCTCGTGAAGAATTCGAGGTGGCCGCTTCCCTGCGGGATCGCCTCGACGAACTCCGGCTGGAAGCCGGAAAGGAGCGTTCGGATGCGCCTCGAATCGATCGCCGCGCCTCTGGTCCGGATCGCGTTGACCGAGGACATCGGCGGGGGGGACGCCACCACAGAAGTCGTCGTTGACCCGAAGGCCCGCGTTCGCGCGCATATCGAGGCGCGCGGCAAGGGGATCCTGGCGGGGAACGCGGTCGCACAGCTGGCCTTCGCGGAGCTGGATCCCGAGGTGGAGATCGACTGGGTCGTCGCCGAGGGTACGGAGGTCAAGTCGGGCGTCCGGATCGCCGAGATCCGCGGCCGCGCGCGCGCGATCCTGAGCGCGGAGCGGGTCGCGCTCAATTTCCTGCAGCGGCTGTCGGGCGTCGCGACGCTGACCCGCGCCTACGTCCGGGCCGTCGAGGGCACGGGCGTTCCGATCCTGGATACGCGGAAGACGACGCCCAGCCTCCGCATGCTCGAAAAGCACGCGACCGCGGTCGGCGGCGCGCTCAATCACCGCTTCGGGCTCTTCGACGGCATGCTCATCAAGGAGAACCACGCCAAGGTGGCCGGCGGGCTGACCCGCGCGGTCGAGAAGGCGCGCGCCCGCTCCCTCGGGCTTCCGGTGATGGCCGAGGCGCGCACCGTCGAGGACGCCGAGCTGCTTGCGACGCTGGGCGTGGACCGTATTCTCCTCGACAATTTCACTCCCGCACAGGTCGCGATGGCGGTCCGGCGAATCCGGGCCCTGGCCAAGGCAGGGAAGCTGGAGTCCGGTCCCGGCGCCTCGAGCGCACGAAAGGGCGGCTCCGGGAAGGCGGGGGGCGGGACCGCCGTGGCTTCCCCGGAGACCCTGCCGGAGATCGAGGTCTCGGGCGGGATCCGCCTCGAGAACGTTCGCGAGTTCGCGATCCCGGGAGTGAAGTACATCTCGGTCGGGGCGCTCACGCATTCCGCCCCCTCGCTCGACCTCTCGCTCCTGGTGGTCGATGTCATCTGAGCGGCGCCCGATGCCGCCCCCCCGCGCGGTGCCGGTCGTGGAATCGGATCTGATCCGCACAGCGCGCGGGATGCGCTTCCTCGGCGTCCCCGCCGAGTTCCATGAGAGCCTTGGGTCCACGAACGACGAAGCCTTCCGCCGCGCCGAGGAAGGCGCTCCCGAAGGGCTGGTCGTGCTCGCCCGCCACCAAACCGCGGGCAAGGGCCGGCTTGGGAGAACCTGGTTCGACCAACCCGACCGCTCCCTGATGTTCTCCATCCTCCTCAAGCCCACGATTCCGCTGCCGTCGTATTCCCTCCTTTCGCTCACGCTGGCCAGTAGCATCGCCGCTGCGGCATCGATGCTGGCCTCGGCCATCACGATCAAATGGCCGAACGACGTCCTTCAGGACGGGAAGAAGTTCTGTGGTGTCCTGGCGGAATCGCGCGCGCTCCGTCCCGGCGATCCCCCCGTGCTCGTTCTGGGCGCGGGGATCAACGTGGGCTACAGCGAGGAGGACTTTCCGCCGGAGTTCCGGGCGACCGCCACCTCTCTGACGACCCGTGACGGATCGCGTCCGGACATGGGGGGGCTCCTTTCCAAGATTCTCGGGCACTTCGGCCATGAGCTCGCGATGTTGGAGGAACGAGGGATGATCGACCTCCTGAGATTCCTGGGATCGCGCATGCCGAAGCCGGGTTCCCCGGTGAGGGTCGTATTGCCCGATCGAGTCGTGGAAGGGGAGTACGTGTCGCTCACCGTGACGGGAGCCCTCCAGGTGCGAAATGCGAGCACGGGCGCCGTGGAGACATTGACCGCCGGGATCATGCGGTGAAGTGTCCCGCCTGCGGCCACCTCGAGGACAAGGTGATCGACTCCCGCTCCGCCAAGGAGGGTCAGGCCATCCGCCGCCGCCGGGAGTGCCTGGCCTGCCAGCGGCGCTTCACCACCTACGAGACCGTGGAGACGACGCCGCTCCTCGTCATCAAGAAGGACGGGCGGCGGGAGCCCTTCAGCCGCGAGAAGATCCTGAACGGGCTCCTGCGCGCGACGGAGAAACGCCCCATCCCCGCGGAGCGGATCCACGCGCTCGTGGACAAACTGGAGGCGGAGCTGATGCAGAAGGGCCAGGATGAGGTCCACTCGAGCGAGATCGGCGAGCGGGTCATGGCCGAGCTGCACCAGCTGGACGAGGTGGCCTACGTGCGGTTCGCTTCCGTGTACCGGCATTTCAAGGACCTGAACCAGTTCCTGGAAGAGCTGCGTTCGCTGCTCAAGTGATCCCGGAACGGTCCATGACGTTCCTCGAGCACGTCGAGGAGCTTCGCGCGGCCGTGTGGCGCAGCGTGGCCATCGCGGTGATCCTGATTGCCACGGCGTGGTTTTTCTCGGGGCGCCTGCTCGACGCCCTGATCCTCTACCTGCTCCGCGGACAGAAGGCGCTCGCGCTCTCCCCGACCGAGGCCTTCTCGGCGCGGATCGAGGTGGCGCTCTGGACGGGGGGCGTGGTGGCGCTGCCGTACGTGATGTTCGAGCTCCCGCGGTGCTCCTGTACCTCGGCATCGCGTTCGCGATCGAGCTCCTCCTGCCCATGATCGTGAGGATGCTCCAGTCCTTCGCCACCGGGCAGATCGAGCCGCGCATGTCCCTGCTCTCGCTCCTCCACTTCTCCGTGAAGATGGCGGCGGGATGCGGGCTCCTGTTCCAGCTCCCCCTCGTGCTCTGCCTGCTGGCCTGGTTCGGGATCGTCTCGCCGGGCGTGCTGGCGCGGCAATGGCGTCACGCCGTCTTCTTCATCGCCCTCGCCGCGGCGGTGGTCACTCCGGGTGACGGTCCCTCCATGCTCGTGCTCTCGGCTCCGCTCGTGCTCCTGTACTTCGTCAGCCTGATCCTGGCCTGGGCCATCTGGCGCAGCCGCTGGAAGGACCGGCACGAGCCGGGCTGGCTGGGGTAGGAGGCTCGAATGCTGCTCGCGATCGACGTGGGGAATACCGAGGTGACGCTGGGGCTCTTCGACGGCCGCCGGCTGACGCGTTCCTTCCGCCTGAGCAGCGAGACCCGCCGCACCGCGGACGAGATCTCTCTCGCGCTGACCCAGATCTTCCCCGAGCTGGCGCGGCGCGGGGAGCACGCCGCGGTTCTGGCGTCGGTCGTGCCCACCGCGACGGCCTCCTTCCTCGAGGCGGCGCGTAAGGTCTGCGGCGTCGAGCCGCTCGAGGTCTCCTCGCGGATCCCGACCGGGGTCGACGTGGAATACCGCGATCCGCAATCCGCGGGGGCGGACCGGATCGCGAACGCGGCGGCGGCGCTGGCCCTGTACGGCGCACCGGTCGTCATCGTGGATTTCGGGACCGCGACCACCTTCGACGTGATCCTGCGCGAGCGGCGCTACATCGGAGGGGTGATCGCACCGGGCATCGTGACCGGAGCGGAGCATCTGATCCGGCGCGCCGCGCGGCTTTCGGCGTTCGAGCTGAAGCCGCCCCCACACGTGGTGGGCCGGAGCACGGAGGAGAGCCTCCAATCGGGCGTCTATTACGGCGCGGTGGGCCAGGTGGACGCGATCGTGCGCCGCATCGCCCAGGAGGAGGGCATCAAGCCGCGGGTGATCGCGACCGGGGGGCTGGCGCCGATGATCGCGAAGCACTCGGAGACGATCGAGAAGGTGGACCCCGACCTCACGCTCCACGGGCTCCGGATCATCTACGAGATGAACGGGGGCGCCGGTCCCGCCAAGCCCAAGAAGCGGCGCGAATAACGCGAACTCCGACGCTCAGGAAGGATGTTGCACCCGGGAATCCGGTTCGGGTACATTCACGACGATTAGCACTCGTTTGGGTATAGTGCCAATACACCGTTCGACGAGTCCGGCGACGCCCGAAGCGGCGCCGGCCAGGCAAGGAGGAAGGGAGACTCATGGCGAAGCAGCTGCAGTTCAATTCCGCGGCGCGGGACGCGCTCCAGCGCGGCGTGGACAAATTGGCGAACACCGTGCGGGTGACGCTCGGACCTCGCGGCAGAAATGTCGTCCTCGACAAGAAATTCGGGGCGCCGACCATCACGAACGACGGCGTCACGATCGCGAAGGAGATCGAGCTGGAAAACCCCTACGAGAACATGGGGGCCCAGCTCCTGAAGGAAGTGGCCACGAAGACCCAGGACGTCGCGGGGGACGGCACCACGACCGCGACCGTGCTCGCGCAGGCCATGGTGCACTCGGGTCTCCGTCTGGTGACGGCGGGCGCGAATCCCATGTTCCTGAAGCGGGGCATGGATCGCGCGGTTCAATCCGTGATCGCGGAGCTGAAGAAGCAATCCAAGCCGATCAAGACGCCCGCCGAGATCGCCAACGTCGCCACCATCTCCGCGAACAACGATCCGGAGATCGGGAAGCTCATCTCCGAGGCGATGGAGAAGGTGGGGAAGGACGGCGTCATCACGGTGGAAGAGGCCAAGAGCCTCGACACGTCGCTCGAGACGGTCGAGGGGCTGCAGTTCGACCGCGGCTATCTCTCGCCCTACTTCGTGACCGATCCGGAGCGCATGGAGGCCGTGCTCGAGGACGCCTACATCCTGATCCATGACAAGAAGGTCGCGTCCATCAAGGACATCATTCCCATTCTCGAGAAGGTGTCCCAGGTCGGAAAGCCGCTCCTCGTCATCGCGGAGGACATGGAGGGGGAAGCCCTGGCCACCCTCGTCGTGAACAAGCTTCGCGGCGTCCTCAACATCTGCGCGGTGAAGGCGCCCGGGTTCGGCGACCGGCGGCGGGCCATGCTGGAGGACATCGGGATCCTGACGGGGGGCCGCCTGATCACGGAGGAAGCCGGCCTCAAGCTCGAGAACGCCATCCTCACGGATCTCGGCCGGGCCAAGCGCGTCGTGGTGGACAAGGACAACACGACCATCATCGAGGGCGCGGGCAAGAAGACCGACATCAAGGCGCGCATCGACCAGATCAAGAAGGAGATCGAGGATTCCACCTCGGACTACGACAAGGAGAAGCTCCAGGAGCGTCTCGCGAAGCTCGCGGGCGGCGTGGCGGTGGTCCACGTGGGCGCCGCGACCGAGATCGAGATGAAGGAGAAGAAGGCGCGCGTGGAAGACGCGCTCGCCGCGACCAAGTCGGCGGTCGAGGAAGGGATCGTGCCCGGCGGCGGCGTGGCTCTATTACGCGCCCAGCCGGCCCTCGCCTCGCTCGAGGCGAAGGGGGACGAGAAGTCCGGGATCGACATCGTATCCCAGGCGCTCGAGACGCCCGTGAAGACGATCGCCTCCAACGCGGGAGCCGAGGGCGCGATCGTCGTGGAGCGCCTGAGGACCCAGAAGGGGGCGATGGGCTACAACGCCGCGACCGGCCAGTACGAGGACCTGCTCCAGGCCGGCATCGTGGATCCGACCAAGGTGACACGGTCGGCGCTCCAGAACGCCGTCTCGATCGCCTCCCTCGTGCTCACGACCGAGGCGGTGATCACGGACGCGCCCGAGGAGGAGAAGCCCAGCATGCCGGGCGGCATGGGAGGCATGGACTAAGCTGCGTTCGCTGAGAATCGGGGCCCCCGGAACGGCGCTCTGGGGGCCTTTCTCTTTGGCCCCCGACTCAGGCCCCGACCGGCTACCTCAATGCTGGTATGGAAATTGCCCTGATTGGATCGATAATCCGGACTCGTACCGATCTGGTGGACCTGGGGGGCACGCTTGGCTTTCGATACGCTGACACTCGACCGGCAAGAGCTTGTGCTGAAACGAGCAGAGCCGATCGCCCCTTACACGACCTTCGGCATCGGCGGCCCGGCGGACGTCCTCGTGGAGGTCTACACCGAGCGCGCGCTGCAGCAGGTCGTGCGGGAAGCAATCTCCACCCGCACGCGGTGGCTCCTGATCGGCGGCGGCAGCAACCTCCTCGTCGGTGACACGGGCTTCCGTGGGCTCGTCATCGTGAACCGGATCGAACATCTGTCCGTGAACGGCGCACGGATCGTCGCGGGCGCCGGCGCGGACCTGGGCGAGGTCGTCGAGGCGGCGCGCGAGAACTCTCTCTCGGGGATCGAGTTCGCGATCGACATCCCGGGCACGGTCGGCGGCGCGATCCGGGGCAACGCCGGCGCCTTCGGAAGGTCCGTGGGGGACATCTCGACCCGCGTCCGGCTGCTCGAGGGCACGGAGCTGGTGGACCGCACCCCGGCGGAGCTGGGTTTCGCCTACCGCCACAGCAACCTCAAATTGAACGACCACATCGTCGTCGAGGCGGAGTTCCAGCTCCAGCCGGGCGACCGCTCCGAGATGGACCGCATCATGGGACAGCACGCCGCCCAGCGCGCGCGCCGGAAGGAGAAGGGGCTCCACACGGCGGGCTGCTTCTTCAAGAACCCCATCCTGGCCGACGGACAGAAGGTCGCGGCCGGGCAGCTGCTCGAGGCCGCCGGCGCGAAGGAGATCCGCGAGGGCGGGGCCGGCGTCCACGCCTACCACGCCAACTACATCGTGAACCACGGAGGCGCTTCGGCCACCGAGGTGCTGCGCGTGGCCCGCGAGATGAAGCGCCGCGTCGAGGAATCCGCCGGCATCACCCTCGAGGAAGAGGTGATGGTGGTCATGGACCCCACACGCGACGGAGCCGTCTAGCTCACCTCGCCTGGACCCGGCGGAATGGCACGCTGCTCCTCCAGCCTTGCGTTCATCTCACGCCGAATCCTTGCTGCTTCGCCATCGCCCGGCTGGAGGCGTTCCAGCCGGTCCGCGAAGCGGATGGCGACCTCGGCGTACTTCTTCTCCGCGAAC
>Ga0209161_10002426_pt1 | contig 15252 bp, 9 predicted proteins | sample GraSoiAngelo_155_FD_186169 | JGI IMG/M metagenome (GOLD analysis project Ga0209161, IMG submission 186169) | Grasslands soil microbial communities from the Angelo Coastal Reserve, California, USA - 14_1009_13_30cm (SPAdes) (version 2) | ecosystem: Environmental > Terrestrial > Soil > Grasslands ...
GACACGGCGCCACGATGGACGCGATCGTGCGAAAGCGGAGCGCGTTTCCGAAGGGCACCCCGGACCTGGAGGAGGCCTGGGTGGCGTGGGTTCGTACACGCTGACCGGTGGTCGGCCGACGACGCCCAGGCGCATCCCTGGGCGGACGCCGGCGTCCCGGGCTGCACCTCCTCGCGCACGACCGTCACGCCGTGGACGGTCGCGCCCTGTCATTTCCTCGACACTCTGCTGGGACGGGCGGTCGGCGCGTGGCGCTCGGCATGGCGCCACATTGGTATCGCCCTTGCTCCTCACGGGCATCATGTGGAGGAATCGCAAGCGCAAAGCGCCGAGCGCCGGTCGTCTCGGCGCCTTCCTGGACGAAGGCTCGGAGATCGAGGGCAACTACACGTGCTCCGGCACCGTCATGCTGGACGCGACCCTGCGTGGTGAGGTCACTGCCAAGGACACGCTCATCGTCGGAGAGCGCGGCGTCGTCGAGGGGAGCGTGCGAACGGCGACCCTGATCGTGCACGGCCGCGTGGCGGGAAACGTCACCGCGAGCGAGCGCGTCGAGCTCAAAAGCAGCGCGCGGGTGACGGGCGACATCGACGCGCCGGTCATCGTCATGGAGGCGGGCGCCGTACACGACGGCCAGTGCCAGATGACCAAGGAGAAGGCCGCGGAGCCGTCGCTGTCGCTGGTAATTCCCTTCAAGGGATGAAGCCGCCCGTCAGCCTGATCCTCGTCCACGGCGACGGCTCGCGCGTGCTGCGCGTGAGCCTGCCACGGTCGATCATCTACGCCACGGCCGGACTGTTCGCGACGGCGGCAGCGTCGACGATCGGTCTCTCGGACGACTACGCCCGTCTCGTGCGCGACTCCGGCCGAATGGCCGCCCTCCAGCAGCGCGAAGCCGAGCAGCGGGCGGCCGATGCCGTGCAGGCACGGGTCGCCACCGTCCGGGGCGAGATCACCGCCTGGAAGGCACTCCACACGAAGATGTGGAAAGCGCTCGGTCTGCGACCGGATCGCGCGGACGACGACGCCGCAGCCGCCGAACCGCAGTCCGCGGGCGAGGTCGAGCTGCTCGCGAGCACCGTCGCCGAGGAAGGGCCGCGCCTGAAAGAGCTGGAGCACGCGACGGGTCGGATGGGGAGACTCGTCAGTGCGCTGCCGCTCAGCTGGCCCATCCACGGCCAGATCGATTCGGAGTACGGGATGCGCCGGTCGCCCTTCAGCGGGAAGCGGCAGCACCACAAGGGGATCGACATCGGCAGCCCGCCCGGCACTCCGGTGCGGTCGCCCGCACCGGGGATCGTGATCGCGGCGCATTCAGGCGGAGGGTACGGGCGAAACGTCGTCCTCGACCACGGCAACGGCATCGAGTCGCGCTACGCGCACCTGAAGAAGGTCGACGTCACGGTGGGCCAGCGAGTGGAAAAAGGCGACGTCGTCGGACTCGTCGGCAGCAGCGGTCGCAGCACGGGGCCACATCTCCATTACGAGGTGCTCGTGGAAGGCAAGCCGGTCAACCCGCGCGAATTTCTCGAGGCGCACTGACCGGCAGCACGCGACAGGCGATACCCCGGGACCCGGCTGCTGGATCGGCCAATCCAACGGGGCGCCCGCGGTGTAGTAGCCGGTGAGCCGGCGTGCGGGCCGTGGTCGTTCCGCCCGTCCGGCCATAGTACGCTCGCATGACCGGATACCGGCCGATGCCATCGACCGCGCACGCGACCGACGTGGAGGTGATGCTCGAGGTCGCCGGAGGCTCCGAGGAGGCGCTCGCCGTCCTCCACCGTCGCTTCGCGCGTCTCGTCTTCGGACTGGCGTTGCAGGCGCTCGATCGCGCCGCGGCCGAGGACATCGTGCAGGACGTCTTCCTCGCGGTGTGGCGGAACGCCGCGACGTTCGACCCGCAACGCGGCTCGGTGCGCGCGTGGGTCCTGCAGATCGCCCACTTCCGCGTGCTGAACGAGCTCCGCCGCCGGAGCCGACAGCCCGCGATCGAGGCCGACGCGGAGGGCGAGCTGCTCGCGAGCCTGCCGGCGCAGGATCCCGGGCCACCCGAGGCAGCGGCGGCGGAGCAGCGGCGGAGGGTCGTGGGCTCGGCGGTCGACGAGCTGCCCGCACCGCAGCGCGACGCGATCCGGTTGCACTTCACCGGCGACCTCACGCACGAGGAGGTCGCGGCCGAGCTCGGTGTTCCCCTCGGCACCGCGAAGACCCGCATCCGTACCGCGCTCCAGAAGCTCCGCGCGAGCCTCGCGCCGCAATGGGCGGCGTTGGCCGCCCTCTGTCTGCTCGTCGCGCTCGGCGTCCGCTACCGATCCGAGCATGCGACTCTCGGTCGGTACGACCGAGCGCTGTCGATGCTCACCGCGAGCGACAGCGTGAACCTGCGCCTGAGCGCCCTGCCCGGCCTGCCCGAGGACATGCACGCCCGCTACCGGGGGCGTCCGGGCGTCGGCATGGCGGTCGTGACGTTGTCGAAGTTCCCCGCCCCGAGCCCGGGAGAGACATACCAGGCGTGGGCGCGTCGGGGCACCACCTGGATTTCGCTCGGGACCGCGCGGCCCGACGCCGACGGGAGCGCGCGCCTGATCGCCGAGGCTCCGGCACTCGCGACGTTGCCCGATGCGGTCACGGTGACGGTCGAGCCCCGCGGTGGCAGCAGTGCGCCGAGCGGGCGCGTCGTCGTCGCATGGACGGAGTGACGCACCGCGCGGTCGCTGGCGTCTGAACGTATCTTGCGAAGTGCCATGGCACGTTACAGGTTATGACCTCAGCGGCCATGACCACCTTGACAGTCGTGCGCGGCCGGCAGTAGACGCCAGCGCGCGACGGTGCCCGCGATCGTGCCGCCGCACGGAGAACGAACATGCGGCTCGTCGCGAGGCTCCTCTCGGCGACGGCGATCCTCGCCGGGCTCGCCCCGGCCGTCGCCGGCGCCGCCACGTGCAACGGCTTGATCACGATCGACTACGTCGGCGGGCCCGCCTTCGCGTTGCCCGGCGACACCGTCCGCGTCCGATTGACCCTCGGAACCGGCAGCATCCAGGACGGCACGCTGTTGACGCTCGACCGGCTCCGGTTCGACCTCGACTGCAACAGCGACTCCACCCTGGGGATTCCCTGCGTCGACGACGGTGCCACCGTCGAATACGAGGGCGACACGACGATCACGACGACGTGCCGCATCACGTGGTCCTCCGGCCACGCCGTCGGCACGTTGCCGAACGAGATCGTCTTCACGCCGAGCAGCCCGCTCGAGATCCCGGCGGAGACGCCGGTGGATCCGGGCTTCTGCAACCTCGAGTTCGACATCAAGGTCCTCGGGATGAGCACCGACGGGACGCCCGATCAGATCGAGGAGACGACCGGCTACCTGGCGACGGCCGACGACGCGAGCTGTGACAACGGTCTCACGTCCTCGGGCCAGCAAGCGGCCTCGATCCCGCTCTGCCCCACGTGCCCGATCGCCGAGTGCGTGGACTCGACGTGCAACCAGGACACCGGCGCGTGCACGAGCACGCCGAAGCCCGACAGCACGCCGTGCGCCGACACCGACGGCAACGCCTGCACGACGGCGGGCTGCGACGGCCACGGCGTCTGCAACCAAAATCACCAGGTTGAGACCTGCACACCGGATACGAACGAGTGTACCGACGATCCCCCGTGCAACCCGCACACGGGGATGTGCGACCATCCGCCCAAGCCGAGCAGCACGCCGTGTACCGACACCGACGGCAGCAGCTGCACGACGGCCGGTTGCGACGGCCAGGGCGTCTGCAACCAGGCGCACCTGATGTGCTCGACGACGACCACGATCACCACGACGACCACCACCGTGACGACGAGCACGACCGTCACCACGACGACCAGCAGCACCTCCACCACGGAGACCACCAGCACGACCGTCACGCCCACGACCATGCCGGAGATGCCGCCCACGACCACCACGACCGTGACCACCACCACGACCGTGACGACCGTCACCTCGACCACGACGAGCACCACGACCACGACCGCCCCCGGCGGCTGCCGGGTGACCGGCGGCGGCCGCATCGATACGACGTCGCCGCCGGTCGACTACGCCACCCACGGCGGCCAGGTGGGCGCGCCCGTGGGCTTCGTCACCGCGTTCAGTCCCGCGACCCCCTGCATCCAGGGCAGCTGGGAGCACGTGCGCCACGACAAGGGCGGGACGCTGCATGCGAAGAGCTTCGACAGCCTCGTCTGTGGCTGTCTCCCGTGCGCCGGACGGCCGGACCCGCCCGCCGGCTCGCTCTGCAATCCGGGCGACCGCATCTGCGGCCCCGAGCCGCCGCGCGCGCCGGCGAACAAGATCTGCTTCACCGGCGTGGGGCCCTTCACACCGACGAACGGGAAGAAGGACCTGAACGCCGCCTTCCGGGTCGACGTCGAGGATCACGGCGAGCCGGGCGGGGACAGTGGCCCGGCGCCACCCGACCGCTACCGCATGCGCATCTGGATCCTGAGCGGCGATCCCGACGGCGCCGACAACCTGGCGTTACGGCAGTCGATCAGCTGCGGCGCGAGTCTGAGCGAGCAGCTCGCGGCCGCCGCGCCGGACATCGACGACGGCGGCGACACGCCGCACGGTAACCTGCAGATTCACCCCGAGATCAATCACCAGACGTGTCCGTAGGAGCTCGCTCAGCTCGCGCCGGGCGTGTTCGCCGCGGACCGGAAGCGCGCGAGGCCGAGCTCGTCCCGCACGTCCTGGCTGCCCTCGTAGAGCATCGCGTCGAGCGGGATTCCCGTCGCGTCGGCGACGCGGTCCACGACGTTGAAGGCGCCGATCAGGGCGCAGGTATCGACGAAGGCTTCGGGCGTGATGACGGCACGGAGTGCCTCGCGCTCGCGCGCGAGCCGCCCGTCGTCGCTGCCGAGGACCGCGTCGGTGAAGGCGATGAGCCGCGCGCCGTGCTCGATGCCGCCGTCACCCGCCACCTGCCCCGTCACCGCACCGAGCTCCACCGCCTTGCCCGACATCTGACTGCTCGCACGGAGCAGTGTCGCGTGCGCCGTCGTTCAGTAGAAGCACTCGTTCAGCGCGGAGACGCGCGCGGCGACGAACTCCATCTGCGGGCGCGTGAGCGCGCGGCGGACCGTCGGATCGGGGATCTGCTCGACCGGCACATAGTGCGCCGACGACGACAGGCGGAGCGCGCGCACCTCGTCGGGCACGAGGCTGAGCGCCCGCATGATGTTCGGGACGAAGCCGCCGCCGTACAGGTCCGCCTCGGGTCCGACGGCGCCCTCCGGCGCGATCATCGGCACCCATGCACCCTCGGGCTTCGCGCTCTCCGGACGGTGGCGCGACGGCTCGCCCGGCCGTGGAGGAGGAATGGCGAACGGCGCGATGCCGAACGCCCGGGCGAACGCGTCGAGGCCGGCCGTCAGCGTCGCCACGCCGACCAGCTCGACGTAGCGGCCGACGTCGAGGCCCTCCGCGATCACGCCGTCGAACCAGCTCTTCGAAAGCCTCGCCGGGTCCGTCCGGATACGGTGCACCGCGTCGACGATCGTCGCCGGCAGCGGCGGCACGCCCTCGTGCCGGCCCGTGGCCGGGGAGAGGCTCGCCTTGCGTTCGCGGCAGAGCCCGCAGCTCGCCGCCCGGCGCGACTCCCACGCAATCGCGACCCGCTCCGCCCCCGTCCACCACGTCCCTGGCGAGCGGAGGTGGTTCAGGAGGAAGCGCTGCGCCTCCACGAGATCCTGACGGACCGGGGCTGGCGCGCCGGTGTAGTCGAGCTCGTCCGTGCGCTCCGCATACATCGAACCATGACGCGTGAAAAGAAGGGCGACATCGGATGTTGCCCGCGTGCAAGACGCCGCGGCTCCGGCGCGCAGGTGCCGACGCTACACGAGTGGTCCGAGGTGCGCGTCCCACGCGGCTTTCGCGGCCCTCTCTCGCAACGCGGCACGACGTAGCGTGCGACGCTGCAAGCTACGTCCGGGCCACACGCGCGAATCCGCGAAGCGCACCGTCGCGGAAAATTTCGCAGAAAATGATTGCGCTGGCAGACCGGCGGACATATAGCCACCGCCGTGCGATTGCCCGTGCGAGATGCGCGGTGTGATCGCGACGGAGAAGCGCGATGAAGATCGGCGGCGGAACAGCGCTCGCATGGTTGCTTCGACTCGCGGTCGCGCTGATCCTGACTGCCGTCCCGCGCGGCGCGGGGGCACAGTCGCGCGACGCCGAGCACTACCAGCTGCTCGTCAATCGCGACGGTCGCATCAAGAGCCTCGGGGTGATCGGCGGCAACGTCGCCGTGAATTCACCCGGTGGCTTTCTGAACCTCGCACACCACGTGACGGTGACCGACGGGCACGCGGTCGTCGGCGACACTGTCCGGATCCAGGTCCGGTCACACGCCTTCGACGTCTTCGCGAACACGCTCTTCACGGGCCTGGGAAGCTTGATCGCCGGCACGGTCACGCAGCCGCTCCTGCCGCCCATCTTCGCGCCCGAGCCGCTGGTCGTCCCCGATCCTTTCGATCCGTTCAACCTGCCTCCGAATTTTCCAATTCACTGCACCGGATCCGCGCGCACCGGCGGCCAGCGCGAGACGTTCACGCTAGTCCCGGGAAGCTACGGCGACGTATCCGTCGGCCAGCTGGGCACACTGATCCTGCAGTCGGGGGACTACACCTTCTGCTCGCTCACGGCCGTGAGCTTCGGCACGATCATGGTGAACACGCCCGCCACGATCGACATCGCGGGCATCCTCCTCCTCGCCACGCGCTCCCGGCTGCTGCCCGTCGGCAGTCCGGCGACCATTCAGATCAACGTGATGGGATCGCTGGTCCGCATCGGTGAAAAGTCGATCTTCGACGCGCGCTTGTTCGCCCCGTTCGCGAAGACCCGGATCGGCGCGGCGGCGACGATCATGGGGCATCTGGTAACGGACCGCTTCCAGACCGATGCCCACACGATGCTCTTCGTGTGCGGCAACGGCGTGCTCGACGAAGGCGAGCAATGCGACGTGACGGCCCCGAACGGCGACCGCGCGTGCCCCGGCATCTGCGTGCCGCCCGGCCAGCCGAACGAATGCACGTGCACGCCGGCCACGACCACGACGACGGTGACCAGCACGACGTCGACCACCCAGGCAACCACGACCACCACCACGACGACCACGCCCACGACCATGCCGGAGATGCCGCCCACGACCACGACGACGAGTCTCGCCACGACCACCACGCTCGCCACGACGACGACCACCACCACCACCGCGCCGACCACGACGACCTCGACCACCGTGCCTGGCAGATGCGGCGACAACGCCACCGGCGCGTGCGTGATCACGGTCAGCTCGCGCCCCGGCTTGTCGTTCACGACGCTGCGTGCGGCGGTCAACGCGGCGTCCGACGGCTCCGCCGGCGCGCCCACCCTGATTCACGTGAGCGGCCGCTGCGTGGGACCGCCGGCCGTCATCCTGCAACGGTCGAACCTCGCGATCGAAGGCGATCCGCCGCCGACGGCATGCCCGGAGTTCGGCCCCGAGCCCACCACGCTCACGTCGAGCCTGTCGCCGGACGGCAGCCCGCCGCCGACGGGCAGCAACGGCGAGACCGTCAAGATCATCTCGTCGACGAACATCTCGATCCGCTTCCTGAACCTGATCGACGCGGACCCGGAGGACGCCGTCGAGTACAAGAGCTCGTCCGGTGGCGAGGTAACGTGCACCTGCTGCGCGCGCAACGAGGAGTGCGTCGAGACGACGGGCGGCGGGGGCTACGTCGTCAAGCAGAACCTCATCACGGACAACGGACACGGCGTGAACGCGGGACACCAGACCCACGACGTCGTCATCATGAACAACACGATCGTCAGCAACCGGCGCTTCTTCGGCACCGACATCGAGGACGGCGACGGCATCACCATCCAGGAGGGCACCACCTCGACGTCCGTCGTCCGCAACATCGTGCGCGACAACCTCGACGACGGCATCGACCTCGAGAACGTGACCTCGATCACCGTGACGGACAACGTCGTCACGGGGAACACGGACGATGGCATCGTGCTGCAGAGCTCGAGCAACAACCTGATCGACTGCAACACGATCAGCGGCAACGGCGACGGGCTGACGAACCGCGCGCGCGTGATCTCGGGGACCGGCAACACCGGGAGCAACATGAGCGGGAGCGGGACGGCTTGCGTGCGGTAGCGGATCCGGCGCGGAATCGCGCCTCCTGATCCGCCGCGATGCGCAATCCCCTTCCAGAATCCCGGATAGCACGTCTCTCCGGGATTCCGCGCGCCATACCCGTCCGGTATCAACTTTCCTCGACGACGAAATTGCAGCGCGCGGAGGACACGATGGGTACGAGCGGGATCACGGGGTGGGTGGCAGCCCTCAGGCGCGCCCTGCGAGCCGCGTTTACAGGACGCGACGCCGCCGAGTCGACCTCACGCGCACCGGCGCCGCTCGTCTGGACGCGGCTCGTGTCCGCCCCGGGGCGCCCCGGGGGTGAGGTGCGGCGCGTGGCGCAGCTCACTCCATACATCGCGCAGACGATCGTCGAGGATGCGCTCCGCCGCGGTCGCGGCGCGCGCCTGGAGCTCACGGTGGTCTCGAGGGTTGGCGGGGCGGGCCTCGCACAGCTCCGTGACCAGTTCTCGTGGCTCGCCGATCGCGGCATCTGGGTCACGGTTCACCACGGCCGCGGCCCGTCACCGCTCGGTCAGCCGCTCCCGCCTCCCTGACCGCGCTCGCTACGACGGAAGCCCCGGGACCCCGACCTGCTGGATGCGCGCCGCGTTGTCTCCCTCTTCGTAGCGGGGGAGCCGGCCGTCCGTCCGCCACAGCCGGTACGCCAGGGCAGCGGCGAGGACCCGGATCGGATAGTCGCGCGGCAGGTTCTGCAGGTAGGGCTGCACCGTCACGAAGTCGCGAGCCCCGTACTGCTGCATCGCGGCGCGGAGCCCTCCGTTGCGCGGCCCGATGTTGTACGCAAGGAGAGCGAGGAACAGGTCGCCCGACATCTCGTCGAGGTAGAGACGGAGGGTCGCGGCGGCCAGGAAGGCATTGTGTCGCTGGTTCAGCGCGTCGAGCTCCCGGACGTGCAGACGGCGCCGCGCCTCCGCGACGGCCTCGGCCGGCGGTGCGGTGATCTGGAAGAGCCCCCGTCCGCCATCCGAGCTGTCACGCGGGTAGAAGGCAGACTCCGCGGCCCCGACGCCCATCAGCACCTCCGGGTCCACGCCGAACGCCGCCGCCGCCTCGCGCACCGTCGGCTCGTAGACCCGCGCGCGTTCCAGCACGCGCAGCATCTGCGCGGTATCGGTCCTGCGATATGCCGCCCAGACCTGGTGGGCGACGGAGGTCCGCTCCGCCTCGGCGGTGCCGCCGACGAGCGCCTGAAGCTCGTACATCTCGCGCCGGAACGCCGGCCGCCGGGACACCAACAGCGCGAGCGCCGCGACCACGAGCGCCAGGATCACCGGTGCGCGGCTGGCGTAGCCGGCCAGGCGGGCACGCGCGATCAGCCACGCGCGCAGCAGCAGTGCGGCGGCGATACCGAGTCCCAGGACCGCGCCGGTGAACGGGACCACATGCAACCAGATACCCCTCCCGGCAACCGCCCGGGCAAGCTCGCCGAGGAGGGCGATGGCGGCGATCAGGGCCGCGGCGACGAGCGCCACGGCCTCGAGGGTGACACGCCGCCATGGCGCCCGGCCGAGCCGGCGGCTGCCGCCGCGCCGCCGGCGCCGTCCCGCCCCGCCTCGCACCGCCATCCGGCGACCCGCTACTGCCCGCGCCGACCGGGGTCAAGCGCCGAGGCCGACGCGTGAAGCGACTCTGGTACGGCGCCGTCGCCTTCGTCTGCGCAGTCGGGCTGCTCGGCCCTACGGCGCAACCGTCGGATGACGTGCCAGCCAATCCGCCACCGCATCGTCCCAGACGCTGCGGTCGGTGGTCACCGTGAAGCAGCTCGGCAGCGTCGCCGGGAAGCTGCCGGGCCCGAGCCAGACCATGACGTTGTTGGCGCAGTCCTGGAGCTGGTCGGGCGGGATGCCCATGCGGCTCTTGCCGGGCTGCCCCACCCGCTCGGCCATGAAGACGTTGTTGTAGAGGGCGAGCTTCGGGGACAGGCTCGTCGACGGGTTGTCCCAGTTGTGCCACTTGAAGAAGCCGCCGTTGCCCAGGTTGTCGGCGCTGCCGCCACGCGGGCCGGGCATGGGCTCGAGGCGGACGAGTGAGTTCTGGATCGTCCAGACGTGGCTCCGGCCGTCATACCCGCTGTCGATGATCGCCTGCGACGGTCGCGCGCTGAACGCGTCGTAGCAGCCGTCGAACAGCGAGTCGTCGACGAGGCCGCCGTTCAGGTGGTCGTTCTCGACGCAGTCGTCGCGGGTGTAGCTCAGGTGGACGTTGCGGATCGTGAAGTCGACGGCCGCCGCTTTCGGACGCACGCCATCGGTGACGTTGTCGGCGCGCATGCCGTCCACCGTGAATTGCGGGTCGTCGAACGCGATGCCCGCGTTGTTCATCGAATGCATGTCGTCCCAGCTGAGCGTGCGGTCGTACTGGCCAAGCACGTCGCCGCCGACGAACCGCGCACCGGCGCCGCCGTCGAGGTTCACGGGATAGAGGTTCGAGGGCGACGCAAAGAACGTGGCCTGGGTGGCGTCGATCTTCGTCTTCTCGGCGAGCGACAGGTTCGTGTACGCCGTCGAGCGGGAACCCTGGAGCGTGATCAACGGCGCGACGACGATCGTGGTCGTCGCACTGGCGCTCCGGCCGCCGCTGTCGGTCACCGACGCGGTGAGGACGTGCGTCCCCGGCACGAGCGTCCCACCCGCGAGGGTCCCACTGGAGCCGAGCGGCCCCTGGACGCTCGAGCTCCACCCGACCGCGCCGGAGAGATCACCGTCCTCCGTGTCCGTCGCCCCCGCGGTCAGCGTCACGGGCTCGTCCGGCGCGAACGTCGTGTCGCTCGCCGGCGCGACGAGCTGGATGGTCGGCGCCGCATTGACCACCAGCGTGAGCGTCGCGACCGCGCTCTTGCCGCCGCGATCCGTGACCGAGGCGCTGATCGTGTGCGTTCCGGAGCGGAGCGTCGGGACCACGGAGGTCCCGGTCCCGAGCGTCCCGTCGAGATTCGACGTCCAGACGATCGCCGTGCCGAGGTCGCCGTCTTCGGCGTCCTCGGCCGTGCCCGTGAGCGTGATCGTGTCGGTCGGCGCGAACAGGGAGCCGTCCGCGGGCCCGGTGATCCGCACCGTCGGGGCGGTGTTCACCACCAGCGCGATCGCGGCGCGCGCCGTCTTGCCACCAGCATCGGTGACGGTCGCGGTGATCGTGTGGGTACCCGACCGCAAGTTCCTCACGAGCGTCGCGCCGGTACCGAGCGTGATCGAATCGATCGGGCCGAAGAGCGAGCCGTCCGCCGGGGCGTCGATCGAGACGTGCGGAGCGGCGTTCGACGTCACCGTCACCTCCGCCACGGCGGTCCGGCCGCCGCTGTCCTGCACCGCGGCCGTGATCGTGTGGAGGCCCGAGCGGAGCATGACGCCGGGCACGACCGCGCCGGCGCCGAGCGGGCCGTCGAGGCTCGACGTCCATTCGATGGCGCCGCCGAGATCGCCGTCCTCGACGTCGGTCGCGGTCGCGACGAGGGACACGGCGTCGGCGGGGCTCACCGTCAACCCGCTCGTCGGCGTGACGATTGACAGCCGCGGCGCGGCGTTGACGATCACCGTGATCGCCGCTGCCGCAGATTTCCCGCCGCCGTCGGTGACCTGCGCGCTGATCACGTGCGCGCCCGAGCGGAGCCCGTCGACGTTCAGCATGCTGCCGCCGCCGAGCGGACCATCGAGGCTCGACGTCCAGCGGATCGCCGTCCCGAGGTCGCCGTCCTCCGCATCGTTCGTCATCGCCGTCAGCGGCACGACGTCGCCGGGCACGAACGTCGCGCCGTCCTGCGGCGAGCCGATCAGGAGTGCCGGCGGCGCGTTCACCACGACGGTGATGGCGGCGGTGGTCGTCCGTCCCGCGCTATCCGTCACCGACGCGGTCACGGTGTGACGGCCGGAGTGGAGCGCCGCGCGCAGCAGCGCACCGGAGCCGAGCGGACCGTCGACGCTCGACGTCCACACGATGGCCGCATCCAGCGTGCCATCCTCGTCGTCCGTCGCCGTCGCGGTGAACGGCAGGACGGCACCGGGCACGGAGTCGAAGCCGTCGGCCGGCCCCGTGATCCTGACCACGGGCGGCGCGTCGACGACCACCGTCAGCACGGCGCTCGCCGTCCTGCCGCCGCGATCCACGACCGAGGCGGTGATCGTGTGCGTGCCCGCGCGGAGCCGCGTCACGTCCAGCCGGCTTCCCTCACCGAGCGGCCCGTCGAGGCTCGACGCCCACGTGACCTCGGCACTGAGATCACCGTCCTCGAGGTCGTGCGCGGCACCGGTCAGGGTGATGGTGTCGCCCGGCGCGAAGAGCGTGCCGTTCGCGGAGACCTCGAGCGCCGGCGGTGCGTTCACGACCAGCACGATCGTCGCGCCGGCGCGCTCACCGCCCGCATCCGCCACGGCTGCCGTGAGCGTGTGCGTCCCGGAGTGCAGGGTGACGTCGAGCGTGGCCCCGCCGCCGAGCGGACCGTCCACGCTCGAGCTCCAGGAGATCGCCGCGCCGAGGTCGCCGTCCTCCACGTCCGTTGCCGTTGCCTGCAGCCGGACGACGTCGCCGGGGACGAACGCCGAACCGTCGCTCGGCGCGATGATCCGGAGCCGGGGCGGCGCGTTCACCACGATGGTCGTCCGCACGGATGCCGTCTTGCCGCCGCTGTCGCGGACGGTGGCGGTGATCGTGCGCGTCCCCGAACGGAGCGACGGGACGGTGACGTCGGTCCCGGCGCCGAGCGCGCCGTCCAGATCCGAGACCCACGCGATCGCCGCGCCGAGGTCGCCGTCCTCCGCATCCGTCGCGGTTCCCTGCAAGCGCACCGCGTCGCCGGGCACGAAGGTCGCCCCGGCCAGCGGCGCCGTGATGGTGACGCTCGGCGGCGCGTTCACGATCACCGTGATCTCCGCGCTGCCCGTCTTGCCGCCGCGGTCCGTGGCCGAGGCGCGGATCACGTGCGTGCCCGACCGGAGCCGCGCCGTCGCGATCGTGCCGCCCGTCCCGAGCGCGCCGTCGAGGCTCGAGCTCCACGATACGCGGGCGGTGAGATCGCCGTCCTCCACGTCGGTGGCGGTGGCGACGAGACGCACGACGTCGCCAGGGGCGAACGTCGCGCCGGCGGCGGGGGCTGCGATCGTCACCGTCGGGACGGCGTTCACCACGACGACGATCGTGGCGGTCGCGCGGAGCCCGCCCGCATCCGTGACCGACGCCGTGATCCCGTGGAGGCCCGAGCGGAGCGTCGTGACCGCCAGCGTGCCGCCCGTCCCGAGCGGCCCGTCCAGGCTCGAGCGCCACGCGACCGCGGCGGCGAGGTCGCCGTCCTCGCGGTCCTGCGCGACGGCGCGGAGCAGGACCGACTCGCCGGGGATGAACGTCGCGCCGTCGGCGGGGGCGGTGATGGCGATCGACGGCTCGGCGTTCACCACGACCGTGCGCATCACGGCCGCCACCTTGCCGCGGCTGTCCGTCACCGACGCCGTGATGGTGTGGGTGCCCGATCGAAGCGCATCCGTACGGATCGTCCCGCCGTGGCCGAGCACCCTGTCGAGGCTGGAGGTCCAGACGATCGACCCGGTCAGGTCGCCCTCGTCGGCGTCGTCGGCGACGGCGGAGAACGTGGCCTGCACTCCCGGGACGAGCCGCGTGATGCGGGCCTCGCCCGTGCGACCGCCCGCATCGGTCACCCGCGCGACGATCGTGTGGATGCCCGGGCTGAGCGCGGCGGCGGTGATCGCGGCTCCGCCGCCGAGGACGCCGTCCCGGTCCGAGGTCCACACGATCCGCGGCCCGAGGTCCCCGCTCTCCGCGTCGACCGCCGTGGCACTGAACGCGACCGGCGTGCCGAGGTCCACCGTCGTGTTGGGCGCCGGCGCGGTGATCGTCACCACCGGCGCCAGGTTCTGCGCGAGGGAGACCAGCAGCTGCGGTTTCCCGGTCGTCGCCTCGCGGGTCGCATAGCGCACCCAGTCGCTCGACGTGCTGTCGAGCGCGAAGTCGACCATACCGTCGGCGGCAACCGCCGCCGTGACGTTGAAGTCGACCACCTGCTTCGCGACCACTTTGCCGGCCGTTACGAGCGCCGGTCCGTCGATCACGGGGCGGGTGCGGAACGTCGTCGTGGTCTCCGGCCACGTGTGGGTGCTGATCGCGTGGACGGCGCCCCCGGCCGCGCTGCCGTCGCTGCTGCTCGCGCCGACGGTAAGGTGGAGGAGCGCCTGCTGGACCTTGAAGCCGCCGATGCCGTTCACCGCGAAGCGGAAGAACGCCTGGCGGACGGGCGACGTACCGACGAGCACCGACGTCGTCGTGCCGAACTTCGTCGTGGCCGCGCCTCCGTCGACGTACGTGTCGGCGATCGGAAGGAGCGTGAGCTGCGAGGGCACGACGGCGACCACCACGCTCGCGCTCGCCGCCGCGCCGTCGGCGTCGGTGACCGAGGCCGTGAGCGTGTGGGTGCCGACCGACAGGCTCGGCACGACCAGCGCGGCCCCGCTGCCGAGGACGCCATCGCGGCTCGACGTCCAGCGGACGCTCGCCCCGAGGTTTCCGTCCTCGACGTCGGTCGCCGCGGCGACGAGGAGCGCGGGGCGGGCCGTCAGCAGCGTCGCCTGCGGCGCCGGCACCACGACGGCGATCGCGGGCGGCACGTTGGGTGGTCGCACGACGACGGTCCGCTGCGCACGCGCGGCGAGGCCGCCCGTGTCCGCGACGCTCGCGGTCACGACGTGAGTGCCGATCGAGAGCCTTGTCGTCGCGAAGCCCGCCCCTGTGCCGATCGCGCCGTCGCGGTCGGAGGTCCAGCGGAGCGCCGCCGTCAGGTCGCCGTCGGTGACGTCCAGCGCGGTGCCGGCGAAGGCGAGGCTCGCGCCCGCGAAGACGCGCGAACCGTCGGCCGGTGCCGTGATCGTCACCACCGGCGGGCTCGGCGCGATCGTCACGTGCACCGCGGCGGTGCCGACGGCACCGTCGGAGTCGGTCACCGACGCGACGAGGGTGTGGCTGCCCTCGGACAGGGTCGCCGTGCGGACCGGCCCCGGAGCGAGCCCGCCGTCGCGGCTCGACGTCCAGCGGATGCCGGCCGTGACGTCGCCGTCGAAGTCGT
>Ga0209161_10002427_pt1 | contig 15250 bp, 13 predicted proteins | sample GraSoiAngelo_155_FD_186169 | JGI IMG/M metagenome (GOLD analysis project Ga0209161, IMG submission 186169) | Grasslands soil microbial communities from the Angelo Coastal Reserve, California, USA - 14_1009_13_30cm (SPAdes) (version 2) | ecosystem: Environmental > Terrestrial > Soil > Grasslands...
CGGCGGACGCCCAGCTCGGTCGCCTTCTCGATCACCAGGTCCATCTTCGCGCCCTTGAGCAGCGCCGGTGCGAGCACGAGGTCGAGCGGGGACTCGCGTGCGGGGCGATGGGTGGCGAGGATGGTCGCTTCGGCCAGGCGCCCGCCCAGGCGCTCGAGGCGCGCCTCGTGCTCCGCGCCCGTGGCGTCGAAGACGAGGAAGCGCTCGCCGAGCCCCATCCGGTACGCGCGCAGGTGGCGCAGGTCGGCGCCGGTCAGGCGGAGGCGAGGCCCCTCGGCCCCCGCGTGCGGCACGAAGAGGCGGAGCACCTCAGGACTCCCGCACCAGGGTGAGGGTGCGCCAGGCGCCCTCGGCGCGCGTCTCGGCGACCCGCCACCCGGGATACGCCGCGCGCACGGCGGGGAGCTGCTCCGCGACCAGCCCCGAGACGACGAGCCGCCCCCCTGGCCCGACCACGCGCGCGAGCGCCCCCGCCTCGGCGACGATGGCATCGGCGAGCAGGTTCGCCACCACCAGGTCGAAGTGCCCGCGCACCGCGGCGAGCGGCCCGGCGAGGAGCGCCACGCGCGTCGCGCCGTTGCGCGCGAGGTTCGCGCGCGCGAGCGGGACCACGGCCGGATCGGTGTCGAGCGCGACCACGCACTCCACCCCGAGGCGCGCGAGCGCCAGCGCCAGCACGCCCGAGCCGGTGCCGACGTCGAGCGCGGAGCGAACCTGGCCCGTCCCGACCGCGGCCTCGATCGCCTCCAGGCAGGCGCGCGTGGTCGCGTGCTGCCCGGTGCCGAACGCCATCCCCGGCTCGATGACGAGCACCTCGCGGCCCGCGGGCCGCGGCACGTCCCAGGGTGGGGCCACGAGGAGCCGGCGGCCGACCGCCATCGGCCGGTGATGCCGCCGCCAGAGCGCCTCCCAGTCGACCGCCGGAACGGGCACGGCGGCGAGGGTCGCCCCCCGCGCGGCGGGGGCGATCTCGCCGAGGCTCGTGAGATAGCGCTCCACCGCGGCCACCACCAGCGGCTCGGCCGCGGCGGGGACGGGCGCCTCTAGACGGGTGCGCGCCCCGTCCGCTTCGACCAGCACCCCCGACGCGCCCGTCTCGACGAGGAAATTCGCGACCGCGTCGGCGACCTCGGGGGCGACCTCGACACGGATCGTGATCCAGGCGGGAGAGGGCGCCGGCACGGCCACGGTTTCGGGGTTTGCCGCTCCGCTGTCAACTCGCCTTGACCCAAGAAGACCGCGGGCCTAAGCACGGTTCCGTGCCGCCGCTCGTCATCGCGCATCGCGGCGCCAGTGGGACGTGCCCGGAGAACACGCTCGTCGCCTTCGCGCGGGCGGCCGCGCTCGGCGCGCACATGATCGAGCTCGACGTGCAGCTCACGCGCGACGGCGAGGTGGTGGTCATGCACGACTGGACGCTCGAGCGGACGACCGACGGGGCGGGCGCAGTCTCGGACCGGACCCTCGCCGAGATCCGGCGGCTCGACGCGGGTGCCTGGTTCGGTCCCGCCTTTCGTGGGACGCGGGTGCCGACCCTCGCCGAGGTGCTGGCCGCGGTCGGGCTGCCGGTCAACGTCGAGCTGAAGCCGGTCGGCGACGACGGGCTCGAGGCGCGGGCGCTCGCGGTGGTCGAGTCGGCCGGCGCGCTCGCGCGCGTCGTCTTCTCCTCCTTCGACGCCGGCGCGCTCGAGCGGCTGTGCGCGCGCACGGCCCGTGCGACCCTCGCCGTCCTGTGGGACGAGGGCCCCGTCGCGGACGCGGTGGCGCGGGCGGAACGCGTGGGCGCCAGAGCCTTGCACCTGCGCAAGGACCGGACGAGCCCCGACGCCCTGGCCGCGGCGGCCGCCGCTGGCCTGCCCGTGCGGGCCTGGACCGTGAATGAGCGCGGAGAAATGGACCGCCTCGTGGCCGCAGGGGTGGAAGGCATCTTCACCGACTTCCCGGAGCGATTCTTGCACTCTGGGGGTGACCAGTGAGGGGCGCGCGAGCCGCGTGTTTCACGCCCGGCCCAGGGATTTCCGCAAGTTCACCTTGACTGCCTATCGCTTTTATCTAATGGTGCGATCCTGCGAGCGAAGGGACCGAGACGCGAGCACGCGGGTTCCGCTCGCTCCGGGAGGGGGTGAATCCACCGCATGGCTGGGGTACGGGTCAAGGAGAACGAGCCCATCGAGAGCGCCATCCGCCGCTTCAAGAAACAGTGTGAGAAGGCCGGCATCTTGGCCGAGCTGCGCAAGCGCGAGCACTACGAGAAGCCGAGCGTGCGACGGAAGAAGAAGGCGATGGCCGCGCGCAAGCGCGCCCTCCGTCGCGCGTCCCGTACCATCGTCTAGGCCGCCCATCCTCGGCTGGGCGCCGCCCAGGGGCAGCGCATGAACCAGCTCGACGTGCTGCTCCTCGTCCTCCTTCTGCCTTTCACCTTCCGCGGTTACTCCCGCGGCCTCTGCCGCGAGGCCTTCGGTCTCGCGGGGTCGATCGCCGGCGTGCTCGCGGCGGGCGTGGCGGGGCCGGCGGCGGCGAAGGTCCTGCTCGACGAGCGCCTGGCGCCGCCGGTGGCGGCGCAGCCGCTCGGGTGGGCGGTCGTCTTCGTCGGCACCTGGGTGGTCGCCGCGCTCCTCGGCCGGATCGCCGAGCGCCTCGCGAGCGCGCTCCTGCTGGGCGGCTTCAACCGCGTCGCGGGCATGCTCTTCGGGTCCGCCAAGGCCGCGGCGCTCATGGGCTTCACGCTCCTCCTGATCGAGCGCGCGGCCCCCGCCTCCGCGGTGAGCCAGAAGATCGCCGAGTCCAAGCTCGGGCGCCCGCTCGAGCGCATGGCGGGGACGGTTGCCGAGGCCGGGCACGCGCTCGGGATCCTGCCGGGGGAGCAGCACGCATGACGGGTCGCATCCGCGACGAGGCGATCCGCACCGTGCGCGAGCGCGCCAGCCTGAGCGAGGTGGTCTCCGATGTGGTCGCGCTCCGCCGCCGCGGCCGCAGCGCGGTCGCGCTCTGCCCGTTCCACGCCGAAAAGACGCCCTCGTTCACGGTGAGCGAGGAGCGCGGCTTCTTCCACTGCTTCGGCTGCGGCGAGCACGGCGACGTGTTCGCCTTCGTGATGAAGACCCAGTCGCTCACCTTCCCCGAGGCGGTGCACCGGGTCGCCGACCGCTTCGGCGTGCCGCTGCCGGAGGAGGCGGGGGAGCCCGCCCGGCGCCGCGAGCCGCTGACCGCGGCGAACGCGGCGGCGGCGGCGTTCTTCCAGGTCGAGCTGCGCGGCCCCGGCGGCGGCCGCGCGCGCGCCTACCTGCGCGAGCGCGGCCTCTCCGAGGAGCTGATCGAGCGCTTCGGGCTCGGCTGGGCGCCGGGCGCGGGCGAGGTGCTCGCGCGCCACCTGCGCGCCAAGAGCGTGCCGCTCGAGGATGCGCTCACCGCCGGGCTCGTCATGCGGCGCGACCGGCCCGACGGCGCCGGCGGCGTGCTCGACCGCTTCCGGGAGCGGATCATGTTCCCGATCACGGACACGAGCGGCAAGGTGATCGCCTTCGGCGGCCGCATCCTGCCCGGGCGGCCGGCGAGCGGCGAGCCGCCGCCCAAGTACCTCAACTCCGCCGAGTCGCCGGTCTTCCGCAAGGGCCACACGCTCTACGGCCTCGCGCTCGCGCGCGACGCGATCCGCAAGACCGACCGCGCCATCGTGGTCGAGGGCTACCTCGACGTGATCGCACTGGCGCAGGCCGGCATCGGCGAGGTGGTGGCCCCGCTCGGCACGGCGCTCACCGCCGAGCAGCTGCGCCTGCTCCGGCGCTTCACCGAGACCGTCATCGCCTGCTTCGACGGGGACCTCGCCGGGCGCCGGGCGGCGGCGCGTAGCTTCCCGGTCTTCCTCGAGGCCGGGCTCTGGGGTCGCGGCGCCTTCCTTCCCGCGGGCGAGGATCCCGACACGTTCGTGCGCGCGCAGGGCCGCGTGGCGTTGGAGGGCGTCCTCGCCGCCGCCGAGCCGCTGGTCGAGGCCTTCGTGGGCGCGCTCGCCGGCCCCAAGGGCGACGCCGTCGGGCGCCACGCGGAGGCGGCGCGGGAGGTGGCGCGCCTTCTGAAGCGGGTGCGCGAGCCCCACGAGTTCGATGTCCTCGTGCGGCTCGCCGCCCAGCGGCTCGGCGTGCGCGAGGAGACGCTACGCAGCGAGGGGGCGCCGGGGGTGGCGCCGGCCGCCGCGCCGGATGAGCCGCACGCGCCCGGTGCCGAGGCGATGCTCGTCGAGCTCATGGCGGAGGACGCGACGCTCGCCGAGCGCGTGGCCGCGTGCGGCATCATCGCCGAGTTCCAGCACCCCGAATGGCGCCGCGCCGCCGAGGCGCTCGCGCAGCGCGACGAGACGGAGCGCCAAGCCCGCCTGGAGGCGCTGCCGCGCGACATTCGAGAGCGCGTGGTGCGCCGCCTGCTCGAGGAGCGTCCGGACGTGGAACGCGAGCGGGTGCTCGCCGACTGTATCGCCCACATCCGCCGACGAGGGCCGCGCGGCGAAGAGCGCCGCGTGCGCGATGAGATTCGCGCCGCCCAGGCGCGCGGAGATTCGGAAGCCGTGGAAGCCGCCATGCGCCGCTTGAAACAGCTCATGGACGAGACTCAGGCCGAGAAAGCTCGCACATAGGAGTCAACCGTGAGCATGAATCCAGCCACCAGGGAGTCGAAGACTCGGGAGATCACCGTCCCGCTGCGCGACGTGACGCCCGAGGCCGCGGCGCTGCCGGTCGAGGTCGACGACGAGGAGATCGACGATGCGGAGCCGACGGCCGCGGAGGACGGCGACGGTCCTGCGGCGACGGAATCCGTCGACGAAGGCGAGGCGTTTCCGCACGCCGCCGACCCGGTGCGGGTCTATCTCCGCGAGGCAGCGTCGATCCAGCTGCTCACACGCGAAGGCGAGGTGGAGATCGCCAAGCGCATCGAGGAGGGCGAACGCCTCCTGGTGCGCGCCGTGCTCGGGACGCCGCACGCGCTACGCTACGTGCTCGCGCTCGCCGAGCGGCTGCGCGCGGGCGAGGTCCGGGTCCGCGACCTGGTGCGCGACGAGGGCGAGCAGGACGCGGAGGCGGAGCCGGGGGACGAGGAGGTGCGGCTGCGGCGGCACTTCCTCGGGCAGCTCGGGCGGGTGCGGCGGCTCGCCGCGGAGCGCGCTGCGCAAGCGCGCGCGCTCGCCCATAGCCGTCGCGGGCGCGCCCGGCTCGCCCAGCGTCGCGCCGGCTTCGAGGCGCGTCTCCTGCGCGCGCTCTGCGGGCTCGGGCTCTCGCGCCGTCAGATCGAGTACATGACGAGCGGGCTCTCTGCCAGCCTCCAGCGGGCGGCGGCGCGGCGGGCGCACCTCGAGGCCGTCGAGCAGCGCACCGGCCGCTCGCCGGCCGAGCTGCTGCGCTTGACGCGCGGCCTCTCGAACGGCGCCGAGGGCGCCGATCTCCCGCCCGGCCAGCGGGTCGCGCTGCAGCGCGCGTGCCGCACGGTCGGCATCCCGTCCGAGGCGCTGGCCACGCTGGCCGAGGAGGTCCGTGCCGCGCGCCGCGAGCTGGCCGAGGTCGAGCGGGAGGTCGGCATGCCGCTCGGCGCGCTCCAGCGCGCGGTGCGCGACATCCGCGCCGCCGAGCTCGGCGCCCGGGCCGCCAAGCAGGAGATGATCCAGGCCAACCTCCGCCTGGTCGTGTCGATCGCCAAGCGGTACATGAACCGCGGCCTCCAGTTCCTCGACCTCATCCAGGAGGGGAACATCGGGCTCATGCGCGCGGTCGAGAAGTTCGAGTACCGACGCGGCTACAAGTTCTCGACCTACGCCACGTGGTGGATCCGGCAGGCGATCACGCGCGCGATCGCCGATCAGGCGCGCACCATCCGCATCCCCGTGCACATGGTCGAGACGATCAACAAGCTGATGCGCACCGCGCGCCTCCTGGTGCAGGACATGGGCCGCGAGCCCACGCCGGAGGAGATCGGCGAGTGCATGGATCTTTCGGCCGACAAGGTGCGCCGGGTCATGAAGATCGCCAAGGAGCCGATCTCCCTCGAGACGCCGATCGGCGAGGAGGAGGACTCGACCGTGGGCGACTTCATCGAGGACCAGACGATGCCCTCGCCCGCGGAGGCGGTGATGGGCCTGCACCTCCAGGATCAGACGCGCAAGGTGCTCGCCACGCTCACGCCGCGGGAGGAGCAGGTGCTGCGGCTGCGCTTCGGCATCGGGGAGCGCTCGGACCACACGCTCGAGGAGGTCGGGACGCGCTTTGCGGTCACGCGCGAGCGCATCCGCCAGATCGAGGCGAAGGCGTTGCGCAAGCTCCGTCATCCGAGCCGCGCGCGCCGCCTGCGCGGCTTCGCGGAATCCTGAGCGACCCTTGCAGCGGGCCCGGTTCGGTGCTTGACTCGCGCCGAGCGGGCCCATAGCTCAGGCGGTCAGAGCTGCCGGCTCATAACCGGTCGGTCGTGTGTTCGAGTCACACTGGGCCCACCACCGCCGGTCGGGGTGGCGGGTCCGGCGCGACGGAGGCAGATGCCGACGAAGATCGAGGTCCTGGCGACGTTGCAGCTGGTGGATCAGAGCCTGCGCGCCAAGACCCGCGCGGTGGCCGAGGGGGAGGGGCGGGTGGCCGCGCTAGAGGAGGCCGTGAGCGCCCAGACGGCCGCCGCGAACGCGGTGCGCGTGGAGCTGGCGGCGCTCGGCGTGCGCCAGCGCGACCTCGAGGGCCGTCTCACCGCCGCCGAGGCCAAGATGAAGGACCGCCGCATGCGCATGACCCGCATCCGCAACGACAAGGAGCTCGGGCTGGCCCGGCGCGAGGTGGACCTGCTCAAGGAGGAGATCGGCACGCTCGAGACCGAGCTGATGGCCGTGATGGAGCAGGTGGAAGGGGCCACGGCGAAGCTCGCGGGCCTCGACGCCGAGCTCGCGCGGCTCGCGGCGGAGCGCGACCGCGAGGCGAGCGAGCTGCGCGAGACGCTCGCGCGCCTCTCCAGCGAGATCGAGCGCGAGCGTGCCACCCGCTCGGAGCTGGTGCAGACGATCGACGGCGACCTCCGGCGCAAGTACGAGATGATCTTCTCGCGCCGCGGCGGCCTCGCAGTGGTCGAGGTGCGCGGCGGTATCTGCCAGGGCTGCCGCATGCGCGTCCCACCCCAGCTCTTCAACCAGATCCAGCGCAACGCAGAGGTGATCCTCTGCCCGAGCTGCCAGCGCATACTTTATGCGACCCGAGACCCTTGTCTCGGGTCGGAGAATTGAGCGACCCGAGACCCATGTCTCGGGTCGGAATCGGAAAGCGAGCGTGGGGCGCCGGTGGGTCGTGCGCAAGCCGTGCCGCGGCCGGCGAAGCCGGCGCGCTAGACCTCGACCCGAGACCCATGTCTCGGGTCGGAATCGGAAAGCGAGCGTGGGGCGCCGGTGGGTCGTGCGGAAGCCGTGCCGCGGCCGGCGAAGCCGGCGCGCTAGACCTCGACCCGAGACCCATGTCTCGGGTCGGAATCGGAAAGCGAGCGTGGGGCGCCGGTGGATCGTGCGGAAGCCGTGCCGCGGCCGGCGAAGCCGGCGCGGCAAAACTTGAAGCCCCGCGCAGCCATCATGCATCACGCCCGCGCGTCGCCTCGCGTGTGATGCGCTGACGTTCCGGTAAGTCTGCCGCGCCGGCTTTTGCCGGCCGCGGCACGCCGTTGGCCCTGTGCACTCGGGCTGCACGCTCGCTGTCCGTCCCGACCCGAGACATGGTCTCGGGTCGGCGTTCCGCCGGAGGAGGTCTGTAAGCCGGATTCTGTCCTCCCGCCCAGGAAGCGAGAGCAGCAGCCATTCGTCTGGTCCCCCGGTTGCCCGGGGGATCGAGCGACCGACCCGAGGGAACGGACGGGCAGCCCGCGCCTGGCCTCGCGGCCAGACCTCCCTCCTACACGGTCTTGCTCCGGGTGGGGTTTACCGAGCGTCCGCTCTCTCGAGCGGACCTGGTGAGCTCTTACCTCACCGTTTCACCGTTGCTCCGCGCCCGAAGGCGCGGGGCTGTCTCCTTTCTGTGGCACTTTCCCCCGATCGCTCGGGGCCGCCGTTAGCGGCCACCATGCCCTGTGGAGTCCGGACTTTCCTCCCGCCGCGCGAGGCGGCGAGCGACTGCTCGACCTCCTCCGGCGGAAACGCTTCCTGATTAGAACTGTCCGGCCGGCCCGTCCAGTGGCAAGGGCTCCCGCCCCGCTCCGGGGGCGTGCTCTCGGGTTCTCGACGCGGCGCGGGCGAAGCCAGGGCGAAATCCGTGCCGATTAGAAATTTCGCTTGACAGCCTCCCCCTACCTGGCTTACAAGCACGGCGCGGTGGGGGATTGTGGTAGGACGTGGTGGTGGATGGCGAATTGGGGCCTAGGGGTGGTAGGGTAGGGATGCGCTGTAGGGCACGGAATGTTCCGCGGTACCCATCAATACTTGGTGGACGACAAAGGGCGGGTCGCCATCCCGGCCCGCTTCCGGGAGGTACTCTCCGGGCTCCAGGACGAGCGCCTCGTGGTCACCAAGTTCCGACGCCGCGGACGTCCGTGCCTCGACGTGTACCCCCTCTCGGGGTGGCAGCGGTTCGAGGAGAAGATCGCCACCGAGAAGCGCTTCAACCGCAAGCTGGCGACCTTCGAGGCGTACTACATCGGCGCCGCCCAGGACGTGCAGCTCGACGCGCAGGGGCGCATGCTGATCCCGCCCACACTGCGCGAGTACGCCGGCATCGGGCGCGAGGTGATGTTCGTCGGTGCAACCGACAAGTTCCGCGTCTGGGCCAAGGACGTCTATCATCAGGTCGACCGCGACGACGAGAAGGAGCTCTTCGAGGACAACCCGGACCTCTTGGACGAGCTCGGGCTGTAGTGCAAGAGATTCGGTGAGCATGAGCCGCCGGCGGGTGCGGGTGGAGGTGAGCGGTGAGGGCGGCGAGCGCTGGGGGAGTCGGGGCGCCGCCAGTGACGACGCGGACGGACATCGGGCCGGGGGGCGCCGCTCACGTTGCGGTGCTGGTGGGGGAGGTGGTGGAGTGGCTGCGCCCCCGGCCGGGTGCCTGTCTCGTGGACGCGACCGTGGGTCTCGGCGGCCACGCGACGGCCCTCCTGGCCGCTGCTCCCGGCGCGAGGCTCCTCGGGCTCGATCGCGATCGCGCGGCCCTCGCGCGCGCCGCTGAGCGCCTGCCGGACGAGCGCGTCGTCCTCCGCCAGGCACGCTTCGGCGAGCTCGCCGCCGTGCTCGCCGAGTTCGGGTGGGACGGCGCCGACGCCGTGCTGCTCGACCTGGGCGTCAGCTCCCTCCAGCTCGACGATCCGGCGCGCGGCTTCAGCTTCCGGGTCGACGCCCCGCTCGACATGCGCATGGACGCCGGCAGCGACCCGAGCGCCGCCGAGATCGTGAACCAGTGGCCCGAGCGCGAGCTCGCCCGCATCCTGGCCGCCTTCGGCGAGGAGCCGCGCGCCCGCGCGCTGGCGCGCGCCATCGCGCGCGCTCGTCCCCTCCGCACGACGGGCGAGCTCGCGCGCGTGATCGGCGGCGTCCTCGGACGCGGACGGCCCGGGCTCCATCCCGCAACCCGCAGCTTCCAGGCGATCCGCATGGCGGTGAACGACGAGCTGGGCGAGCTCGAGCGCTTCCTCGCCGACGGCTATCGCGTGCTCCGTCCGCGCGGCCGGCTCGCCGTGCTCGCCTACCACTCGCTCGAGGACCGGCGGGTGAAGGACGCGTTCCGCCGCTGGGCGGCCGACTGCCTCTGCCCGCCGCGCATACCGCGCTGCCTGTGCGGCTGGAGCGCCAAGGTTCGCCTGCTGACCCGGCGCCCGCTTCGTCCCTCGGCGCGCGAGGTCGCGCGCAACCCGCGCGCCCGCAGCGCCCGCCTCCGCATCGTCGAGCGGCTGGAGGAGCGCGCGTGAGCCGCTCCGCCGGCGCCGCGGCCCGCGTCCTGACGGTCCGGCGACCGCTCGCACGACCGGCGGCGCACCCCGCCCGGCTGCTGCGCGCCATGCGCGGCTGGCTCGTGCGCCGCGCGCTCGGGCTGGGCGCCGTGCTCGTCGGCCTCTGCCTGCTGCAGGTCTGGCTCCGGCTCCAGGTGACGCATGTCGGCTACGAGCTCTCCGCGGCGCGCGACATGCAGCTCCGCCTCGAGCACGAGCATCGCGAGCTCGAGGTCGAGCTGGCGACGCTGCGCGACCCGGGCCGTCTCGGCGACCTCGCCCGCCGCCGGCTCGGCATGCAGGAGCCCGGCAAGGGACAGGTCGTGATCCTGCGGTGACCCCGCCCGGGCCGCCGCAGGCGCGCATGCTCGCGGTCGCGGGTGTGTTCGCCGGTCTGCTCGCGCTGATCGTCCTCCGCGCCGTCGACCTGACCGTGCTCCGCGGACCCGACCTGGCGCGGCTGGCCGCGCTGCAGCACCGGGCGCGGATCGAGCTCACACCGCATCGCGGCCCGATCGTCGACCGCCACGGCGAGGCGCTCGCCCTCTCGGTCGATGTCCCGTCGGTCTACGTGCGGCCGCGCGAGTTCGGCCGGCAGGACGCGCGCCTCGCCGCGCTCGCCGCGGCCCTCCACCTTCCGCTCCGCGCCGTGCGCGGCAAGGCGGCCGGCACGGAGCGCTTCGTGTGGCTCAAGCGGCAGGTGCCGCCTCACGAGGCCGAGGCCGTCGCGCGGCTCGGCCTGAAGGGCGTCTACACGGTCCGGGAGGGCCGCCGCTTCTACCCCCACAACGGCCTCGCGGCCCATGTGCTCGGCTTCGTCGGGGTGGACTCGCAGGGGCTCGAGGGGCTCGAGCGCCGTCTGGACCCCGTGATCCGCGGGCAGCCGCACGACATCGAGGCGGACCGCGACGGGCGCCGGCAGGTGATCTTCACCGCGGGCGTGCCGGCGCCGCCTGCGCAGGGGAGCCGCGTCGAGCTCACCATCGACGCCGGCATCCAGGACGTGACCGAGCGCGAGCTCGCGGCGGGGGTGGCGGCGGCGAAGGCCGTGGGCGGGGCGGCGCTGGTGCTCGACCCTTCGACCGGCGAGGTGCTGGCGCTCGCCAACGTCCCCACCTTCGACCCCAATCAGCCCGGCCGGCGGCACGACCGCGGCTGGCGCGACCGCGTGCGCAACCGCGCCATCACCGATCCCTACGAGCCGGGCTCCACCTTCAAGGCGATCCTCGCCGCCGCCGCGATCGAGGAGCGCGTGGTCAAGCCGACGGACATGTTCTTCTGCGAGAACGGTCGCTACCAGATCGGCAGGTGGCGCATCCACGACGCGCACCGGCACGGCTGGCTGAGCTTCGCGCAGGTGATCCAGTATTCGAGCAACATCGGCGCGACCAAGGTGGCCGAGCGCCTCGGCGCCGAACGCTACTACCGCTACCTGCGGGCGTTCGGCTTCGGCGCGCGCACCGGGATCGAGCTGCCGGGCGAGACCCCGGGCATCCTGCGCCCGGTCGAGCGATGGGCGCGGATCGACCTCGCCACGCACAGCTTCGGGCAGGGCGTGTCGGTGACGCCGCTCCAGATGGCGGCCGCCTTCGCCGCGATCGCGAACGGGGGCCTCCTCGTGCGCCCCTACCTCGTCCGCCGCGTGCTCACCCCCGAGGGCGACGTCGTGCTCGCGAACGAGCCCGCCGTGCTGCGGCGCGTGGTGAGCGCGCGCACCGCCGCGACGGTCACCGAGCTCCTCCGCCGCGCCGTCGAGGAGAAGGGGGGGACGGGCGAGAAGGCACGCCTCGACGACTTTCCCGTCGCGGGGAAAACGGGTACTGCGCAGAAGGTGAACCTGCACACCGGCACCTACTCCTCCAAGCGCATCGGCTCCTTCGTCGGCTTCGTGCCCGCCGATCGCCCGCGCGTCGTCATCCTCGTGCTGATCGACGAGCCCGGCGGCTCGAGCTACGGCGGGGTGGTCGCCGCGCCCGTCTTCCGGGCCATCGCGGGGACGGTACTCAAGCGCCTCGGGGTGGAGAGCCCGGCTCTGCCGCTCCGCATGGCTTCGGCGCCGGCCGGCCCGGCACCGAGGAAGACGCCCGCCCTCGCCCGCTCCGCGCGCACTGCGGCCGCCCCGGCGGAGCCCTCGACGCCGAGCTTCCTCGGGCTCTCGCGGCGCGAGGCGCTCACCCGCGCGTACGCGGCGGGCTGGGACGTGCAGGTGAGCGGCATCGGCTACGTGAGCGAGCAGTCCCCGCCGCCGGGGGCGCCGCTCGTGCCCGAGCGGCGCCTCGCGCTCCGGCTCGTGCCGGGTCCGGGGACGGCCTCACCATGATGAAGACGGCCCAGGAGGCTGTCCGAGTATTCATGGCGGCTGCGGCGAACGATCCGGGGGCGCGCGGCGGGAGCCGCGCGGCCAGATGGTTGCTCGCTCCTCCCCCCTGCGGCGCATCGCTGCGCTTGCCGCTCTCGCTCCCCGGCTCGTTCGCCTCGCTCACCATGAATACTCGGACAGACTCCTAGATGCGGCTGAGCGAGCTCTTGCAGGCGCTGGGCGTGGAGGCGAACGGGGTGCGGGAGGACGTGGAGGTCGGTGGCGTCGCGGCGGACTCGCGCCGGGTCCGGCCGGGCGACGTGTTCTTCGCCCTGCCGGGCGTCCACACCGATGGCCGGCGGCACATCGCCGAGGCGCTCGGACGCGGGGCTCGTGCGGTGATCACGACGGGCGAGGTGGACGCCGGGGGCGCCCCGGTCGTGCGGGTGGACGCGCCGCACCGCCTCCTCGGCCGCGCCGCCGCCCGCGTCGCGGGCGACCCGAGCGCCGCGCTCACGCTCGTCGGCGTGACCGGGACCAACGGCAAGACGACCACCACCTACCTGCTCGAGGCGATCTGGCGGGCGGCCGGATGGCGCCCGGGCGTGGTGGGGACCATCTCCTATCGCTTCGACGGGGCGAGCCAGCCCGCCCCGCTCACCACGCCCGACCCGATCGCGCTCCAGGCGCTGCTCGCCGAGATGCGGGCGGCGGGCACCACGCACGTCGCGCTGGAGGTCTCCTCCCACGCGCTCGCCCAGGAGCGTGTCACCGGCTGCCGCTTCGACGCCGCCGTGTTCACCAACCTGACGCGCGACCACCTCGACTTCCACGGCGACCTCGAGCACTACGGGGCCGCCAAGGCGCGGCTCTTCCTCGACGAGCTGCCCGCGAGCGGGAAGCGCGACCCGGTGGCGGTCGTGAACGTCGACGACCCGGCGGGCGCGCGCCTGGCGGCGCGCGTGCGCACGCGCTGCGTGCGGGTCGGCCGCGGGGCGGGCGCCGACGTGCGCCCGCTCGAGGCCGAGACGTCGCTCGCAGGGACGCGCGGCACGCTCGCGCTGGGCGCCGAGCGCCTGCCGTTCGAGAGCCGGCTGGTGGGCGCGCCGCACCTCGAGAACATCCTGGGGGCGGCGGCCGCGGCCTGGGCGCTCGGCACGCCGCTGGAGGCGATCGCGCGCGGCCTCGCGGCCGCCGAGCCGCCACCCGGGCGGCTCGAGCAGATCCCGGGGCCGGGCTTCACCGTGGTGGTCGACTACGCGCACTCGCCCGACGCGCTCGCCCGCGCGCTCGACGTGCTCCGCCCGCTCGCGCGCGGGCGGCTGATCACGGTCTTCGGCTGCGGCGGCGACCGCGACCGCGGCAAGCGGCCGCTCATGGGCGAGGCCGCCGCGCGGCGGAGCGACGTCGTCGTCCTCACCTCCGACAACCCGCGCACCGAGGACCCGCTGCGCATCCTCGCCGACATCGAGGAGGGGGTGCGTGCCGCGGGCATGACCGGCCACCTGGTCGAGCCGGACCGGCGCGCGGCCATCGCCCTCGCGCTCGGCCTCGCGCGCCCGGGCGACCTCGTCCTGGTCGCCGGCAAGGGGCACGAGGACTACCAGATCGTCGGCACCGTGAAGCGCCATCTCGACGACCGCGAGGAGGTGCGGTGCGCCCTCGGGAGGCTCGCGTGAGCGAGCCCACCCAGGCGGCCCCGGCAGCCTTCGCGCTGGAGGAGATCCTCGCCGCCACCGGCGGGGAGCTCGTTCGACTGGGTGCCCGCACCCGCTTCCCGGGGGTCACGACCGACAGCCGGAGCCTCCGGCCGGGCGAGCTCTTCGTCGCCATCCGCGGCGAGGCGCACGACGGGCACGACTTCCTGGGGGACGCGGCCGAGTGCGGCGCGGGCGCGGTCGTGGTCGAGCGCGCGCGGGCCTTGCGCCCGCTCGGCTGCGGCGTCATCGCGGTGCGCGACACGCTCGCCGCGCTCGGCGACCTGGCCGCGTTCCATCGCCGGCGTTGCCGCCCGCGCATCGTGGCCGTGACCGGCAGCAACGGCAAGACGACCACCAAGGAGATGCTGGCCGCGATCCTGGCGCGCGCCTTCGGCCCGGGGCGGGTGCTGCGCACGACGGGCACGCAGAACAACCTGGTCGGCCTCCCGCTCACCCTGCTCCGCCTCGCGGGCACGGAGGCAGCGGCGATCCTCGAGCTCGGCATGAACGGGCCGGGCGAGATCTGGCGCCTGGCGCAGATCGCGGAGCCGGACGTGGGCGTCATCACCTGCGTCGCGCCCGCGCATCTCGAGGGCCTGGGCTCGATCCACGGCGTCGCCGAGGCGAAGGCGGAGCTCTACCGCCGCCTGCGGCCCTCGGCGACCGCGGTGGTGAACGCGGACGATCCCCTGGTGAGCGCGTCGGCGCGCGCCTTCCCGGGACGCAAGGTGCCGTTCGGGACGGCGCCGGCGGCCGGCGTGACGGTCGGCGCCCAGGGCATCGTCGACCGCGGGCTCGAGGGCACGGAGTTCCGCCTGGTCGTGGAGCGGCGGGAGGCCACGATCCGGCTCGCCGTCCCCGGCCGCCACAACGTCACCAACGCGCTCGCCGCTGCCGCCGCCGCGCACGCCCTCGGGGTGGACATCGCCGCGGTGCAGGCCGGGCTCGAAGCCTTCCAGCCGCCCGGCATGCGCATGGAGGTGACGCAGCTCCCGACCGGCGTCACCGTGCTGAACGACGCCTACAACGCGAACCCCGCCTCGATGGCGGCCGCGCTGAGCACGCTCGCGGCGAGCCGCGGCCGACGGCGCCTGGCGGCGCTCGGCGAGATGCGCGAGCTGGGCGAGGAGGCGCCGCGCGCGCACCGCGAGCTCGGCGCCGCGGCCGCGGGGGCGCGCCTCGATGCGCTCTTCCTCCTCGGGCCGCACGCCGCGGAGGTGCGCGCCGGCGCCGAGGAGGCCGGGCTCCCCGCCGAGTGCATCACGATCGCCGCGAGCCACGACGAGCTGGCCGCGCGCCTCGCCGCCTACTGCCGCGCCGGCGACCTCGTCCTGCTGAA
>Ga0209161_10002429_pt1 | contig 15248 bp, 11 predicted proteins | sample GraSoiAngelo_155_FD_186169 | JGI IMG/M metagenome (GOLD analysis project Ga0209161, IMG submission 186169) | Grasslands soil microbial communities from the Angelo Coastal Reserve, California, USA - 14_1009_13_30cm (SPAdes) (version 2) | ecosystem: Environmental > Terrestrial > Soil > Grasslands...
ACGTCCCGATCACCCGCTACGGCTGGTCGCCCGGGATGGTGAGCGCGATGTTCATCGTGGCCGGCGGGCTCGGCCTCCCGGGATGGTGGCTCGGCGGGCGTCTCGCCGACCGGCGCGGCCGCCGCGTCGCCGCGACCGTCTTCTTTCTCGGTCTCAGCGTCGCCGAGGTGGCCTTCTATCTCGGCGGACCCGCGGCGCTCTGGCCCGCATTCGCCGCCATGGTCTTCTGCCAGGGCGGCAAGATCACCGTGCTCCGCTCGTGGGCGACCGAGCTCTTCCCGACGAATTTCCGCGGTGCAGCGGCGGGGTGGTTGACGGTCGCCGGGACGTTGGGCGGCATGGCCGGGCTCGCGCTGACGGGCGGCCTCGAGCACGCGCTCGGCCTCGGTCCCGCGCTCGCGCTCATCGCGAGCGCGGGCGTGGCGGCGACCCTCGCGTCCCATCTCTGGCTCCCCGAGACGCGCGGCCTCGAACTCGAGGTGATCGCCCCCGAGGTGGCGTAGCGGTCGCTCAGCGCGAGCGCGTGACGCGCCAGGCGAGGGCGGTCGAGTCTCGTCAGCAGCAGCGCGGCGAGCAGGAACGGTGCCCCCGGCAGCCGCCAGGCGCGGCGGGCGCCGACGAAGCTCGCGAACGTGAAGCCGTGAAGAGGGCGGGGCGGATCAGCCCCGCGATTCCCATGAGGCTGCTCTGCGCGCCCTGGAGCCGGCCCTGCTCGGCGGGGTCCACGCGGCGGGTCATGAACGCCTGCGCCGCGAGCTCGACCGGGTCGCGCGGGCCGTCGACGCCCTCGATCGGCTGCGGGAGACGACGGGAACACGAGTTCCAAGGCCGACGACGGCTACGACATCCGCACGGTCCAGACGCTGCTCGGGCACCGCGACGTGCGGACGACGATGATCGAGACCCACGTCCTGAGTCGGGGACGCGCGGCCGTGCGATCGCCGGCAGACCGACTCATCGAGGTGGCAGGGGTCGGCGTCCGGAGGGCAACCGGCCTCCCGATCCTGGAGTGCTACACGGGCAGCCCTCGCAGGCTATCACCACCGGCGCGGCGATGACGGCGGGCGAGAAGGGGTGGGAAGTCGGGTGCTTGCATCCCTTGAGTCGGAGGTCGAGTCTGTTGCTACGTGGGCGGGCGTCGTCAGGATGGTGGCGCTACGCAGACCTGTCCAAGTATCGTTAGACGGCGGCGACGAAATGCGGATCCTCGGCCGATACGTGCTCACCCTCGCCATGATCGGTGTGCTTTCGGCCGTCACATCGCCGGACTGGCGGCCCCGATCGGTAGTGGCCTGGCTCGGCGTAGCTCCAGTCGTCGTCCTCACGTACTTCACCGCGGAGTGGGCGTGGGAGGCTATCGTCTCACCCCAACGAGGCTACAGGATCTCGCAGGCGGCCTTCTCAGGCGCCCGAATCCTGGTCGCGCTCGTCCTGATGCTTCCGATCGTCGCTACGGCTGTTGCCGTCCGCGTTCTTCTTGGAGGCGCCCAATGACCGTGCCGTCTAACCTGGCGTTGGAGCTGACGCGCATGAGACTCCTTGCCTACTGCAAGCGACGGTGCGCGCGCAGCTCAACGCCCGGTCGTTAGGCGCCGGCCCGCATGAGGTCTAGCTCTATGGCCAAACCCACGATCATTTACTTCGACATCCGGGCGCGTGCCGAACCGATCCGCCTCATTCTTGAAGAGTTGGGGATCGAGTACGAAGACCAGCAGGTCAGACCCGAGGAGTGGCCCGAACTCAAGCCGAAGACGCCCTTTGGATGGCTCCCCGCGTATCGGGAGGGGAATCTTGAGATTTGGCAGAGCCACGCGATCTACCGGCACCTTGCCCGAGTCCATGATCTCTACGGCTCCAATGAGAAACAGCGCGTACGGTGCGATGTCGTCGAAGAGGCACTCGCTGACGTGAACACCCTGATCGGGCGCGCACCCTGGAGACCGGCGTTCGAGAAGACGCGGGAGGACTTCATAAGAAGCGAGCTGTCACCGGTGGTGGTACGACTGGAGCGTTTCCTACGGACGAACGAGGCAGGAAGCCCATTTTGGGTAGGCTAATCTCTCACATTCGTCGACCTCATTGCTTTTGCTTTTTTCGACAGCACAGGCGCAATGTTCCCCGAAGCAATGGCGGACCATCCCGTTCTCCAGGAGTTCTGCGATGAGATCGCAGCACGTCCGCGAATAGCTGCCTACCTCCGGTCTTCGCGCCGTCCGGCGGCGATTCAGTACGGGCCTGAGGGAAAGATATACGATCGGTCAATCGGAGGTGGAGACGGCACCTAACAAGGCGATGCAGCGGACCCGCGGGGAAGCGGGCTGCTTCTTGCGAGCGGCTGTGGTCGCGGGTCGCTCATCGCCGCGGCGTTGGGCGTCATCAAGTCGTGCCCTGATGACCAGCTCGTGTGGGAGGTGAAAGCATGCTCGCCGTGGACTTCTATCGAATTCACGCCGACCAGGTGGTGCGGCTCAGGGAGTGGATGGGTGAGATCACGGCTCGCAGAAACGAAGCGCTTCAGACGTACGCGCAGGAGGGCGTCCGGCACGAAATGGGCTACCTTCTCGAGGACCGTCACGGCCCGATTCTCGTTTGGGTCATGGAGGTTCATGACCGAGATGAGGCCACGCGTGCGTTCCTCAACTCGAAGCTCCCGATCGACCTACAGCACAAGCAGATGATGAGGGAGCTTTTCGCCGAGTGGATCAAACCGGAGGTTGTATACGACTGTCTGGTTTCAAAGGTGTGGCCGCGCTGACACCGGCCCGGCGGACGAGCGGTCCGTCCTGACCGAGCGTTCGAAGTTGCCGGCCGCTCAACGGCCGGTCGTCAGGCAGCGCGTGACTCAAGGCTACGGGAGGCCTCCTGAATGGCTGAACCCTATCTCGAGCGCCTCAACGCAAATGCTTCGAGCGGCCCCGCCGGTCAAGCCACGCGGCGTCCGACTTGCGTGCCGACATTTCTTCGGCGGTGCTGCTCTCTACGCGAACGAAACGATTTGCGCGTCCCTGACGCCTGCCGGGTTCGCCGTAAAGCTGCCCGAGGACTCTCGAACAGCCCTCCTACAGGAGCGCCGTGGCACACCTCTCCGTTACTTCAAGGGAGCGCCGATTAAGAAGGAGTATGTGGTGCTCTCGGTCAGCATAGCTTCCGATCAGGCGGCCATCCGAGCGTTCCTCCGAGAGAGTATTCGGTTCGCAACACGCGCGAACAACCCTCGACCAATGCGCCCTGGCCGGGTGCTGCCTAACAAGCGGTTGAAGCGCGCTTACACATCTCGTCACGGCCGGGCGCCCGTGGGCGCGCGCCGCTTAACCGCCGGTCGTTAGGCGCGGAGAATCACACACTGGGAGCCAAAGCGATGCCTTCCACCATCATCCGGTTCTACTTCGACTACGAATCTCCCAATGCCTATCTGGCGTGGACTCAACTTCCGAAGCTGGCTCAACGCTACGGCTTCACCGTCGATCCCGTGCCGATCCTTTACGCCGCCCTTCTCGACGCCCACGGCCAGCTCGGTCCTGGTGAGTGTCCCGCCAAGGGTCGCTGGATGAGCAAGAACCTGGCTCGCAAGGCCGTTCTTCTCGGAGTTCCACTGAACCCACCGGCTTTCCTCCCGTTCAACCCGCTTCTCGCTCTTCGAACGACCCTGCTACCATCGGACACTAGGGAGCGAGACGCGCTTATCGATGCTCTCTTTCAAGCGGTATGGGTCCGCGGGCAGCATGTCAGCGACACTGCCGTGGTCGAGGGTGTTGCGAATGAGATCGGCTTACCTGGGGGCACCCTTGTTGCGAAGGCTCAGATGCCGGAGATCAAGAACCAGCTCCGCTTACAAACGGACGAGGCGATCTCCCGTGGTGTGTTCGGCGTACCATCGATGGAGGTAGGCGGCGAGCTATTCTGGGGTTACGATGACTTTCCCTACCTTGAGCTTTTTCTGGCAGGCAACGATCCCATTGATCCGACAGAATGGACACGTCGAAGCCGTCCGGTTCTTCCGTCCTCAGTTCGCAGAAGGTTTCGGTCCACGAATGAGGGCACCTAGCCAAGCGTTGCAGCCGACCCGCGCGCAAGCGTCGCACTTTCGTGCGCGCAGCGCGAGCGCGGGCGGCTGAACGCTGGGTCGTTAGCTTGCACCTAGTGTCCCGAATCCGAAGTCCGTCACCAAATTCGGGGGCGTCTCGACGACGCTGGCTGCGTTGCTCCTCCTCGGAATAGCGCCAACTATTCCTCGTCGTCGCGCCTTGCCAGCCTCGCCGAACCGCCCCCGACTTTGGCAACGGACTTCAGATGCGGGACACTAGTCTGCTGGCGGAGGCGCGTGTGTTTGTCCTAGCCCGTGCGGCGACCTATTCGACACTCTTCATTGGACTGTTGCTGGTTTTCCTGCCGGCCCGTGTCCTCGCGTGGTCTGGGGTGGTGCGACCGGCCGCGTTCGGGCCAATCGAGCTCGTCGGTGCGATTGTTGCAGTGGGCGGTGCCGTAATGGCTGTCTGGTGCATCCTCACATTCGTCGTTGTCGGCAAGGGCACACCCGCGCCCTTCGACCCGCCGCGCAAGCTGGTTGTGCGGGGGCCATACCACTTCGTCCGGAACCCGATGTACATCGGTGCAGTTCTGGCGCTGGGCGGCGCGGCCATCGTCTACCACTCGGTGGCGCTCCTCGGTTACGTGCTCCTCTTTGGCGGGAGCACGCACCTGTTCGTGGTATCGTACGAGGAGCCCACGCTGAGCCGCCTCTTCGGTGCGGACTACCAGGCCTATCGGTCGCGCGTGAACCGGTGGTTGCCGGGCGTGTAGCAAACCCGCGTCGACGGCCCCATCGAAATGGGTTGCCGGGAGCGCTGAGAGAGCGGGACCTGGCGCCGAGACGGCGGAAGCCCCTCGAGGAGTTCGTCTTCGGCGGCCGATGGGGCAGCGCGTCACCGATGGTGGCCAGGTAGCGGCGTGCCCTGGGCCGCCGGTCGTCGGGCGGCGAGCCGGCAGCCACCAGGCAAGGCCACGTTCGATATCGAACCGGGGTCCCCGACCGACGGGGAATCGATCCTCGTCCCCTCCGGCGTTGCCTTCTCCGGCTCCGCGTGCGCCCTCGCCTTCAGCGCAGGTGGTAGGCGTAGAGCCGACGCCAGAGGGTGGAGCGGCTGATCCCGAGCTCCGCTGCCGCGGCGGCCTTGCGGCCCTTGTGCTTGGTGAGCACCCGCAGCATGCGTTCCCGCTCCGTGTCGGCCAGCGACAGGCTCGGTACCCCCGGGGGCGTTTGGCCGCGCAGCTCTGGGGTGAGGTCCTCGACGTCCAGGAGAGGCCCCTCGCCCACGACGAACGCATATTCGACCGCGCTGCGCAGCTCGCGTACGTTGCCCGGCCACGGGTAGCTGCGGATCGCATCCATCGCCGCCCGCGTCACGCCTTCGATCCGCCGGAGCCCGCCGTGGTTCATCCGCTCGATGAAGTGCCAGAAGAGCGCCTCGATGTCTCCTCGGCGCTCGCGCAGCGGCGGCAGGAAGAGGGGGACCACCCGCATACGGTAGCTCAGGTCCTCGCGGAAGCGACCTTCCGCGACCTCGCGGGCGAGGGCCTTGTTGGTCGCCGAGATCACCCGCACGTCCACCGTGACCGGGCGCGTGGCGCCCACGGGCATGAAGTTCTTCTCCTGCATCACGCGCAGGAGCTTTCCTTGCAGCTCGAGGGGGATCTCCGCCACCTCGTCGAGGAAGAGCGTGCCCCGGTCCGCGAGCGCGAAGAGACCGTCCCGGTCGCGCACGGCCCCGGTGAAGGCGCCGCGCACGTGGCCGAAGAGCTCCGATTCGAGCAGCGTCGGCGAGAAGGTGGCGCAGTTGACCGCCTGGAACAGCGCCTTCTTGCGCGGGCTCTCGGCATGAATGGCCCGGGCAACGAGCTCCTTGCCCGTCCCGGTCTCCCCGCCGAGGAGCACCGTGCAGGTGGCGCGCGCGACGCGCCGGAGCGTGCCGAACAGCTCCTCCATCTGCGGGGCGACCGTGTAGATGCCGTGGAAGTCCCGGAGCCGCAGATCCGGGGGTCGTGGCAATACGTCGCGAGCCATGTCGCGACTATATGAAACATCCGGGCGGCAGAGCGCAAGCCCCTCCGCTATTCCCACTTATTCTCCACGCATTTCCACGCTCCACGGCGCGGCATCACTCTTGCTGTAGTACGCGACGCCCGCCCTGGTCCGGGGCGGGTGAAAAACACCGCTGGGCGGGCAATCGGGCACGCCTGGTGGTGACGGCGCGAGGCGTCCACGGGAAGAAATCGACTTGAGGAGGGGATGCGAAGAGAAGGCACGGTCGCTGTTTTTTCCCGGAGAGTCTGCAAATCGGAAACATTCCCGTGGACGCCGTGCCGCTGTTCGGTTTCGCTGACGGAGCTCGCCGGGCGCCGGCGATGACGCAGCACGGCAGTAAGGGACTGGAGAGGGTCATCTTGGACGGGCTCAGGACGGACACCCTCGGGCGCGAGCCTTCGGAACCGGGGCAGGTCGCGCAGATACGTCGATTTCTCGGCCGCCTCGCCGAGGGCAGCGCGGTCGGCTCCTGGTGGCGTCCCACCGGGGAACCCCTGGAGGCCAGGGTCCGGAAGGTGGTCGCCGCGCAGCTGGGCGTTGGTACGGAAGAGCTGACGCCCGACGTCTCGCTCTCCGACGACCTGGCGGCCGATTCCCTCGATCTCGTCGAGCTGGGGTTCGCCTTCGAGGACGAGCTGGGTATCAACCTGCCCGAACGGGAGCTGCAGGGCATCCGCACATATGGAGATCTGCTCCATGCCATCCGGCTTCGCGACCGCGAGCGCCGCGTGGCCGAGGCGGGTGCGGAGGGTAGCCGCGAGCCCGCCTTCGTCTGGGTGCGGATCGTCGGAGCACCCCAGCATGGCAACGGCGATCTCCTCCGCGGTGGCTGGCTCACGCCCTACACGGCCGAGACGATCGTCGCGGACGCCCTGCGCAACGGCCCCGGCTCCCGTGTCGAGATCAGCGTGCCGACGAACGTGAGCGACGCCGGGCTCGCGGAGCTGCGCGAGCAGTTCGCCTGGCTCGCGGCCCGTGGCGTCGGGGTGAGCGTCCGTCGGGACGGTCAGCCTCGGGCGCACTATCCCGTCGCAGCTGCCTGACCCCCCTCCGCGCGCCGGCCCGCGCCTTCAGTGTGCGAGCCGGCGCGCGGTTATATCCCCGAGGATCAGGACCAGCGCCAGCGGGACGACCCACCCCTCGAGCGGCACGCGCTCCCGCCCCACCCCCGGCCGCGCCGCCAGGATCTCCCCCGGCTCCGCCCCCACGCGTCCCCCGCTCAGCTTCGCCACCGTCTCGAGCAGTGCCAGGTTCGGCGCCGCCGCGCGCAGCTCCCGCCCGCTCGCCGAGCGCGCCGGCACGACCACCTCCACCGGCTCCTCGTGCCCGCCCGCCGCCAGCGCCACCGCATGCACCCCGGGCGCCAGCGCGGGCACGAGCGCGCTGAACGTGCGCCGCCCGGTCGGCCGCAGCACGACCTCGCCCGCCTCCGGCACCCGCAGGTGGAACGGGCCGGCGCCGTCCGCGACCGTCTCCAGCCGAAGCCACGTCCCCTCCCGGAGCCGCCGCGCCTCCAGGTGCCGGTCCGCCGCGAGCCCGTGCGGCGCCGCCCACATGGTGAGCTGCGACCACAGCTTCGCGAACCCCCGCCACGTCGGCCACGCCGCCCCGCCGGCCTGGAAGTCGATGGGCAGGGCGGCGGTCCGGCCGAGCTCGTACTGCCAGGTCGCCAGCAGCGGGTCCTGACGCTCGCCGGCCTCGACCCAGAGACGGACCTCGGCGCCCGGCTTCGGGCGCGTGATCGCCCAGCGCGAGACCTTGGGCAGCTCGTCCTCCGCGATGCCGGCCAGGATCGCGCCGCCCGCCGCCAGGCGCGGCGCCGCCTCGCGGCGGTTCGCCGCCGCGTCCATCAGGTGCTGGAGATCGCTGATCATGAGCTGCGGGAGTGCCTGCACGTCCGCGACGTGGTGGAAAGCGCCGCCGGTGGCGCCCGAGATCTTGTTCAGCAGGTCCAGGTTCACCGTGTCATCGCCGATGCGGATGGTCGTGACCGTCACCTCGTCGCGCGCGAGGTCGGCGATCAGCTGGTCGTGGTCGGGGGCGCTGCGGTTGGTGTCGCCGTCGGTCAGCAGGATGACGTGGCGGACGCGGCGGCCGGCGGCGACCAGGCTCCGGCGCGCGCGGTCGAGCGCTTCCTTGAAGTCCGTACCGCCGCCGTACTGGAGCTGGCGGATCTTCGCCGTGAGCGCGGCGTGGCCCTCGGCGAGCGGGAGGAGCGGGCTCAGCTCGTAGGGCTCGGAGTCGAAGGCGATGGCGCCCACCAGGTCGCGCGGGCCGAGCTGCTCCACGACCGCCAGCGCGGCGCGCTTCGCGTACTCCATCTTGGCGCCGTACGGGAGGTTCGGACCGCTCGCGTAGCCCATGCTGTTCGAGCGGTCGATCAGGAGGTAGAGGGCGATCGGCTCGCGCTCCTTCGGCTCCGGGCGCTCGGACCGGAGCTCGACGGGGAGCACGCGCTCGAGGGCAGTGCCCGCGAAGCCGCCGTCGCCGAAGAGATGCGCGCCGCCGGTGGCGATCAGCGCGCCGCCCCCGGCGACCCAGCGGGCGAGCGCTTCGAGCGCGCGCTCCGGGATGCCGGCACGGGCCACGTCCTCGAGGACGACGACGTGATAGTCCGCGAGGCGTCCGACGCGGGCGGCGAGGCCGGCGGGCGCCGTCACCTCGACCTCCATGCCGCGCTTCGCGAGCGCGCGCGCCACCACCGGCTGCGCCCGCTCGCTCACCGCCAGCACCCGGAGCGGCTGCGTCACGGTGATCGCGGCCGTGACCGCGCCCGGCGCCGGGGGCGCGCCCGGCGCGAAGCGGAGGCTCGCCTCGAGGAGGTAGGCCCCGGCGTTCGCGAAGCGGTAGGGCAGGCGGACGGCGCTCACGCCGGGCGGCAGCTCGACCGGCACGGGCAGGAGGGCCTCGCCGTTGACCGTGACCGCGAGCGCGGCGCCGAGCGGCGCGGCGGCGCGGCTCTCCACCACCGCCTCGAGCGGCAGCACGGCATGTGCGGGCGCGAGCGGGGGCGCGATCAGCCGGCGGATCGCCGCCGGGGGGAGACGCGCCGGGGGTGGGACCACCGGATAGATCGGCACGCGCGGCTCGGCGAGCGCCGCCTCGGCGAGCAGGCTGCCCTCGCTCTCGTTGCCGTCGGTGAAGAGGAGGAGGGCGGCCCGCCGGCCGTCCGGGCAGAGGGTCGTCGCGCGCGCGAGGGCGGCGGCGAGGTCGGTCTCGTCGGGCTCGAGGTCGTCCACGTCGTCGCCGGGCACCAGCGCGCCCAGCCGCGCGTGGCCGGCGACCGGGTACGCCAGCACGCGCGTGCGTCCCGCGAAGGCCAGCGCGCCGAGCGCGTCGCGCGCGCCGAGCGCCGGCACGAGCCGCGCCAGGAACGCGCGCGCGGCGTCGCGGCCCGCGCTGCCGACGCTCGCCGAGACGTCGATCGCTGCCACCACGCAGGCCCCCGCCTCGGGGCGCGCGCGCTCGAGCGAGAGGCCGGCGAGCGCCAGGACGACGAGCGCGGCAGCGAGCGCGCGGCACGTCGCGGCGAGGCGTAAGCGGGACGCCCGCACGAAGAAGAGCGGGAGTGCCGCGAGCGCCGCGAGCGCCGCCGGGTACGCGACCCCGAGCGCGCCCGCTCCGAACGGCAGCGTCACGCGACCTCCCTCGGCCGCCGCCGCTGCCACGCGCTCCACTCGAGGGCGAGCAGTGCTGCGGCCGCGAGGTAGAGCCACCAGCCGAGCTCGCGCCGGGCGGTGCCAGCGGTGTCCGCCGCGGCGGGGCGTGCCGTCGCAGGCCACTCGCCGCCGCCCTCGCGGCCGATGTCGGACTCGCGGTCGTCGAAGAGGTTGGCGAGTACGACGCGTGCGCCGACGCGGTAGACGCCGGTGCGCTCGGCGAGGAGCACGGGTGGATCGCCGGCGACGTGGAGGCCGGGGCCGTGGAACTCCGCCGCGCCCGGACCCGCGAGCACCGGCACGCCGGTCTCGACCAGGAGCGCCGCGCCGCCGGGTGGCTCCTCGAGCCAGCGGAGCGTGGAGAGGAGGAGCAGGAGGAACGGCACGTCGTCGGAGGAGACGAGCGGGCCGGCCAGGTCCGCGCCGAGGCAGGCGACACGGCGGCCGTCGCGCTCGCCCGCGACCAGGAGCGGAAAGGCGCCGCGCGCCGTCGCGCCGAGCACGACCGCGCTCCCCCAGCCCGGTGTGACGAGCTGCACGGCGTGCTCCAGGGTGAGCGCCTCGAGGCCCTGGAGCCCCGCGACCGCGGGGTGATCCACGTCCCAGTCGATGACGGCCGCGTCATCGGCCGTGCGCACGCCCGGGCAGATCGGGTTGTCCGCAGGCGGCGCCAGGTAGAGCGCCGGCTCGGCGCGGGGCGGCCCCGGCGGCACGGAGCGGTCGTAGACCACCACGCGCGCCGGCTCCGCCTCCGCGAGCCGCGCGGGCTCGACCGTGCGTACCCGGCTCCCGGTGACGCTCGCCCCGAGCGCCGCCCCCAGCGCGCGCGTGGCGGAGACCACGAGCACGTCGAGCGGGCGGCTCGCGGGCAGCTCCGCGCGCGCCCGGTTGTCGACCGCGAGCGCGTCGTCCACCGCGAGCGTCACCGTGAGCTCGCCGTCGGCCGGCGGGTCGGTCAGCAGCACGGGCTCGGCGGCGCGTGGCGCGAGCACCAGCTCGCGGCGGGCCCACGTCTCCGTGCCGACGCGCGCCTCGAGCACGACCCGGCGCTCCACGTGCGCGTAGTTCCGCACCAGCACGGTCGCGGTCGCGTCGCCGACGGGGTGGAAGGGCGGTGCGTCCACGCTGAGCCCCGTGATCGCCAGGTTGTCGTCGCTCCGGCCGATCTGGATCCAGTCGACGTACGCGAGCTCCGCGCGCGCCACGCCGCTCGCCCCGGGGGGCAGGTCGGTGAGCACCGCGACCTGCGTCTCCGGCCGCGCGCGCCGCTCGCCGAGCGCCAACTCGAGGGCGGCGGCCAGGTTGGTGGGCGTGTCGAGCGGCTCGAGCGCCTCGAGGCGGTCCTGGGCGCGGGTGTGATCGGCGGTCCAGGCGAGGACCACGTGCGCCCGCTCGGCCGCGGCGACCAGCATCACCTCGTCGCCGGTCAGGAGCTGCGCCACCAGCGCGCGCGCCCGCCGCCGCGCCAGCTCGAACCGCGTGCCGCCCTCCTCGCGCGCCTGCATGCTCGCCGACACGTCGAGGACGACCAGCAGGCGCACGCGCTCGGCGACGGGCGTGGCGACCTCGAGGTAGGGGCGCACGAGGCCGGCGATCAGCGCGAGCAGGAGCACGAGCTGGAGCGCAAACAGCAGGTCGGGGCGGAAGCGCCGGCGGTCGAGCGGCTCGGCCGGCACGCGCTGCCAGAGAAAGAGCGTCCCGACCGGCACCGCGCGGCGGCGGCGGCCGTAGAGGTGGAGCACGATCAGCACGCCGACGGCGCCCAGCGCGAGGGCCCCGGCGGGGTTCGCGAGCCCCAGCGTCACCGCCGTCCCAGCACCCCGAGCCGCGGCAGCTCGACGGACAGGAACTCGCGCACGCTCGCGTCGGTCGCGAGGCGGGCGTAGACGGCCCCGGTGCGCTCGGCGAGCGCCGCGAGCGCGCCCAGGTGCTCCGCGAGCAGCTCCCGGTAGCGGGCGCGCGCGGCGGGCGTGAGCACGATCGGATGCGTCGCGCCGGTCTCCACGTCGGTGAGGACCCCGCGCGTGAACTCGCGTCCGGGATCGAGCTCGCCCGCGCCGATCACGTGCAGGAGGAGGACCTCGGAGCGCCGCGCGCGGAGCGCGAGCACGCCGCGCTCGACCTGGGCCCGCTCCATCATCAGGTCGGAGACCAGGATCGCCAGGCCCGGGCGCGCATGCTCGCGCGCGTACGTCTCGAGGGCCGCACCGAGCCCGAGGCGTCCGCCGGGTGCCACGGCGGCGAGCAGCGCGGCCGCGCGCGCGAGGCTGCCGCGCTGGCGGAGGAGCGGCGAGACGCGCGTCGCGCCGTCGCCTGAGAGGACGGCGATCCGCACCGCGTCGTTCGCCCCGAGGGCGACGTAGGCGAGCGCCAGCGCCAGCTCCCGCGCCACCGCGAGCTTCCCGTCACGCGCCGGCACGGCCATGGAGGCGCTCGCGTCGAGCAGGAGGTGGACGACGAGCTCGCGCTCGGCGGTGAAGCGGCGCACGAGGAGCGTGTCGAGGCGGGCGACGGCGTTCCAGTCGAGGTGGCGGAGGTCGTCGCCGGGGACGTAGGCGCCGTACGCCTCGAGCTCGATGCCCGCCGGCTCGGGCCGCCCGGGAAAGCGGCGGTCGCCGGGGCGGTCGCCCATGCCGCGGCGGACCCTCAGGCTCAGGCGCTTCAGGTCCTCGAGGTTCATGCGCGCGCGTGGCGGGCGGAGGCGAGCACGCCCTCCACCACCTGGGCCGCGTCGACGCCGGCGGCCTCGGCCGCGTAGCTCATGACCAGCCGGTGGCGCAGCGCCGGGAGGGCCACGCGCTCGACGTCCTCGAAGGTGATGTGGGGCCGCCCGGCGAGCAGCGCCATCACCTTGGCGCCCAGGATGAGCGCCTGCCCGCCGCGCGGGCTCGAGCCGTAGGTCACGTAGCGCGCCATGGCCTCGGGCAGCTCGCCGGCGGCCGGCACCGTGGCGCGCACGAGCGCCGCCACGTGGCGCTCCATGTGCGGCGCCACCAGCACCTGGCGGACGAGGCGCTTCAGCTCCTCGACGCGCCGGGCGGCGGTCTCGCGCGGCAGGACCGGGCGCACCGCCGGCAGCTCGGCTGCCGTGGTCTCGCCCAGGATGCGCTCCAGCTCCGCCGCGGACGGGTAGTCGAGCAGCACCTTGAACAGGAAGCGGTCGAGCTGCGCCTCGGGGAGCTGGTAGGTGCCCTCCATCTCGATCGGGTTGAGCGTCGCGAGCACGAAGAAGGGCGGCGCCAGGGGATGGCTCGTGCCGGCCACCGTCACCTGCTGCTCCGCCATCGCCTCCAGGAGCGCCGACTGCGTCTTCGGGGTGGCGCGGTTGATCTCGTCGGCGAGCAGGATGTGCGCGAAGACCGGCCCCGGGACGAAGACGAACTCGCGGCGGCCGTCGGCGCCCTCGTTGATGACGCGCGTGCCGGTGATGTCGGCCGGCATCAGGTCGACGGTGAACTGCACGCGGTTGAAGGTCAGGTTGAGGGCCTCGGCGAGCGAGCGCACGATGAGCGTCTTGCCGATGCCCGGCACGCCCTCGATCAGGACGTGGCCGCCGGCGAAGAACGCGGTCAGGATGACGTCGATGGCGTGCTCGTGGCCCACCACCACCCGCCCGATCTCGCGGCGGACCGCGGCGAAGGTGTCCTGGAAGTCGCGGATCGCGGCCTCGGCGACGGCGGGGGTCACCGCGGCGCCTCCGTGGCCCGGTGGGCGAACGCGCCGCGCACGACCGCTTCGTAGGCGGGCGGCACGCTCATCTTGAGGACGGGCGCGTCGCGCCGCTGCGCGGCGGCGAGGTCGGGGCGGGCGTCGGGCGCGGGGGGCGGCGCCTCGCCGGCGGAGGGAGGAGCCGGGCCGCCGCCCAGCGCGTGCACACGCGCGGCGAGCGGCAGCTCGAAACGCTCGCGCGCCGCGCGTTCCGCGCTCGCCTCGCCGAGGAGGTTCGGGTCGGTGCCCGTGCCGGCGCCGGCGGCGGCCTGGTGCGGGCCCGCGCCGCCGTCACGCTCGGCCTCGCGCGCGCCGTCGCCGCGCGCCGCCTCCTGGTCGCCGCCGGGCGCTTCGCCAGCCGCCGGCGTGCTCTGCTCGCCGGCGGAGGGTTTGGCGCCGGACGGCGGCTTCGGCGCGATCGCCCAGCGCTCCTCGGGGTCGCTCGCATCTATGGGATGGCTCGCTTGCGCGAGTCGGTCGGCGGTTGGCGAAGCGCCCTCGCGCTCGGCGCTCACACCCAGCTCGGCGCGCTCCAGCGCCTCGCGCGCGCGCTCGCGATCCTCGCCCCAGAGCCGCTGCCGGATGCGCTCCTGGAGCGCGCCGGGCAGGCGCGAGAGCGCCAGGTCGTCCTCGTCGGGCGGGGCGAGCAGCACGATGCGGCGGCTCGCCGCCGGCGGCCGGCCCCTGCGTGCGATCGCGATGCGGCCCGGGGCGTTGGCGGGCACGGCCGCGGGGGTGCTCGGCTGGAGCCAGGGAGCGATCAGCAGCGCGAGCAGGAAGGCGCCGACGGCCGCGAGCGCGCCGGCGAAGGCGCCGCTCGGCATGCCCTCGGGGACGAGCCGCTCGGGGCGCCACGCGGCGAGCCGGCGGAGATTGTCCTCCACCAGCAGCGGAAAGAAGGGCGCCCGCGCTCCGCCGCGCCGCCCGAGCTCGAGCGCGGTGGCGAGCCGCCCCTCGAGCCGGGCGTGCCGGTCGATCCAGAGCGGCGTGCCCGCGCCCGAGAGCCAGCGCCGGCCAAGGGCACGCGTGATCCAGGCGGCGAGGAGGACGCTCCCCGCGCCGATGCCCCAGGCGGCGGCGGCGAAGAGCCCGGACGTCGAGAGGAGGGCCAGGATGACGAGCGCGGCCGCCGCGGCCGCGAGCGTGGCGAGCAGGTGGTAGAGGGCGCGCTGCAGCTCGTGGAGGTTCTGTCGCCAGCGGACGGCGCGCACCTGGCGCCGCATGCGCTCGAGGGCATCGGCTGGCGTGGGCTCCGGCATGGGTCGCCGCGCGAGGCGGACGATAATGCAGCAATCGGAGCGCGGTCAATTGCACGCTCGTCGCTCGAGGCGCGGGCAACCGCACACACCCCTGTTATCAGGCGGCCGGCTGCGCTTGCGATTCCCACTGAGCTAGGGTAGTCCGCGCCGCCGCATGCACGCCCCTTCCGTTCGGGCCGCACGGCTGCTTTCGCGCCGAGCATCTTCGCGGCGTTGCGCCTAACGGGAAGGTTGGGTTCCGGATCGCTGGTTCCTCTCCTGGCCCGACGGAGCGGTCAGGGCCTGCTCGCACTGGCCTCTCCCCCGTCAGAAGTCACGCACTCCCAAGTTTATTGGCTCCTTCTCCCGGAGGAGGCGCGAGCTACGGGGGTGATCCCGTGCTAGCAATGATGTGAACGAGCGACCCGCTGTGCCGCAACCTGGGGACATCGTGGTAGAGCGCTTGACCGGCAACCGGGCGATCGTGAGGTGGCGTGTCGCGGCGCAGAACGGGCTCGCGGCGACGATGGTCGCTCTGCTGCTGCAGGCGGCCTCCGCGCG
>Ga0209161_10002436_pt1 | contig 15231 bp, 24 predicted proteins | sample GraSoiAngelo_155_FD_186169 | JGI IMG/M metagenome (GOLD analysis project Ga0209161, IMG submission 186169) | Grasslands soil microbial communities from the Angelo Coastal Reserve, California, USA - 14_1009_13_30cm (SPAdes) (version 2) | ecosystem: Environmental > Terrestrial > Soil > Grasslands...
TTCTTCTCCCATTCAACCGGTTTCGATACGGGTACTCCTCCAAGCTGGATAATTCTCTCCATGAATCTCGAAGCGTGATCCCATTCTCCGTCAGCCATCTCCTTGAAGAGCTTCGATAAGGGCAACGAGCTTATTCCGGTGGCTATCTTGCTCAAGTACAAGTATCGGAATGCAGCCAAAGTCTCTCCGGCAAGAGCTTGGTTGAGATCATCGAGAAGCGTCGGTTCCTTCTTGACTGACAAGACTGGTCGAACTATCGTCTAGCCTCCGGGAGTCTTTTTAGCCTTATTCCAACAGCCAGATGTTGTGGAAATCACAAGACAGAACGCAATCGAGGTAAACCGCTCTGAGCGTGTCTAACCGCACCATGTCAACTCGCCTGAGCGCGTACTTGACCTTGATACGGGCTCCAAACACCATAATGATAGGGCTCGCTGTGGTTATTGGCGAAGCAATCGGGCTCGGCAAACTCCCGGGAGTTTCGGAGGCCGTTTTCGGGTTTCTGACCGCCTCACTGATGATGGCGGGGACAATGGTGGCTAACGACGTTTACGACGTTGAAATTGACAAGGTGAACAGCCCACAACGGCCTCTCGCCTCCGGAACAGTGAAGACAAGAAGCGCTGTCGTGTTGGCCGTAGTTCTTTCCGGTGTTGCGATAGGTTTCTCTGCGCTCCTTGGCCTGTGGACTTTCTTGACCGCGTTACTCGCTCTGGCCTTGATGATATACTATAACACGAGGGGAAAGAAGACTGGACTGATGGGAAATGCAGTTGTAAGCTTCAACGTCGCGCTGCCATTCTTCTATGGCGGACTCGCCGTAAGCAAGATCAGTCCTCTGCTCTTCATCTTCTCAATTGTCGCGTTTCTCGCAAACCTTGGGCGAGAGGTTGCAAAGGGGATCGCCGATGTGGAGGGCGACCGCATCAGTCACGTCCGTACCATGGCGGTGTTAAGGGGGGCAAAGGTTGCAGCAATAGCTTCCGCAGGATTGTTTGTTAGCGCGGTTCTGTCTAGTTTCCTCCCACCGTTTCTTGAAAATGTTTCCTGGTTGTACTATCCTCCTGTGATAGTTGCAGATGTTGGCTTTCTGTATTCGGCACACAGGTTGATCGGTAATCAGGCGCCGGACAACATTCGATCAGTCAAGGGTCATGTTCTGATATGGATGCTACTAGGCCTTGTGGGTTTTCTTCTGGGCGGGGCTGCTCTCCTTTGACTTTGATGTTTCGAGCAGCAATTCTCTAGCCCTATCAAGGCGGATCTTCCGTTCTGAGACCATCTTGTCTGCCACCAAGTCGATCAGATCACCTTGCGCTCCAGCCATAGCGGCAATATTTCTAGCATGCAGAGACATGTGTCCCTTCTGAATCCCTTCCGCGGCCAATGCTCGTAGAGCGGCCATGTTCTGGGCCAGGCCCACAGAGGCCATGACTTCGCCAAGTTCGCGAGCTGTCTTTACGCCAAGAATCTTCAGGGATATCTTCGCCATCGGGTGAACCGCTGTGACGCCCCCAATTATACCAACGGCAGCCGGGATCTCGATCGTCCCGGCCAGGTTTCCTTTGGAATCCTTCTTCCATACTGTCAGAGGAGAGTAATGTCCCGACCGGGCCGCGTAAGCATGAGCCCCAGCCTCGATCGCCCTAGTATCATTCCCTGTGGCTAAGCAGACGGCGGTTACGCCGTTCATGACTCCTTTGTTGTGGGTTGCACATCTGTACGGGTCAGCCGCAGCAAAGGCGTACGCCTCAACAATCCCGTCAACAATGTCCTCGCCGCCAAGAGCTTCCTTCGAAACGGTTGTTGTGGCCCTGGCAACTCTTCTGTCGGCAAGGTTTGAGATGATACGCAGTCGGGCTTGACCCTTCGAGATTTTCTCAAGAATCGGTGCCACGGCTTCAGCCATTGTGTTGACTACATTTGCACCCATAGCGTCGCGGCAGTCAACTAGAAGTTCCACGATGACTAGAATTCCGACTTGGCTTGGTAGGATTCGGACACGGAGGTCTTTTGCCCCTCCGCCCATTGAGACTAGGGTCGGGTCCTGCTGGTTGGCTTTTTCGAGAATCTCTTTCCTTGCTGAGAGGATCGCCTTCTCAGCATCCTTAGGCGAAGGACACTTCACAATCTGGATCTGACTAATCATCACTGGCTCAGTGCTGGTCGCCGTGAAACCGCCTGTTGGTCTTGCCATCTTCGCTGCGTTGCTTGCAGCCGCGACTACCGATGGTTCCTCTATGGCCATGGGCACCAGGTAATCTCTTCCATTAACCAGAAAGTTCGTGGCGATTCCGAGAGGGATCGGGAACATGCTGATGACGTTCTCGATCATTCGCTGAGCAGTTGCGCTGGGCATTGTTCCATTGGCCAGCGTCTGAGCCTCTTCAGAGGTTAGGCCGGCAAACTCTTTGACGAGTCTGCGTCTCTCTTCCAGGGCAAGTTTGTAGAAAGAGGCGATGGTCGAGCTTTTCTTTAGAAGAGATGTTTCCAACTCTAGGCCTCTGGTAGACCTAGGTTTTCCTTTCTTAGCTTGTTGAAGGCAATTGGAAACCATGGAGTATATTTGTTCGGGTTCTTCTCCAAGTCTTTTTGGAGCGCGGTTAGTGTGATCCACTTCCAGTCGTCTACTTCTTCGGGATTTGGTTTCGGGTCTCTATCGTATTGCCCTACAAAGACATGATCGAACTCGTGTTCCGTCAAGCCGCTCTTCGGATCTGTCGCTTTGTATACGAAGCTAAAGGTCTCTTTCAATGGAGTATCAAAACCCAACTCTTGCTTCAACTTTCGGTGAACTGCGGCCTCTAGATTCTCGCCTTTTGTCGGATGACTGCAACATGGGTTGCTCCAAAGAGACTGAAAGTGGTGCTTAGCCTTCGCCCTGAGTTGTAGAAGCGCCTCGTTCTTGGAATTGAAAATAAAGATGGAAAAGGCTCTGTGCAGCTTGCCCCCGTCGCGATGGGCCGCCAGTTTTTCTTCGTACCCGATCGGATTATCTTTCTCATCAACTAGAACGATGATTTCGGGCATTTTCCTATCCATTCATCAAGACATGAAACGTTCTTTTTCTGTCTTTCCGAACGAAGTCATCTAGGATTAGAGAACTCCCCTCTTGTCGAGGGACACGTCGTAAATCGTTCCCCCCTCTCTTCGCAATTCCCTCGCGATATTGGACTGAATTTTCTTGTCAGCACATAGGGCGATTATGCACCCGCCGCCTCCAGCGCCGGTGAGTTTAGCGCCGAGAGCTCCTGCTTTCCGGGCTTTGGCTACCAGCCTGTCGAGCCTGGGAGTTGAGACACCAATCTGACGGAGTAATTCGTGATTTCTGTTCATCAAGGACCCCAGCTCGTTGTCGTCCTCGTCTCTCAGAGCCTTGACCACCCCATTCGATAATGTAGTAATCTCCTCTAGATGTGTTCGGAACCTATCTGTTTGTTTCCGAGATCGCTTTACAACTGACCCCACCAAGGCCTTGGTTGATCGGTGGACCCCTGAGTCGCATACAAGAATCATGGGTGGTCGTTTGACGTTGATCGCTTTGATCTTCGAGGGCTTTCTGAACTGGATAATTCCGCCATAAGTGCAAGTTGCCTGGTCGACCCCGGAAGGGTGCCCGTGAAGGTAGTTCTCAGGGATGAAAGCGAGCTTGAAAATTTCTCGTCGGTCGAGTAGAGTCTCTCTCGACTTGGCTACCGCTGAGATGGTTGCGACCGCCGTGGACGCGGAGGATCCTAGGCCCGCGCCTATAGGAATCTCGCAGTTCGCATCTACATGCATGCTTCGTTCTTTGCTTGCTAAATGGTCGAGTGTAGCGCTCACCGCGAGGCGTAATGGTTCGAGAAGCTCCTGATTCTTTGTGACCGATGACCTTTTGGCGGCGTCACCGACTAGATGAAGCGGAATGTCAGCTGTTACTTCGATCCGGCCGCTCTGAGAGGGCATTACATCGATCGTTGAATAGAGATCAACAGCCATAGCAACAGCTGGTGCACCCAAGACGACAAATTGTTCTCCTGACAGGATGATCTTTCCAGGCGCTCGGGATGAGACAGTAGCTGTGAAGGTTGTTGGCGAGAACGATCTCACTTCGTAAATGCGATCGCGGCATAACCGACTACTGACCGCTTGTCTCCCGCAATGTCTCCGCTCGTCTGATATGACAGCAACTTGGCGTGCTTTGCGCCAAGAATCTTGGACGCGTGCAGGACAGCCGTGACAGGGCCATATCCGCACGCTGAGACACTTTTCTCTTCGATCACGTCTTGGAATTTTTTCTCGTCCATTTCGAGAACGGCCCCGATGGCTTCCATGTCTTTCTTTCTCGCCGATTCATAGGGTTCGTAGTGTGTCCAGTCTGATGAGGCAATAAGCATCGCTCCGGTCTCTGCCGACGCCTTGGCGATGGCGTCGCCTATTTCCGTGCTTGTTTCAAGGTCTTGGAGCATCATGCAAATCGGTACGAACTTGAAGCGTCTTGGATAGATGAATTGTAGGAAAGGCAGTTGGACTTCTATCGAGTGTTCGCTCTTGTGGGCTTCCTCTTCAACATCGATCAAGCGCGATGATCTCGTAATCGCGGAAGCCAAGAGTTGGTCTATAGGAACTTCCCCGAGAGGAGTTGCCCATTGCCCGTCTGTCATTGTTGAGACATCGCTACCGTAGCCGGTATGGTTAGGTCCCAGAATGATCACAGATTCCCTCAAGCCTGACGAGCCAAGTTGGTAGTAGCCGTTGGCAGCCACGGGTCCGGAGTAGTCGTATCCCGCGTGGGGCACGATAATTCCCACGAGCTGGTTGTCACGTGCTGCGGGAACGGATGGTATTGATCTTGGTCCGAGAGGATGTAAGAAGCAGTTGTGTATCTGGGTTCGTAGTGCGCCTTCAGTATCGGGGTAGAAGGTGCCTGCTTGTGCTGGATGACGTGTCTTCACGCCTCTCCACCGGAAGCTCGTCCCATGGGCATGGCGGCAAGCTTCGTTTCAAAATCATCCACCGTTAGAGGGATTGTTCCATCTTGTGGAAGTTCTCCTCTCTCGCGCAGAACTTGTCTGGCGAGCAGCCAATAGACCACAGCCAGAGCCCTTCGTCCTTTGTTATTTACCGGGATAACGAAATCAACTCCGGAAAAGACATTGTCAGTATCGCACAAGGCAATGACAGGCACGCCTACGGAAGTGGCCTCTTTGATTGCTTGCCAGTCGGCTCTGGGATCAGTTACCAGGACGACCTGTGGTTCTGCGTGATGCGGCTGTAGAGGATTCGATATGAGTCCTGGCATGAATCGGCCAACTATTGGAACGGTGCGCGTGATCTCTGCGAACTTCTCCACGGGAGTCTTACCGTAGAGTCTCGAAGAAACGGCGAGCACTCTTCCCGGGTCGAATCTACCCATGAATCTGGCAGCGATCCTGATCTTCTCGTTGGTCTCGCCGATGTTGAGAATGAACAGGCCATCAGGACGGACCCTGAAAATGTACTTTTCCATGTCCACCGTTTTGATTCGTGTGCCAATGTGGAGTCCGGCCGCCAGGAGCTCTTCTAGAGAGAGAAGCAGATTTTCTGCTCTTGGTATCGCTTCTCTATCTTCGATGTCTTGGCTTTCCAACATGGTTCCTCGTCTTGATGAGCTCGGCTCGCTTCTTGGCTGAGACTTGGGGGTACTTTAGGAACTCGTCGATTATCTCTACGTGGGTTATGAGCATTCTTCGGCAGCAATATCGTCTAATCCCTAGCTCGTCTAGTACTTTGATGGGTCTGTCGCCAGCCCGGACCCGCAGATTGAATGTCTCCCATTTGTCGGCTATCTGTTTACCGCAGGTAAAGCATCTTACTGGTATGATCATTTCTTCTTGTCTCTTACCTGTACGATTTCTGTTTTCTTCGTCGTGCGCTTGGCCCGCCGAACTTTTTGGGTTCGGTCACTCGTTGATCTCCAGCTAGCATTACTCTGTCGAATGCGATGAAATTCTTCCTTAGCTCGCTGCTCTTGGTCCAGGAGGCAAGTGATCGTGCGATCGCGATTCTCGCCGCCTCAGCCTGACCCATGTAACCACCACCATTGACAGATACGCGGATGTCTACGCCCTTTGCCCGGTCCCCGGCTATGATTAGCGGCTCCTGGATTTTCATCCGAACGATCTCGGGAGTAACGTAGTCTAGCTCATGATCATTGAAGTAGATCCGGCCCTTTCCAGGTCTCACGACAGCGCGTGCTATCGCTGTCTTTCGCTTACCTGTCTCGAGTACGGTCTTCTTCTTTTCGCTCAGGCGGGAATGCCCCCGATCTCCTCTGCTAATTGAGCAACGGTGATGAAAGGAACTCTAAGTTTTGATGCGTTTGCATGGGACACCGTGTTGTAGGTCTTGCCTTCGTATTCCTTGGGAACTCCGATGTATACCATGACTCTGTGGAAGGCCTGTTTTCCATGAGGCTTCTTCCAAGGAAGCATTCCCCTGATAACCCTCCGGACGTAATTGTCAGGCCGTCTAGGATGAGTCGGGGCCTTTTCCTGGTTCCCGAGTGTTCGGGTTTTCAGTTTTGTCTTAGCTCGTGCAACGACTCTAGCCTTTGTCCCAGAAATGATAGCTTGTTCAGCATTGAGTACAACCATCTTCTTTCCTTCGAGGGCTTGCTTCGCAACGTAGCTTGCCATTCTTCCAAGAATCAGATTCGACGCGTCAACAACCTCTTCTTCAGGCGAGAGATTAGCGACTATTTTTTTCAACTCTCGGTCATTCCTCCAAGTCCTTCGCTGAAGCCGGCGGATTTCGCGTTGATGATTCGCGCGGCCTCCAAGACGATCTTTTCAGGTGGCATCGTTCCTGTCGACTCAACCATGAACGTGAAGGTTCTCGCTTTCTCGTCGTAGTTGTAGGTCGCGGCCGAGACAGATTGCCATTTTGCGTGGACGTTTCCTCTGCCGAGCCTGGCGTATGCTTCGAGTTTGATCTTTTGACCTTGTGTGAGTTTCACGATGGGGATCTTGTCGGAGACCGGCTTGACCTCCGGGTTCTCAGGTTTGAGCTGGGATGAATAGACAACTTCGATTGGTTCAGACGCTTCTATCTCTAGGGAGAATGACGCTCGGCATTTTTCGCAACCCAGCTCGCTCTTACAAGTGCATTCTTCCGGCAGATTATAGGCGTTGTCCGTCGTAACTGGGATCAGTCCCAGACGGTGTGCGAGGATCTCATCATACATAACGGAGTTGTTTTCAAGGATCATGACATCGTCAATTGCCATTACCGGAATCTCTGAGATCATTATCCGACGCAGCGCGTTGGCGAAGGCAGGTGGTACGTCTGAAAGCACGAAGCGGAGTGTCTCTTGTTCCTTGCTCAGGAGTTTAATGTCCATCTAGCGATCATGCTTCCAATGCGAAGGTGGACCGGGCAAGCGGTCCGGACTTTATTTAAAGCTGACGAGAAAATGAGCCCGAAAAACCGCAACCGCCACGAAAACAGCCCCGGCGATTGACCCTGTCAGCTTAGTCAGACTGTGAATTGTTAGATAGAGAAGAATAGGATTCCGAAGTAGATATTGACCAGCCCGATGGCGATTGCTATAGGCGGGAAGGCTAGCACCGAGCCTATGAACTCAAAGAGGTCCTCCACAAACCTCAGCAAGGTGTAGATCGCGAGAGTTGCGATGAGGAAGGCAATCACGAGAACCGTGGTGCTTGTAAACAGCGATGGGAGAAACGTTCTGAGAAAGTATGCTATGAGCAACCCCAAAGCTAGGGAGATTATAGATGCCCATCGAACGTTTCGAATGGGGCGGGATATGAGCAGAATCCCGAGCAGGATCATGGCCGGCAAGAAATACTTCAGATAGGGCGAACTTGTCGACGCGCCCGCGACTGCGTCAGAAATCGAGGTTGAAAGAAATCCTAGGCCAAGAGCATAGTCAACCGAGACGATGAGTACGAGGATTCCGACAAGGAACCCTAGAACAGATAGCGCGCGTCCGAGCCCCTGCGAAATGCGTTTGAAGAGGGGCGCGCAGGCACAGAGTCCTCCTACAACCAGAATTATGCCTGCAGAGAAGACCATGAACTGTCCCGGTTTCGATTGGAGAGCGGGCTTAAGTGGCTTGCTACTTTTTCTCTGCTTCGGGCTCAGCCGCGAGTTCTTCCTCAGGCTCAATGAGCTCCAAGGGTTGTTCCGCAGCGACCTCTTCTTTGATCTCAGGTGAAACCACCGGGAGCGCGGGCATCGCTGGTGACGCGGCTATCGGCGCTTCTTCTATGACCCTTGCGAGTCTCTTGCCTCCCGGCGCCGCTCGAGCCGGGTGTTGAGCATTGGTTAGTGGACTTCTCTGATCGAATGCGATTCTTGACTCCTCATCACGTTTTACAATGTAGCTTGGCACTGAAACGATCGCGTTTGCGACGCTGATGTGACCGTGACTGACGAACTGGCGGGCTTGGTGGATGCTTCTTGCCAATCCTGACCTGTAAACGATCGTCTGCAGGCGCCTCTCCATCAAATCCTTGACATTGAGATCGAGAATGTTGTCAACGCTCGCGGATTCGGGAAGAATTCCGAGCCGCGCAAGGCGCTTTAGGTATTGACTTTCAATCTGGGACTTTTGATCCTCTGACGCACCGAGGAGAGTTCTTGCTATCCCTCGTATCTTTGACAGCATCGTCTCGTGACGTCTAAGTTCCCGCTTGTTTCTAAGACCATACTCGCCGAGAAGATGGAGCTCGGCTTCAAGCTGTTCCTTTCGCCAAGGATGGCGAGGAGTCTGGTATGTCTTTCTCGGCTTTCTGGGGTCTCCCAAGTACTATTCCTTCTTCTCTTCCTTTTTCCCTGTCGCCGCAGCGCGTGCGGCTTCCATGAGAACTTTCTTCTTGACCCCTACAGCTTTTCCTGAGCGACCTGTAGTTCTTGTGCGCTGGCCTCTCACTTTCAGTCCCAAAGAGTGCCGGATTCCCTTCCAGCTTTTGATGTCCTTCATCAGATCGATATCGGCCTTGTTTCTGAGCGCGAGATCTGGCCCAACCAAGTGCATGTCTCGTCCGCTCTCGATATCCTTTCTGCGGTTGAACAGTCGTGAGGGTATTCCGTGCTTACCAGGGTCCTTGATGATGTCCTCTAATCTTGATATCTCCGCCTCGCTGAGGCCTCCTATTCTTGCTTCAGGGCTGATCCGAGCTACTTTCACGACGGCTTGGGCGAAATTCGGCCCAACTCCTCGTATCCTGCTCAGCCCGAACGGCACCTTCTTGGTCCCATCGACATCCGCTCCAAGTACGCGGAGGAGGAGCCTAAACTCTCTTGACATCGCGCTTACACGAGGAAGAGGAAGCCTCCCTTATCGCTTAATTTAACGTTTCGACTTTGCGACAGCTTTGCGCCTCACGTTACAAGCACTTAGCACGTCTATGCATGATCTGTTTCGGGATCTCGCCGACTGGAAACTCGTTCTCTTCCACTGGAAATTTCTGATCTGTCGCAAAATTTTTTTCGGTGAAAAAGTTCGTGCAACAAATATTTTCTACGACAGCGGATTTTTTTCTCACTGGAAAAATTTACCGACGAACTCGCTTGTTGTGTAAACAATTCTTAAATACGCCACGCGCGTTATTGGCCATTCATCCGAAAAATATTCGCGAAAAAGAGAAATCAACTTCAGAAATGTTCGGACCACATCTTACACTGGATTTGTCGGAGTGTAATCCTGAAAAGCTCTCCGACCTTTCTTACATCTACGATCTCCTAGACGAGCTTCCGAACGTGATCTACATGCACAAGATCACGGCACCATACGTGTTCGTCTACAAACCCAAGGAGAATCCAACCGAGTGGGGAATCAGTGGCTTCGTGATCATCGCCGAGAGCCACATCAGCATTCACACCTTCCCCGACAACAAGCACGCCTTCATGGACATTTTCAGCTGCAAACAATTCGACATTCATAAAGCCGTCAACTACATCACATCGAAGCTTGAGGCCCAGAAGGCCGATAAGAGACTCTCCGGAAGAGGAAAAGAGTACCCACGCCAAGTCATGGCCGCGAGAGAGATCGTGGCAAGATCGCGACCAGCTCTAAAACACTAGAGCGGCCGAGAACGACTCTTCCTCCCAAAATCACGATTCTATCTGCTTCCCTGCTACGTACCACAACGAAACCTTAAATGACGAATTCCACCGACCGATGACGAAGCTCTAGAAGTGAGACTGTGCCAACCATCGAAGTCGGACGTGTCTGCGTCAAGCTCAACGGCAGAGAAGCCGGACGCAAGTGCGTCATAGTCGACGTTATCGACAAGAACTTTGTTCTTATCACCGGACCTAAGAAATTGAACGGAGTCCGCCGCCGTCGAACCAACGTCAAACATGTCGAACCGACGTCGGAGACGATAGAGATCAAGAAGGGCGCAGCCGACGAGGACGTCGCGAAAGTTGCCGAGAAAGCGAAGAAGACAAGCTATCTGAAAGAGATCGTTACAATCAAAGAGATTAGCGTAGCAGCCTAGCTGTAACCAGACGAGGGTCAGCGGGTCCTAGTCGGACCTTCGCTGTCAAGCACCTTTGCTATTACAGTTTAAGAACCAGAAACTGCTCTGCTTCTACTGGAGAAAAATTCGGATGTCACAACAAGCTCCCTGGAATAGGCCATCGAAACTGCTCACCAAGATCGACGAGGAAACAGACCCCGCCTTAGGCTGTCCGCCAGAGAAGAGGACGATTGATCAACACATCAGGTTCGGGTTGATCAATTTGGACAAGCCCTCTGGCCCTTCGAGCCACGAGGTCGTCGCCTGGGTCAAACGTCTACTGCGGCTGCATCACGCTGGCCATGGCGGAACTCTAGAGGTCCCGTTTGGGGCCGGAGTAATCCAATGGTCACAGGCGTGCTTCCGCTAGCTCTAGAAGACGCTACCAAGACCATCCAGGCATTCCTCCTCACCGGGAAGGAGTACGTCTGCCTAATGACAATGCACGGCGACGTCGACGAGACCAAACTCCGCGGAGTAATGAAGGAATTTGTCGGCGACATATTTCAGAAACCTCCCGTGAGAGCCGCGGTAAAAAGGGAAGTCCGCAAAAGAACAATTTACTCTATCGACGACGTAGAAATTGATGGACGACAGGTTCTCTTCCGAGTTGCCTGTCAGGCAGGAACCTACATCCGCAAACTCGTTTACGACGTAGGAGAAGTTCTGGAAGTAGGAGCACACATGCGAGAGCTTCGAAGGACGAGATCAGGATCGTTCACAGAGGGAGACATACACTCCCTCTACGATGTCCTCAAAGTCTCTCAAGCCTCCCCAGACGAGAGAGAAGGAATGATCAGACAGATCGTAAGACCGATGGAGGACGCCTTCGAATATGTTCCGCGAATCTGCATTCGCGATTCCGCTGTGAGTTCAATATGCCATGGTGCGGACCTTGCTGTTCCTGGGATAGTCAAGTTGAGCGAGGGAATACGTCCCAAAACCTCGACGGCACTCTTCACTCTAAAGGGGGAACTTGTCGCGTTATCAAGAGCGCTTATGGGAACTGAGCAGATGATGAAGGATGAACGCGGGCTGGCTGCGAAGACCGTCAGGGTGATCATGCCCACGGATACTTATCCAAAACTGTGGAAGCCAAAGCATAGTCGTGCCGTGGTAAGCCAGTTCAATTGACAGGCTTGAGCCAGAACAAGATTACTTTTGTCTGCAACTGCGGGGACGAGATCCTGGTAGAGGTCAATCCTGACCAGGAAAACGATGTGGTTTGTCCAAAGTGCGGCCAGCAATACCGGTTCTTTGGACAAAGCGTGTTGAGATTCAGAAGCGGCTCAGAAGACACGGAGCACTGAGACCGCAACCGCGATCCACAGCGGAATCGCGACTGCCGCCCAGACTCTTCGATCCCAGGTGAAAACCTTCTGACCATCCAGGATGAAGAAGGGAATCATGTTGAATGCACCAAGCACGAGATTGATCTGAACTCCCTCCTGAAGAAAATAGAAGCTATGACCGATGACGATGTCTCCGAAACCCAGGGCAGTGGACGCCAAGAGGGCAAGCCCGAATATCGCCGCGGCCGCTATGTTGACAAGTGGTCCGACAAGCGATATTATTCCGTTGGCCTTCCGGTCGATTCCTTCCCCGAAGTAGCTTGACCTGGAGGCGATGTAGACCGCGCCAGGGGCAGCGAAGATGAAGGTCCCCTGCGAGATTACTGCGAATAACAGAGCCATGATCGCTCCCACCGTCCAGAGCTTGAATTCTGCCCAGCACCCGTATTGTTGTGCGCTGAACTTGTGAGCAAGCTCATGTCCCAGAAATCCAGTACCTATCACCAAGATAGTGAGCATGAAAACCTCCAGAATCTCAAGTGGTCTAAGACCCTCGAACACGAATCTCATCGAGAAACTGAGGCCTAGGACGAGGAGAGCTGCGGTCAGAGCGTAAAGTTCTCGGCTCGACACTGAGGATAGTTTTGGAGCCCTGATCAGTCTCAGGTTTGTCCCAGATGAGCGTCGCTCGACTCGGATGATTGGTTTTGGTGCTCGTGCTTGTTGGATGTTGGGGCATTCGTGGTTCTCGGGGAGTCGGTGGTAGACGCAGTGAACGCGGCCGCAGTATCTGCACACGTAGGGGATGAATTCTTCCGCCCCGCATACGGCGCAACGTTCCATGATTGTCCAGTGATTGTCTGCTTGCCCACTTAAAATCGTGCCTGCAAGAGGGAGTACTCGGTAGTAACGACCGTTTGTATCGGTCGGTTACGAGAGGCTTAGAATCGAATCTGACGAGTTGGCCGATTCAAGGGTGGCGTCCCCCGGATGCGGACACTGCCATTCGCCCGTTAAGGGTTGACGGCTGGCCCGCACCCACCGCCACTCTATTTCCTACTTCTCAATCGATCAATGCCTCGCCGGTCTTCTTGTATCTGTCCAAAGGGGAAAATAGTCCCAATGTCAAGGGCAAGACTGGGCCGGGATTCCTGAGCCTGGTACAGGGCAGTCCATGTCAAGAAACGTGGGCCTAGGCCTGGAAAAATGGGCTCCTGTCAGCCTGTGGTCCTTGCGGGCCGCGTGGGTTCAAATCCCACTCCCGGCGCCAGAAACAAAAGTCCAGTTCAAGCCTTCGCCACAGGACCGACACAAAATCCCCGTCAGAGAACTACTCACTTTGTCGATGAAAGTCAACCCTAGCGGTGAGCGGAGGGAGGGGACGCGTCATGATGACGCCGGCTTCGGTGGAGCGTGACGGCGTAGATCGGAAGGATGAGAAACAGAATAATGATGGCTCCTCCTATGCCATACACCAGGGCGTCAACGGGAATCGGTCCAGCCGTTGCAGTGTTAGTGGGAGGTTGGGTCACCGGATCGGAGGGTTCAGTAACGACCGTGATGGTCAGGCTGCCTGAAGTAGCGACTCCTATCGAATCCGTGACTGTAACTTGAACCCTGTAGCTATTTGGCGTAGTGAAGTTGTGGGCCAGTGAGTATCCTGCAGCCCTCTGGCCGTCCCCGAAGCTCCATGTGAACACAAAGGGACCGACTCCCCAAGAGGCGGTGGCGTTAAAGTGGATCGTGGTCGGAGCAATGCCTCCCGCCGAGTCGGATGAAACGGTGACTGTTAGCGCGGGTTGAACCTTGACTTGTTTCACCGTTGAGCCAATGTTTCCATTGACGTCCGTCACGGCCAGCCTGACCGAATAGAGCATTGGAGATGTGAATGTGTGGGCCGTAATACTCCCCACTTGGGAGGTCCCGTCGCCAAAGCTCCAGCTGAACGTGTACGGGGAAACACCTCCCGTTGCGATGGTTGTGAAGGTCATCGGGACACCGATCTCGGTGGGAGATGGACTGGCAGACATCGTCACTGCAAGATCGACGACGAGGGTTACGGAGTGGGTCGATGTGACATTCAAATTGTCAGTAGCAGTGACTGTAGCAACGAACGTTCCTGCAGCTGCATAGATGTGACTTGTCTGGCATCCGGTACCAGACGAACCGTCGCCAAAGGTCCAGTTGCAGGACACTGGAGAAACTCCGACGGTGATGGATGTGGTAAAGCTGACCGCGGTGCCGACGGTCGAGGTAGGACTTGCACTCGCCATGACAGCCAGTTGGGGATTGACAGTCACAGAGACAGTCCTCGTAACAGTAACACTTAGACTGTCGGTGGCGGTGACGATTGCGGTGAACGTTCCACTAGTCGAATAGGTGTGGGTTGTCAGGCATCCAGTGCCAGATGAACCATCGCCAAAAGACCAGCTACAGGCCGGAGAACCAACGCCAAAGGAAGTGGTCGCGTTAAAAGTCGCGGACTTGCTAACCTCAGTCACTTTCGGACTAGTACTAGTGGAGACGGCGAGCTTGGGCTTGACGCTTACGGTCGTGCTACTGGTCGCGCTCACGCCAAGAGTATCGGTAGCAGTGACAATTGCAGTGAAGTTCCCAACAGTAGAATAGACATGAGCCGCAGAGCATGTGTCGGCCGCAACACCATCACCGAAATCCCAGATACAGTTTGAACTGCCAACACCACCGGAAGTCGTGGCAGTAAAGTTCGTCGACTTGCTCACCTCAGTCGGGTTCGGACTAGCAGAAGCAATTGTAACGGCTAACTGAGGATTGACAGTTACGGTAACGCTGCTGGTGGCCTTGACACCTAGACTGTCGATAGCAGTGACGGTCGCAGTGAATGATCCCACCGTTGTATAAGTATGGATTGATACACATCCAGTGGCAGACGAGCCATCACCGAAAGACCAGCTACAAGTGATCGGCGTCACTCCACCGGAAGTAGTGCCAGCAAAACTGATCAACCTACCGACTTCGGTCAGCTTCGAACTAGCGGTCGCAGTAACGGCAAGCTTGGGATGCACTGTGACAGACACGCTACTTGTGGCAGTGGCACTAAGGCTATCGACGGTGGTGATATTGGAGGAGAAGGTTCCAGTACTGGCATAGCTGTGGGCTGTCGAGCATCCAGTACCTGAAGAGCCATCGCCAAAAGTCCAGCTACAGGACACTGGAGAAACGCCGCCAGAAATGGTAGCAGTGAAGCTCATCGAGATTCCTGCATCATTCGGGTTTGGATTGGCGCTTGCAATTACGGTAAGCTTGGGATTGACAGTGACGGTCAGGTTGCTGGTTGCAGCAACGCTTAGGCTGTCAGTCGCAGTGACGGTGGCAGTGAACGTTCCTGCCGTCGTATAGGTGTGGCTTGTCGAGCATCCGGCGCCCGTAGTCGAGTCACCGAAGTTCCAACT
>Ga0209161_10002439_pt1 | contig 15213 bp, 16 predicted proteins | sample GraSoiAngelo_155_FD_186169 | JGI IMG/M metagenome (GOLD analysis project Ga0209161, IMG submission 186169) | Grasslands soil microbial communities from the Angelo Coastal Reserve, California, USA - 14_1009_13_30cm (SPAdes) (version 2) | ecosystem: Environmental > Terrestrial > Soil > Grasslands...
GCACCAGCTTTTCGTTCTTCAGATGGACATTGACCATTAGGTTTCCGTACACGTATCCGAGGCGCGTCATGGCGCCACTAGAAAGCATGTTCAGGATCATTTTCTGGGCGGTTCCGGCTTTCATTCGGGTGGAACCAGAGATTACCTCCGGGCCGACTTCAGCGACAATCGCGAGATCGGCGGCTTTCTCCAGAGGTGAATTGCGTTTGCAGGTGACGGCAATTGTTTTGGCTCCCCGGCGTCGAGCGTATTCGAGCGCAGCTACAGTGAACGGGGTGCGGCCACTGGCCGCAATTCCTACAACCACGTCATGTTTTTGGAGCTTTCGTTTAGTGATTTCCCGCTCACCCAACCTCCGGGAGTCTTCGTTGGCTTCGACCGCTGTGGCAAGAGCCTTGGGTCCACCAGCCATTACAAACTGAACTGTTTCAGGGGCCACGTTGAAAGTGGGCGGGCACTCTGCGGCGTCGAGCGCAGCGATTCTTCCGCTAGTGCCTGCGCCGACGTAGATTAGACGGCCTCCTTGCGCGATGGCATCGGCGATCAGATCGATTGCTTTGCCGATTTGCGGAAGAGCAGTTTTCACTGCGGCCGCAACCTTTGCGTCCTCAGCATTGATAATGTGGGCGATTTCGAACGAAGATTTCAGGTCGAGGTCTGACGCGTCGGCTTTCGTCTGCTTAGCGCCGAGTTGGCTCAATCGGGATTGGCTTTTGCGTTTCTTCAAGAGTTTGTCGCCGGAAATTGCATTAGCGACTCAAAAGCCTTTAGCGGCCTCTGACCGCCGAGCTCGCAGAGAACTTCGCATTCGTAGAGGATCGCAAATCGGGGATTTTCTTCGCGTCCTTTGCGACTGTTCTGCGCACTTTGCGGTTAAAAGCTTTTCGTAGAGAGCTGTCACGCAGATTTCTCCAAAGCCTCAATGATGGCGTCATGTACCTGCGGACGCACTTGTTTGATCGCTTCATTCTTGCAGTCCGGCCAGGTGCGGTTTGTGAGAAAGGTTACCGAAAGCTGGCGCTCTGGGTCGATCCACAAGGATGTTCCTGTGTAACCGAGATGCCCAAACGAATACGAAGAGAAATATTTCCCCGACTGTGAGGGTGTCGAAGGAGTATCCCATCCCAAAGCGCGTGAAGTGCCCACCGGGGAGGATTCACGCCGGGTGAATTGCGCTAGGGTTTCGCGACGGACGATCGGCGCACCTCCGTTCAACATGGCCTGAGCAAAGATAGCGATGTCTTGGACCGTAGAAAACACGCCGGCATGTCCGGCAACACCGCCAAGCACGCTGGCGTTCTCATCCTGCACCTCGCCCTGGATCACTCGCCGACGGAACGTGCGGTCGTCAGCGGTGGGGACGAAGGAAGCCCGCCAATTCGCCGGAGGGTTGAATGTGGTGCGGCTCATGCCCAACGGACCGAAAACTTCCCGCTGGCAAAAGCGGTCGAGTGGCTCGTCCGCAATGCGCTCGAGAGCGGCCCCGAGAATAATGAAGCCGATGTCGCTGTATTCCGCTCGTGTGCCAGGATCAGCAGTGACCGGAGTTGTGAATGCCGCGGCGAGCAATTCCTGACGATTCTTAACCCGGAGAAAAAGCTTTTCATAAGCGGGCAGCCCGGAAGAGTGCGCTAGCAGCATGCGAACCGTAACTTCCGCTTTGCGGGAATCCGCCGCGCCAAACTCCGGAATGAGAGCCGCGACAGGCGCTTCCAAATCGAGAAGCCCACGCTCGTAGAGGATCATGGCCATGCTGGTGGTGGCCACGACCTTTGAAAGTGAGGCAAGGTCGAAGATGCTGCCGGTTGTGACTTGAGGAGAATTCGGCTCATGGCTAAAACGGCCCATGCTTTTTAAAATAATTAGCTTTCCGCGATGAGTTACCGCCAGCGACGCCGCCGGGAAGGCGCGTTCTGCTATGGCATGGTGTAGCAATTCGAATGCTTGGCTAAACACCGCATCCTGATTTTGAAAATCTGGGTCGGGCAATTGCGTGTAGGATTTGGCGGCAGTGTCCAGCGGAAAGGAGCCTTCGGACAATATTCTTTGCTCGATATTGGTTTATAGCAGAAGTCCTTGCGGCGGGTAAATAATAGGTTTGGACCGGCGTGTGGTTTTGGCAAACTTAGCAGCGTCCCAATTTCATGAATCACGAAGGACGCAAAGTTGCACAAAGGATTTAATCCTAAAGCGCTTCCTTCGTGTGCCTTCGTGCCCTTCGTGGTCGAATCCGGACACCGCCGGCAACTTAATCTCCTGGCTGAAGAGCAGCCTAACCTTGCTTCGCCCGATTATCAGCCAGTCGCAAATTCTTGACGAACGGATAATAAATCTCCAAGTCCGTGAGGCTACCAGGTTCGGAAGGAACCGCCAGCTGTTGACTAGAGATTAGATCCGGCAACCGCTCAGTCGGGTCATCAAGGAGGGGAACGACGATTTGTAATGCCTCAACTTCTCTTCGGACCCTGGCCAATTCCATCTCTTTCTGGCGCATAACCACTATCGGGTCTTTCACATTTCCTCCCGGGCGTGCGGCGGTAAGTATGCCCCAGATTCTGATCGGCCGGCCCTGTGGAAATTGTGGATAAACAGTTATTTTCGTGCCGTTTGCGATTACTGGCGTAGGCGGTACTCCTGATCTTTCGTTTCTTGAGTGACCCGCGCGGCTTATGTAAATTCAGAATATCCACGTCAATTCCACAAATCGACGGGGGCTCCAGCTCATGCTGACGCTCCTTCTACTGCTTCCTTCGGCCCTCTCGGCAGCCGCAGCAAAGCCAGCCCGTGCTCCGAACCGGCTTGCGGTGGTCGACAGCATCGTACAAGAGGCCATTCACGCCGGCCAGATTCCCGGGGCAGTGGTACTGGTGTGGCACAACGGTCAGGTCCTCTATCGAAAGGCGTTTGGATATCGCGCGCTGGAGCCGCGCCGGGAACTGATGACCGTCGATACCGTCTTCGATCTGGCTTCACTTACGAAAGTGGTTGCCACGACTACGGCGGTGATGCAGCTTGTGGAAAAAGGCGAAGTCCGGCTCAACGATCCCGTGGCGAAGTACATTCCGGAATTCGCGCAGAACGGGAAGGAAGATATCACTGTACGTGGGCTGCTGACGCATTATTCTGGATTGGAGCCGGACCTTGATCTCACTCACCCGTGGCAGGGCCGGGACACTGCCTTCAGCATGGCTTTTGCAGAAAAACCAGTGAACCCTCCCGGATCACGGTTCGTCTACAGTGACATCAATTTCATTACCCTGGGTGCGCTGGTCGAGCGTGTATCAAAAGTCGAGCTGGACAAATACTGTGCTCAAAATATTTTTACGCCGCTGAAGATGGCCCGCACGCGATTCCTTCCACCGGCGACCTGGGTGCCGAAGATTGCTCCGACAGAATACGACGAGCAGAACCGGATGCTGCGTGGAGTTGTGCACGATCCCTCGGCGCGTCGCATGGGTGGTGTTGCCGGACAGGCCGGTCTGTTTTCCACCGCGGACGACCTTTCAAAGTTTGCCCGTGCTCTAATCGCGGGTAGCTCGGTGCTGCCATCGCTCCTGGTTGAGAAGATGAGCACGCCGCAGCAGCCGCCGGCAGCGCATGAATTGCGCGGCTTTGGTTGGGATATCGATTCGCCGTTCTCCACCAATCGAGGTGAATTGCTCCCGGTGGGATCCTTCGGGCACACCGGATTCACGGGAACTTCGCTGTGGATTGACCCCACGACACGGACGTACATCATTCTGCTTACCAATGCTGTGCATCCTCGCGGGAAGGGAAGTGCGGTGGCGCTCCGGACCAAACTTGCGACAGCAGTTACAGCAGCTCTCGCCCTGACTCCGTCTGAAAAAGACCAGGCTCGTTTGAAGAGCATCACCGGATACAACGAAGCGCAGACCGCAGTGCGTCGGGTGGCGGCCCGTAACGGATCAGTCCAAACTGGAATTGACGTCCTCGAGAGGAATAACTTCGATCCCGTTCGTGGAGTTTCTGGCAAAAAGAAGATTGGGCTGCTAACGAATCAGACCGGGCTCGATTCTCAAGGGCGTCGCACGATTGACGTGCTTGCTCATGCTGATGGCATTTCGTTGGACGCGATTTTCAGCCCTGAGCACGGCGTGACGGGAACGCTCGACACGACCGATGTCGGGAACATGAAAGATGCCGCAACCGGAATTCCCGTGTACAGCGTTTATGGCGCAACTGATGCGGCACGCCGGCCATCACCCGATGTTCTTAAACAATTCGATGCGATTGTTGTGGACATCCAGGATGCGGGAGTGCGCTTCTACACTTACGAGACCACCTTAGGATACTTCCTTGAGGGGGCAGCTAAAGCTGGGGTTGAGGTCTTTGTGCTCGACCGTCCCGATCCGGTCACCGGTTCGTTTGTGCAGGGTCCAATGCCGGATCCTGGCCGCGAAAGCTTTGTCAGCTATGGCGCTGTTCCTGTTCGTCACGGGATGACCATGGGCGAGCTGGCGAAAATGTATAACTCGGAACGCAATATCAACGCGAAGCTCACCATCATTCCAATCGAAGGTTGGATGCGCGGCGACTGGTTTGATTCAACCGCGCTTGGGTGGGTGAACCCATCACCGAACCTGCGCAGCCTTACGGAGGCAACCCTGTATCCTGGGGTGGCCCTAGTCGAAGGAACCAACGTGTCGGTCGGCAGAGGTACTGAGACCCCGTTCGAACTGCTCGGCGCTCCTTGGATCCACGGGCGCGAGCTGGCGCAGTACCTCAACGCGCGCGAAATTTCTGGCGTGAGATTCGTTCCGGTCAGCTTCACTCCCAATGCCAGCAACTATGCTGGACAGAAGTGTGAGGGCGTGAACATCGTGGTGGTCGAGCGCAATGCTTTTGACGCTCCGGAGTTGGGAATCGAGCTGGCTTCCGCCCTGCATAAGCTGTACCCAGAGCAATTCCACATGGAGCGAATGATCGAATTACTATTGAACCAGAGGGTGTACGACGCCCTTACACAAGGAGTAGACCCGCGCCGCATCGCGGAAGACTGGCGCGAGCCGCTTGAGAGATTTCAGGAAATTCGGCAGAAGTATCTGATTTATAAGTAGGCTGTGCCATTCTTCGAGTAGAATGTCCTTCCGATGGGAGGTGTTTCCGCCTACCCGATAACCTTTTGACATTCTGGTCGCATCCTACGGAGCACTTGGGCCTATCTTTGAGGAGAATGTTTATGCGCACCATATTCATGGTGTTTCTGCTGGCAACGCTTGCGGCGGCTCAGCAAACCGCCACGTTGCGCCCCAGCGCTCCTGATACAGCTTCTGCGGCTTCCAAAAGTTTGACAATTCCGGCAGGGACCAAGGTTCCCCTTGTGCTGAAGCAGGCGCTCTCCACCAAGAACGCCCGCGACGGCGATCCCGTGTATGCGCAGACAACCTTTCCGGTGGTGATGAATGACCGCGTTGTGATTCCGGCGGGAACGTATGTGCAGGGCAAAATCAGCAACGTCAAGCGCGCTGGAAGGCTCAAGGGACGCGCCGAAGTGCTCATGCATTTCACCACGCTGATCTACCCGAGCGGCTATACGGTAATGTTGCCGGGTGCCCTCGAGAACGTACCTGGGGCGGAGAAGACCTCAATGAAAGATGAGGAAGGCACTGTTCGCCAGGACAGTCAAGCTGGAGAGAAGGCCGGGAAAGCGGCAGATAGAGGAATAAAGGGAGCAGGAGGAGGCGCGCTGGTTGGGGTTCTCGCCTCAGGAACTAGGGCCGGAGCGGGAATTGGCGCGGGCATTGGTGGTGCGGTGGGAATCGCGAGCGCGCTGGCGACCCGAGGTAACGATGTAAGGCTCGATGCTGGGACTACGCTTGAGATGGTCATACAGCGTGAAGTGCCGCTGGATCCGAATCGGATTCCAGGTCAGCGAGACAGATTTCGGTCAGCCACCGAGTATTAGAGGCCGAGATTCCAGCGAATTTCTCGGTCATGCATCCTCCTTGCACATTCGCTCGACTCTGAGCCCCTATCTCAAGGTGAACATAGCGTTCACGTGCGCGGTCACAACCACACTTTGGGGCGTGAATTCCTCCGTGGGAGCTGGCGCGGCCGCTTCCATGCGCATGGTCGACATGGCTCTAGCCTGAAGCGGATTTACCACTCGGATGTTTTCAAACGTGTCCACTGAAGCATAGGAAAGCTCACCCAGTGTGCGTCCGCTGGCGCGAGCCACGGCAGTTGCTGATTCACGCGCGCGCCGATAGGCGTCTTCGACGGCTCTGGTCTTCGCGGCCTCCATATCCTCCAGAGTGTAGTTGAGCGACTGATTCTCAGTTACATCGCTTTCCGAAAGCTGCTGCACGATCGGCGCGATTTTCGAGAAATCTTTCAGCTTCAAGGACACATTCGCGTTCACGCGGTATGCGACCAACTTGCGTTTGGCAGTCTTGTAGTCATACACCGGCTGCAGGGAGAAATAGCCTATCTCCGCAGCTTTAGGTTCGATGCCGTTGGCGCGCAGAATCTGACGGACCTGCTCGGCCGCTTTGGAGGCGCGGTCGTAGGCACCGCGGGAAGTGTCTTCCTGGGCGGAGATATTGAATTGCACCAGAGCAGTATCGGGATTGGCTTCAAAGCGGCCGTCAGCGCCGACGAAAACAGTGTTCGGTTGGGCCGTGATGGCAGGGTGCTCCTGGGCAGTTGCTAATGTAGTGAGCACAACAAGTATCAGCAGAGCGGCAGGGAATTTCATGGCGTCTCTCCGTGGGAATTTATACGCCTCACCAGCTGGCTGTGCCAGCAGGGTTCTATGGAATCGGATTCTCGGCCAGGTGCAGTCCCGGTCACCGTCGAGCTTTGCTCGATCTGGACAGCCGAAGGCGGCTGTCCCTACGTACTTCTTTGATAAGCCGCGTGCGTGATGAGAGAAAAATGAAAAGAAGCTCAGCGCCAGGGCACTTGCAGAGGGTGATCGAGCCTGACCTCGAGCGCGGTGCCTTTGTCGAGCCGCAGATTGCGATCCATAAAGAATCCAGAGACTGCGCCGGCGGCTGCTCCAATACTAGCGCCAATGGCAGCACCGCGCCCGCCTCCGGCCACTGCGCCGCCAATTGCGCCTACACCCGCACCTGCGCCAGCTCTTTCTACCTCGTGCCGTTTGTTCATGCCTCGGCGCTCAATCTCGCCTTCCTCATCGGGCGGCTTCACGCCGTGCTCGCCAGGCACACCAGTTACGGTGGCGATCAGAGGAACCCAGCCGTGATTGGTTTCAATCTCATCGAAACTGAGCAGCAGGCGGGCGTGGAAGCCGTTCTCCACCGCGCTCACATGGCCTTTGACTTTCTTGCCGCGCGGAATCAGCGTGCCATCGGGAGCCGTGAGGTCCTCCGCCAGCTTGGCTTTGAAATGCTTGCCTTGTTGCAGCCGGTTGGTATCGAGTCTGTCTTCCAGACGCATCAGGAAAGTTGTGCCCTCTGGAATGGTGTGCGGTGGGATGGGAGCATTGGAAGACTCTTCTGCGGCGAGCGGCAGAGCCGCGAGCAGAAAAGCAAAACACCAAAGCCGGGAAAGGAGCGTGATCATAGGAGTAACCTCAGGATTTCCGATACCTGAGATTGGATGTGCGCGGCAGCGTGAAATGCTGCCCGTCTCTTGCCGCACGGAAGAACATGTGCGCGAAGCTTAAGGGAAGCTTAAGGATTGTCTTCTTGCGTGGAAGAGAGCGTCTGGCGCGCCCGGAGAGATTCGAACTCCCGACCTATTGCTCCGGAGGCAATCGCTCTATCCAGCTGAGCTACGGGCGCGATAGTGCTAATTATACATGCCTGAATTACTTAGCCGCTTTAGGCTATTCCCCTCATCAGTGACCTTAAGTGCACTGTGCCCAGAATTGTGCCCACCCAGGTTGGTCATGGCGTTGAGAACTAAGTCGTCTGACGGATGAACGTACCGCATGGAAATCACGATCGAGCTATGCCCTGCGATTCGCGCCAGTGTCCAAGCATCGCATCCAGATTCACCCAGCCGCGTCAAAAACGTGTGCCGAAATGAGTACAGCACGAATGGCGCGATCGGCTTCAGGCTATTCTTTTTCGCTTCCCTGTTCACGGCGCGAAACGCTTTGGCGTGTTGCTTCTTCAGGCTGGAATGGTCTATGTGCTCGCTCCTGGTAGGTGCGGGCCATGCCCAGCCCTCCGATGGCTTTCCAGCCGCGTTCCAGCGCGATTCTAGAACCGCACGCACCCCAGGAGTCATCGGCAGCGCCCGCCGCGCCGCTGCTGTCTTTCCATGCGTAATCAATAGGCTGCCATTGCGACCGTTCACCCATGTCACGTTTTCCCAGCGCAACTGATAGCACTCATCAGGGCGCAAACCCGTATCTGCGAGCACTGAAGCGACATCCGCAAGCAAGGGCGAAGCGGCTGCGAGATAGCGCATTTCCTCATCCGGTGTGATAACCCGCTCGCGATGGCGTTCACCTGGCAACAGTGCCAGCTTGGGAGCGGATTCGAGGGCGCCCCACTCGACCGCAAGGCTCAGCACGCGCCGAAGCACACGGATTGCGCTGTTGATCGAACTCACGGCAAGGCCGCGGGTTTGCTCGTATGCCGCAAAGCCCGCCAGTTTTTCGCCTGTGATCTCATCCAACTTGGCATTTGCCAGAGGCTCGTACCTCGTCAGTCGTCGGATGCCGGCCCGAAACCAGAGCCAGTTATTGCGGCAGGTGTGCTCAAACGTAGCCTGGGCCCAAGGCTCGAATCTGCGCTCGCAGAACTCTTTCAGGATCGGTGCGGGCTTCTTCTCCCGGATGCCGACTTCGCCCTTCGCCAACGAAGTGCGATGCGTGGCTTCCATCTGCCGAGCTACTTTATCGTTGCCCTGCTTGGTGGATTCTCGGATCACCTGCCCCTTCCACATGAACTTGTACCAGTAAACGTCGCCGCGTTTGTAAATCGACATAAGTTATGCTCTCCCCTTGCCCTTGCGGGCGGATTGCCTTTTCTTCGCTTGGCTTTTTTTCACTCTCTGAAGGGCGTCGTAGCGACGGCAACCCTTACAAAACTTAGAGTTTCTGCGAGGTTTTATGAAGTATGGTTTGTCCTTGCATTCCAGGTTCCCGCAGCGTCCCAGAAAGTCCCGATTGTCAAAGCACACGCGGGCAATCAGGGCGCGATAATTCCTGTGAGTAGGAAAGAAGGTGCCGGTTTGATAATAGACATTCCAGTGCGGCCCATCGGCCAGTGGGTAGCTTTCCCACCATGTCTGCAAAATATCTTGGGCCTTACCCCGCACCAACTTTTTCTGCTGGTCCGCCAGAGCCGCTAGGGCGGTCCACACCTCTCTCAACTGCCCACAAAGTTCCAGGAGCTCTTTTGGGCTCATGGTTGCCAAATCGGTTAACTCGCGCGGAAGGATTCGTTGATTAGCTCCAACTATCTCCACTGAGTCGGGCAGGTTAGCCAGGGACTCCATCAGGCCAAGAATCGGCGCCGTTATTTTCCTCCACGCCTCGTTCAAGTCAGTTTGTGTCCACTGATACTCAGGAGGTTTTTTGGCCGCCCCTCTGAGTTGCTGCTCTAGCTTCAATTCATTTAACGCGTCCACTGCGGCTCCGTGCTAATTAACAAGTTCACAACTTAACTCATTAACGATGCGCTAGGCGTCAGTAGTTGTCAATAGCGATATTTCACAAAGGAGATTACGAAATGACGAGTGATTTGTTGGATGTAGGGGAAGCGGCGGCTTTCCTTCATGTAAAGGTGGCCACGGTCCGCTCTTGGGTACTCAAGTCGAAGATCAGCTACGTGAAGCTCGGGCGCCGGATATTTCTACGACGGCAGGATTTGCAGGCGTTCATTGAGAAGAGCCTCATTCCTGCTGGTCAGGAGACGGGTCGATGAAGCTAATCAATGAAGTTCGGCTCAGCGCCGTCGTTGCCACTGAGCCCGAGCAACGCGGCAACGGGCCAACGCGTTTCCGGATCGCGCATGGCGGGGGCGACGGCAAACCTACTCAGTTCTTCAGTGTTTCGTGCTGGCATAAGAACATCGTCAAAGATCTGAGAAAGGGCACTCGCGTCGAGCTTTCCGGTGCGCTCCGGGATTCGACCTATAAGACTAAAGAGGGCGTCATGCGCTCTGCGGTCGAAATCGTGGCCGATGCAATCACCTTGGAAGAGCCGGCAGAGAAACCAGCGGCGCCGCTTACGCCCAACTACCACGGAGTCGAGGTGTCGGATGACGATATCCCTTTCTGACGCCGCGGTGCAGACGGAGAAGGCGCTCTTAGGATCCGTACTGCTCACTAATTCCTTGTGGCCGCAAACCAGCAGAGTCGCGGCTGACGATTTTTTCCTCGACAGCCATCGGCGAATTTATGCGCGCATGGCCGCGATGTTCGAAGATCAGCGTCCGGTTGATCTTATTACCGTGACCACGGAGCTCGCGCAGTTGAATCAATTGGATCGTTGCGGCGGACCCGAATACGTAGCCTCGCTGATCGATCATGCAGTTCCGGAAAACATCGCATCCTACGTTCGTACCGTTCGGAGGGCGGCGGTTGAGCGGCGCGTTGCCCAGCAAATCGAGCTGCTGGCTACTACCTGCGCCACGCAATCGCTAGAGAAGATGACCGCGCTCCGTGAACAGGCGCAGCGCCTGCTGGATTCGCTCGACGGCGCAAACGGAGATTCGGCCATTAAGCTGGCCGACATCCCCGACATCTTTCAAGTGGACATTCAGCCGGTTTCTTGGCTGGTCGACGGGCTGATTCCGGTGAAAACTCTGACCATCCTGGCCGGCGAAGGTGGTGCGGGCAAGACCTGGCTAACGCTAGATCTCGCGCGCAGCATCGTCCTCGGCGGAAAATTTCTCGATCGAACGTGCCAGAAGATGCCGGTGATCATCTTGGACCGCGAGAATCCCGGGGCGATCATGCGCGAGCGGGCAGAGTTGATCTTCAAGGGGCCTGCGCCGGGGCTGCATATCTGGGGAACGTGGCTCGAAGATCAGCCGCCCTTAATCGGCGATGCGCGACTTCTAGAATTGGCCAAAGACGAGCCGCTGATGGTGTTCGACAGCCTATTGCGCTTTCACTCGGCCGACGAAAACTCAGCCACGGAGATGAAGGTTGTCATGGGCTGCCTGCGCGATCTTGTCACAGCCGGGGCGACAGTCGTGGTTTTACATCATCGCTCCAAGTCGGAAACGAGCACGTACCGGGGAAGTTCGGACATCATCAAGGCGCCGACGTCGGTTTTGCGCTGGCCAAAACTCCCGGCGACCTGCTCACGCTCAAGACGATCAAGCACCGCTTTGCCGCTGAAACTTCGCTCACCATCAGGCCGGACTTCGCAGTCGGCCGCTTCTACGTAGTCGATTCCCCCGCACTCACACAGAAGCGCGACGATGTCGCAGCTATCCGCGAAGCGATCAAAGCAAAACCGGGCATGAACCTTACCGAGCTCACCCGAGAATTGAGAATGGGTAGAACCAGAACAAGCGAGATGCTGAAGAACTTCGACGGAAAGCACTGGCGTTCAGAGCCAGACAAGCGCCAGGTGCGGTGTTACTTTCCGCCCCTACTGCAATGAACCGTACCAGGTGTACCGACTGTACCGAGCGCACCCGGTACACTTAGTACACTGTACCGAGCGTACCCACCCTTTATAGGGTGGTACGCGGTACAGGCACCCCACCTGCAATCTACATTTGCAGCGAAAACCAAAGGCAGGCGTCTCTGCACCTCGCGCCAGGCTGAATTTTGCTGTTGAATGCTTCTCAAGCATTAGGCCTGGCCGCGCTAAGCTTCCGAAAACAAGCAGCTATCGTTGTGTCCTGGTCCATGTTGTGTCCGGTTTTGTGCCCACCTCCGCTCTGATTAACGCCTTCCGAGTAGTCGCATACGAATTGCTTGCTTGCCTTCGTGCCGCTGTGTTTGTAGAAACGAAATCAGCAATCGTTGTAGTTGTCAGGGCTTTCAAATGCTGAGCGGGGAACGCATGGAAACGGGCGAAACCGGAACTGATGAACGGCGCGCAGTGCTAGTCGCTCTCCGGCGCAAGCTGAAGGTGCCCCAAGCGCTGGTAGAAAAGCGCGCCAAGATCGATCACAGCCGCTTTTCTAAGTGGGAGTGCGGCTACGTCGAGCTGAGCGAGATTGAACTGCTCAAAGTCGAGCAATGCCTTACCGACTACTTGGCGAGCTGGCGCACGGCGCTGGCAGAACTGGATGTGGCCCGCGCCTAAAACCGCAGGCCCCACAGGTCCCCATACTCCGCGAATTTAGCAATCAGATGTTAAGTTTTGTTAAGGTTCAGAAGAAAGCTGGGCACTCACCGGTTCTACGAAATTTGCACGAATCGCTTGCTGCGCTTTCCCGCTTTGGCCGATGCCCTGCTCTCGGAAATCACAGGCGGCGGGGAACAATTCACGATGAAACGAAGCCGAAATAGTAACGAACACGCCCTAGCGGTTCAGAAGCCTGCACCCGAGAAGGCGGAGTTACCGGTCGTAGCCGCGAAGAAGAAGACCCGCAAACAGTTGATTGATGAAGTGGTAAAAACTGCATGCAAGGTAACGGGCACTCAGCATCTCGACGCGGCCGACCGATTCATCGTGCAGGTCGGCTACGCTCTTGTGTGGCCGAAGCCGAAGGATGCCGATGACCACCTGATTAGGGCGTCCGCCCTGATAGCGGAGATGGCACCCCAGAACGTAACCGAAGCCATGCTTGCTACGCAAATGATCGCAGCCAACGACGCGGCTCTTATGTTCCTGAGGCGGGCAACGTTGGATAACCAAACTTTTGACGGCATTGAAGCGAATGTGCATCGTGCGAGCCGGCTCATGCGAATCTTCAACGAACAGCTTGAGGCCATGCAGAAGCTAAAGGGCAAAGCGAGCCAACAAAAGGTGACCGTGGAGCACGTCCACGTGCATGAAGGCGGGCAAGCCATTGTAGGGGCGGTTAATCAGACCGGGGTGACACCCAGAGCCGAACCGAAAGATCAGCAATGAGCGGATGGCTCAAGAACGGGAATCGGCCCGGGGACTTCACCAAGGCTACACGATGCGGGGCGAAGAACAGGCGCGGAATACCTTGCCGGTGTCCTGCGATGGCAAATGGGCGTTGCCGAATGCACGGAGGCAGCAGCACGGGACCGAAGACGGTAGCCGGGTTACAGAGATCGCAGCGAGCCAACTGGAAGCACGGTCTATACTCTGCAGAGGCAAAGGCCGAAAATCGCTTGATTCGTCAGTTTCTTCGAGACAGTAGGGCATTGCTCGACCGACTCTGATTTTCCCTGATTTTTCGAGAATATTTTCGCTTTGCATGGGGTTCATCGCTTGTTTGACGGCCAGCCCTCGCCTCCTAGGGCGAAGTAGGGGATGCCGAGGGCGTACTCAATACTCAAAGATGAGTTCAAGTGTAAGGGCCCTCGGTCGTTTCAAAACTGTCAACACACCAGAAAACAGCCCAGCTATCCACCTTTCAATCCCGCTTGCATCGCAGAAATCTTAATTTTGTCTGATTGCGCAGTCGAATGGGAGCTTCGAACGCTTGTGGCTACCGACGCGCGGTACCGGCATACAGCTGTGACTCTGATCACTCCCGAGCACCTGCATCGACCGTAGGACCTGACATGGGTGACTCTATCGTGATCTTTTATTTGGGGCGTGGTCGTCGGAGTGGTCTTAACGCTTATTGCCATGGGGCTCACAGTTGGAAGGCGGAAGTGATGGCGCCGCCTCTTCCTGGCCTCCTGCCTGCTTTACACCTTACCGATGAAATCTTCAGCGGCCTGCAAATGATCGGTTCAGCCACAGGCACGCAACGCTTGCCAGCCCAGTCCCCAGTAACAGGAGAGTCGCCGGTTCTGGAACTGCAGCGAATCGAAATGGGTAGACCTTTGTCTTGCCGTTGACGGTAACCGTGAGTGTGCCCTGTGTTGGTGTCGGAAATCCGGAGAGCAAGTATGTCTGAGAATACGCACAGTCGATACCGGGGAAGGAATCAGTGTTGACGAAGTGAAGATTGCCAATGTCCACCTTGTAGGTAACTGTGACTGGCCCATTAAAATTAAAGATCGTGAAAAAAAGTAGCGCGTCCCAGGGGCCATTGCCCGGACTACTGGTCGTGAGCAAGGGATTCGAATCGGGACTTAAGGGGAAAAACGGCCTCCTTGTAAGGCAAATTGATCGAAGCTGTCGGCAAAGGACGGCAACGCGAGAAGAAGGACAGCGGCGAGGGTGAAGCGTTTCATGACCGGACCTCCCTTACTCCCGTTTGGACGGTCAGAAAACAGGGGACCACATCATACACCCAGGCAGGAAGATTGCAATAGGGAACTCACCGTGACATTGGACTAGCGTGGCCTGGCTGAACCCATCATTTGGGCGCATCTGAGGATTGCTTGGGAATCGCGTAATTCAGGCGGGCAGAGGCGCATCTGCACGCGCGGGGCTGAGTTTTCAACAAGCTTCCACTTGCGCACACAGCGGCTGATTCTCCACACTGACGGAATGAGTCACAAGCAGGAAACCGATCAGGACATTGACGACGCACTTAATGCTAGCTTTAATGGCCTCGCCACTGGCCAGATGGACAAGCGAGAGGTTAAGGCAAGGCTGCATGCGGTCCAACAAAAGCTGGACGAAGTGAAACGAATGAGTCGCGCTGAACAGCTCCGCTTTTTCGAGTATAGCCGGAATTTCTTTGACACCTAGTCTGCTGCACCCGCACGCGCAAACCCGCTGACAGCTACGGCCGGCAGCGGTACTTCCCCTCAACAGCCAAATTCGCATGTTCCATCCAACCCTTTATGTAATGGACGAGGCTGCCTTCATGCCGGAAGCGCAATCCTGTTACAACGCAGTGCAGCCGGTCGCCAAGCAGATCATCACCATAAGTTCCGCAGCGCCCGGCTGGTTTGCCGACGAGTGCACTCGCTAGAAGGTACGCAATGACGCATTTCCAAGCCCGCCGTGACGCATTGCAGAGAAAAGCCGGGGAATCCATCAAGGAAGCCGAATTGAGGGCTTGTGAAAGCTGTGGGGAGGATTTCCTAGTTATGCGATCTTGGCAGAAGCAGTGCAGCCCACGATGCCGGCAAAGAGCGTATGAGTTTGTCCATACACCGGACATGGATAGCAGATGCACCCGTCAGCCGCAAGGCCGCACGCGCGACTGACGGCCGCGAATGCTGAGCCAACCTTGAATTTCAACGCGTAAAAAGAGGTTCTGGGAG
>Ga0209161_10002444_pt1 | contig 15205 bp, 13 predicted proteins | sample GraSoiAngelo_155_FD_186169 | JGI IMG/M metagenome (GOLD analysis project Ga0209161, IMG submission 186169) | Grasslands soil microbial communities from the Angelo Coastal Reserve, California, USA - 14_1009_13_30cm (SPAdes) (version 2) | ecosystem: Environmental > Terrestrial > Soil > Grasslands...
CACGAACCGCGTCCGCGGAGTCCACCCCCACCAGATCGCCGGGAGCAGGGTCACGAGGATCGCCGTGACGAAGGCCGGGATGGACAGGCCGAGAATGGCGGCGCTCCGGGCGAAGAAGTCCAGGACGCCGTCCGGACGAACGGCGGCGACGACCCCCACGGGGATGCCGATCAGGATCGCCACCCCCAGCGCCATGACCCCCAACGCCGCCGTCACCGGCAGACGCCGCGTCATCTCGACGAGGACGGGCTGGCGGGTCCAGAGCGACTCGCCGAGATTCCCGCGCCCGACCGCCCCCAGCCAGTCGACGTACTGCACGTAGATCGGGCGGTTCAGCCCGAGCTTCGCCCGCAAATCCTCGAGGTCCTTGCCATACGCCTTCTCCTCCAGCATGAGCTGGACGACGTCGCCGGGGATCAGGCGCGGGAGCGTGAAGACGATGAGCGAGGCAATGAGCAGCGACGGAGCGGCGACCAGCAGGCGGCGAAGAACATAGTTACGCATGACGGCGCCGGGGAGCCGATCGGCTCCCGGCGGACGCTCCCTACCGGTCGATCCAGGCGGCCATGAGCCGCCCCCCGTAATCGAAGCCGTTGTTGGGCATGTAGTTCTTGATGTGCGCGTCCCAGGCCGAGAGGATCCTGATCGATCCGTCCACGCCGAACAGGGCCTGATCGGCGAGGTAGCGCTGGATGTCGAACACGACCTGCTTGCGTTTGGCGACGTCGAAGGTCCGCCGCTGCAGCCTTATCATGTCCGTGAGCTTGGGGTCGTTCACGCCCCAGACGTTGAGTGGCTGGCCGGGCATGAACCAGCGATAGAAGTACGCCTCCGGGTCGGCCCAGGCACCGCGCAGTCCGAGGAACATGCTGTCGAACTTCCCGAAGATGGTGCTGGTGATGAACGCGCCGTACTCCTTGAGCTTCAGATCGGCATCGATGCCGGCCGCCTTCCAGTTCTTGATCGTGATCTGCACGAAATCGTCGAAGTCGGGCCCGTACACGCTCCCCGGCACCTCCACCGTCGTCTTGAATCCGTTCGGGTGGCCGGCGTCGGCCAGCAGGCGCTTGGCCTCGGCGCTGTTGAACTCGTAGAGCTTGCGGCCCTCCGGACCCAGCTGATCGATCGGGATCGACCACTCGGCGAACGCCGCGGGAACGGCGGGGTTGGGCGTCCAGTGCCCCTGCGAGAAGGCCAGGGCCTCGTAAAGCTCGGCGAGGTTGCTGGCGCGCGACAGCGCGCGGCGGACGCGGAGGTCGTTGAACGGCGGGTTCGCGAGCTTGAAGCCGGTGGCGCCACTGGTGAACCAGGTGTACTCGGCGGTCTGCAGGCCGGGCTTCCGCTGCTTCGCCACCGGCGCATCGAGCCAGCGCACCGCCTGCTGGTACTCGGGCCCGAAGTCGGTCTTGCCGCTCAGCCAGGTGGCCAGCCGTGAGGCTGGGTCCTTGTCGATCAGCACGTCGACGCTATCGGCGTAGGGCAACCCAGGGACGAAGTAGTTAGGGTTACGCACGTAGGCGAGCTTGACGTTGGGCTCCCAGCGCTCGAGCATCCACGGCCCGGTCCCGACCACCGACTCGACCTTCTTGAGGTCGCCGAACTTCTCGACGCATTCCTTCGCGATGATCCAGGTCGAGGTCGAGGCCAGCAGGTCGAGGAACCAGGCGTTCGGCTCCTTGAGCGTGAACTTGACCGTGTGCTTGTCGACCGCCTCGATCCGGTCGATGTACTCGAGAACCGGCTTGTTGGGGTTGCCCGTGATCGTGAGGAACCGATTGTAGGTGTACTTGACGTCGTCGGCCGTCAGCTCCCGTCCGTTCACCGGTGGCTTGTTGTGCCAGCGGACACCCTTCCTAAGCTTGAAGATGTAGGTTGTGTCGCTGAGCTGGGTCCACGACTCGGCGAGGTCGGGCTCGACCGGATAGGTCATCGGCTTCACCGACGGACCTGCCTTCACTTTCACGAGGCGGCTGTACGCGAAGGAGAGCGGGACCATCGTCACGAACGAGAGCGTCTGGTGCGGATCGAAGTGCAGCGGGTCCGCCTGGAACGTCAGGCGCAGGGTCCCGCCCCGCTTGGGCGTTTGGGCGATCGCCGCGATCGGCTTGGCCGTCGGCGCGGCGGCGGCAACGGCGAGAGCGCCTCCCGCCTTGAGCAACTCACGGCGCGTGAGGGACAGGTCGGCGGAGTCCACGGGGTTCATCGGGGCCTCCTCCTGGTGCGTCAGCCTCGGTGAGCGACAGTTACAGCGGGCCGACCCGCGATGTCAACGGGGCTGCGTGGTCTGTCGACCCCAGGTCGCCGCGGGTACGACGACGCCGCCGGAACTTGAGGGACCGGCGACGCCTTCCACCACTCGGAAGACCCGCACTGGCTCCTCGACGTTCTTGAGTCGCTGCTCGCCCATGTCCTCGACGACGAACCCGTCACCGAGACGGCGCCGCGTCTCCGGCCCGATGTGCACCGCGTCGTCCTCGCCGACGCCGGCCAGCCGCGCCGCCACGTTGGTGACCGACCCCGAGGCCGTGTAGGTCCAACGCGTCCCGGCCGTCCCCTCGATCTTGGTCGCGCCGACGTTGGCCACGCCGGAGTTCACGCCGACGTGCAGCGTGATCGGTTCGGCGAGCGCGCCGTCCTCGACGTTGATCTCCCGAGTCCGCCGCACGATGGCACACGCGGTCAACACCGCCGCCTCGGCGTGGCGCGATTCGCTCGGGTCCTGGAAGATGACCATGAGCCCGTCGCCGGCCGTCTCATTGACGTCGCCGCCGTACTGCACGATCTCGTCGAGGAAAGCGCCGAAGTAACGCTCGACCAGCCGATTGACCCGCTCGCTGTCGAGCCGCTCGCTGAGGCGCGTGTAGCCGGCGATGTCCACGAAGAGCACCGAGACGTCCACGTCGCGCTTGGCGAGGGCCGGCGCCTCGGGCGCCTCCTCGATGAGGCTCTGCACCGCGCGGGGCACGAACTTCGAGAGACTGGCCCGCACCGATTCGAGGATCTCCACCCGCCGCAGCGCCGCCTGGAGCGCCGTGAACGCTCGGGCGTTCTCCAGCGCGACGGCGCTCTGGTCGAGGAGCAGGCGCAGGAGCCGGAGGTCCTCGGTCGTGTACGCGGCGCCGGAGCGCTTGGGCCCGAGGATGAGCAGCGCCGTGATCCGATCGTGGAAGACGATGGGTACTACCAGATCCGCTCCGAGATGCTCCATGGCCGCCAGGCACGCGCCGCTCAGGTCGGCGAGCGCCGGATCTTCGCTGAGCCGCCCACGGTTCAGCGGACCCCGGTATCGCGCGAGACCGCGCAGGAGCGGCGAGTCGGCGGCGACCGTCGCGCCGCGCTCGTCGAGGGCCCGATAGCCTCGCGTGCCGTCGTCCGAGACGACGAGCGTGGTCGTCACCGGATGGAAGAGCTCGTCGACGGTGTGCCGGATGAGCCCGCCGATGCGCGGCAGCTCCAGCACGGTCGTCATCGCGGAGGCCAGGCGCTCGACCGTCTGCTGCGCGTCGTAGCGCTGGCGGAAGAACGCGCGGTCCACGAGCCGCTGGGTCCGCTGGTAGACCGGGTTCAAGAGCGCCACCACCAGCAACGACACGAGCCCCGCCGGCACGAGCGGCGACACCGACATGTCGAGCATCGAGAACGCGACGTTGATCCCGGTGAGCGAGCCTGCGTACAGCAGCGTCACCAGTACGGTGGCCGCCGAGTAGATGGCGCCAAGGCGCAGGACGGCGCCGATGTCGAAGAGGTTGTAACGGACGATCGCGTAGGCGACCACCAGCGGGAAGACCAGGTTGAGGCGCCACGACTGGTTCAGGTAGGGCACGCCGATCCAGAACAGGATCTCGGCCGCGGTGCCAAGCACGGGGAACAGGAAGCTCACCGCGAAGCCCACCGCCAGGAACTTCGCGCGCTGGCGAGCCAGCGGCGTGGAGCCCCGTCGCGCCGTGCGCGCCAGCGACACGATCAGCGCGATCAGCGCCACGCCCCAGCACGCCGCCACGAACATCGGCAGCGCCAGCGAGCGCCAGAAGAACGTGAGCGGCAGCGCGGCGGCCGCGACGGCGCCCTCCGCCCACAGGAGCGGCACGAGCCACGGATGGCGTCGCGCGATCCCGCGCTTTTCCGGGAAGCGCAGGGCCAGGTGCGCGAGCGCGTTCGGGGTCAGCGCCCACGTGGCCAGCATCAACGTCGTGAACCGATGGGTCGTGTGCAGGTCCGGATAGAGGATGGTCGTGGCCGCCGAGATCAGGCAGAACGCGAAGAAGATGCGGCTCTCGCCCGCGCCCGGCTTGAGGAACATGACGGCGCCGCCGAGCACGAGGAAGAGGAGACCGGGGATCAGCGCCTCCACGACGAAGCGCCGGAACCACTGGAGCGTGACCGTCCGCGTGGCGACGTCGATCTCCATGAGCTGGTGGCCGCGCGCGACGAGGTAGTGGAGGACCGTTCCCGGCGGATGCCGCTGGACCTCCGCGGTGAGCTCGGCGGCCGACGTGAGGACGCGGCCGTTCAGCGCCACCACCTTGTCGAATGGCTGGAGGATGCCGCGCTCGCCGCCGCCGACGACCACCAGGAGGTTCTCCATGATGGCGTGGCCGGGGCTCGGCTGTCCCACGCGCCGCCAGGCGTCGTGGGTGGCGACCGCGGCCACGAGCAGACCGAGGCCGAGCAGAACCGCGGTGACGGTCAGCTCGGCACGACGCCGAGTCTCGAGCATCTCCAGCAGAGTACACTCTCCCGGTGAGCCGGCTCTTCTTGATCCGTCATGGCGAGACCGCCGGCAACGCCCTGCGGATCCTCCAGCGTCCGGATGTCCCACTTTCGCCCCGTGGGGTGGCGCAGGCGGAGCGCCTGGCGCGCCGGCTCGCCGGCGAGGGTGTCGCCCGGATCCTGTCGAGCGACTACGCCCGGGCCATGGCCACGGCCGAGTACGTGCAGCGCGCGACCGGCGTTCCCCTCTCCTTCGAGCCGCTGCTACAAGAACGAAACTTCGGCGACCTCCGCGGCAGGCCCTACGCCGACCTCGGCTTCGACCCGTTCGAGCCGGACTATGCGCCCCCCAACGGCGAGACGTCGCCCGTCTTCCACGCGCGCGTCGATCTCGCATGGGCTCGCGTGCGGGTGCTGGCGGCGGCGACGGCCGGCGACCTCGCGGTCGTCACGCACGGCCTCGTCTGTCGCTCGCTCGCCGCCCGGCATCTCGTCCTCGCCGACGGCGACGTGGTGCCGGAGCGCTGGGAGAACACGTCGGTGACGATCGTCGATGGTGCGCCGCCGTGGCGGGTGCGCGTGCTGAACTGCGTCGCGCACCTCGACGACCTGGACGGCGCGTCGGCCCGGGATTCCGGCGCCGCCTGACCTGCCTACCAGCGCGCGGACAGGCCGATGAGGGCGGAGTGGGTGTCGAGATCCATGCGGAGCGGTGCGGGCTTCAGGGTCGCGGAGTCGTGCAGCTCGACCGAGACTTCCGCGTGGGTGAAGCGATACTCGCCGAAGAACATCAGATTCCGGGCGACGTGGAACGCGATGCCGCCTCCAAACTTGTAGCCGAACGACCGATCGGTATCGTCGTCGTGATTGCGGAACTGCGCCGTGTTCCGCGGCGTGACGGTGGTGTTGAAGAACGGCACGCCGGCGGTGACGTACGGCTGGATCGCCCCCCACGGAGCCGCCTCCGTCTTCAACAACGGCAGCCGGAGCAGCAGGTCGAGTGACAACGCCCAGGCGTCCACGTCGATGGCGCCGATGCCCCCCGGGCCGCCGCCGCAGCCGCCCGACGGCACGCAGCCGTCGATGTGGAATTGCTGAGGCCCGATGCGCGGCGAGAACTTGAAGTAATCGAGTCCAAGGCCGAGAAACGGCACGGCGTCGAAGTAGCGGCCGAATCGGCCGCCGTAGGCGAGCGACCGATCGAACTCGACCTCCCGGTAGATCCCGAGCCCGGCCGAGTTGTGCACGGTCAGGTCGTTCTTCTCGGTGAGGCTCTGGCCTCCGTAGACGTCGGCGAACCATTCGGCCGACGCGGGAGGAGCCGTCACTGCGAGACACAGGACAATGATCCACGCGATGAATCTCATCACTGGCTCCCTGGACGCCTACAGCGCCCCGACCTGTTCCGCGGTTTGTGCGTCGCCGGCGACGGTGGTGCGCCGCATGTCGCGCGGCTGGGTCTCATCATAGCGTCGCACGCGGTGCATCATCTGGCGATTGTCCCACATGACCAGATCCCACGAGCGCCACCCGTGCACGTAGACGAACGCCGGCTGCGTGGCGTGCTCGTTCAGGTCGCGGAGCAGGATGCGAGCCTCCGGCATCGGCATACCGAGGATGGCGCCGGCGTGGGACGAGAGGTAGAGCGACGTGCGGCCGCTGACCGGGTGCGTGCGCACGAGCTTCTGGCGCACCGGCCGGAACATCGCGCGCTCCTCGTCCGAGTAATCGAGCATGCCCAGCGAGCCGCGCGAGTACATCAGCGAGTGCTCGCACACGAGGTTCTCGATCAGCGCCTTCGTGGCGGCGTCGAGCGAGTCGTAGGCCGCGCGCATGTCGGCGAACTCGGTGTTGCCGCCCGTCGGGTTGACGACCCGCGCCGACAGCAGCGAATACTTCGCGGGGACCGGCCGGAACGAGCTGTCGGAGTGCCAGAGCATGTTCCCGAGGTTGAACAGGCGCGCGCGGGAGTCGCGCGGGAGCGGCTGGCCGTCGCGTCCGAGGTTGGAGACGTCGTTCATGCCGGTCTGGAGGCGCTTGTCCTCGGGCTTGGTGATGTTGCCGCCGCGGGCGTCTTCCAGCGCGCCGAAGTTGCGGCTGAACGCCATCTGCTGCTCGTCGGTGATCCGCTGGTCGCGGAACACGAGCACGGCGTAGCGATCCATCCCCGCCTCGATGGTCGCCACCTCGTCGCCGGAGAGCGGCTTGCCGATGTCGACACCGGAGACCTCGCCCACGAACACCGGGTGGATCTGCCGGATCGAGAGGGTCATCGGCGCAAGTCTATCGCAAGCCGAGCACGTCAGCCCCTTTGGCGTGCCCGGCACGCTCGGGTTGAAACCCCCTCCACCACGCGTATGATGAAGCACCAAGGTGGCCATGATCGAGCTCCCTCTGACCACGACCGACATCCAAGACGCCGACGGCCCATGAGCGGCGACGCTCCGAGGGGCCGCACGCGGTCGCGCGCGAGTTCAAGCGCATGGATCTAACCGGCGTGAAAGTGCTCGTCGTCGACGACAACGGCGAAGCGCGCATGCTCGTTCAGCGCATGCTCGAAGGCTGCGGGGCCATCGTCACGACCGCCGCGACGGTCGTGGACGCCTTGTTCGCCGTCGAGCACGTACGCCCCCACGTCCTGGTGAGCGACGTGGCCATGCCCGAGGTGGACGGCTACGAGCTGCTTCGACGGATTCGGGCGCTCGGCCAGTCACGCGGCGGCGGCGTGCCCGCGATCGCGCTCACGGCGTTCGCGCGATCCGAGGACCGCTTGCGAGCGCTGCGCGCTGGATTTCTCCACCACATCGCGAAGCCTCTCGAGCCGTCGCAGCTCGTCGCGACCGTCGCCAGCGTCGTCGGCCGCACGGGCGCGCCGGTGCGCGAATGACCTACCGGAGGCTCGCCATCAGCTCCATCGCTTCGGGTTGCTCGGTGGTGATCGTCAGCCCGGTGATGCCGGAGTCGGCCCAGGCCCGATAGCGCTCGCGGATCCGCGCGACCGGCCCCACCAGCGCCATCTCGTCGCAGAACTCGTCGGGGACGGCGGCAACCGCCTCGTCTTTGCGCCTGGCCAGAAAGAGCTCCTGGATGCGCGCCGCTGCGTCACCGAAGCCGCGACGAATCATCATCTCCTTGTGGAAGTTCTTGTCGCGGTGGCCCATGCCGCCGACGTAGAGCGCGACACGCGGCTTCATGCGGGCGAGCGCGCCGCGCACGTCGTCGGTGATCGCCACCTCGGCGCGCGCCTGGATCTCGAAGTCGGCGAACCCCTTGCCGGTGCCTGCGCGCCGAAACCCTTCCTCGAGCCACGGGCGCAGCGTCGGCATCAAGCGTGGCACGAACCCGAGCGGCAGCCAGCCGTCGGCGATCTCGGCCGTCAGCTTCACGTTCGCTTCGGTGCCGGTGCCGAGCCAGATCGGCAGCCGCGGATTCATATGCAGGATCGTCATGAGCGGCTTGCCGACGCCGAGCGCGCCGGGCCCGGTGTAAGGAAGCGAGATCTCGCGGCCGGCATGGGCCACCGGCTCCTTGCGCTCGAAAATTTTTCGCATGATGGCGACATAGTCGCGGATGCGCCAGTACGGCTTGCCCCATGGCTGGCCGTACCAGCCCTCGACGATCTGCGGACCGGAGACGCCGAGGCCCGCGATGACCCGGCCGCCGCCGGCGAGCGCGTCCAACGTACCCGCGGCCATCGCGGCGGTGGCGGGCGGACGCGCCGCGAGCTGCATGATGCCGGTGCCGAGGCGGATGCGCTTCGTCACCGCCGCCAGGTACGCGAGGGGCGTGACCGCGTCCGAGCCGTACGCCTCGGCCGTCCAGACCGAATCGAACCCGAGGCGCTCCGCGAGCAGCACCTTGTCGACGGGCAGCCGCAGATCCGAGCCCGAGTAGCCGATGCCGAGACCGAGCTTCATTGCGTATGCCTCCCTGGCGAGCTATTCACCGCATCTCGATACACCGCCGGCGACCGCAGGGTCAACTCGTTCCGCCCGCCTGATGGCGCGGCGCCTCGGGTCCCGAGGGCGGCGCTTCGGGCCAAAGCCCGAGTGTCCGCATCAGGGCCAGCGCGTTCGACGTCCGGACAACGCCCGGGCGCATCCGGTAGTCGAAGAGCATGCGCCCATCCTCGAGCCGGTCGGCGAAGTGGACGTTGACGGCGTGGACCGCGGGATCCTCCGCGACCTCGGACAGCGCCAGATCATGCGTGGTGATGAGACCGATCGCCCCTCGCTGCGTCAGGCCGTGTACGACGGCCGCGGCGCCGAGCCGACGATCGTGCGAGTTCGTTCCGTGGAGGATCTCGTCGAGCAGGAACAGCAGGGGGATCGGTCCGTCGGCGATGCGGACGAGGTCGCGCAAGCGGACCAACTCCGCATAGAAACGCGAGGTGCCCTCCTGGAGCGAGTCCCGGATGAGCAGCGTCGCGCCGGGGTAGAGCAGCGAGAGTCGGAGCCGCGACGCCCGCACCGGCGCGCCGGCCAGCGCCAGCACGGTGTTCGCGCCCACGGCCCGTAGCAGCGTGCTCTTCCCCGACATGTTCGACCCGCTGACGATCAGGACTCGCGCGCTGCCGCCGAGCGCCACGTCGTTGCGCACGCAGCTGGCATCGGGGATGAGCGGGTGTCCCAGGGCCTCCGCCTCGAAGCACACCCGGGCCTCCTCGATCGTCGGATAGACGTCGTCCGGGTGCTCCGACGCATAGCCAGCCAGCGAGCACAGGGCCTCGAGCTGCCCGGCAGCCGACAGCCACGCGGCGACGGAGGCGCCGTGGCGCACCCGCCACGCCTCCACCGCGAGGGCGCAATGCACGCTCCACATGGTGAGCACGTCGAACGGAACGAAGAACTGATTGCGCCGCGCGTCGAGCAGATCCACCCAGACACGCAGCCTTCCCACCGCGCGCGACGGGCGCCACCCCTGGGACATGAGGTCCGCGTGGAGGCGGACGAGCAGAGGGCTTCCGAGCGGCTCCCGCTCGAACCGTTCGAACACCGCGGCCAGCAGATCGAGGTCTGGTCCGTGGCCGGCGACCGCCCGATCGGCCTCCAACACGTGACGTCCCAGCCGACCACGGATCAGGCTCTGGATGGCCAGCGCGCCCAGCGCCACGCTGGACGGAGCCCAGCCCAGGGCCCACGACGCGACGGCCGCGAGCGTCGCCGCGCCGATCGCCGCCGCGCCGAGCCGGAGGCGCACCCCGGGTGGACTCGCCGCCGATGTCGCCAGCGACGCGAGGGCATCGGGGCGCGCGGTCGCCGCGACCTCCTCGCCGAGGACCGCCAGGTCCTCGCGCAGGTCCAGGTGCGGCGTCAGGGCCTGCACCGCCGTCTGCCGGGCGCGCACCGATGCGGGATCCGACGGCGCCAGCAGCCACGCGGCGATCGTCTCCTCGCCCATGCGGGTCCGCGCGTCGCAGAGCAGCTCGTACAGCGAGCCTTCGCCGAAGAGGTCGAGACCGTCGGCGTACGGGTGGCGGGGATCGCGGAAGCGATCTCCGGTGCGGCCGGCCCCCGCCCACTGGCCAGCGAGACGCGCGAGCCCTCGTCGGTAGAACGCCGCGCGCCGCTCCGCCTGCCGGCGCCGCCCGCGAACCCGCCCGTGGACCACCACCAGGGTCGCGAACGCCAGGGCCGGCGCCGCGAGCCACCACGGCGACAGCACGGCCGCCCCGAACGCGAGCCATGCGACCAGCCCCGCCGTCAGCGCGACGCCGAGGCGGGCGCGCGAGATCCGTTCCTCGAACCGGCGGGAGTTGGCCGCGCGCTCCTGGTGCAGTGACTCCCGCCGCCCGTACTCGTCCTTCGGCGCGGGTTCACGCTCTCTCATCGCCCGCCGGAGCATCGCGCGGGCGAGCGGCCAGCGTCAAGCGTTCCAATGGGATTGCCGACGACGCGTCCTTCGTGTAGATGTTCGCGCATGGACTACCACATCAACCTCGGTACGGCTGGGTGGGGCGTGTGGCACAGCCCGGACGCGGGCAAGTCGTGGGTGCGGCATCGCAAGCCGTTCCCGCTGAATTCGCGGATCCAGGCGTTGACCGTTCTGCCGGGCGAGCCGCGCGGCCTGCTGGCCGCCGGCGACACCGGCGTGTTCACGAGCCACGACGGCGGCGCCTCGTGGGCGCGGGTCGGCGCCGCCGGCGACCTGCCGACGGTCTGGTCGCTGGCCGTGGACCCGTCCGATCCGCAGACGCTGTTCGCGGGGACGCGACCGACCGCGATCTATCGTTCGCGCGACGGCGGGCGGTCGTGGCAGAAGCTCGACGTCCCCGCCGCGACCGAGTGCTCGATCGGACAGGCGTTCGTGACCCGCGTGCTCGTCGACGCCGACGACCCGCGCATCGTGTGGGCCGGCGTCGAGATCGACGGCGTCTTCCGCAGTCTCGACGGCGGCGACACCTGGACGAAAGTCGTGCGCGGCCTCCACGACCCCGACGTCCACGACATGGCCCTCGCGCGCACGAGCCCGCCGCGCGCCTGGGTCAGCACGAACGGCGAGCTGTTCTGGAGCGACGATCGCGGCGAGACGTGGACGCCGATCGGCGTCAAGAGCCAGTGGCCCCTGCCCTACGCCCGCGGCATCGCGGTGAAGACCGACGATGCGCGCGTGCTGTTCGCCGGGTGCGGCCAGACCACGACGGGAGAAACGGGCGGTGTGCTCCGCTCGAGCGATGGTGGCAAGACATGGCAGAGCCTGCTGCTGCCCGGCCGGCCCAACGCGACCTTGTGGGGCCTGGCGACCCATCCGGCCGATCCGGCGCGGGTCGTGGCGTTCACGCTCTTCGGCGAGGTCTACGTCACCGAGGACGCCGGCGAGTCCTGGCGCAAGATCGCGCGCGAGTTCGGCGAGGTCCGCACCGCGGCGTGGCTGCCGGCGTGAAGCCTGAACGGAGGATGTCATGGCATTGCTCACCGCGATTCTCCTGGTCCTGGGTGCGCTGATGGCGTCCCCCGCGGCGGCCGCCACGTTCGTGTACGTCGGCAACGCCGAGAGCAACGAGATCTACGTGCTCCAGCTCGATCGGCAGCGCGGCGACCTCACGGTCGTGGAGAAGGTCGCGATCCCCGGCATCGAGAAGCCGGGCATCTCGACGCCGATGTCGGTGAGTCCCGACCGCCGCTTCCTCTACGTCGGCACGCGCGGCGAGCCGAAGGTCGCCGCGGGCTTCGCCATCGATCAGGCGAGCGGCCGGCTCAAACACGTCGCCAGCGGTCCCCTCGCCGACAGCCTGGCCTACATCGCCACCGACCGGACGGGCCGCTTCCTGCTCGGTGCGTCGTACCCCGGTCACAAGGTCACCGTGAACCCGATCGGGCCTGCCGGCACGGTGCAGCCGCCGCAGCAGGTGCTGCCGAACTATCCCAACGCGCACGCGATCATGGCCGACGCGGCCAACCGCCACGTGCTCGTGCCCACGCTCGGCAACGACCGGGTCAACCAGTTCACGTTCGACGCGGCGACCGGCAAGCTGGCGCCCACGACGTCGCCGGCGGCCGAAGTGAAGGCCAAGGCCGGTCCGCGCCACTTCGTCTATCACCCCGGTGGCAAGATCGTCTACGTCGTGGGCGAGCTCGACGGCGCCGTCTACGTGTTCGACTATCACGCGGCCACCGGCGACCTCACGCAGAAGCAGTCCGTCAGCGCGCTGCCCCCCGGCTTCGAGGGCAAGCCGTCGGCCGCCGACCTGCACATCACGCCGGACGGTAAGTTCCTCTACGCGTCGGAGCGCACGTCGAGCACGCTGGCCGGCTTCGCCGTCGACGCAATGAAGGGCACGCTGACCTCGTTCGGCAGCGTGCCGACCGAAAAACAACCGCGCGGCTTCGCGATCGACACGTCAGGCCGCTACCTGCTGGCGGTCGGCCAGCTGTCCCACGCCATGTCGAGCTACGCGATCGACCAGACCAGCGGCAAGCTCACCAAGCTCAAGGAGTATCCGATGGGCAAGAACCCGAACTGGATCGAGATCGTCGATCTCCCGTAGCCCGAGGCGCGCCCATAACAAAAGGAGCCACGATGCCGAGGATGGATCCGCTGGGCATTCACGAGGTCGACGGGGAGATCCGGCACCTGTGCGAAGAGGCCGAGCGCCAGTCCGGTACCTCGGCGAGCACGCGCACCTACGCCAGGAACCCGGCGGTGGTGAAAGCGTTGGCGGCCTTCCGCGGGACGCTCGCGCGTGAGGGCACGATCGACCCGGGGCTCCGCGAGCTGGTGCGGCTGAAGATCGCGGCGCTCAACGCGTGTCGCTACTGACTCACCGTACGCTATGCCGGGGCCCGGCATGCGGGGGTGACGGAAGCGAAGATCGCCGCGATCGACGACGAAACGTCGACTCGGCTGACCCCGCGCGAGCGCGCCGGGATCCGGTTCGCCGAGAAGCTCGCGGTCGACCATCAGAAGGTCGACGACGCGCTCTGGTCGGAGATGCGACGGCACTTCACCGAGGCCGAGATCGTCGAGCTGGTCGCCCACGCGACGCTCTACATCGGCTTCGGGCGCTTCAACGAGATCGTCGGGATCGAGCCGGCGTAGAAGGAAGCAGTCGAGGCGGGCGGGGTCCGCGGCGGACCGCGTCGCGAATGCCGACGTAGAACAGCTCGGTTCCCGCCCGCGCGCACCGCAGCAGAAGGCCTCCGCGGCTCATGTCGCCGCGTCCGACGAAGTCCAGCGGAAATCGCAGCCGTTCGCCGAGCGCGGCCATGAGCGGTTCCACGTACTTGCCCGTCGCGATGCTGCCGAGCAAGATCACCTCGCCGTCCGTCTCGATCCCCTCGGCGAGCCGGCGCGCGTCACGATCGAGCGGCGTGCGATAGCGCGGATCGTCGCCGGCGATGTCGACGCTGGCGAATCGTCGGAGCCGGTCGAGATCGACCGGCTCGTCGGCGGGCCGCAGCCCTTCGGTGGGTGTGATGACGTAGATCCCCACGCCACCGTGGGGTGGGCGCGCGAACGCGCGCGCGTACGCCAGCTTGCCGCGGAAGTAGAGCCCGCTGAAGAACGAGAAGACCTCGCCGATCGGCGCGCCCGCGCCGCCGCGAACGCGTCGCGCGAGATCGAAGGCGGCTCGATCGTTGAGGACGAGCCGGGCGCGCTCTCCCCCGCAGTGCGCCGGCGAGAGCAGGAAAATGCGGCTCACGCGCGAGTGACCGGCGCCACCGCCCGGACGAACGCGTCGGCGGGCAGCGTGTTGAGCACCTCGTTCCGCCCAATCCAGCCGCGCCGCGCCATGGCGACACCGTACCGGAGGTTGGCGAGCTCGGCCACCGCGTGAGCGTCCGTCGAGACGACGAAGCGAATGCCGCGCTCCCGAGCGGCCCGGAGCCACCGCGGGGCCAGGTCGAGCCGTTTGGGGTCGCCGTTGATCTCCACGGCGGCGCGGCTGGCCGCCACCGCGTCGAGGACTTCTTCGACGCGGCACTCGACGGGTGGCCGCGAGAGGATGAGGCGCCCGAGCGCGTGGCCCCAGATCTTGAAGACCGGCAGCTCCATGGCCCGCACGAGGCGCTGCGTCATTTGGCTGGCGTCCATGCGGTGCCGGCGGTGGATGCTGGCGATGATCACGTCGAGGCGCTCCAGGACGGCGTCTGGATAGTCGAGGCCGCCATCGGCCAGGATGTCCGACTCGGTGCCGCGTAGGAGCCGTACCGCGACGGTTTCCTGGACCCGCGCGATCTCCTCCCACTGCGCCTCGAGCCGATCGACGGAGAGACCGCCCGCGTACGCGGCCGACCTCGAGTGATCGGTGATCGTCAGGTACTCCATCCCGAGCGCGTCGGCGGCCTTTGCCATCTGCGCCACGGTGTGCCGGCCGTCGCTGTACACGGTGTGGCAATGGACGAAGCCGCGGATGTCGGCCTCGGTCACCAGATCCGTGGGCAAGGCTCCCGTCATGGCCGCCTCGACCTCGCCCTCGTCCTCTCGAAGCTCCGGCGGGATGAACGGCAGCCCCAGGCGACGGTAGATCTCCGCTTCGCTCTGGCCCTCGAGAGGAACACCCCGTCGCCGGGCCAGGCGTTCCAAGTGCTGCACGTGCGCCGCGGAGCCGGTGGCCCGCAGCAGCGTGGTGGCGTACGCTGCGCGGGGCACGACGCTCACGCTGACGGGAAGGCCGGTGGCGGGAGCCTGGCGCGTGTCGTTCATTGTGTCGACCTGGCTATCGGACGCGACAACCAGGGACAGGCTGTCAACGGATTCCGTCAAGCGGCGGAGATCCCCGGCGACCTCGACCTCCTGCGCGCCTGGTGCCCCGCGCAAGTGGGCGCGCATGGTCTGGGCCGCGGCGAGCGCTTCGGGCAGGAGTGCGTGTCGCGCCTCTGGCTCGCGTCGCCGGCGAATGTGCTCGAGGATCACACGCTCGGTTTTCTCGCCCATGCCCTTCACCGCGCGCACGCGGCCGGCTTCACACGCCGCCTCGAGGTCCTCGATCGTCTCGACGCCGAGCGCGTCCTGCAGCGCGGCGATCTTCGCGAGCCCGAGGCGAGGAATGCCG
>Ga0209161_10002447_pt1 | contig 15199 bp, 15 predicted proteins | sample GraSoiAngelo_155_FD_186169 | JGI IMG/M metagenome (GOLD analysis project Ga0209161, IMG submission 186169) | Grasslands soil microbial communities from the Angelo Coastal Reserve, California, USA - 14_1009_13_30cm (SPAdes) (version 2) | ecosystem: Environmental > Terrestrial > Soil > Grasslands...
CGGCTACAGCAGGGCCTCCAGCTCGCTTAGTCGCTTCTCAAATACGGCTATTGTGCTCTTGATTGGCTCGGCTGTCGTCATGTCGACTCCGGCGTCGCGCAACGTTTCGAGCGGGAATTTCGATCCGCCTGATTTGAGAAAGCCGAGATATTTTTCAACCGCGGCGGCTTCGCCGCTAAGAACGCGCTGGGAAAGAGTCACCGCGGCGGACAGCCCGGTGGCGTATTTGTAGACATAAAAGGCGTGGTAAAAATGCGGAATCCGCAGGCATTCGAGATCGAGTGAGGGATCAATTGCCATGGCCTCGCCGAAGTAAGCCTCAAGCAACTTGCGATACTCGCCTTTAAACACCTCGAGGGTGAGCGCGCCTCCGGCTTCCTCGATGGCATGAATCACTTTCTCGAACTCAGCGAACATCGTTTGCCGATAGAGCGTGCCGCGAATGTCGTCGATCTGCCGGTTGATGATGTAAGCACGCATTTTCGGGTCGCTGGTTTCTTCTAACAGGAAATGGGTGAGCAATTCCTCATTGAACGTGCTGGCAACCTCGGCCAGGAAAATCGGGTAATCGTAGTTTTGAAAGAGCTGCGATTTAGCGGAGAACCAGGTATGCATGGAATGCCCGGCTTCGTGCGCCAGGGTGTAAACATCTGCAAACACATCCTCTTTGTAGTTCATCAAAATGTAAGGCGGCGCGTGGTAGCTGCTGGAGGAAAATGCGCCACTTCGTTTCCCCTTCGTTTCGTAACGATCGCACCACCGGCCACGCAAACCATCAGCGAGTGTGCGCGCGTATTCCTGGCCGAGTGGAGCCAGGGAAGCAATCACTTTATTGATCGCCTCATCAAAGCTGACATGCGTTTCAATTTCCGGAACTAACGGGACATAGGTATCGTAGGAATGAAGTTGGTCGAGGCCCATGACCCGCCGCCTGAGCCCATAGTAACGGAGCAACGGCAGAATCCCCCCTCGCACTGCATTGATTAATCCATCGTAGACCGCAACCGGCACATCATCTTTAAAGAGCGACGCTTCCAAGGCGCTGGCAAAGTTTCTTGCTCGGGCGCGAAACACATCTGCCTTCACGGAATAGCTCAGAGAGGCTGCGAGAGTGAACTGATGATCCTGAAATTCATAATAGAATTGTTTGAAAGCGCGCTTTCTTAAGTTGCGGTCTCGTCTCAACAGGAACGAACTGTAGGTGCTTTGGGTGAGCGGCTTCTCGCGGCCATCGGCGTCAATGAGAACGCCGTATTTCATGTCCACATTGGTCAGCTGTGAAAAGGCATCGTCATAACCATCGAGGGCGGCGGCGCCCAGGGCGAGCAGACGTTCCTCGCGTTCGCTCAAAACATGCGGGCGCATCCGGCGGATCTTGTGGAGCGGAATCTTCCAATCTTTCAACGCCGGATCAGCCACGAATTTCTCCCAGTGCGCATCATCAATCGCCTGAATTTCCGGCACAACGAACGCGGAAGTTTCTGCAACCTTCGTCATTAAATTCTGTAACTGTGCGACGCGGGCCAGATAATCGTTGTTCGCGCTGTCCTCCGCCAGTTGCAGCGAAGCGAAGTGATAAACGCGCTCGATTTTCAGATCGAGTTGCTTCTCAAACTCGAGTACTTTCGCCAGCGTTTGCGGCGATTCGCCCACTCGGCCCTTCCACTCCGTGATCTTCGGGTAGGTCCGCGTAATCCGGGCTACGTCCTCATTCCATTTGCTCACATCCGCGAACAAATCCGTCAGGTCCCACTTGTCGGAATCCGGAATATCAGCGCGTGTCGGTATTTTTTGTTCTTCCATAAGATATGCGGCGCGAATTAGCGAAAGCCCGCTTCACCTTCTTTGTGGATCTTTGGGCCTTTGACTTCGAGCGGTTCGGGCGCGTCTTTGGCGGAGATTTGCGGGCACCTGTCGATCCACTTCACGCCATCGCCGGCGGCCCAGTGAACGGCATTGCGAAGGACCAGCCGGACGTCCTTGTTATAATAGATCGGATAGGCCTCGTGGCCGGGACGAAAGTAAAAGATTTTGCCGTTGCCGCGTTTCCAAGTGCAACCGGAGCGGAAAACTTCCCCGCCCTCGAACCAGGAAATGAAAACAATCTCATCGGGCGTCGGCACGGCGAACGGTTCGCCGTACATTTCGACATTCTCGATTTCGAAATAGCGATCGATCCCGCGGGCGATAGGATGGGCCGGGTTGCAAACCCAGAGCCGTTCCTTTTCGCCGGCTTCGCGCCAGATGATGGAACAACTCGTACCCATCAGCCGCATGAATGGTTTCGAGTAATGCGACGAGTGCAGCGCGATGAAACCCATTCCCTGCCACACTCGCGCCAGGACGCGCTCGACGATGGCGTCGGATACTTTACCGTGTGCGGCGTGGCCCCACCAGATCAGAACATCAGTACTCTCGAGAACGCCGGTGGCTAATCCGTGCTCAGGCTCTTGCAACGTCGCGGTGCGCACTTTGCAATCGCCATCTTCCGATATGGCATCGGCAATCGTGTGATGCATGCCATCGGGATAGATTTTGGCGACGAGCGGGTTCTCGCGCTCGTGCACATTCTCGCCCCAGACCGTAACACGAATCTTTTCTGACATCACTGCAACAAAGGCCGATCATGAACTCGGGAAAGCAGGAATTTTTTAGGAATATTAGCTTCGTCATGTCGAAGCCTTGCTAAGGCGTGCGCATGAAATTGATCGATTTCTTTCAAAGCGCCGTCATCCCGAGCGAAGCGAGGGACCTCACAAGGTTCGAAATACTTCCGGACTTTGGGGGTTCCTCGCTGTCTGCGCAGCTCGGAATGACAGTTTTGCAATGCGGGATCCATCGATCCGGTAGCTGCCGGACTCGGGATGACGGAGGGAAAAGCCGTAGCATGCGCAGCCTTACCGCAGCGCGCGCATGGCGGGATGACGCGCGATTTTCTTCATTGCGCGAACAAGCAGTTCGCGCCCCTGCGAAATTTTGTGCCAGGGTGAGACACCGCTTGGATGCGGCAACGGAATCAAATCGAAACTCACTTCCCCACGGCTAACGAGAAATGAACGGCCAATGACGGTGTCGAGCTTTTTGCAATCGATAAATTGCATGATGGCAAGGCGGCCAACGGGAATAACAAGTCGCGGTCGTAGAATTTCAAACTCGGCATTCATCCAAGCGGAACAGTTGCGAATTTCATCTGGTGCGGGAACACGATCGCTTCCGCTGGGCGCTTTGCCGGGAAAACAGCGAATGACGGCGGCAAAATAGATGCGGGAGCGCATGGTGGGTTCATCAAAGCCGCAGAATTCCTCGAACCAGCGAAAGAGGGTTTTACCAGCAGTATGAGCAAACGGCCTTTTCCGTGTCGGTTCGCGCACGCCGGGAGCCTGTCCGATCACCATCACGCCGCTGACGATGGCACCGCCCGAGACGGGCGGGGGAATGACTCGCGGACAACGCCGGCAACGGCGAAGGCGTGCGACGTGATTTTCCAATTTTTGCCGACGCGAGGGCATTAGGAAACGGGCGATTGATTGGTTTTTCCTTGGTAGGGCGAGACTCTCTCGAGCCGACGAGAGAAGAGCGTCACCCTACCGCCGGAAGAGCGAAAAGATCAGACTCAGCACGATGCTAATAATGATGCAGGTGACAATTGGGAAATAGAATGCGCTGTTGCCGCGTTCGATGCGGATATCGCCAGGCAAACGTCCGAGCCAGCCGGTGCCAACGCCGCCCCAGAGCAGAAGGCCAAGAACAATGATCACAGCTCCGAGGATGACGAGAAATTTTCCGAGCTCGGGCATTCGAGAATCTGGCACGGAAACATTTCGACCGCGAGACAACGAATCCGTACCACGACGCCCGATTTCGCTGTAGCGGCGGTCTATGACCGCGGAGATTATTAGATTCGGCGCTCATAGAGCGCTGCTACAATGAGCTTTTAGGGATACCTTGAAGGTTACGCCCGGGAACGCTCGGTCCGAGTTGGACTGGCATTTCGCTCGGGGTGACGGACGGCTTAAAGCGCCCGGACAAGAGTTGCGAATGCGGAGCCTGCGATGAGATTCAACGGCAATGGCGGTACAATTTCGCGATTACTACGAAACCCTTGGCGTATCGAAAACGGCGAGTGAGGATGAAATCCGGAGCGCCTTTCGAAAACTCGCTCGCAAATATCATCCCGACGTTGCGAAGGACAAGAAGACGGCCGAAGAAAAATTTAAGCAGATCAACGAGGCTTACGAAGTCTTAAGCGATCCGGAGAAGCGCCGGAAATATGACCGACTGGGCGAGAATTGGAATCAGCCAGGCGGGTTTCAGCCGCCCCCGCAGTGGGGTGGCGGACAACCCGGCGGATTTCGCTGGGGCAGTGGGGAAAATGGTGGTGTCGAATTTGAGTTCGGCGGGACCGGGTTCAGCGATTTTTTCGAGGCATTCTTCGGGGGCGGTCGTGGTCGGTCGGCCTTCGGCGGGTTCGGACAGCGCGGCACCATGGCGGAGCGCGGGAGCGATGTCGAAGCCGACATCATGGTCACGCTGGAGGAAGCGTTGCATGGTTCGACCCGACAAGTTTCGTTACGCCGCGCCGGTTCTAAAAAAACGGAAACGTATCAGGTAAAAATTCCACGTGGTGTGCGCGAAGGTCAGCGCATTCGTCTCGCGGGCCAGGGCGAGGCCGGCGAGCGCGGTGGAAAGAGCGGCGATTTGTTTTTGCGGGTGCGACTGGCGCGGCACCCCGATTTTTCGGTCGAGGGCAGCGATCTTGTGCACGAGGTGAAGATTGCGCCATGGCAGGCGACCCTGGGCGATCAACTCATCGTGCCGACGCTGGAGGGAAGCGCTCGTTTGAAATTACCGCCAGGCACGCAAGGCGGTCAGCGTTTTCGTTTGCGAGGGCGAGGGTTGCCGGGCGTTTCGGGCCAGCGCGGTGATTTGTATGTCGTAGCGCAAATTTCGGTGCCGAAAAAATTAAGCGAACGCGAACGAGAAATTTGGGAACAACTTGCGCAGTTGCACGGCCGTGAAAAATCCGGCTAAACAAGGCGATGAAGATTTCGCTCGGGTCCGATCACGCCGGTTTCAAATTGAAAGAAAGGGTAAAGGCTCTCCTCGGCCAGCTTGGACACGAGGTGAAGGATCTCGGTACGTTCGCGGCCGAGCCGCCGGTAGATTATCCGCTTTTCATTCGACCCGCCGCGGAGGCGGTTGCGCGCGGCGAATGCGAACGTGGAATTGTTTTTGGTGGCTCTGGCAACGGCGAAGCGATGGTTGCCAACAAAGTGCACGGGGTGCGTTGCGCTCTGTGCTGGAATTTGGAAAGCGCGCAGCTTTCCCGGAAACATAACGATGCCAACGTCCTTTCCTTGGGTGAGCGACTGATCGAAGAAAATCTCGCGCTGGAAATTGTGCGGGTGTGGTTAACTACCGAGTTCGAGGGTGGGCGACACGCGCCTCGTGTCGCGATGTTGAACGCGATGTAAGGGCCAATGCCCGCGTCCGAAAAACGATTGTAGCCGCGGTCGTTGGCCGCGGCCGAGGGCCCACGGCTACAACAGGCGATCGGCGCAAACTGCTCCGAGAAAGATCGCACTCACGAACGCATTCGAATTGAAGAAGGCCCGATTGATCGCGGCAAGATCATGAAGCTGGCGTGCGCTGCGATGCTCGTAAAAGAGTGCGGCCGCGATCGGAATCATCGCGGCGAAATAAATCGTGCCGAGCTTCGCCATGATCCCGAAAGCAATCAACGCCAGCAGCATTAAGAAATGGAGAAGCTGCGCGAGCCGCAAGCTGGCCCCTACACCGAGCCGAACCACCAGCGAGTGCAGTCCCTCCTGCCGATCGAAGTCGTAATCTTGAGTGGCATAGATCAAATCAAAGCCACTAACCCAACAAACGACTCCAAGGGCAAGGACGAGCGGCGGCAATTCCACCTGGCCCGTTTGCGCGATCCAGGCCGCGACTGGTGCAATCCCGAGGGCGAGACCGAGAAAAAAGTGCGTCGCGTCAGTAAAATGTTTGGTGACTGAATAGAAAAAAATGATGCCAAGCGCGATTGGCGAAAGCACGAAAGTCAGCCGATTGATATTTGCCGCAAAAAAAACAAAAAGGCCGCTGCTGAAGATAAGGCAAATGAAAATAATGTTCTTGGTCGCGAGCAGATGGCGACTTCGTGTCCGCGGATTGCGCTGATCGATCTCCCAATCAACGAAGCGATTGAAAAGCATCGCCGCGGTGCGGGCCGTGATCATACATCCCAGGACTAGCAGCACGATCTTGAGACTGGGCCGCCCATTAGCTGACACGACCAGGGCAGCGAGGACAAAGGGTAGGGCGAAAATGGTATGGGAAAAGCGAATGAGCCGGAGAAACCGCGCGAACGCGCCCCCCCGATTTTGCGTCACAGCGAAATCGTGAAGCACCTCCCGCTCGTTCATGAATCGAGCAATGATTCGAGCTGCTCACGCGCTCGAATCATGATGGGATTTCCGTGCGCAAAAAAAATCCGAGCGAAATCGAGATCCAGAAGTTTGCGTAGTGATTGGATCATCTGTTTTTGGTTGGTGCAATATTTTCGGGGCAACAAGGTGAAACCATGGGGGTCAAAATTGATGAGCGCGTCACCCACTATCAGTGTGCCCGCGTCATCCGGATGATAAAGAGCGAATTCGCCCTCCGCGGCGCCTTCGATCCGAATAACTCGCAAGCGGCCGATAGCATGGGCGACCTGCAAGCTGTGACTATGTGGAAGTTCTGCACTTAGTTCCGGCGGCGCAAAAATCGGAGCGGAGTAGCAGTGAGCGAACGTGGTAGCATCGCGCGCGTGATTCGCATTTGTGATAACGATCCTGGCAACACGGCCGAGCGATTCCAGTTCTATCCGGTGTGCGGGTAGGAGTGCGATTGGATCAATAACGGTGAGCTCATTTCCTGCTACGAGGGCGGTAGAAAAGAGTTCTGCTTTAAGTTTTCGATCATAGGTATGCCAGAGGGCATAGCTGGGTGAAATGCGGGCAAATTCCGTCACACGTAAGCTACTATTTTAGAGTCACTTATGATTGGCCTGTCGGTGGATATCGCGAAAAGCATTGGCACCGTAACTGCTACGATTTTCATAATTACCTCCTTATGATCACCTTCTCCTATCAAGCGCGTGACGCTGCCGGACGGATCGTGTCTGGCATTCAGGAAGCCCTCAACGAAGACAACGCTGTGACCAGCCTGATGAGCCGCGGCCTGATGGTGCTTTCTCTGCAGCGAAAAGCGACGGCCAGGCACTCGCGTAAGAAATCCACTAAAGTAAAAGAGACCGATCTTGTTCTCTTTACCCGGCAACTTTCGACCATGATCGAGGCGGGTATTTCGCTGGTGCAGGCTTTGACCGCTTTGTACGAACAGGCTGATCCGAGAAGGCAGGCAGCGTTGCGGGCCGTTATCAGCGATATCACAGCGCGGGTGCAAGGTGGCGAAACATTCCATGAATCGCTCGCCAAACATCCCCGCGTTTTCAATCGGCTCTTTATCAGCATGGTCAAAGCGGGCGAGCATGGAGGTTTGCTCGCCGAAATTCTGGATCGCCTGGCCGGATTCCTCGAAGCGAGCGCGCGTCTGCGCAAGAAAATCAAATCGGCCATGACCTATCCGGTCATCGTGGTCTGCATCGCGTTTTCCATCACCACTTTCCTGATCGTGCGAGTTGTCCCGATCTTCGGTGAAATTTTCGCTGATTTTGGCGCTAAACTTCCCGCGCCGACTCAATTTCTTATTGATGTCAGTAATTTTGTCCGCGGGGAGTGGTATATCCTTCTCGCTGCCATGGCAGGCGCGTTCTTCGGTGTTCGCACGTTTTTGCGTTCGACCCGCGGCAAACAGCTTTGGGACCGTTGGAAACTCAAACTGCCGGTTTTCGGACCGCTCGTTCATAAGATCTGCATGTCTCGTTTTGCGCGGACTTTTGCCCAGTTAATCCGTAGTGGCGTTCCAATCCTGGAAGTCCTCGATATCGTCGGTGGCTCTTCCGGCAATCACGTGGTCGAAACCAGCATCAAAGAAGTTGGCGCCGACGTGGAAAAAGGCGACAACCTTTCTGTCTCGCTTTCACGCAAAAGCATTTTCCCGCCGATGCTCCTGCGCATGGTCGCAGCGGGCGAAGCCACCGGCAAGATCGACACCATGCTCGAGAAAATGGCGGACTTTTGGGACGAAGAAATCGAAGCGATGCTGGACGCGCTCACCTCGTTAATCGAGCCAATGTTGATCGTTTTCCTCGGCGTAATCGTGGGCGGTATCGTGATCGCGATGTTCTTGCCGATCTTCAAGTTGAACGAAGTTGTCTCTCAAAACAAGAGCAACTAAGGGTTGTGTCACAGAGCAATAGCTAAGGAGAAGCTGCTCAAAGACAGGGGAGGGGCGGGTCGCAAGGCCCGCCTCTTTCCTTTCTACTCATGCTCATAACCATGCTCATGCTCCTGCTCGGAAGAATTCCTTGAGCGTGAGCAGGAGTAGGAGTTCTGGTAAACTACTCATCATCTATTCCAAACGCCAACGCGTAGATGTAATGGCCATTTTATTTCGCGCACCTCTTCGGGATTTTTCCAAACCGTCCCTAATTCCTCCACGACTGAGTCGACCGGATCGAAGCCTCGGGCGGCGATAAACTTTTGCGTGGCTGACCATGTTCGCAAATAGCCGGCGAGCTGATGGAGATTCCATCGCTCACGCATCTCAAAACGAATCGGCAGTAGTTCCGCAAATGGAAACTTGATGTCCTTGTAGTCAGTTTCAACCAACTCACGCTCGGGCGGCCAGAAGGGTCCGGTCGTTTCGCGATAAAATTCCCAAATGATCGCGTCGATTTCCGGAGCGATCTCCAAGACGTTATAGCTCGAGATCGCCAGAACACCGTTTTCTTTCAAGACTCGTTTTGCCTCCTTGAAAAACCTATCGATATCGAACCAATGCAGTGCTTGGGCGACCAGAATCAGGTCCGCTGAAGCTGAATCGATCCCGCTCGCTTCCGCCGGCGCGACCCGGTAGCTGATCCGGTCGTTTGGCTGCGCGCTCGCAATTTGCTGCGCGCTGGCATCGGTTGCGATTACACGATCGAAATGGCGGGCTAATCCCGCCGCCGCCTGGCCGTTGCCAGTAGCGCAATCCCAGGCCAGTTCATGCCGCGGCGCAATCAAGGCGAGATACTCGAACAGTTCGTCCGGATAGTGCGGGCGAAACTTTGCGTACTCGACGGCGTGACCTGAGAAATGATCCTTGAACTTCGTCATCTGACTGTGGCAGTTGTCCGATTATCGTTAGCTGTCGCGATTTGCCGCACCCGCGCATACAACTCGCGGTAGATTCGCTCCACTGCCACGGTCGGATCTTCCAGCATCATGGTTTCTTTGATTTTGCTGGCATAAATCGGGAAAGAGAAGGGCGAGACCACTGGCAGCTCACGCAATTGCCAGTCGAAATGTTGGACCCGGTCGAGAAAAACGTTTGCTTCTTCCGCATCGAGAAAAATCTGGGTTGCCTGCCGATAGGCTTCCTCGAGCAGGGGATGATCCGGCTCGTGCGCTTCCAGCACTCGAAAAATTGTTTCCGTGCTCCAGTGCATCTGTTTGCGCGCGCGTTGCTGACCCGGGTAATTGCGCGGCACCATCAATCCGGTTTGGGCGACGCCGCGGAACTGCCATTTCACCAGCTCTGACCCCCGCAAGGCCAGGCGCAAATCCTCTTCTGCCGCTTCGCGCTCGAAACAAAGCCGCCAATCCTCCAATGTAAGCTCCTGGAACTGTCGGAGTGTAAGCAGGAAGCCGGAGTCGTCGATTGTGACGAGGGCGTTGCCGCCGCTGCGGTTTTTCATGCGCCAGGCCACGATACGTGAAAGCGCATCATTAGCGCTGCGGCCGATGAGGGCATGGAAAAAGTAATGGGAAAAATCGTCATCGCGATACAGTTCGATCAACATCGAATCGCCGGTCGGCACGTCCGATACCGCGAGCTGGGCGCGAAATTGTTCCACCATCGCCTGAGCATTTGCTAACGAGATCTGGTACTGCTCCACCAGCCAATCGACGCAAAACGCGTCACTTTCCTGGCGGAGTTGATGCGCCAGATCGGCGCGTAGCTGTCGTACCGCCCGCGCGACTCCCGAAGTGAGCGGCATCTTGGCCGCGTTCCAGCGGGGAATGGTCGGCAACTGTCCGTCGGCCCGCTCCACAAACGCTTCCTGCACGCCGGTATCGATTAGTCGCACGACCCGGCCGCCGAGTACGAAAAGATCGCCGATTTGCAGCCCCTTGATGAACCCTTCTTCGACGGAACCGAGGCGCCGCCGCTTCAACATCACATCGACAAATCCCTCGGAGACGATCGTTCCAATGTTGACTAGGAACTCGCGCGCCACGCGCGGATGCGCCAGTGAGACCATGCCGTCCTCGCTCACCGAAATCTTCCCGAAGACGCCGCGGTATTGCTGCGCCAAAGCTTCGCCACCGCCCTCTAGATAATTCAAAAGGCGGTCGAATTCTTCGCGGGTAAGATCGTGAAATGGCCGCGCCCGCGTGATCAATTGGTAAATCGAATCGGCTGAGGCCGGGGCCAGGGCGACAGTGCCAACGATATGTTGCGCGACGACGTCAAAAGGCTTGTCCAGGATTTCGATTGGATCGAGCGCGCGCTCCCGCACGAGCTTCGCGGTGACGGTTGCTTCCACCAGATCGTTGACATTGGTTGCGACCAGAATTCCGTGACTATTTTTGTTTAACGAATGTCCGGAGCGTCCGATGCGCTGGATCGCACGCGAAACCCCTTTGGGCGTTGCCACCATCACAACCAGATCAACCGCGCCAACATCGATGCCGAGCTCAAGGCTGGTTGAGCAGACGACGGCACGCAGTTCTCCATTCTTCAAACGATCTTCGACGTCGAGCCGCACACTGCGATCGAGCGAAGCGTGATGAATTTCGATCGCGTCAACCAATTCCGGCAGCTGCTCGCGCAAACGCAAACCGATTTGTTCTGCCGCCGAACGAACGTTGCTGAAAACGATGACCGACTGCCGCGAACGAATCAGTTGCGCCAATTCCGCGTAAAGGCGCGCGCCCGTGTAACCGGACGGCGGGTAGGGGTCGCGCCGGATTGGAGAAAAAACGTCCACAATTTGTTCCTTCTCAATGCGCGCTTCGGCGGTGCGGCAGGGCCGATTTTTGCCAACAAGAAATTGGGCCAGCAAATCGAGCGGCGCGGCCGTCGCAGAAAGGCCGATACGGCAAAGATTGTTTTTGCCGCGCAGCATTTGCAATCGCTCGAGCGAAATACTTAGATCGGCGCCGCGTTTGTTGCCGGCGAAGGAATGCAATTCGTCGACGATCACGAATTCGGTGTGGGCGAGATGTTGCACGTAATTTTGCTGCGCCAACAGAATGGCCAGTGATTCAGGCGTAGTGACGAGAAAATGTGACGGCTTGTTCCGAAATTTTGTGCGTTCGCTTACGGTCGTATCGCCGGTGCGCAAATGAATGCGCAGTTCCTCTTCCAGACCCATGCCGGCGATTGGCGCCTTCAAATTTTTCTCGATGTCGTAGGCGAGGGCGCGCAGCGGCGAAACATAGACACAGCGCACAGCCGGTTTCAGCGCACCTGCTTCGAGTTCGCGAACCAGCGCGTCGAACACCCCGAGGAATCCGGCTAGTGTCTTCCCGCTTCCGGTTGGGGAGGTGAGCAAAATCGATTCGCGCTTAAGAACGGAAGGAAGGCAGAGTTCCTGAGCGTGGGTGAATCCCGGGAAGTTAGCAAAAAACCAATTCCGCAAGCGCGGATGTAGTCTTGCGGCAAGAGCTTGCTGCTTTTTCACAAGCTAAAATCTCGTCATCCCGAGCGAAGTCGAGGGATCCTGTGGAAGTTACCTTTAAGCTTTCGCAGCGGGATCCCTCGACTTCGCTCGGGATGACAGGCCTACCCTTCCGGATTCACTGGAAAATGCTTGTTCTTCAAATGTTCCGGGACGCGCTGCGTTTGTTCGGATTCGATTTCTTCGCTGGCAGCGGCTAACGATTCATAAGCTTCGCGGCTTTTTTTCGCCCGACACATGTAAGCGGTGGCATGGGCCAGCGGAATCCGTGCTTCCGGCATTCCGACAAATTCAACGGCATGTTGCGTCGCGATTGCGAGCGGAAGTGCCTCGGGGTCAGCCAGCCCGACATCTTCGCTTGCAAAAATTACGATGCGACGCGCGATGAACCGAAAGTCTTCGCCGGCATGCAACATTTTTGCCAGCCAATAGATCGCGGCTTTTTCATCCGAGGCGCGCATGCTCTTAATAAATGCGCTGATCGTGTCGTAATGCGCATCGCCTTTTTTGTCATAAACGACCGCCTTGGTTTGAATGCTCTCCTCAGCGACCTTGAGGTTGAAGTGAATGAGCGGTTCGTTGTCGCCGCGGTCGCTGGCCGCCACGGATTGCTTCTCTCCGGCCTGCCTTTTAGGTTTGCCGCGGCTGGCAGCCGATGCCACAGGTGGCGTTGTTAGCACCCCCACTTCAAGGGCGTTTAAACATTTGCGCGCATCGCCATCACTGAGCTTGGCAAGGTGCAAACGCGCGTCCGCGTCCATTTTGACGTTGTATTTGCCGAGACCGCGTTCGGAATCCACCAGCGCGCGATCGATCAAAATTTCGAGCTGCTCGACGCTGAGCGGTTCGAGTCGGAAAACGAGCGAGCGGGAGACGAGTGCGCTATTAACGTAGAAGTACGGATTGTAAGTGGTGGCCCCGATTAGCCTCAGATTTCCGCTCTCGACGTCGGGCAACAAAATATCCTGCTGCGCCTTGTTGAAATGGTGGATCTCATCGATAAAGACGATCGTTTTGCGGCCGGAAGTTCGGAGTCGGTTTGCCGCCGCGGCAACTACTTTGCGCATCTCCGCCACGTTACTTTCCACTCCGCTCAACCGAATGAACTCGGAGTGGGTCATCTCGGCGACGACATATGCCAGAGTTGTTTTGCCACTTCCGGGTGGACCGGAAATAATCAGCGAAGGGAGACGGTCGGCTTCGATTGCGCGACGCAAGAGTTTTCCCGGCGCCAGGATGTGTTCCTGCCCGACAAATTCATCGAGTGTGCGTGGACGCATGCGCGCCGCGAGGGGAGCCGCTGCGCTGATCCGCTCCATGTTTTCCGCCTCTGTTTTGGCGAACAAATCGTGCATTGCGTGAAAATGTACGGCGAGGGCCGGCTGGGCGCATCTGTAAATATGTGTGCGCTCACGTTGTAGCCGGCATCGCGATGCGGGATTGAACGGAGCAAGCACCTGCGAGCGGGGTGTCATCCCGAACGAAAGTGAGGGACCCCCCTCAATTATTGGATAATTGCCCAACGTTTGTGTGACGCAATTTATAATTGTGAGGTCCCTCGGCGTCTACGCGCCTCGGGATGACAGGCGTAAACGCCCGGTCCCGTCGTCATTGCGTGTAACCTCTGCACGATAATCCCGCACGAAGGTGAAGAGGACCCCGATTATTGAGCGATCACCAGAAGATTTGCGTTAATGGGATTTGCAATGGCGACTCGCCCGGGGATCACTGATCCCGGCTACAAGAGGAGGGCGACTTGGAACTCGCCCCTTCCAGTCAGGAGAAATTCCTAATCGTATTCTTATTCCTAATCCTATTCTTCCCTCCCGATCAGGAATAAGATTAAGAATAGGGTTGCGAGACGAAGGCGAGGAAGAGCGCTCCTTGCTGGCACAGCTTGCGCTCTATCTAATCTCGCCAAAGAGTTCTCAAATGCGTCCCGGGATTTTAATTTCAATCTTAGCCATCGCTATTTGCGCAACCACGCGCGGCGCAGTCACATTGCCGATGCGCACTGTCTTCAAAGGACAGGACCGCTTCGAACAACTCCTCGTACGGGCGAAAGCCGAGAACTGGAAGGCGTTGCCCATTGGACAACGGACTGCAGCGGTGGGCCAGGCGATGGTCGGAACGCCCTACCGCTCTTTCACGCTCGAAATCGATAACCGCGTTGAGTCGCCGTCGGTCAATTTCACGGGACTTGATTGCTGGACCTTTTTCGAAACCGCGCTCGCCTTCGCCCGGATGCTGGATGAGCCGGAAACGAATTGGACACCGGCGCAGTTATTGCGTTACATCGAGATTGATCGTTACCGCCACGCCGAATGTACCGGCGATTATCTCTCTCGCCTCCATTACCTGGAAGATTGGCTTTACGACAATGACCGGCGCGGTCTGGTTAGCGATCTGACCCGCTCGCTTGGTGGTGTGAGCGTACCGCATTCAGCCCGGGAAATGACCAACGGCTGGCGGCATTATCGCTACCTCGTGCACAATCGCGGCTTGCTTCGGCCCCTTGCGGAAATGGAAGCGGAGGTTTCCTCGCGGTCGCTTTACGAAATTCCCAAAGGTCGCGTGGCCGCAATCGAATCGCGACTCCGCAGTGGCGACATCATCGGCATTGTCTCACGTGACGGCCGTCACACCTCCGTGCGTGCGACGTCACACGTCGGCTTGGCGTTGCGTACTGCCGACGGCACCATCCACTTTATGCATGCCTCGGCGCCGCATAATTATGGCCGAGTCGTGATCGACACACGGCTTTCGAATTATCTTTATCGTTACAGTTCGGACACTGGGATTCTGGTGGCGCGGCCACTGCGGTAACCCGAATCGCGACCAATTAAATCGACAAATACCGAGTCAACATTTGAGTGTTGCAGGTGCGACATTGAATTGTTAACTGGGCGGGGAAGGGTTCGTCTGACGCTTCGTTTCAATCGCGGCGGACGCGGTGCCTAATCCTCTTTCCGATCGCGGAATTCGATGAGCAATTTTTCCAGGCGAGTGATGGCGGCCTCGGCGTCGGCTCCGCGTGCTTCCAACATGGCGGTGGCACCTCGATCGAGATTGGCACGCAGGACATCGATGAGGCTGGAGGCGGAAAAGCGTTGCTCGCCCTTAATCAAGGTTATCTCGGCGCGAAAACCGTTCGCGACGCGGACGAACTCTGCGGCTGGCCGGGCGTGGAGGCCGAGCTCGTTTTGAATAGTGATCTGACGTGAGACCACGATTAATTTGTCGGAGGGATGGGATCGGCGCAGGATCATGGGTTAGTGCCCCAGCGGCGGTGGAGGAAACGTTCAACCGGGGAAAACAAGATTTTGTCGGCCAGCAACCCGATGACAACGATCACCA
>Ga0209161_10002458_pt1 | contig 15155 bp, 13 predicted proteins | sample GraSoiAngelo_155_FD_186169 | JGI IMG/M metagenome (GOLD analysis project Ga0209161, IMG submission 186169) | Grasslands soil microbial communities from the Angelo Coastal Reserve, California, USA - 14_1009_13_30cm (SPAdes) (version 2) | ecosystem: Environmental > Terrestrial > Soil > Grasslands...
GAGGACGGCATATGTCATGATGGCGACGTCAGGCGAGCGATACCGCGGATGCACGTGCGCGAACCACGCCGGCAACGCGCCGTCGCGGCCGAAGGCAAAGATCATGCGCGGCGAACTTAGAATGTCACTGGTGACAAATCCGAATGCGGAGATGGTCGCGCCCGCGAGAAGAATGGTGCGGCCGATGTTGCCGAGAAATAGCGCGGCTGCTTCAGCGAGCGGCGCGTCTTTGTGATTGGCAAGATCGACACCGAGCGTTCCTTGCGCCACGAGCTGGATGAGAATGTAAATGATGGTGGTAATGACGAGCGCGAGATACGCAGCGCGCGGAACGGTGCGCGACGGATTTTTCACTTCGCCGCTCGGGATCAACGCCACTTCGATTCCAACGAAAGCGAAGATCAACAGGATGACACTATCGCCTAACGCCTTGCTGCCCGGCAACGCGATCCAAGTCAAATTCGCCGGGTGAATGAAAAAGATTCCGGCGCAAACGAACAGAAGTAACGGGAGAAGTTTCGCAATCGTGATCGTCGTGACTGCGGCCGCGCCTTCGCGTACACCGCGAATGTTGATGAACACGAGCACGCCGTAGACCGCAAGCATCACAACGATGCGCATCACTGGTCCGCCGAGAAATGGAATGACCAGTGCGATTGAATTCGCGAGCACATTCACCACGCCCGCAACCGCGCCAAGCGCGGTCAGAAAGTAAAGCATGCCTGCGAGAAACCCGACGTATTTGCCGAACGCGACCTCGACATACGCGTAGAGTCCGCCCGTGAGCGAGACACGGCTACCCGCGATGGCGAAACAGGTGACGAACAAAACCATCGCGATTGCGCAGCAAATAAATGCTAGCGGCGCAGCCGGCCCGAGTCCTGCCGCGACCGTCGCGGGAATCACGAAAATTCCTGCGCCGATGGTCGAGCTGACAATGTTGGCAGTGAGCGCGGGAATTCCGATGCCACGGACAAGTTGATCATCGACCTGTTCCGCTTGTTGGATCGACACTGTCTCATCAGCCATGCCGCGGATGGTGCGTCATTTAAGCGCGCGAGACAAGGCTCGCGCTCAGGTGCATAGGCTTCCAGATCGGCGGGCAAGATGCCCACCGGCCTCACAGCCAGGATGGCCGCGCTCCAATTCAGCCGCTGATCTCGGATTGCACTTTCTCCAACGCGGCTTGCGCGGCGTGAAGTTCTGAAGTGCGCGCATGCACTGCGTCTTCGAGAGCGGCGCGCCGGTTATCGAGCAACTGATGAATACGGCGGGTCTCGAGCAGATTCTGAATGCGCAGGAGCACTTCGATGTGATCCAAAGGTTTGTTCAGAAAATCGGTTGCACCACAATGCAGGGCCCGGCGTTTGGTTTCCTCGTTGACGTCGGCCGTGAGGACAATAATTGGCAAGTAAACCTCGCTCCGATCGGCACGCAAGGATTCGAGAACCGCGAATCCATCAAGATGTGGCATGAACAAATCGAGCAGAATCAAGTCCGGGTCGAACTCGTCGCAAAGTTCGAGGACCCGGCGGGAATCAGTCGTTGACTTAAGTTGGGTGTAACCTTGCTCCCCCAGCATGTCTTCCAGGAGGGCAACGTTGGCGGGCTCGTCGTCAACGATGAGGATCTTCATTTTCGCGTAGGCGGTGAGCTCGCTTTTCCAGTTGGCAGTGTCCATGTGCGACGAGTCAGCTTTCTTTCTAACTTGGTTCGCTTTTCACAGCGTCTGTTCCTTTGGTTAACTGATCGCGCTCCACCGATTCTTTTTCAACTGCGAGAATGACGCTAAAAGGCGAGGCCGCGCCATTCAATTACTCGGTTTCCTTCATATTTTCCTGGCTGTTACATTCTCTTTTCCATTCGCTTTTTGAATCAGCGTCTTTGAATCGGTCGATGGCCAAGCCGATTCCTCGATCACTCGGGAAAATTTTGTGACGTCGAGTGGTTTGGTCAGGTAATCGCGGGCGCCGGCAGTCATGAACTGTTGAACCTGTCGCGCGGTCGCATCGGCACTAATGACAATGACCGGGATGTTTCGTGTTGTTTCCTCACCCCGCAATTGCGAAAAGACCTCCCATCCGTTCAAGTCGGGCAGATGGATATCGAGTAAGATGAGATCGGGTGAATGTTTGCGCGCTAAGTCGAGGCCAAGCCGGCCCTGCATCGCGCTCAGCAGTTCGACCTGCGGTTGCTGGCGAAGAATTTCCTGGACGAGATTGAGATTGGAAAGGTTGTCCTCAATATAAAGGATGGTGCGCTTGCCGGCAGCGGGGTCCCGGGCCGGCAGGGGTTCATCCTCATTGTCTTCCGGCTGCGTGATTGCTGGCGGCTCGGCCCGGGGAAGATCAACCCAAAAAGTGCTGCCGCGTCCAATCGCGCTGCTGGCCCCGATACCGCCCCCCATGGCATGCATGATACGGGCAGAGAGAGCAAGGCCGAGGCCAGTTCCCTCCACTGCCGACTGCTCCGCCCCCAGGCGATCAAACGGCGTAAACAGTCGCGACAATTTTTCACTGGCAATGCCCGCACCCATGTCGCTAATCACGATCCGCATGGTGCCTTCGCCGGCGGATCGATACGAGATTGAAACTTTGCTCTTCTTTGGACTGTACTTTACGGCGTTCGAGAACAGGTTAAGCAAGACCTGCTTGAAACGCTGAAGGTCGGCCAAAACATGGACCGGCGGATCGATACGGACGGGGGCGCTAAACTCAATCCCGCGCTCGGCCGCGAGTGGCCGCATTATATCAAGCGCTTCATCCAAAACGTCAGCGAGATTAACCGGCTCCAAGGACAACTGCATCGCGCCAGCTTCGATCCGGCTGATATCCAGGATTTCATTGATCAAGTTAAGGAGATGACGACCGGCACCAGTGATATGGCCGGCACGGATGCGAAGGGCCCCGGCTGGACTCTGTTTTTCAATGAGCTGGCCAAATCCAAGAATTGCGTTTAGCGGCGTGCGCAATTCGTGGCTCATGCGGGAAAGAAACTCGCTCTTGGCTCGGTTCGCTCCCTCCGCCTCCTCCTTGGCGGTATGTAACTCGCGTTCGACGCGTTTGCGATCAGTGGTGTCGCGGATTGCGGCTATCGCCAGGATGCCCTCGTTGGTCTCGAGTGGGCTGAGGCTAATCTCGATCGGAAACTCCTTCCCATCCTTGCGAGCGCCAAACAGGTCGAGCCCGGCGCCCATTTCACGGCTGCGGGGATTTTTGAAAAAGTCGCGTCGATTGCCGGGATCCTTGCCATGAAAACGTTTCGGGACCAGGACTTCGATTTCTTTTCCTAGCAGTTCCTCGCGCTGGTAGCCGAAGATTTTTTCTGCCTGCGAATTCACCAACACGATCGTTCCCTCGCCGTTGACGATCACAATGGCATCGGGAGCGGATTCGAGCAGCGATTTGAATTTTTGATCGGCCTTGCTGCGCTCGGTAATGTCCTGCGACGTTCCAACGATTCGGACGACCTTGCCGGTAATGCTTAAGACCGTACGGGCCAGGGTATGCAGGAGCCGGGTCTCGCCGTTTGGCAAAATAATCCGGCACTCGATCCCGGTGGATTCATGGCCCACCACTAATTTCTTTAACCACTTGCGCACTCGCTTCCGGTCGTCCGGATGAACGGAGGCCATAAAACGATCGTAGCTGGCCGGGAATTCGTCCGGCGCGAACCCAAATAGCCGGTACTGCTCCTCCGACCAGAACACCAGCCTGGTGGCCACATCCCATTCCCAGCTTCCGACATGAGCGACTCTTTGTGCTTCCGCCAAACGCGACTCGCTAAACTTGAGGGCGTCTTCAGCTTGTTTGCGTCTGGTAATGTCCCGCAGAATTCCCGTGTAAAACTGGCCCTGGTTTGTTTTCCATGAGGAGAGGGTGAGCTCGATCGGAAATTCCGCGCCATCTTTTCTCAAGCCCTCGAGCTCGATCGTTTTAGCGACGACGCGTGTTTCCCCTCCGGCTTTGAGGCGCGAGATAGTCTCGCGGTGCATGGCGTGGTACCGCTGAGGAATAATGGTGTTGAGTGATTTCCCGATTGCCTCCTTTTCGTTATAGCCAAAAATTGCTTCGGCTCCGGGATTCCAAAAAACGATGTTTCCACTGTCATCCGCTGAGACAATCGCGTCGCCGATGGAGTGGGTGACAGAGCGCAGTTTCGCCTCCGAAACGCGCAGCCCATTCTCTGCGACTGAGCGTTCAGCGATCTCGCGATGTAGCATTGCGTTGGCCGCAACCAGTTCGTGCGTCCGTTCCGCGACCAAAATTTCGTCGCGTTGGCGATGTCCGGTGACGACAAGGAGAAATGCACCAAGTAATCCGGTAAAGAGCAAAGCGACAGCAGGCACGCTCCACGACTGCCAGGCGCGGTGGGTGAGCAAATACTCAGGCGAGAGGCCGGATTCCAACGACCATTTTCGGCCAGCCATTTCAATGCTTGTTTCCATATGCAAAACTGCGGGCTTCGCGCGCTCGGTCGAATTCTGGAAAAGAATCTGCTTTGTCGAGGCTGCGTTCTGATCGAGAAATCGCAATCGGAGGCCGTTTTGATCGACTCCCTTAAGCGATTGAGCTATCACGTCCCCGATTCGAAAAATTGCGGCGACGTAGCCTTCCAATCGCTTTTGCCGCTCTTCGACTGTATCGTGAGAAAGGCCGTTGGTGTAGATTGGCAAGTAGACCACGAAGCCAGGCGCTGTGCCCTTCTCCTGAATGAGTTCGGTTTGTTTGGTAGCGCGGGCTTCTCCCTTATCTCTGGCCCACTCGAACGCCTGGCGCCGGATCGGATCGCAAGCGATATCAAATCCGAGCGCCCTTTCATTCCCAAACAGGGGCTCGATGTAGCGGATGACAATGTACTCCTCACGCTGAGCCGCCGGAATCAGTTTTTGCTGCGCATCGCGCTCGGTCGGCTGAAAAGTTCCAAGCCCATCGCGGCGGGCCGCTTCGACAAAAGCCGACACTTTAGCCTGGGGGACTCGTGCATTCCACGACAGCGATTGGATTCCGGGGTGATCGGAGATGTCTCTCGCCACAAACGAGCGAAAACTGCCTTGGCTCACTGCGGGTGAGCTTGCAAAAAAGTTCTGTATTGAGCGCAGGACGTCGAGATAACTATCAAAGTCGCTCTGGAGTTTTTGGCTGAGATTCTGGGTCCGCTGCTCAAACTCCATCTTGATTCGCGCTTGTTCCCATCGATTGGTCTGGAAAAAGAGAGCCACTACCACGGCAAAGGTGAAGGTCATCGGTAGCGTAACGGAAAGCTTACGGCGCCAATCCGCGGTCCGGAAGGTCCAGATCAGGACGAGCGGGGCGAAGATCAGGGTGCCGATTGAATCGCCCACGTACCAGGTAACCCAGTTCGTTAAGAAATCGGCGGAAGAAACAATGCGGGCGAACCAAAGGGTTGTTACGGCGCAGGTGGACGTGATGAGGCAGCTCGCCAATGCAACCAGAGAAAAGTGGGCAACCTCCTTCTCAGTGGCCAACGCTGTTCGTATCCCGACGTAATGGCGCACCAAGAACGCTCCTGCTAGGGCCTGTAAAGCTGCGGCCCCGGCGATTAAGGCCGGGACCGTGACCGATTTTACGATCCCGCCAAAGGTGGCCGTATCGAGCGACGTCCAAAAATTGACAAGAAAAGATCCGATGATCACGCCCGGCCAGGCACGATTGCCGAATAGAAGGATGCAGCCGAGTGCGAGACCAGCCGCCGGCCAGACCGCCGTTGCATAGCCGGGGGGAATTGCCAGGAGAAGCGCTAACCTGCCTGCTACGAAGTAGATCGCCGCCGTAGCGGCGATGCCGCCGAGCCATCGGATAGTGGAAAACCGTTTGGGGGGCGCGGGTCCGCTATGAGATTGCTCTGTGATGCGACCGGGAGCCATCGAATCATGTGCGCGCAGGAGATATGCCACACGGCGAAGCTTTTCATCGGTTTAAAATCCAGCCTCAATTCCCCTCCAAATCAGTAACCTGCGGCCTGACCATCTTTACGCGATTCGCTCGCAGCAACGTAAACGCGCTGGCCATCGTGCATCTCTACTTTAATGGCTTGGTAGCCACCGTAGCCACCAACGTCAAAACGCACATCGTGACCGCGTTTTTCCAGTTCGCGGACGATTTCGTATGGAATTCCACTCTCGACTTCAACGTAACCGCCGCTCGTCATTTTTTCTCCCGTCGGTTCGTTATCGCCCTCGTGCTGCCAGCGCGAAGCGTCACCTGCTTCCTGCACGTTCAAACCAAAATCGATCTCGTTCGTCAGAACCTGGACGTGCCCTTGCGGTTGCATTCCACCGCCCATCACGCCGAAGGCTTCCCACGGTTTTCCATCTTTCATCACAAAACCCGGAATGATGGTGTGGAAGGGACGTTTGCCCGGCGCGTAAACGTTGGCGTGATCAGGTTCCATCGAGAAAAGCTCGCCACGATCTTGAAACATGAAGCCGAGTCCCGGCACAACGATCCCGCTGCCCATGCCGCGGTAATTACTCTGAATGAGCGAGACCATATTGCCCTCATTGTCCGCCGTGCACATGTAAATAGTGTCGCCGTCATCGACTGGGGAACGTTTTGGCGTCGCGGCTGGATCCGGTAGCGACAGCCGTGTCGGCTGCGATAATTGAGCGTTTGCCGGCGGCGCGCCTGCCTCTACAGCCTTCGCCGCGCGATTCGGATCGATCAGCTTCCGCCGTTCCGTCGCGTAGTCCTTCGAAAGCAAACCGGCGAGCGGAATTTTCACGAACTCCGAGTCGGCGTAAAATTTGGCGCGATCCGCCCACGCAATCTTCTTCGCTTCGATCATGACGTGCAGTGTTTCCGCTGAATTGCGACCCATCGACCTGAGATCGAAACCTTCGAGAATGTTTAAGATCTGGAGCGTGGCAATACCCTGTCCGTTTGGCGGCAGCTCGAAGACATCGTAGCCGCGATAGTTCGTCGAGACTGGATCGATCCACGTCGAAGTGTGCTGCTCGAAATCGGCTTTGCGTAGAAAACCGCCGTTCTCCTGCATGAAGTTGTCGATCTTGTCTGCAATTTCGCCCTTGTAAAAAGCATCCCGACCTTTTTCTCCGATGACTCGCAGGGTCTTCGCCAACGCTGGATTTTTGAAAATATCTCCTTTTGCCGGCGTCCGGCCCTTGCCATCGAGGGTATAAGTTTCGAGAAACGCGCCCGGTAGATCTTTGTAGAGCTCCGGCCCAAAGTGCCAGTAAAAGGCGATTAGCTCGGTCACCGGAAAACCTTCGTCGGCATATTTCGCGGCCGGCGCCAGGTCGTCACTGAGCTTGAGTTTGCCGAATTTCTTATGCAATTCGCTCCATGCATCCACCGTTCCAGGCACACTGATTGGGAGCATGCCGCGCGGCGGAATCGTTTTGCGGTGCAACTTGTCGAGCTCCACTTTCATTTGTTCGTAGCTCAGGCCGAGCGGAGAACGGCCGCTGCCGTTGATCCCGTAAAGCTTGTTTTCTTTCGCGCGGTAAACGATGGCAAAAAGATCGCCGCCGATTCCGTTCGAAACCGGTTCCATTAATCCAAGGGTGGCGTTGGCCGCGATCGCGGCATCGACCGCACTACCGCCGCGCTTCAAGATATCGAGCCCGACTTGTGTGGCCGCTGGCACGCTCGTGCAAACCATTCCGTGCCGTGCCAGGACTTCCGATCGCGTGGCGAAAGGTTTTCCGGTGATGCGATCGATTTGGGCCAGCGAAATCCCAAAGCACCCAACCACGAGGAGACAAAGGACAGCGAAACGGCGCGATAGGGCCATGTGTTTAGGCTAGCACTGCTGTCATCCCGAGCGAATGCGAGGGACCTCTCAGTTGGGTCTTGCTGACACAAGCTTGGATAGAGTGTGACTAACTGTGAGGTCCCTCGCCGTCTTTGCGGATCGGGATGACGTCGCGTTATCTCAAAGGTTTCGCCACGAGATCCCTCCCGCCTTCGCATAAAGCTACGGCGGGCAGGCGACTTTCGCTCGGGATGACAAACGCTTTTGCGTCGCTACCGTCAACCATGCGCGCAAATCATCTCGAAGATTTTTATCAGTTCCTGCGCTTTCCCAGCGTCTCGACCGACGATCATTACACGGAAAAAGTAACCGAGTGTGGCCATTGGCTGGTGGAAAAGCTGACTAAGATCGGTTTGTCCGCCAAACTTTGCCCCACACCTGGCCATCCCGTGGTTTGGGCGCACAACAAGCAACAGCCGGGCCGCCACACGGTTTTGATTTATGGTCACTACGACGTCCAGCCGCCCGATCCCGTCCGGCTCTGGGATTCTCCGCCATTCGAGCCGGTTTTGAAAAACGGTTACGTCTTCGCTCGCGGCGCGACCGACAACAAAGGTCAGATCCTCTCACACATTCTCGGAGTGCAGGAGCAAATCGAGGCCGCCGGCGATCTCCCGGTGAATCTGCATTTCGTCATCGAAGGCGAAGAAGAGATTGGCAGCGCCAATCTCGGCAATTTTCTTTCCCAAAATCGGAAGGCGTTGAAACCGGAGATCGTTGTCGTTTCCGATACCGGAATGATTTCGCGCGGTGTTCCGACGATGAGCTACGGATTGCGCGGTGTGGCAGCGCTGGAATTGAAGATCACCGGCCCCAAAATGGATTTGCACTCCGGAATTTACGGCGGCGCGGTCGCGAATCCGCTCACCGCCATGGCTCGCTTGCTCGCCACTTTGCATGACGCGAACGGGCACATCACCATCCCCGGTTTCTATGACGAAGTATTGCCGTTGGAAGATTGGGAGCGTGAAATGTGGCGCAAAATTCCAGTGAACGTCGATGAAGAAATTGTGAAGGAGACCGGCGTCCCGGAATTGTTTGGCGAGAAAGGTTTTTCAACGTTGGAGAGGATTTGGGCGCGACCGACGGCGGAGATCAATGGATTTGGCGGCGGTTACCAAGGGCAGGGGACCAAGACGGTGATTGGACGCGAGGCGATGGCGAAACTCACGTTCCGTCTCGTTCCGAACCAAAATGGCGACAAAATCATCGCCTTGGTGCAGGAATATTTGCAAAAAAATTGCCCCCCCGGAGTAAAACTCGACATGGCCGCTGGGCATGCCGGTCCCTGGTATTTGACCGACCCGCATTCGCAGTATGGTGAGGCAGCTCAGCGCGCGCTCAAGAAAGCTTTCGAACGTGATCCGGTGTTGATTCGTGAGGGCGGCAGCATTCCGATCGTGTCGGATTTCCGTGACATTCTTGGTGCGGAAACTCTGCTGCTTGGACTCGCTCTTCCTGACTGTCGCGCGCACTCGCCGAACGAGAATTTCCCCCTGGAAAACCTCGACGCCGGAATTCGGATTAACAAAGCAGTGCTGCAGGAAATCGCGGCTTGAATGTTATCCCGAACGGAGCGCAGTGGAGTCGAGGAATCCCGCCGCGGTATCTTTAAGCTCTCGACGTTTGTTGCTTCAGTTCTAATCCTATCGGCCGCGTGCTCACCGTCGCTAGCCGCGGAAGAATCCGTCGGCGAAAAAATCAAAAAGATATTTTCTACTCCGACGCCAACTCCAACTCCGCACAAAAAGAAAAAATCGGCGACAACAAAAAAAGAATCGGCGTCGCCTTCGCCGACCCTGTCGAGAAAAAAGAAATCCGTCTCCCCATCACCGGCTGTGTCTCCAACGGCGAAGGCAAAAAAGAAGTCTTCGCCTACGCCGGAGCCGAGCGAAACGCCATCGCCAACACCGACGCCTTCTCTTTCACCAACCGCAACGGCAGCGCCGGAAAGCGGAAAACGCGGTGCGCCGAACGCGACTTTGTTACCGGAAGCGATCAGTGGTTTCGAGAATTATTCGCCGAAAGTGCAGCAACTTCTTAGTTCGGCACTCGAACTCACGACCCGCAATCTTGATTACAAATACGGCTCAGCCGACCCAGGTAACGGCGGAATGGATTGCTCCGGCTTTGTCTATTTCGTGCTCAAACAAAACGGGGTGGAGGATGTGCCGCGCGATTCCAGCGAGCAATACATCTGGCTGCGACGAGCTGGGAAATTCGAGCCGGTGGTGAGTCAGAAAGATGATTCCTTTGAATTTGATAATCTAAAACCGGGCGACTTGCTCTTCTGGACCGGTACTTATGCGATTGCGCGCGATCCGCCGATTACGCATGCCATGATCTATCTTGGACGCGAGAAGAAAACCGGTGCCCGCGTGATGGTGGGTGCGAGCGACGGCCGGACTTATCAAAGTCAGCAGCGATTCGGAGTGAGCGTGTTCGATTTCAAGATGCCGCGCGCGGACAAGGGTGAGATCGAGGATGGCAAGGTGCATCCGCGATTCGTTGGCTACGCGCACATTCCGGGACTGCGGGATTAATCGGGCTCCGATGTGCCCATTCCGTCATCCCGAGTCGCGCAGACCCGAGGGGCCTCCGTATTGTGGATTGGATCACACAGGAAAGCTTGGGTGACCAGTGGAGCTTGTGGGAGGTCCCTCGCTTGCGCTCGGGATGACGGGCGTTGCTTTTGTGGAGTTTCGGAAATAATCCAAGAACGTGCGCGGTCCGTCGCGGCACCTCGTTGAAATTAGCTTAGAGTTTCCGCAGCGGGATCCTTCGCTTAAGCTCGGGATGACGGGCATAGCGAGTCGGGTCTTCGACGCCCGCCTCACGAAAACCTTTCCGTCGCAACAAACACGAATCGCACTCGCCACACGCCCGGCCGTCTGGCGTCGGATCATAACAACTCGTTGTTAACGAGAATTGGACGCCGAGCTTTGCCCCTTTGCGAATAATTTGGGCCTTTGTCATTTCAATTAGCGGTGCATGAATCTGGTAACGCGTTCCCTCCACGCCGGCTTTCGTGGCCAGGCGCGCCAGTTTTTCGAATTGAGTGATGAATTCCGGCCGGCAATCAGGGTATCCGCTGTAGTCCAGCGCGTTCACTCCGATGAAAATATCGTGCGCCCCGATCACTTCGGCCCAGGCCAAAGCGTAGCTCAGGAAGATTGTGTTCCGCGCCGGGACGTAGGTAACGGGAATTCCGCTCGCTATCTCGTCTGCGCCACGATTTTTTGGAACTTCGATCGCATCGGTTAAGGCCGAACCGCCAAACCCGCGCAAATCTATCTCGATCACCCGGTGCTCGCTGACGCCAAGAGATTTGGCGACTCGTTCAGCGGAGCCGAGCTCAATCTCGTGGCGCTGCCCGTAACGAAAGGAGAGCGCGAAAACTTCATAGCCCTCCTCCTTCGCGATCGCCAGGCTCGTTGCCGAGTCGAGACCGCCGCTCAGCAAAACAACGGCACGTTTCATCTCCCGGCGGGAGGATGACGCTCTGCGGAGCCGTCGATCTTCGCCGGCTCGACAGAGTCTCGCCCTACCGAGCGATCCGGAAAACTCGCTCGGACCGTCAGCGCAATTCCACCGCGCGCGGAAAAGGAGGCGGTGATGTTTGCTTCACGTGGTTCGCTGGCGCGAACGAAATCATCGAGTATGCGGTTCGTGATCGCTTCGTTGAACCCGCGCTCGTTGCGAAATGAGGCCAGATAAAATTTTAGAGATTTGCTTTCGATACAAAGCTTGCCCGGGGTGTAATCGATCTCGATTTTGGCGAAATCTGCCTGTCCGGTTACCGGACAAAGCGAAGTGAAATCCGACGTTTCAAAATGAATCCTGTAGTTGCGTCGGGCTGGATTTGGAAAGGTTTCCAATGTCGCTTCCGCGGGCGAAGCGGGAACACGTGCCTCGCTCCGCCCGAGCAGGGTTAGGCGTGCCGATTTCGCTTTTTTTGCCACGCGCGATTATCGTGCGAAATCAGTGGTGTTCAAACCTCGCCAAGGAGGTGGAGGGAACACCGGCCTGTGGCCTCTGCGCCCAGCGGGGATTCTCCCCGCTGTTCCTGCAGCGCAGTTTCAGCGAAGTAGAACTCCGCTGGGCGCACAGACTTTCGAAGTCTGTGTTCCTGCAGCATGGCGATCCAGCAGCAATCTTGGAATCGGCTCATTCCAACACGGCACCGTTGCTCCATCGCCATTATTTAATAGAATCGACGAGCCCATGACAGAAACACCAACCGGCATCGCCAATCCCGCGGTTATCGATTTGTTCGGCGTCGATCAGAAAACCGGCGAAGTGTTGCTGGTGATGAACGAGTCCCGGCCCTGGGATGGCGGGCATGAGCAGCTGCACGAAATGCAGGAAAAATTCAATGCTTACGCGTCATTTATTCTGGATGGCGAAATGACGGAAGCGCATCCCGAACTTGTCGGTCGCAAAGCGCGGATCGAATTGTGCTGCCAACACATGCCGAACGAAGAGGCGCGGGGGTTATTGCGGGCGATCCACGACCAGCTCGAATTGCAAGCGATCAAAGTGGAAGTGGTGGTGGCTGATCCTAATTGCGGGGGGCAATGTAGCTGTCATCCCAAGCGATAGTCGCGGGATTCCCCCGCGAAAGCTTTGAGGTACCAAATCGGATCCCTCGACTATCGCTCGGGATGACGAGTCAATACTTTAAAAACGAAGTCACTGGCGTTGGCTTGAGCTTTTCGCGCCCGTGCAGAAACTCGAGCTCGATTAAAAAGATCGCCTCGATCAAATCGCCGCCGACTTTTTCGATCAGGGTTGCGGCCGAGGCGCTGGTGCCACCGGTTGCGAGCAGATCGTCAATTAATACAATTTTTTCGCCGCGCTCGATCGCATCGATGTGCAACTCCATTTCGGCTTCGCCGTACTCGAGTGAATATCTCGCGCTTTCCGTCCGATATGGAAGCCGTCCCTTTTTGCGCAACGGCACGAAACCGATGCCAAGCTCGTAGGCAACGGCAGAACCAAAAAGAAACCCGCGTGCGTCGATGCCGACGATTTTATCGATTCTTTTGTTGCGCAATTGATACAGAAAAATATCGACCGAGGAGCGGAATAGCGCGCCGTCTTTCAAAATCGGAGTGATGTCCTTAAAAATAATGCCGGCTTTGGGAAAATCGGGCACATCCCGTACGGCTGCGCGTAGTTTCGAAAGCGTGTCCCGAGCCATCGCGGGGCCGATGCTAGCTTCTTGCACGGAAAGGTCAAACGCTGGCGACTTGGTTGCGAAGCAGGGGGCGTGCTTTTACTCTGGTGCACGATGGATCGGCAATTCCTGATTTTCGCGACGATTTGTTATCTGGCAGCGGTGATCAGAACTGTTGTTTCGTTCCGGGCGCGCATCTTTCGCCGGAGCCGATTTGTCTTCCTAACAATCGCGCTTGGTTTCGTTTTGCAGACTGCATTTCTCACCGTTCGCGGACACACTCTGGGGAGTTGTCCGATTACGAATTTATTTGAAGTGCTCGTTTTTCTGGCCTGGTCGATCGCCCTTATTTACCTGTTGATTGGGCCGGCCTACCGCCTCTCGCTCATGGGCGCGTTTACGGCGCCGCTCGTTTTTTTGCTGCAAGTCGCTGCCTTGCTCGCGCCGATCGATATACCGCGCGCTTCCCCGATTGCTCCAAATCCGTGGTTGGAGTTTCACGCCTCTATTTCGATAATCGCCTACGGGGCGTTCGCGCTCGCATGCGTGGCCGGCGCCATGTATCTGGTGCAGGAACGGCAGCTCAAGACCCACCAGTTGCGCTCAATTTTTTATCATTTGCCACCGCTGCCCAATCTCTTTTCCGCGATGACAAGGCTGCTTTGGTTCGGTTTTATTCTCTATAGCGCGGGGATGATCAGCGGATTTTTTGTGAACGAACCAATGCCCTGGACCAAGATTGTCTTGGCGTTCGCGATCTGGATTTTGTACGGCGCGATTTTGCAGGGCCGGTATTTGCGATGGATGGCGCCGCGGCGGATTGCCGCACTCTGCATGTTTGCGTTCGCCGTTGCCCTGCCGCTCTTGTGGAGCATCGAATTTGTCGGTCATCGCGCATGAACTTTTTTTGCTTTGGTCTCAACCATCGCACCGCGCCGATTGAAGCACGCGAACGCTTCGCTGGCCACGCCCGATCGCCCGCACTGTTGCGTGATCTCGGCTGCAGCGAAGTGTTGTTGCTCACGACTTGTAATCGGGTGGAAATTTATGCCGCAGCGGATACAAATATTGCGAACGAAGAAATTGCGCAATCCCTGCGCATCGAAGGCGGATCGAGCGCGAAAAACGATTTGGAAGCATTCTATCGCAAGGAAAACGCGGAATGCGCGCGGCATCTTTTTCGCGTCGCGGCAGGACTTGATTCGATGGTGGTGGGCGAAACCGAAATCCTCGGCCAGGCCAAGCGCGCTTATGCAGAAGCGCTTGCGAACGGAAATGCCGGTCCGTTACTGCATCGGCTGTGTCAGCGTGCTTTTCGGGCGGCAAAACAGGTGCGCTCAAAGACGCAGATTACGCGCGGGCCGGTTTCGGTTGGTTCGGTAGCGGTGGATTTGGCGGAGAAGATTTTTGGTGATTTACGAGGGCGAAAAGTCCTGGTGTTGGGAGCTGGGGAAACGAGCGCAAAAACTTTGCGTGCGCTCGCTTCTCGCGGGGTTTCAGATCTGCGCGTAAGTAACCGGACGCCGGCACGCGCGGAAGAGCTGGCAAGCGAGTTGGAAGGACTTGCGGTGCCGTTTGGGACCTGGCTCGAGCAGTGTCGCGAAATCGATATTCTGATTTCATCGACTGCGGCGGAAACGCATCTGCTGACTCCGCCGTTGCTTGTTCCGATTTTGCGCGACCGAGCCGATCGTCCACTTTTTATCATCGATATTGCGGTACCACGGGACGTCGCCCCGGAAGTGAACGAATTCGACGGCGTTTATCTCTACGACATTGATTCCTTGCAACAGATTGCCAGCGAATCACACGAGCTTCGCCGGCAGCAACTGGCCGCCGCCGAAGCGATCATCGACGAGCACGTCGCGGATTTTCAAAAACATTTGGGGTTGTCTAAGTCCGGAACGCGACCAACAAAGGAATGCCCGGCCCGCGTGAGCGGAGAATTGCGGACATCCGAACTGTAGCGACGCTTCGTGAGCGTCGAAGAGTCATCGAAGAGCGGTGTTAGTGAAACGCCGCGGCAGGAAATAGTTCTCGGCACTCGCGGGAGTGAATTGGCATTAGCGCAAACCCGAATCGTTAAGGAAGCGCTGGCTCGGACTCGGCCTTCGCTCAAGGTAGTCACCAAAATCATTCGCACGAGAGGCGACGAAACAGTCATGCCAAGCAGAGCCGG
>Ga0209161_10002459_pt1 | contig 15153 bp, 13 predicted proteins | sample GraSoiAngelo_155_FD_186169 | JGI IMG/M metagenome (GOLD analysis project Ga0209161, IMG submission 186169) | Grasslands soil microbial communities from the Angelo Coastal Reserve, California, USA - 14_1009_13_30cm (SPAdes) (version 2) | ecosystem: Environmental > Terrestrial > Soil > Grasslands...
ACCTGGGGCGTATCGCATATTCCCATTCATCTCCGTGGGTTGCTTTACACAAATTATTTTTTGGTCACGTGGGACTGGCATCATTACCTTTTTGCGACCTTCCTCGCGCTTGTGGCTGTGTTCATAGCGAGTTACGTCCCAGCGCGCCGCGCCGCTCAGTTGCCGCCGGTGGTCACCATTCGGGGATCCCGATGAGCGCAGAAATTGGCCTGAGTTGCGAGCACATCGAACGCTACCTGGGCGAGGAAGAGGAACGCGTACACGCGCTGCGCGGGGTATCGCTCGAGATCGAGACCGGAAGCGTTCACGCCGTGGTCGGTCCGTCGGGGTGCGGCAAAAGTTCGTTGCTGTACATTCTGGGTTTGCTCGACACCCCCGACGCCGGTCGGGTTTTAATCGAAAGCGAAACGGTGTCGCATCTAACTGACGATGAGCTCGCGCAGCAACGCAGCAGATTTATCGGCTTTATCTTTCAATTCCATTTTTTGATGGAGGACTTCACTGCCCAGGAAAATGTAATGATCCCCATGCGCAAGCTCGGCCAGCTGACGGATGCGCAGATGCGCGAGCGCGCTGCGGAGCTGCTTCACGGCGTCGGCTTGGGAGACAAGCTGCGACGGCCCAGCCGGCATCTTTCCGGTGGCGAACAACAGCGCGTGGCCATCGCGCGTGCACTGGCCAATGATCCGAAGGTCATTCTGGCCGACGAACCGACCGGCAATCTCGACACCGCAAACTCGGAGCGCGCGTTTGACCTCTTACAGAACCTTGTGCATGAACGCGGCAAGGCGTTGCTCCTGGCCACCCACAATCCGGCAATTGCTGAAGCATGTGACTGGATTCACGAGATGAAAGATGGCCGGATCATCGAGAGCCAACACCAGACGACGCGCACCTAAGCTGTCCCCGAAGTTGGCAGACCTCAGTGGTATCGTTAATCTCAGCGGATGGACGATACCCTGCCAATCTTGGTCGCGGATGCGCCCGACGCCTTGGCCGAATTGTGCGGTGTCAACCTGCTTGAACGGTTGCTCCGGACTTTGCAGCGACTCGGATTTCGTCGCGCGATTGTTTTCTCCAGCACACCTGAAATCATCGGAACTGAATTGGCGAAGCCCTCGTGGGCGCGGCAAGAAATCGGTGTCCAACTTGTGGGAAGTGCAACTAAGCCGATCAGGACTGCGTTGTTCTTGCAACAAGATCATGCGGAGCGTTTCCTTTTCGTCCCGGCTAACGTTTACTGCGATGCGCGCTTGCTTGCCGCGCTAGGCGCCAGGGACTCTTCGGTCGCGCTGGTCGATTCAAATCCGCCAGAATTCGCGCGAAATTTGATTCGAAATCCATGCGGCCCAGCATTGATCACGAGGAATTTTCTTTCTGCTCTTTCACCCGATACGCCGTTTTTAAACGAACTCACGAAGAAGATCGATCACGCGAAGATCGATATCGTCGACGCGGCGAACGAAGATGATTATATCGTCAACATGCGCCGGCATGTGCGGCCACTCTGTTTTCCGGCGCCGCGGGCACAGGACCGTGGTCTCGCAGAGCGCATCATTCTCGATTCCGCGCAAAATGGAACACTCGACTTACCGGCTTACTTGCACGCACCGATCGAAACGGCAATCATCTCACTCCTTTGCAAAACGCGAATCACGCCAAACCAAATTACGATTGGAGGTTTCGTCATCGGATGCAGTGCGACCGCAGCTTTTTTAGCTGGTCGCGTTGGGCTCGGAATCATCGCCGCCCTCTTATTTGGCATTGTCGACGGGCTGGACGGAAAGCAGGCGCGCGTCAAAATCGAAACGACTGAGCGCGGGAAATGGGAACATCATCTCGATTATTTGATCGAAAACTCGTGGTGGCTGGCTATTGCCTTTAATTTGTGGAGAAGCGGTCAATTTCCGAACGTGTTCTATTTTCTCGCTGTGCTCGTCGCGTCACACCTACTAGCTGAATTCGCAAAACGCCGGGTAAAGATAGCGAGAGGCCGCCTCCTGGATGACGTCGCGCCGTTCGACCGTGCTTTCCGGCTGATCGCGGCCCGGAGAAATGTTTACGTTTGGATACTGGCGTTTGGCCTTTTGCTAAACGGCTTCCCGCAAAGTTACGCCGTCATCTGCGGATGGGCTGCTTTTAGTGCTGCCGTTCATCTGGCGCGGTCCATCTGGATTTGTGATGGTGCCGTGCGTCGCTTTGTCGGTATTCGAAGTTAAGGAACGACGAACCGTTGACGGAATGCGCTTGGCGCGTGCAACGATTTCCTTGCCGAGAACCTGAGCAGGCTTTTCCACAAGGAGCGAAGCGCTCACTGCACAATAAACACCACAACCTTTCTGGCACGATTTCTTGCGGTAGTTCGCGTAGAGATCGTCCAACGTGACGTCCATGATGTGCTTGTCTGTGTGCACCATGCTGCAAATCCAAAACTTCCCCTGCGCGGAGACGAAAAATAATTTGTAGCCAGCCATACACGTCCACTCGACATGCTCGCCCCGGAGGAGACTCCTTTGGTAATTGAGGATCGCCTCGCTCGTATGAATCTTCTCCCCACGGCGCTTTCGTTCAATCATCGAATCGATGAAGCGTTCGAGTTCTTCCCGCCGGCCCCGATCGACACGAAACCGATGCAACGGGTCCGCATGGACGAGTCGAACTTCTGTCGGAATTCCGCGCGACAATCCGGTCTCAAGCACTGCTTGTGATTCGGGCAGGGTATCGGCACAAATCACTCCAGTGATATGCAGACTGATTTTTGAGTCATGAAAGTAATCGAGCTTCGGCAAAATTGTCTTGAATGACTTTTTGGTAATTGCACTCGGCGTCATCCGGTCAACGCTGATCTGCATGACCTGCAACCCGGCGTCTTCGAGTTCTGCGATCAGTTTACGCGTGAGCAGGAAACCGTTGGTGGTCAAGCTCGTAGCAAACCCGAGCTCGCGGCAGTAGCGAACGAGTTCGACAATATTCGGATGCACGAGCGGCTCGCCGCCGACAAGGGCGATGCGCATGGTGCCAAGCTCACGAATTTTCCGCACCCATTTTTTCAAGTCGTCAAGGCTCGGATGGGGCCGGCTGTTATCGTATTCAGTGCAATAGGCACAATCGAGATTGCAACGGTCCGTGACGTAAAGACTGCATTGGAGCGGTTTGCGGTCGAGGAGACGCCTGCCAGACTCCAAAATGCTATAGCCGGAGAATTCACGGCGGACTCTGCCAAGAAGCTTCATGCAATGATGAAAGAGCATCCAGCCTACGACAACTTGCCCCCGAAGCAATCGCGCTAAAAAATATCTCTTCATCGCGTTTGGCTTCGCGGTAGCACACAAATCAACATGAAGCCCACATTCCAACCGCCTAGCGCATCCGGTAAATCACACCTTCGGCAGTCTGTGCTACCGGCTGGTATCGGTCCGCCAAGAGTTTGGCCAGAATCGGAAAGTTCTTCACTGGATAGTACGCACTTTTCGGGTCGGGATGAACATCGACAATGTAGGTCGGCGGATGCGTGGCAAAATCTTGTTCCAAAATGGTCCAGGCGCCGGGCAAGATCCGGCTGCGAGTATCGAAACCCGGGATCGGTCCGCCGAAAACATAACCCGTGAGAGGGAAGGTTGTGATGTAGCGGCAGGCAGGACGTCTGTGAGCGTCTAGATAGATTTCTGGGGTTTGACCCCAGACGAAAATCCTGTCCTCCGGAACCGAATGCGTGAACAAATATCGTCCCGTTTCAGACGGAACGCGTCGCGGTGCTAGCCCCGTCCAGTGCTTAATTGAGAAAGCAATAACTGTTAAAGCTAACCACGCGTAGGTGACCCTGGGTCGCAGGAGCCAGTTGGGTGGCTGCATCCTCCGCAACCAAAGTTGTGCGTAGTACGGCGCCGCTAGCAGTACGAGCGGAGGAATTAATTGGACATAGTAATGAGGGTAAAAGCGTGCGCCCGCTGCAGCGCCAATCGCTGAGACAGCGAGCAATCCTAGAAGCGCTCTTCGTTCCGCCGTCTTCCCAGTCCAAATTTCATCCTTATCCCGGCACGCCAATATCACCCCAATCACCAAAGGCAAACAGGCTGCAACGAAGGTCAGCGTATTCACGATTCCCTTGTGCAAAAACACGTGCGGAACATCATGATCGGCAATTGTCCAGTAGAACGCGTCATGGAGGATGCCCTGTTTCCAAAGGATAATCGCCACCGAACCCAGGGTTACGAAAAAGCCCAGGGTGAGCATAGTTGCCTGAATGATCGAATTCGTTAGCGTCAGATTGCGGCTAACTCGATAGCTCGGGAGAAGCAGATAGATGCCGAGCGGGACTGCTGCTATCGCAGCCGGCTGTTTGAGCAGGAAGGCAGCGCCGAGCAACGCACCGGCTGGAAAAAGTTCTGGACGCACCGGAGACGCACTACGGCGGAAAGCGATTGTCCACGCCCAGATGATAGGAAGATTCATCAGCATCTCGCCATCGAATGAGAGGTTCTTCCACGTCCACCAAGGTTGGAAAACAGTATAGAAGAGCGCGGCAATCAAACCTGTATTGGAATCGAATAGCTCGTTACCGATCGCACAGAGGCCGGCCATCGCGCATAATGTCCACACTAGTGCGACTACATGAAGCGCCTTCCAATTAAACTTGCCTGCTATTCTGAATACGGCGGCGTACGTCCAGAAGAGAAGCGGCGGCTTGCGCTCTACCGCGTCAATGTAAGGCCGGCCGCCGTCAACTATCTGGTTCGCCACCACCGAGTACATTGCTTCACTGTCAATTGGCTGAGGATGCAAAAGAGACGGAAGGCGAATTACGACCGTGAGAAGGATTATCCCAAGGGCGGCGAAGCGAAATTGGCGCGAGCTATGAGTTGGGGCACCCATCATTCGGCAGATTAATTCCGGATGTCGTCGTCTTAAGAGAATCGTAAATGCGGGTAACTTCTTTAAAAACATCATCAACTGTGATTGCCTGCATGCAAAGATTGTTGCGGCAGACCGATTGCCGGTTGTTGTAGGCGTTCACGCACGGACTGCACGCGATGCCGGCCCACAAGGCGGTCGCGTTTGGCGAGCGTGCGGAAAATAGCGCCGGTGTCTCCGGCCCGAACAACGTGACGATGCAAATCGGTGTCATCGAGGCAAAATGAGCCGGGCCACTGTCATTCGTCACCAACATCGAACTGCGGGTGTAAAGGACGAGCACTTGCCGCAGGGTCGTTTTTCCGGCAAGCCGGATGACGCGGTCAGAACCAACCGCGTCTGCAAGTTGATCATTGGGCACGGCTTCGCTCGGCGCACCGGTCAATCCGATAAACAACTCCGGGTAATGTTCAAGCAGCCGCCGCGCAAGTTGGACATAACGCAGAGGCGGCCACCGCCTTAACGGCAGCAAGTCGCTCGCGTTCGGGTTGAGCAGGATGAGTGGCGCAGAACCGATACGAGGATTTTCGCGCCGCAGTAGGGCATCGATTTCCGCAACTTCGGACAGGGAAGGCCGAAACTTTGGAAGTGGTTGACTTGCAGAAGGCGTAAAGTCGAACGTTGGAAGCACCGCCGGATCGTGGGTCAAGGCTTCGACCATGGCTTCGAACATTTGACTCGTATGGAGATGAGGATTGTACAAAAGCCGGTGCGTCATTAAGTCGCCCCGGTACGGTCCGTCGCCAAAAAAAGTATGAAAACCCACACGTGTTTTGGCGCCGGTAGCGAACGTCAGCATTGCGGAGAAGCGCGTGAGGAATTCCATATCAATTACCGCGTCGATGCCGATTTTCCGTAACCGCAGCACGGCTCGCAGCGTACTAAGCGTGAACCCGAAAAGGCTGTGCGTAGCGATCGTTATCACATTTCCCTCGGGAATGACGTCCATTGCGTCGAGAATGAAACGGTTGTCTTCAAATACAACGAAGTAAACGTTTTCACGTCCCACCATCTCGATCGCACGACGAATTGCGGGATAAGCGAGAACGGTAGAGCCCTGCTCCGCAAACTTGACGAAGAGAATGCGCCGAACCTGGTGCGGTCCTCTTGGACGCCTGGCGCATTCAAAGATTCTTCTGAGAAGGGTTAGAATGGCGCAAAGCGGCACACCAACCCAGCGATCGGTGCGTTGTAAAGTTAGAATACTGGCTGGGAGATCCATTTTCTGGCCCTCTAAGATGGTCAACCCTCGCGAAAAGTTTTGCTAGAGAATAGGAGAATCACCTGGTCATAAGGTTGTGCCGAACGGACCCTAAGTGTAGCGATAATCTCGACGCACAAATGACTCGGCAGTACACTCCCTTGACCGGGTGGGTCTTGTCGATTTCAGTCAACTCCTTTCAGCGAGAGTATTACTGTCAAAAATGAAATCACGGCGGTGTTTCTCGTGACACATAACGTGGAAATTGCCCGATCACATGACCAGCTTCGCGACGAGTCAGTGAGCCCGACGGAAATTGTGCTCGATGTCGCGCCGGCGGTGGTAGATGCACCAGCGCGGGTAGACGAAACCGGAGTTGAGCTCAAACGCGGCGCCTTCTTGAACACGATCGCTATGTTGGCGTCGAACCTTCGCGGCGTCTTTATCTTTCTCGTGGCGCGACTCCTCGGACCGGCTGCCTTGGGAACGTTTTCGGTTGCCTGGGCGAATACCGACCTGGCCAGCAAGATTGCAGTCTTCGGACTCGACAACGCCATCACAACTTTTATCGCGCGCTCGCAGGCGACCGGCAATCTCGCGCGCAGTCGCGCGCTGTTTCGGGCAGCCGTTGTTCTGGTTCTAATGCAGTCGACTCTCGTCGCCGCCATTGGCATCACGGCCCTGCAAATGTTTGGCGATCGATTGCGATTTCCGCGCGAGATGCTGTCCGCGCTGGCCTTTGTCCTCTGCGCGCTGCCGGGCATCGCCCTGTACCGCGTTTGTACTTCCATCTCACGCGGGATGAAGGTGATGAAGCACGACATCTACTCGCGAGGCATGACAGAGCCTGCCATCACGACGCTGGCGCTTTTGATCGCGCTCGGCTTTGGATTCACAAGGTTCGCGCCGGAAGTGGCCGCCGTTTCCGGAACCGCGGCTTCAGGAATTGTCGCACTCGTATTTGCCTCAAGACTCTTCAGCGGCGTGACAGCGCGGGACACCGTCTGCATTTGGACCGAAGCAAAACCATTGCTCGCCTATGCCGCTCCCATCAGCGTTTATCAGATGTTTAACGCGTTCATCCTGCAGCTGGACGTGATCATGCTGGGATGGTTCATCGGCCGCGCTCCCGGGGTGACCCTCGCCACGGTTGGCGTTTATAGTGCCGTGGTTGGGCTTGCGGGCGGCCTACGCAAGGTCAACCAAGCGTTCAATCCGATCTTTGCTCCAGTTGTTGCCGGCATGACTGCAACCGGCGATCAGCAACGCGCCGCCGCCACCTATGCTCGTCTAGCTGAGTGGATGCTTTGGATTTTGTTACCACTGGTCGCCGTCATGACGCTCTCCGGATCAGCGATCTTACTCATCTACGGTTCGGCGTTCAGGCAAGGCGGCGCCTGGCTGGGGATCGTCGGAATCGCTTGTGCCACGAACGCGTTTGTGTCGTTGGGTGAGACCGTAATTATGGTGCAACGTCCGCACTTGAATCTGCTGAATTCTTCAGTCACCTGCGCCATAGCATTCGGCGCAAATCTTTGGCTGATTCCTCGATTCGGAGTGACCGGCGCGGCGTTTGGCATTCTGCTGCCCTACGTAATCCAAGGGATCTTGCGTTACGGCGTGCTGCGGCTGGTCTTTCGATGGCGCAATCCGTGGAGTAGCATCCGTCCACCGATCCTTACCGCAATCATAGCTGTTGTCCCGGCATTGATGTGTCGTTTGTTTCTGGATGGAATGGCTGGACAAGTCATGGCCGGTCTTGTCTTCCTCGCAATTTTCGGCGTTGGATGGTTACGCCACAGGCGCTCGACCAAACTATTGTGATGAAGCGGGTCTTTCTCACTGGTGCCAGTTCTGGCATTGGTCTCGCCATTGCTAAATTACTTGTGGCGCACGATCACGAGGTCTGGGGCACATCGCGCAATTTGGAACGGATCCCCAAAATGCCGCGATGGCATCCGGTCCGCCTTGATTTGACTGATCCCCTTTCCGTCGAGCGGGCATTCAATGCCGCGCTTGCGGAAGCTGGTTCCTTCGACGTTGTGATCAACAACGCCGGGGCCGGTCATTTTGGGCCGGCCGAGCTTCTCCCGCCAGAAACGATTGCGAGCCAATTTCAAATTCTTGTTTTCGGTCAAATCCAGTTAATGCAGCTCGCGTTGCGCCACATGTTGCCTCGCGGAGAAGGTCTGATCATCAACGTCACTTCGCTAGCTTCCCGGCTTCCAGTGCCCTTCATGGCGGCTTACAACGCCGCGAAAGCGGCCCTCGCGTCTTTTACCATGTCGATCCAGCTCGAGCTCGGCAATTCCCGCGTGCGCGTTGTGGATCTTCAGCCGGCCGACATCCGCACGGAATTTAACCAGGGCGTGATTAAGAGCACCAAGGCTAATCCCCGCTACGACATGAAAGTCGCGAGGACTTGGGAAATCGTCGAGCGCAACATGAAAAGCGCGCCACCACCGGACCTGGTAGCACAACATGTTCTCAGATTAGTCAGCGCTGTTCGGCCGCCGCCGCGTATAACAGTTGGCGATGCATTCCAATCAAAAATTGCGCCTCTGATTTTCAGATTTCTTCCACAACGGCTCCGGCTGTGGGGCCTGAGGAGATATTACGACCTATGACTCTTTTCTTACCCCTGCTCTCGCTCGTAATCGACCGAACCGATTACTGCGTATGACTGCTATCTCTGAAGCAGTAATCTTGATGGCCGGCGAAGGCTCCCGCCTTCGCCACGGCTACGGCGGGCAGGCGCGTCTACGCGGTTCCGATAAAACTTTTCTGAAGCCATTCGTCCCGGTGCGTGGCCGACCCTTGATATCGTACACTCTGGACGCCTTGCTTCACGGCGGGATCAGAACGGTCAACTTCGTGGTTGGCTATGAAAGCGAGCGGATGATCGCACAGGTCAAACAGCTCGTTTCCTCCGGTCTCAGCGCGTCCTTCATCGAAAACCGCGATTGGAGAAAACAGAATGGCGTCTCGCTTCTCGCCGCCGCCGGCCGCGTGGCCAATCCGTTTGTCCTCACGATGAGTGACCATATTTTCGACAACCCAATTATCGATCGTCTGGTTGATTCGTTCGCTCCCGGTTTCCTAAACATCGCGGTGGATCGAAAACTCGATTCCATTTTCGATTTCGAAGACGCGATGAAAGTCCGAACACGGGGAAACAGAGTCACCGACATCGGGAAAAAACTGCGCGATTACGATGCCATTGATATCGGGCTGTTTGTTTGCCCACTTGAAATCTTCGACTATCTCGAACGAGCGAAGTCCGGCAGCGGCCAGAGTGATTGCAGCCTCGCTGATGGAGTTCGGTTGATGGCCCGCGACAATAAAGTTCGTGCCATAGATATTGGCGAAAGCTGGTGGCAAGACGTGGACACCCCGCAAATGCTGCAACATGCAGAGAAACAGATGGCCAAAGGGATGCGAAGCGCGCTGACCTAGGATGGCTCAGCACTGCGGAGTTTGGCGCCTGCGGGCGATCACGATCGCGGCTCGCGCGTTACAATATCGCCACCACCATTACCCGCCCTGATCACGGCGATTGCGCTGAGGATCAGGCTCGCGCCGGCGACAATCGTCCAAAGATTAAGGATCCAACCAGCCAAGCCGAGTAGCGCAAGCAAAAGAAAAACGAGGATTGCCATGTCACGTTTTGTTAACTGAAAGAGCCACCACACACATTCTTCACCCAGATGAAGCAGGCCGGAATGCCCAATCATTCCATGATGCCGGGTGTAAAACGACTCATGCCATTCGGATGAAGAAACTGACATTCGGCCTTTGCCGGCGCGCAAGACCAACTCATTCGCCGTGATGAGGACTGCACAAATAATGCCTTCGGTCACACGACGAAGGCCCAACCCCAAAGCGAGAACATAGAGAAGACTCGCCATGAAATCGGAGAAGTAATCCAATCGTTCGCCGAACTTTGATTCCAAATTTTTGGCGCGCGCGATTTCGCCATCGCAACCATCAAGAATACTAAACACCTGAAAGATGGCCGCGCCGATGACGATGCTCACGTAATCGCCGCGTACCAAGAATACACTGGCGATGAGCGGCAAACCACAGATCGATATTGTCCACGTGCTGGGATGGATGGGAAATTTGAGTAGAACGCTCGTTATCCGACGGGAAATCGGCCGGTTCAAAAACCGTGAAACTAAACCGTCTTGGGGCTTGCTCATCAGGTCAGTGTTGTCTTCAAGCTTCGATATGTCTTGCAGCGCTGTTTTGCGATGTCGTTGCCCGAACGTTCATAATAGGTGGAGACAACGAGAAGCGGGAAATTTAAGCATTGGTTCGATGTATTATTCCAGGTGTCATGGTAAATTGCCATTGCCTGGCATTTTCAGGTTTCCGGCCAATTGTCACGCGCCTTCGGTTTTGCTTCTGTTGCTCGTGGCTGAAGGCATCGACGATTTTGCTAAAGGAAGCGTTAATTTCACTATCGGCAAACTCATCGACGAGCTTGAAGCGTTTGAGCGATTTGTAAGGCTCGTGGGCGGACGGCGGAATTTTACCTCTGGATTTCTCGCGCTCGGGCTTATCCTCGGCACAGCGGCCGGAGCCTTCAAACTCTTCGCCTGGTGGGAAGCCGTCACGGGTGCCGTTCACCCGGCACGCGTGGCCTGGGCACTGTAGGCTTTGCGGAGTGAGAGCGCCGCCCGCTAGATTCGACACGTCTTGTCTTTCTCCGCGCTGAGCGCTTCGAGCAGGATTAGGAACCAGCCCCATTTCTTGACACCGCATCTATGACTGTGATAGGGGAACGAATGCTCGATCTCCGGCAGGTCCGTCGCGTTTTTGACACCAAACCGTGGGCTGCGCACCTATACGTGACCGAACAGTGCAACCTGGATTGCCATTATTGCAACGAGTTCAACAACTCGATTCCGCATCCCGCCCTGGCCGATCTCAAGAAGTGGATGGACCACATTCGGAAGCTGGACGTCATGCGCCTTGGTCTGCAGGGGGGCGAACCGCTCAAGCATCCGGACATTGTGGAGGTAGTGCGTTACGCAAAATGCGTCGGTTTTTGCAAAGTGAGCATGTCCACAAACGGGTTTCTCCTGAACCGCCAGCTGCTCGCGGACCTTGAAGGAGCGGGCCTCGATGAACTGCAAATTTCCGTGGACCGGATGACGCCGATTGCGAGCACACGCAAAGCGATGAAGTCGATCGTGCACAAGCTCGACTGGTTCAAAGATTCGAAGGTCAAGCTGAACGTCAGTGGCGTCCTTTTCAAAGAGACGCTCGATGAGATGGGACAGGTGATAGACACTTGCCTCGACTTGGGCATCCCGGTCGGTGCGCGCGTTGTCCACGACGATCTCGTGCACGACCGCGCCTTGCGCGATGCAAGTGCGAGCGAGCCGCTGCTCCGCTTTCTCGAGCACCAGGAGAAACTGAAGCGCAGCGGCCAGAAGATTCACTCGACCTGGAACCTTTTCGCTTACCAAAAGAAGATGCTGCGGCAGGAACCGGTCGAATGGACCTGCATCGCGGGCTATAAATATTTCTTCGTCTCGTCGACCGGCAAGTTCTGGCTCTGCAGCCAGGTGCGAACCGAGAGGCACATTCTCGAGATCACGCGGGAAGATCTGCTGAGCTACAACCGGAAGAAGGATTGCCAGGCGGGATGCGGCGTTTATTGCACGGCACAGGCCTCACTGGCCGTAAGTCATCCCCTGCAATACGCCGGCCGGGAAGTGGCGGGGATGCTGGCAAGTCAGGTGTCAAGGATGCGACGCGGCAAGCCCGAGCGCATTCGTGATCTGACGGCCGCCCAGCAAGACGAAGCTCCGTTTTACGAAGCCCCGGCCGCCGCGGCTTCATTTGGCAGTCGTTGTCAGCAGGGTAACTGTTTGCGGTAAATTCGATATGTTTTGTACCGTTCGGCTCCGATCGCTTCCAGAAAACGATTGATCATGTAATTGTCTTCCAAGGTCATGCTTAATTCGCCCGTGATCCCGCGCTTGATCATGGTTTCTTCCATCACGCGCAGCACCAGCATTTCCGCGATTCCAGCGCGGCGATATTTTTCGGTTACACCCAGAGCGATCAATCGCCCCTGTCGAATGTGCCTCTTATGAAACAGCAATTTGATCAAGCCAATTGGAAGCCCAAACCGTGTGAGCCGACCGTTGAGGTCACGTAGCACGACATTGATATCCGGCAAACACAGCGTGAAGCCCACAGGTTCGTCGCCAATCTCGGCTACCCACGCGAACTCCGGCACCAGTAACGGCTTCAGCTCGTTAGTCATGAACTGGATCTCCGCTTCGGTAAACGGCACGAACCCCCAATTCTTTTCCCATGCCTGGTTGTAAATCTGACGAAGCCGTCTGCTCTCATCGCGAAGGTTCCTAAGATTTGCCGAACGAATAGCGGCCGGGCAGCGTGCATTGAACCGTGCAGCGAGTCGCCGCAGCTGCACCACAGCTTCTGTCGGATCCGCGAACCACCACGCGTACCAATCCTTCGCCTTTGCAAAACCACAGCTCTCAATGAGATCCCGATAGTACGGCGGATTATGTGAGGTCAGGATTGTCGGAGGAAACTGAAACCCATCGATTAGGAGAGCGCAGACATAGTTCGTTGAATAGTCGATTGGCCCCATGATTTCAGTGCGCCCTTTTTTTTGAAGCCAACTCGCCGCGCGTTCGAAGAGCGCCGCCGCTACATCGCGATCGTTAATGCACTCAAATAAACCAAAGCATCCGACATTCGATTGATGCAGCGCATTGTAATTCGGGTCGTCGCTCGCCATGATTCGACCAACGATCTCGCCGTTTTTCCGAGCCAAAAATAACGCGGCATCACCATGTCTGAAGAACGGATGCCGTTTACGATTGAGGAACTCCTTGCGTTCGATTATTAACGGCGGCACCCAGGCGGGATCATTCACGTAAATTTTCCATGGAAATTTAATGAACGCATCGCGCTCCCGGCGCGAGCTGACCTCTGAAATCTCAATGTTCGACACGAATGCAAACCCTACACTGTCATTCTGATCCCGCAGTCGCTGGAGAAGAATCTCGGATCATTTCTGCAACGTTTGCCCACGGAAATAGACAGAGATGTTTGAAAGCCTGGCCTCATGCTTCGCATTTCGTTGCAGCGCTCCGCTCAACATGACAAAAGGCCTGTCAAGCGGGTTCTAATCTTTTCAGCAGCGATCCCGCCATCTTTTCCTGGCGAAACACAAGGTAGACGAAGAGCAAATTGAGCGGGATCAGCTCGAACCAGAAGTAATAAACTGGTTGGCTGATAAACAGAAGGGCAAACAAGACCAGCATCCGGATGTTCGTCATCAGCAGTCTCCACCATTTGAGCATCGGACGGGCCAGATTTCGGTAACGGGTTCTTAGCGAGTCAGGAATTTCGCCGTGAAACAATTGGGCGCCGACATCACGCAGCATTTTCAGGCGTGGTGCCAGCATTTCCTGCTGGCGAGTAAAGTTCAGATACAACGCAAGGAGAAGCTTGTGCCACGGTGCCTTACGCCAGGTCAATTTCCCATAATCCGATCGCAATTCGGATGAGGAATCCAAGTCCGTCCGTCCTCGCGCCGTTACAAAGTAAAGATAGGTATTGCGATAATAATCCGCGGCCGCTCCTTGCAATGCGTGACTGACCCCTGCGGCAAGCGCGAGAAGACAGATCGCTGGCGACGAGCCTTCGAACAGGTACCGGAGAGTCAAATGCAGGTAAACACTGACAAAGACCAGGTGATCGGCAATGCTGTCAACGATGCGGCCCTCGCGGCTTTGCCGATGCGTCAAGCGCGCGAGCTGCCCGTCCGCGTTATCGAGTGCATTCGCGCAAACATGGAACACCATTCCCGCGACGTTGACGCTCAGGTCGCGATAGAAGTAAAGGTGCCCCGCGACGACGCCAAAGATGCCGGCCAGCAAACTTACGCCCGCCGGCGTCATCCTGAGCCGCGCAAAAACCTGGGCCAGCCAAAACCCTATTGGCCTGTAGAAATAAACATCGAAAATTCCCTCGACTTCGCGCGCTTTGAAAGTCGATTCGATCTTGGGAGCAGCCGCGTGAACAACGTCTGCCGGCATTAAGAACTCATCCTCACGGCCAGCTCAGACATTTTCAACCGCAGGCGGAACGTGGTCGCCTTAATTTTCGAATCCGCTTTGAGCGTATCATCGAGAATGTTGAGCGCTTCATCCAGATCGGCGCGGGTATGTTTGGCGGTCACGCAAGCGCGGAAGCAAATCTTGTTTTGCGGCACCGCTGGATAATCCACCGGCGCGACCCACAAACCGCGCCGTCTCAACTCGTGGCCTAACCGATACATGCGTTCCCGGTCGCCGATGACCAGCGGCATAATATACGTTGTCGACATTCCGGTATCGACGCCAATGTTGCGCAGTTGCGCGTGAAAGTAATCGGCGTTCTCCCAAAGTTTTTTCCGCAACTCTGGCTCGCGGATTCCGATTTCCAGGGCTTTTAAAATCGCCGCCACCACGACGGCCGGCAAAGCGCACGAATAAACATACGGGTGCGCGTAAAAACGCAGGTAGCGAAGGGTCTCCTTCGGGCCGGCCACAAATCCGCCCAGCGCGCCAAAAGCTTTTGAAAATGTGCCGTAAACAAGCGGTATCCGATTTTCCACACCGAATTTTTCCGCGGCGCCGCGACCATGTTCGCCGCAGGCGAGCATCGAGTGCGCTTCATCGACAAAAACACTCGCACCGTGCGACTCCGCCGTATCGAGCAGCGCCGGCAGATTCCCGAAATCGCCATCCATGGAATAAATTCCTTCCATCACCACGAGTTGGCGCCGAGCCTGTTTGCGCGCCAGCGCCTTATCGAGTGATGCCGGGTCGTTATGCTCGAATTTGTCTGCGCGACATCGCGAAAGCGCTGCGCCGTCGCGCAAACTCAAATGCGATCGATTATCCAGGATCGCTACGTCGTTTTTGCGCAGCAGACCGGAGATGGTTCCTAGCGCGCCGCCAAATCCGCTGTTAAAAAGCATGGCGTCTTCGCGCCCGAGAAAT
>Ga0209161_10002463_pt1 | contig 15148 bp, 10 predicted proteins | sample GraSoiAngelo_155_FD_186169 | JGI IMG/M metagenome (GOLD analysis project Ga0209161, IMG submission 186169) | Grasslands soil microbial communities from the Angelo Coastal Reserve, California, USA - 14_1009_13_30cm (SPAdes) (version 2) | ecosystem: Environmental > Terrestrial > Soil > Grasslands...
CGAGCATGTGTTCTTCGTCGCGGATACGCATGTGACGGGCACGATGGTACCCGACGAGCTCAACGTTTATCTGTGGCGCCAGGGATTTCACCTGTTCTTCCCGATGCGCGGGACCGATCACTGGCGGCTCGCCGGTATCCTGCCCCCCAACCTGCGGGGAAGAGACGATCTGACGTTCGAGGACGTGATTCCTTCGGTGCGCCGGGTAGCGGGAAGCAGCCTGTCCTTCAAGGCATGCAGCTGGTACTCCACGTACCGCATCCATCATCGGCGAGCTGCGCGCTTTCGCGACCGCCGCTGCTTCCTGCTCGGCGATGCCGCACACATCCACAGTCCGGTGGGTGCGCAGGGCATGAACACCGGTCTGCAGGACGCGTACAACCTGGCGTGGAAGCTCGCACTCGTCGTGTCGGGACGTGCGGGTCACGCGCTGCTCGACTCGTACGAGGACGAACGCCTTCCGGTTGCCAAGCGGCTGCTGAGTACGACCGACCGGGCCTTTTCGCTCGTGGTCTCCGACGCGTGGCTGGCGGGGCAGTTCCGTACTCGGGTCCTGGCGAAGATCGTGGCCTTTGCCATGGGCATGGAGCGTGTTCAAAGACTCGCATTTCGGACCATCTCGCAGATCGGTATTCGCTACCGCGCCAGTTCCCTATCGGAAACGTCGGCGAGGCTGCCGGAATCCGCCCCGCGGGCGGGCGATCGGTTTCCGTGGCTACGGCTCAAGTTCCTCCCGAATGGTCAGACCGAGGATCTGTTCGGAAAACTCGACGATACGCGATTCAGTCTGATCGTAATCGGCCAAGCCTCGCCTCCGGGTGGGGTGCCGGAACTCGGCCACCTGTTGTCCATCCACGAGGTTCCGAGCGATCCCGCCAACGACCGGGAGCTCGCCCGCGCGCACATCCCCCGGCCCTCGTTCTACCTGCTGCGCCCCGACGGCCATGTCGGGCTTGCGGGGACGCACCTGGAAGCCGCCGCGGCGACCCGATACGTCTCCGAGCGCCTGCACGTTGGTCGTAAGGACGCGGGAACGACAGGAGCACGTTGACCGCGCGTGCCGCAGGGTTAGCATAAGCGTGTAGCTGCTTTCCCCGCTTCCCCGCCGCGTGCGGACGGAGGGAGGGCACGTGTGAACTCCTCGAGGCTCATCCAGGCGTTGCGCTCGCCGTTCAGTGGCCCCACTACGACCGGGCCCCGCGCCAGCGCGCTCCCGCCCGATCTGCTGCGCGAAGCACGTCGTCGCCTCGGCGTCCTCGCGCGGCTCCTCATGGCCATGGCTCTCATCAATCTGACGCTCGGCCATACGCTGTTCCCGCGTCTGCACGTGGGGTGGCCGGTGGTAGCGGATCTGGTGGTCGTGGGCGTGGCCGTGCTGTCGCTCGGCGTCTTCCTCTACACCCGGCGCGCCCACACCCATGCGGCGTCGTTCGTCACGCTCGGCCTGGTCTACGAAGTGGCCGTCGTGGCGGCCGTGGCCACTGTCGAGCACGCCTCCATTTCGGCGGAGAGCATGAGCGCGGGGCCGACCGTCTCCCGCGTCTGCCTCGTCATACTGATCTTCGCGGCGATCGTGCCGAGTACCCCGTCCCGGACGCTCCTGACGGCGCTGATCGCGGCGTCGCTCGATCCGCTGGCGATGGCGATCGCGATCGCTGCGCGGCATTTGAGCGTGGCGCCGGCTCACCTCCTCTGGATGCACATCCCCGACGTCTTGGCGGTCGCGGTAGCGACCCTCATATCCACCGTCATCACCCGACTCGGCCGCGAGGTGCGCGACGCGCGTGAGCTCGGGAGCTATCGGCTCGGCGCGTTGCTGGGCCGCGGCGGGATGGGCGAAGTGTACGTGGCCCACCACCGGATGCTGGCGCGCCCGGCCGCCATCAAGCTGATCCGGCCCGAGAAACTGGAGCTGCGCGATGACGGGCATGCCGAGCGGGCGGTGCAGCGGTTCAAGCGCGAGGCGGAGGCCGCGGCCAGCCTGCGGTCGCCCCACACGATCGAGCTGTACGATTTCGGGGAGACCGATGACGGCACGCTGTACTTCGTCATGGAGCTCTTGGACGGGATCGATCTCGAGTCGCTGGTGGAGCGGTTCGGCCCCGTGCCGCCGGCCCGCGCGGTGCACGTGCTGCGCCAAGTGTGCGCGTCCCTCGCCGAAGCACACGCCCACGGCCTGGTGCACCGGGACGTCAAGCCGGCGAACATCCATCTCTGCCGCATGGGACTGGAGTACGACTTCGTGAAGGTCCTCGACTTCGGCATCGTGAAGTCGAGGCACCCCCCAGCAGCGGGGCAGGCCGCCGCGACCGCTGCCGACAAGATCATCGGCACGCCGGCATTCATGCCGCCCGAGATGGCCGCGGGGGACGCAGTGGACGGACGAGCGGACCTCTACGGCCTGGGCTGCGTGGCGTATTGGCTGCTGACGGGGCGGCTGGTGTTCGATGGCGAGACGGCCTACCAGGTCGTAGCGCAGCATCTGAACGCCGCACCGGAGCCGCCGTCCCACCGCAGTCCCCATGCGATCTCGGCGACGCTCGACGGGGTCATCCTGTCCTGCCTCGAGAAAGACCCCGCGCAGCGGCCGCAGGACGCCCTGGAGCTATCTCACCGGCTGATCGGCTGCGAGTTCGACGCGCCGTGGACGGAAGAGGAAGCCGCGCGGTGGTGGCAGGCGCACCTTCCCCAGCACAATAGGTCAGCGGTGGATGGGGCGATCGAACCGGTGCCGGCTACGTGGCCGTCGTGAATCCGGCTTACGGTTCGTGGCGTCCGACGATCTGCCCGTTCTCAACTTCGGTTCCAGAACCGGGAGGATTCTGCACGGCGACACCGTGCAGCACGAGACCCTGAAAGTCACCCGTGCCCTCTCGCCTGGTATTGGCTGCGCCGAAGCGGACCTCCTCCAGACTTCCGTTGAACGGCCCCACAAACGTTCCGTTGAGATCGGTTCTGCCGAAGAACTTGGTCACGAGAAAGCTGGTCTCGCCAAAGACGCGCCCCTCGACTTCGGGCGTCCCGACGTTTCGCAGGGTGAGATTCAGGACGACGCGGGCGACGCCTTCGATATCCCCGGTGAGGGGGCAATCGAAAACGGTGCCACGCTGAATCAACATGTCCGCGACGTTTGTCACGCTGCCGGGATCGATCATGGTTGCCCGGGCGCAGTCCCCGATCACGCTGTAGGACGCCTCCGCAGCGGGCGCCACTTCGCTGCTCAGCCGTGCAGCGGGCGTCGACAGTGGGGCCGGCCCGTCGCACGCCATCCCGAATATGGCTACCGAAACGAGCGTGACGGGGACCATCTTGGAAAGGGTGTTGAGGTCGTGCATTGAACACCTCCAGCCATGGCGAGAGCGCGGTGGCGCGCTGCAACATGCGCCGTCAGGGGGGGCGGGCCAGTGACCCCGGTCACCCAAGTACAGGCAACGATCCGTTGCGCAGGGCTGAGTGCGATCGTGAGAACGAGAATTCGCATCGCTCGAGGGAGGCGGGGACTGCGGCTCCTCAAAAGCTGGCGCGCCCGTCTGTGGCGACCCGCAGCACGGCTTCTTGGCCAAACCGGCGCTTGTATTCGGCGATGATCGCCAGGATCGCAGAATCCGTCTCCGCTGAGCCCGCCGGATGGACGACTTCGAGTACAAAGCTCGACTCGCGCTTGGGTCGGCCAGCGACCCCACGCCACTGCCCCTCTGCTTTCCAAAACGTGAATCCACGTGGGAGTCGGGCGCTAACAATGTCCGCGACAAACACCGTCCAGGCGGAGTCGGAGACGCCGAGCGTGTCAGCAATGGTGCGGCCGAAGTACAGGCGCTCCGCGACGACCGGCTCCATTCCGGTCGATTGGATCGCCGGCGCGCAGGCGAAAGGGATCCCCATGAGAAGGAGCGAAGGTCTCAAAAGACGTAGACGCGTGCTCAGCTGCCACTCGTACATGGCTGGTGAATCCTGGAACAGAACGCGCACAGGAAGCAGTTCGGGCGTGGAAACGAAGAGATGAAGGAGGAACGGTAGAGCTGACTCTGGGCTTCGTTCACACGCCGAACTGCCGGAGGTGGTGATCGAGGTGCTTATGCTCCATGACACCCCAGCTCCGTCCGGAAATCCGGCCAAAGACACGACTCGGGGGCCACTCAGCGGCCGGGCCGCGGTCCCCAAAGCGCCGAATCAAGTCGCGCAACCGAGTCACGTCCGTCTGCCACGTGGTTGGGCGCGTGGCCAGAAACTCGGGCGGGCTCCGTCCCTTGCCCTTGGGCCACGGCACCACGTGGATCAGCAGCCAGTTGAGGGGCGCGTGCGCCAGTGGGCCGGCGGGTGGCGCGGTCTCGAGCTCCCCAAGACCCTGGCGAAGGGCGCAGCTCACGTGGCAGATCATCTCCGGGGCCGTGAAGCGCCCCCAGAGCGGCTTCTGCTCCGGTGCTAAGCGGGCGATGCGCTCGAGGACAGCGTCTCGAGCTTGGGGGTCGAAAAGAGAAGGCATTGCCCGTCTCTCCGAAGAAAGTGGGAGCAGCCTAACGGATCGCGCTTACGCTGCGGCGGCGTCCGTGTTGTGCGGCGCAGCCGACGCGCCGCTCAGTCTGCGGCCGGGCGACCCCCGAAGCAGACGATATAGCCATCGGGGTCCTCGACGTAGAAGTCCTTCGTGCCCCACGGAGTCGTCGTAAGCGGCTTGATGATCGTTGCGCCGTTCGCTGTGCACTGCGCATAGAACGCTTCGATGCCCTCAACACCGGCCGCGGCGTCTAGATGCTCATTCGCACGCCGGCGTCGGCGCTCGTCGTCGTTCTTGGGCGCTTCCTTCAGGTGAAGCTCCAGCCCGTCCAGCTGACCAATCGCGTAAAACCCGTCCCACGGCTCGCCGAATGTGAAACCGAGCTTCTGGTAGTAGGTGATCGAGCGGGCAAGGTCGTCGACCAGGAACTGTGGAGCGAGGGATGTCACGCGCGGCTTCGTCTTGGTGGTAGTCATGAGTGTCTGTGTTCAGTAATGTGATGCCGCCTAACGCGCTGCCGCTCAGCCGCGAACGGCGCGGGATCGGCCTTGCGTTGAACCGCCACCGATACGCGCCGTTCGTCGGTCTGCAGCGGCGTGTTAGGCGGCGCCTGCTCAGTCACAGTGAAAATAGAAACGGTTTCCGTCTAGGTCCTCAACGGTGAACTGCCTCAAACCCCAGGGCTTTTTCTCCAGTGGCTCCACGATCTTCGAACCTAACGATCGGAACTCCTCGTACGTGGCGTCGATGTCTTCAGCGAATACCCAATGAACTGCAGGCTCAAAAGGTTCTTGTCGTCTTCGGAAGAAGATGGCCACAGTTCCACGTGAGACAGAGCCGATCTCTTTCCCTGGATAAAGCCATCCGATTTCAAAGCCGAGAACATCACGGTAGTACCGCTGTGCCTTTTCTACGTCTGCTACCGGCAGTTCCGGTACCGGCTGGCCAATCGTCGTCCACGACTCCTTTTGAGTCACTACCTACTCCGATCGGGCGTGTGCCTCTCGCGCCTCTTAACGGATCGCGCTTAAGCTGCGGGCGACCCGCTCGCCGGCGCAAGAGGAGTGGACGACAGTCCGTGCCCCGCCAGGGGCACAACACTCCGCTTCCCGTAAAACGATTACCGCCCGCCAGCTTCAAGCGCTTGTTAGGCGGCGGGTTGTGCACCGTCCTAGTGCTTTGGGAGGAGCGCAGCAGCCAAGTCGGGATACTCGCGTCGGACCATCACCCAGACCGTAGAGGGTGCTGGTTGCTCTGCCGAAGTGCCCGTAAACCGCAGACGTCGTACTGGTTCCGGTACATCGCCCGCGAAGTGGATCAGGCGAAAGCCCTGCCGGTGAATGGCAAAATCCACGAGCAAGTCACCTTGCGAGGCCCGCGCCGCCAGAGGAAGAAGGTAAGACGCGTCGAGACGAAACCGGCCGAACGTGGCCCGGACGATGGCATCTGTTGCAGGCAGCCATGACGCGACGCGTGCGATGAGCGGAAGCTCATGATCCCCACTGACGGACCGGACGTAGACGTGCGGTAGCGGAAGCTCGGTGCTGTCCTGCACGACCGCGGTCACCACCAGCACGGCGTAGCCATTCATCGCCGCCGCCTCGGTGGAGTCCTTCGGATAGGCCAGATCGAAGAAGGCAATTCGCGGGACCGGAGCATAGCTGCGGTATTGCACGGCCGCCGCTGCGAGACGTGCGTCCAACGCGGCGTTTGAGACGGATCCGTGAGACCAGCCGGCGTCGCTTTCCAAGTGCAGCGGTGCTTGCGCCCTCGCCGCGGAGCTCAGCGCGGCGAACGCGATGCACGCAGCGTAAGGGTGTAATGCCCGATGGCTCATTGAAATCATGTGTGCCGCCGCGTAACGGACCGCGCTTAAGCTGCAGCGCACTGGTGAAAGATCAAATACCCCCACGTGCGCTGTCAGCTTCAAGCGCTTGTTAGGCGGCGGTGAGTTGACTCTCGATCTAGTGACGACCTTTAGCACGATCTTTGTACACACGATACATGCCGTACGCAAACGCAGGCCAAGTAAGGATGATCAAGACACCGGCCAAACCAAACCCAGGGTACCAGTAGACCCGTTGTTTTGCGCGTTCAAGAGTATCCCACAAACTGAAGACGAAAGACGTGACAAAACCGGGCACCAGGTACGTGCCTACGACGCTCACGAGAAACACTCTCATTCGCTTGACCGCCGCCTAACTAGTTAGTATGCCCCGTTGTCGCTGCCGTCCAGCCCGCGTCCCGCAACATAAACGCGTGCGCAATCGGCTGTGACCCACGCCGTATAATTCCGCAAGATCAGCCTCCCATCGCGCTGACAGCCCGCAGGCTTCGCAGCATAAGACGCGTTGTCACGCCGCGCAAACGCGGTGATCGGTCTTCCCGCCCTCCCCTGCACCGCCTCCGCCCTACTCCTTCGGCGTCAGCAGCTCCCGGTATGGCGGGTAGTCACGTAGCGACCAGAGAGACGGGAAGAGGTGCATCACACCGCCGCGCGGATACCCCTGAGCAAACGCCTCCTGCACTAGCGCGACGGCGGTGTCACGCTCGCCCAGGACGGCGTGAATCCGGGCCCGCCACATCGTGTGCCTGCCGAAGAGATAGCGGGGGCGCATCGCCTGGAGCGTCCGGTCGAAACGCAGCGCGTCGGCACGCCTCTCCTGGCGCGCCGCAAGCACTCCCAGAAAACCCTGGAGGGTCACCCGATCGGGCGAGTCCCCCGTGATGACCGCGATCCACCGCATGGTAGCGTAGTCCGGCACGCCCGCCGCCCGCTCCGCCGCGAGACCCTCGAGCAGGCGCCGCGTGTCGTCGAGCCGGCCACCCACGTAGTAGGCGAGGGCGAGACGGAACCGGTTGGCCACCGAGTGCACCTCCGCAGCCGGCCGACCTTCCAGCCAACGGACGGCCCACGCGCCGGCGGCCGGCGCCTCCGGCCGATGATCGTGCGCCGCCAGCTCGAGCGCCGCGATCAGGGCGACGTCGGCAGGAGACCAGCCCGGCTGTGGCGGGAGGCTCGGCGCCTCCGCCAGTCGCGCGGTGATGTCGCCGGCGCGCCCCAGGGCGGCGAGCGCCCGCACCTCGGCCGCGAGCACGGCGAAGTCCGCGGGATGGCGCCGCCGTCCCTCGCGCGCCTCCTTCAGCTCGCGGCGGTGATCGCCCACGAGATGGTGCGCGAAGGTCAGATAGAACCAATAGACCGACCAACCGCGGAACAGGCCGCGATCGGGCCCGAGCGTGGTGAGGGCCGTGATCGTTTCGCGGGGGCGATTGAGCGCCAGCGCGCACTGGGCCACCAGCCACAGCGTCTCCGAATTCGGCGCGATGACGGCCATCTCGCGCGCGGTCTCGAGCGCTCGCTGCCGGTCGCCCCGGCTCTGGACGAGCACCCATGTGAGGTAGTGCTGGTCGAGCGGAGAAAGGCGCCCGGGAGAGCGCTCCACCGCGTGCGCGATTGAGTCCGCCGTCGCGAACTCCCCGAGGTCCATATGCTCGTGCGCCGCGAAGATCAACGGCAGCCGGAAGCTCGTGTCCTCCAGCGCGGCGCGCCGGAAGTGATCGATGGCGCCGCGCGAGTCGAACTGCACCATGCGGTCCAGGCCCTGGATGAACTCCTGGTACGCCGCGAAGGTGGGCGGCTGGCCGGTGGTCTTGGCCCACAGGCTCAAGCGTGAGTCGAACAGCGTCGCGAGCGCCGCCATCACCCGCTGCCGCACGGTTTCCACCGCGGCGAGCGGCTGCGAGATCGGCCCCGCCACCGGCTCGAGCGCGCGCAACACCGTGCCGTCCGTCGCGGCGGAGATTTGGACCTGGAACCGGATGCTGTCGGCCTCCCGATAGTACGCGCCCGAGACCACCGTGCCCGCGCCCGTCTCGCGCCCCAGGGTCTGAATCCCGGCGGCATCGAAATGGCCGGGGCCGTAGCCCGAGGCGCGCGTGGAGGTCATCACCGACATGGACGGCACGACCTCCACCAGACCGGTCTGGGCCAGGCCCTGCGTCACCCAATCGGCTGCCATGTGCCCGATGTTGTCGAGCGCGCGGTCTCCGGTATGGTTCTCGATCACCGCGACGACGACCCGGCGCTCGTTGAGTTGCGACCCGCGATTGCCCAACAGCCGGACCGCGGCGCCGGCGCCGACCAGTGCGAGCGCGACCCCCAGGACGAGCGCGACTCTCCGTCCCCGCCCACCGGCGAAGATGCCTCGCGTCGGCACGCTCGTCCGATAGGCCGGTGCCCCGAGCGCCGTCGCGAACTCCGTCACCGTGGGGAACCGGTCATCGGGCAGTGGGGCGAGAGCTCGAGAGATCGCGTGTTTCACGCCCCGCACGACCCCGGTGTGGGCCCCCTGCAGCGCTTTACTGGTCTCCAGCGCCGTCCAGTTGTGTACCCGGCGTTCCGTCATACTCGTTACGGGCGACTCCCCTGCCAGCATCTCGAACAGCACGCAGCCGAGGCTGTAGATGTCGGTGCGCGCATCGAGGTCCCCGAGGGCCATCGCTTGCTCGGGGCTCATGTAGCCGGGCGAGCCGATCGGCTGGCCAGCCTGGGTAAGCGTCAGGCTGCCGGCGGCGCTGATCGCGCGCGCGATGCCGAAGTCGGCGACGATCGCGTGGTCGCCCGCGAGGAGGATATTCTCGGGCTTGATGTCGCGGTGGATGATTCCCTGCCCGTGCGCGAAGCCGAGCGCATCGGCGACGTCGCGCGCGATGTGGAGGGCTGCCTCGAGCGGCAGCTTCCGCTCTCGCAGCAGCCGATGCCGGAGCGACTCTCCCTCGATGTACGGCATGACGTAGTAGAACAGCCCGTCTACTTCGCCGGCCGAAAAGATCGGCACGATGTGGGGATGGCTGAGGTTCGAGGAGAGGTCCACTTCACGAATGAACCGCTCGCGCAGGAGGCGGGTGGACACCTCCGGGTCGAGCACTTTGATCGCCACCCGGCGATGGGGATGCTGCTCCACCGCCAGGAACACCCGGGCCATGCCCCCGGCGCCGATCTCGCGTTCGACATCGTAACGGGGCGCCAGGCTCTCACGCAGAGAGTCGAGCACATCGAGCATCCGCGGAAATTAGCCGTCCTCCCTCTGCCGGGGGAGAGTCGCGACGGGCCCCTGGCCGATTCCGTCCCGCGCGCTACAATTTCCTCGTGGACAGCGGCGGTCCCGTGCGGAGCTCCCCCTACTTGCGGCTGGCGGCGTATTACGTGCTGCTCGGCCTCGCCGTATGGCTGCTCATCAGGTTCGTGCCCGGAATCCCCCAGCTGCTCGACCGGTTCCGGGAGATCTCCGTGCTCGGCGCCGTGGCCAGTCGCGGGCGCCTGGTCGAGGAGGCGACGGCAGCGGCTGGCACCCTATCTCAGGGTCAGTGGGCGCTCGTCACCTTCCTGTCGATGCTCACGGCGCTCCTGCTCGTGCTTCCGGTCTCCTGGGTGTACATGCTCACCAAACAGCGCTCGGGATACGACCAGTCGGTCGTGCAGACCGTCATCATCCTGCCCATGACGGTCGCCGCGACGGTGATTCTCGTGCAGAACAGCCTGGCCCTCGCGTTCACGCTCGCGGCGATCGTCGCGGCGGTACGGTTTCGAAATACCCTCAAGGATACAAAGGACGCAGTCTACATCTTCCTCGCCCTCGCGGTCGGCGTCGCCGCGGGCGTCTTCTCGCCCACGGTCGCCGCGGTCATGTCCCTCATGTTCAACATCGTGGTGCTCGCGCTATGGGAGCTCAACGTGGGGAACATCTACGCCGACCAGCGGGGGCGCATGCCGGCGTTGCCCCCCGCCGAGGGGCTCCTTGGCCCGCGCCGCCGGTCCTCCGCCGCGCTGGCGGTCGGGGATCCTGACCTGCTCGCGGCCCTCGCGCCCCACGAGCTCGAGGAGGTCGCGGACCGCGCTGCCCGACTGCAGGCCTACGTGATGGCCCGTGCCGGCGACAAGAAAGAGGACCGGTTCAACGGCATGCTCCTCGTCCACACGACGCAACCGGAAGCCGCTCAGCGCGTGGTCGAGGAGCTCCTGGAAGTCCAGGCCCGGCGGTGGCGGTTGGCTGAAATCGTGCCGGCCGAGCAGGGCCGGTCGTCGCTCGAGTACCTGCTCCGGCTCCGGAACGAGTTCCTGCCCACGACCCTCCTCGACGCCCTCAAGGGGCACGGCACGCCCCCCATCGACGCCGCCGAATACCGTTCGCTCCGCGGCCTGAAGAAACGCAAGGAAGAGTGAGGCCTCCGGCGTGGCGGCTCGCCGCAGTGGCGGCGTTGTGCATCGGGCTCGAGGGATGTGGCCACACGAGGACGGTGGGCGCTGCTCCGCCGGTGGCGCCGCCGGCACCGCCGGCGGAGATCGACGCCACCCTCTTTCTCATCGGGGACGCGGGCGCGCCGGCCGCGCCGCCCGATTCGGAGCCGGTGCTCATGGCGCTCCGGGCCGCGGCGGCCTCGGCGCCGCACGCCGTCATCGTGTTCCTGGGCGACAATGTCTACCCCAGCGGCATGCCGGACTCGACCGCCCCGAACCGAGCCGGGGCCGAGCGCGCGCTCACGCAGGAGCTGCGCGTCCTCCAGGTGAGCGGCGCCCGTGGCTTCTTCGTGCCTGGCAATCACGACTGGGACGGCATGCAACCGGGCGGCTGGGACGCGATCCGCCGCCAGGAGCGCTTCATTGCGGCAGCGGGCGGTGGTCGCGCGCTCCTGCCGGCGGGCGGCTGCCCTGGACCGGCCGTCGTGGACGTCGGACAGGTCGTACGGCTCGTGGCGCTCGACACCCAGTGGTGGCTGCAGGAGGGACCGAAGCCCGAACGCCCCACGTCCTCGTGCCCGGCCGGCTCGGCGGGTGAAGTGATCGATTCCGTCCGGGCGGCATTGCGCACAGCCGGCAAGCGGGCCGTGGTCGTGGTCGCCCACCATCCGCTCGCGAGTGGTGGGGCGCACGGCGGCCACTTCGGGTGGCAGGATCACGTCTTCCCCTTGCGGCACATCAAGTCGTGGCTCTGGATCCCGCTCCCGCTCATCGGGTCGGCGTATCCCATCGCCCGCGCCGAAGGGATTTCGAGCCAGGACATTCCCAGCCGTGCGTACACCCGGATGCGCGTCGCGCTCGACAGCGCCTTCGCCGGCACCCCGCCGCTCATCTACGCGGCGGGGCACGAGCACACGCTACAGGTGATCGCGGGGACGAGCACGCGCTATGTGCTGGTGAGCGGCGCCGGCACGTTCGGCCACATCGACCGCGTCACGGCGCTCGACAGCACGCGGTTCGCGCGTAGCGCCAGCGGATTCATGCGCGTCGAGTTCCTGCGCGACGGCCGCGCCCGGCTGGGCGTGATCATCGTCGATCGCGCCGGGAACGCGGCGGAGGAATTCGGGCTATGGCTCAACTGAGCAGGGCGCGAACGCGCTGCATTGGGGTCGGGCTTGCGGTGGCGCTTACGCCGGTGGGCCTCGCCGGGCAGACGACGGCGGCGGCGGGGGCGGGAGGGGGGCCGCCGACCCGGCAGACTGTGGTCGCGGGAGCGCATTACCGCGCGGGGTGGCTGCATCGCCTGTTCCTGGGCGCGCATTACCGCGAACTGTGGGCGACGCCCCTCGAGGTCGAGGTGCTCGACTTGTCCCGTTTCGCCGGTGGACTCACGCCCACCGGCTGTGGCGGCCGTCGCCAGACGAAGGTGCTGCGCCTCCTGGGCAAGGACGGACGGCAGTACGTGTTCCGCTCGGTGGATAAGGATCCCACGCTCGCGCTGCCGCCCGAGCTCCGGGCGACCTTCGCGCGGGACGTGGTCCAGGACCAGATCAGCTCGGCGCATCCGGGTGCACCGCTCGTGGTCGCCCCGCTGCTCGACGCCGCCGGCGTCCTGCACGCCGAGCCGCGGATCGCGCTCCTGCCCGACGACCCGCGCCTCAGCGGGTTCGACTGCGTGCGCCCTGGCTTCAAGCTCGGCATGATCGAGGAGCGCCCCACGGAGCCTCCGGACAACGACGTGGGCTTCGCCGGGGCGGTCGAGCTCGCGGGGACGAAAAAGCTCTTCGAGCATCTCGAGCACAGCTCTCGCAACCGGGTCGACTCGCGCGCGTTTCTCGCAGCCCGCCTGATGGACGTCTTCATCGGCGACTGGGACCGGCATCAGGACCAATGGCGCTGGGCGCGCTTCGATTCGGGCGACGTCCACACGTGGCGGCCCATCCCCCGCGACCGCGATCAGGCGTTTGCGCGCCTCGACGGCGTGCTCGTGTGGCTGACGGGGTACTATTGGCCGCAGCTTATCGGCTTCGGCGACGACTACCCGAGCATCTGGCGCCTCACCTTCACCGGGCAGGTCCCCGATCGACGGCTCCTCGTGGATCTCGAGAAGCCGGTGTGGGATTCCATCGCACGGACGCTCCAGGCCCGGCTCACCGACTCCGTGATCGATGCCGCCGTGCGCCGGCTCCCGCCGGAATACTTCCGGGCGAGTGGTACCGCCCTGAGCCGGGCGCTGCGGCGGCGCCGGGATCACCTGCGGCAGATCAGCGATCGGTACTACGCGCTGCTTGTCGGCGTGGTGGAAATCCACGGCACGGATGAGCGCGACGTCGCCGACATCGAGCGCCTCGGGGGCGGACGCGTCTCGGTGCGCCTGTCAGCCGACGGCGCGGTGGCGCCGTACTACCGCCGGACGTTCGACGGCCGGGAGACGGAGGAGATCCGTGTCTACCTGCACGGGGGGGACGACCGGCTCATCGTGCGTGGCGCCGCGGGATCAGGGGGGGGACCGCTGCTCCGGGTGATCGGAGGTGGTGGGGATGACGAGCTGACGGACTCCTCGCGGGCCGGGAGGACGAAGTTCTACGACGACCGCGGGAACAATCGATTCGTGAGGGGATCGGGAACGTCCGTGGACCGCCGGCACTACGACGAGCCGCCCCGCGACACGTCGACCCTCGGTCGTCCGCGCGATTGGGGCTCGCACTGGATGCCGCTGACGTGGGTCGCCTATTCACCGGACATCGGCTTGTTCGTGGGCGGGGGCGCCGACGGAACCGGGTACGATTTCCGGCGGCTGCCGTACAACTCGCACGTGAGAGTGCGCGCCGGATATGCGACGGCGGCGCAGACCTACCGCGCCGAGTTCACCGGTGAGTTCCGCGGCATCGTCCCGCCCGCCCTCGTGAGGCTCCATCTGCGCGCGTCGGGGATCGACGTGCTGCGTTTCTACGACTTCGGCAATGAGACCGTGGACACGGGCTCGACTGACTTCCACAAGGTGAAGCAACAGCAGTACCTCGTCGCGCCCGCACTGGAATTTCGACTCTCTCGGTCGGCGAACCTTTCAGTTGGCCCCGTGTTCAAGTTCGCACACACCAATCTCGAAGACGGCACGTTGATCAAGGCCGTACGGCCGTATGGCGTAGGAGACCTGGGTCAGGTCGGCGCGGCAATGGACTTTCACCTCGACACTCGGGACCAGCCGCGGGCGGCTCGCCGCGGGATCGCGTTCGGTTTCGGCGGAAGCTACTACCCCAAGGCGCTGGACGTGACGTCGCCGTTCGGGGAAGGCCACGCCGAGGCGAGTTCGTACCTCACGGCCCGCATCCCGTTGCAGCCGACGCTCGCCCTGCGCATCGCCGGGAAGAAGGTCTGGGGGACGTATCCTTTTTATGAGGCGGCCTACGTTGGTGGGGCGACGACGGTGCGCGGCTTCGTCGAGCACCGCTTCGCGGGCGACGCCGCCGTCTCCGGGAACATCGAGTTGCGGCTGTCCGTCGCCAGGTTCTTCTTTCTGGTCCCGGGCGAGCTGGGGGTGTTTGGCCTCGGGGACGCCGGACGAGTGTATGTCTCCGGTCAGACCTCGGACCGCTGGCACGCCGCCGCCGGGGGCGGTCTCTGGCTCGCGTTCTTGAGCCGCGCCAACACGGTATCGGTGGCCGCGGCGCACAGCGTCGAGGGCACGCGCTGGTACGTGCGGGCAGGGTTCCCGTTCTAGGCATGACGGCCGAGTGGAGGGGCGAGGTCCCGACCCTGGACCTCCTGAACCGCATGGTGACGGAGGCGCTTCCCCTGGGCCTCCGCTCCGGCCCGGTGGAGCAGTTCTTCCAGCGGGACATCTACTTCGACTCGGCAGACTGGACGCTGCGCCGCCGCGGCGTGAGTTGCCGGTTCCGAATCCAGGTCGACGACCGGCGCATCCTCACGCTGCGCACGATCGGTCGGTGGGAGGGCGGCGTCCCGCTCGTGCTGCCGCAGACGTTCGAAGCCGACGTCGCCGAGCTCGAAGGCGAGCAGGCGCTCGCGGGCACGTCGGACCCGGCGCGCCGCCTCCGCTCCCTCATCGAGCCGGCCCTGCTCCTCCCCCGCATCCAGTTCGAAACCGAGCGGCGCTTGCGGCACACCCGGGCCGGCTGGTTCTCACGGGGGCGCTACGCCGTCGTGTACGACGTCGTGACGGTCCGCAGCCATCAGATGGCGCAGACGTTCCAGGAGCTGAAGCTCCGGGAGCTCGCTCGCGGCCGGCCGGGGCTCGACCAGGTGGCCCGGGCGTTTCAGGAGCGGTACGGCCTGCGCCCCCTGCTGGTGGGAAAGGTCGACCGCGCCGCAAAGCTGTTGCGGGACCTCGAAAGCGGCGCCCTGGCACAGGTCGCGCGCGGCGGCCGCGAGGTGGCTCTGGTCGCCGTCGA
>Ga0209161_10002464_pt1 | contig 15146 bp, 6 predicted proteins | sample GraSoiAngelo_155_FD_186169 | JGI IMG/M metagenome (GOLD analysis project Ga0209161, IMG submission 186169) | Grasslands soil microbial communities from the Angelo Coastal Reserve, California, USA - 14_1009_13_30cm (SPAdes) (version 2) | ecosystem: Environmental > Terrestrial > Soil > Grasslands ...
AACTCGGAAGGCCACGACGGCAGCATCGGCATAAAACGTGGGAAGTGGTGTTGCCGGAGGGCGACCGAACTCCTCGCGAACGCCCATGTTCTGAAAAGCGCCGGTATTGCTTGGCGGGTGAGCGAGCTTGCCCGTAAACGGCTTGCCGCCTTCAACGACAGTTTCGCTCCACACATATTTCTTCATTCCCTGCGATGGCGGAACCCAGGGCCCGCCGGTTTCGCTCCAACCGGGTGAGCCGGCAATTGCCATTTCCATTCCGAACTGATCTCCGAGGTGAATGGCGTATTTGAAGGCATCTTTCCACTCAGGCGTCATGTACGCCAGGCGCTTGTCCACAACTTGTGGTGTTTGCAGCGCCGCGTCGAAGTTCTGGAATCCCGCGATTCCGACTCGATGCATCCATTCAAGATCGAGCTTGATGCCTTCTTGGCTAATGTTCCCATTCATCCAGTGCCACCACACGCGTGGACGCGCTGACGCCGGAGGATTTTGAAAGCCCTGCTTGAGAGCGTCAGAGGAGGTCTGGCCCCACCCACTGGGAGAGAAGGCGCACATTGCAGCAACGATCAAGAATCGAGTCACACTTCGCGGTGTGTGCATATTACTCCTTCGGCCCGCAGACATTCCGGCATTGATGCTTTGATTTCGGGCGGAATACTCTCACGCACAAAACTCTGCGTCAACCGGGCACATCGCGTTTCGCGTTGAAAAACGAGCCGTAGGTGCCAGTCGAGTTTTGTAAACTCAGATGTCTTTAGGCCCATCGGCCTTAATTAGAAGTTGCGACATTCGAGGATTCACTTAAGTGCAATAACAAAAGAAAGCTCATCGTGCCGGGAGAGTCGTAGATGGGAAACATCAGTCGTTTCGCTATGCGCAATTAAATGCGCACGCTCTCGGCATTGAAAGCGCCTTCAGAATCATCATGGCAACAGCAGCTGCTGCCGACCAGGATGCAAATTGAAAGTTTTTCCCTTCCAAACCAACTCGCCGTTTACGTTGCCGGGAAGATTGATTTCAGCGTTCACACTGAGTCCGCTTGAACTGTAATTCACCTCGATCACTCCGCTTGAAGTTGGCACGCTAGCAGCAACATGGCGCAACGAACCAAGATGCGGCTCGATCATGACGCTCGAGAATCCAGGTGTTTTCGGACGGATTCCCGCAACAATCGTCAAGAAATCGTAATTCGGATGAGCGCTCCAGGCATGTGAATCTGATCTGGTTGGTTCCGGCTGTTCAGCCCATGTGGTGAGTCCTAAATTAACCATGCCGTGCCACGGCCCAAGCAGGTCCAGATACTTGTCTCCCAATCCTGCATGATCAAGCGCACGCGCGAGATAGAAACGAAAATAGTAAGTCGCGCTCGTCATCTCTGGAATAGGAACAGAACCGGACGGGCTAAATCCAGGATCGGTCGCGCTCAGAATTTTTTTGAGAACGTCTTGTTGTTTTTCCCTGGAAATAACATCCAGCCACACTCCGAGAATGTTGGCGTGCTGGCTGTAATGTTTCTGAGCAGGGGTGTCGGCGATCAGACCATAATTGTCGTTCCAACACAATTTGCGAACTGCGTTCACTGCTCGGCTTTCAGCTTCACGATATCGTTCGACGCGAGCCGGGTCTCCGAGGGCAGACTCCAATTCGATGTAGTAGCGAAGTGCCTCGACATACTGCAGCGTCATGATTGATGACCCGCCATCCGCATCCTGCGGCGGTATACCGAAGCCAAAGTCCTTTCCCCAATCGACGAATGGCCACCAGGGTATTTGCCCTAGGAGCCCGTCTTGCCTCTGCTTACTGATGAACCAATCGAGCACGGTCCTGGTGCCGGTGAGTTGCGCTTTTACGAAATCATCATCTCCGCGATACTGCCAATAATCGTGGACCATTCCGATCCAGAGTAGCGAGAACGTTGGAATGATTTGCGTAACCGAAGACGGATAGCGGCTGCGGGTGATGCCTTCAGGAATTCGGGAATCGTTGAAAGCTTGGATTGCCTGACGCGCAAGGTGATCGTCGCCGGCAACGGTGTACGAGATCAAGGCTTGAATGCGCGTGTCGCCGATATATTGCAGTCGTTCCCAATACGGCGTATCCATGTACGTCTCGTGCGCGTCGAGCCGCGCGGTCCGCCAGCTGATTTGCCAAATCTTCGTTAGAGACGGATCATCCGATTCAAATTTTCCGCGCTCTTCAAATGGGTAAGCGGTGAACCAGGATTGTAGCTTCTCGATTCGCAGCGGCTGGTCGGCAGTAGCGATCTCCAGTTGAAGATAACGCCAAGTACGCCAACTTAGAGGGATGAACGTGCGGCCTTCGCTGCCATCGGGCAGGAACTCATCGAAGATCCCGACGATGTGCTTGCCCGCGATCTCGTTTCGGTTTCCCTTCTCGCCCTTGTCATCTACGAGGGCCTCGGCATAAGTGAGCCGAATTGTGCTCTTCGCGCCACCGCTCACGGCCAGTTCGGGATAGGCAGTAGTCAAATGCGATTGATCCAGCAGCAGAGTGGTTTTCGTATTTGCTGGTATTTCTAAAGCAGCGTCTGGAAACTCGTCGGAAACCTCTACTCCTGCGCTGCGGACTACGTGCCCGACCGGAGTCAACTCCATCTGCATGGCCGGCAATGGGTCGGGGACCAGTTCCCAGTTATTGTTCTGTAGCACCGCTCCGCGCTCGATCGCATAGCCAATTGAAACTGCCTTCTTCCAACTGCCATGCGAAGAAGAGGCATTGTTCCAGGACCAGTCATAGAGGCCGCCATCAATGCGCTCCCCAGGTTCGGCCGCGTAATAGCCCTTCGAGACCTCCCGAGGCGTTAGCAGCACTTGAAATCCTTTGTCTTCTTCCACTTCCCAAGTCGCGTCTGTGTCAATCGCGCGCTGTGCTTCGTTTTCCGCCGCGAGTAGAAATCCGGTGCGATCGCTAATCTGTGTCAACGGCGTCAGCGCGCCAAAATTCCACACCGTTGCAGCCAGCTCATTGCGGCCAGGATGCAGAATTGGCGCAAGATCGTAGATTTCGTATTTCCAATGTGCCCGATCGCTCAATGCTGGCCCGCGACCGACTTTGTGCTGGTTCAGGAAAAGTATGAATCGGTTATCGGCGCTGACGTGCACGATGAAGTGTTCCGGAACCTGTGGAAGTTCGAAAACTCTCCTGAAATGCAAAACCGTAACGTCCCGTTGCGGCGCCGTGGCCGAGGTGATCCATTGCGCGTGCCAGAGCCCTTTTCGAGCTTCAGGAGGAAGTTGAGCTGATGCGCTGATTGCTTCAACAAGGAACAGAGCCAACGAACTGAACAGCATGAATTTGGTTTTCATGTGATGGGTCGTATGTGTGTAAACGAATGTTAGGGTCTTTCGGTAATCGTTCTCGACAACCTGATCTCGCCCGTAAGTTCGATCTCTTCCGATGATTTGCCGATCAAGATCTTGTAGGTTCCTGCTGCAGCTCTCCAGGTGGCACTGTTTGTGTCGTAGTAGGCAAACGAACGCGTATCCAGCGGCACAATCAAATGCTTTGTTTCGCCTGGTTCAAGATTGACTTTCACAAAACCCTTGAGTTCCTTGGAAGGACGAGGCACCGCTGAACTGGAATCGCCGATGTAAATCTGAGCGACTTCGGCGCCAGCGCGCTTTCCAGAATTCGTCACGTCGAACGAGGCCGTGTATTTGGCTGCGGTAGTGCTGCTCTCGTCCTTTACCGTGAGATTGCCGAAAGTGAAGGTGGTGTAGGACAGTCCGAAGCCAAAGGGGAAGAGCGGCTTCGTGCCATTGTGTTCATAGCCTCGATACCCGGAGAAAATCCCTTCTTTGTAGATAACGCGCTGCGTGCTAGCTTCCGGGTAGTAATTGGCAAATGATGGATTGTCCTCCTCTCGCTTTTCGAAGGTGATCGGCAGCCGCCCGGAGGGATTCACATCCCCAAAAAGCACCTCAGCAATCGCTGTTCCGCCTTGTTCTCCCGAATACCACAGCTCTAGACAGGCAGGTGTCTGATCAATCCAGGAGGCAGCATGCACAGCACCGCCTGACGTGATCGCAACTATTGAGTTCTTGTTTTGTTTCGCCATTTGGCGAATCAATGTTTCCTGCCCGATTGGTAAAGAAAATGTTCGATCCGCACCTTCGCCTTCGCTGTCGCGATTAAATCCGACGGCAACGATAACCTCGTCTACCTTCGCAGCGAGTTTCTTCGCAACTTCACTCACAAGTGCATTCTCGTCCGCAATTGCCAAACGCAAACGACCCCCGAAAGGAGTGCGCTGAACATCCTCGACAACTACCTTGTGTGGTCCCGCCGCAAACTCGAGCGCGGTGTGGCTTTGGTATGCCTTTGCGAGTTCCCAATTGTCGAATATAAGCTTGTCATCCAGGTACACGCGGAAGCCATTGTGCTCGCCCGGTCCCTGAACTGCGATTTCGTACTCGCCGGAGTTCTTCGCGATGTAGTACCCAGTCCATCTCCGGGAAACAGCCTTCGGCGCGCTCGCTAACAAAGGAGCCACCTCTTGCCAATCTGAGAGAGTGTCCCAGTTGAACCCTGCATTGTTAATATGCCGTACCGTTTGCGTGCTCTGGGGTGATCCGGACAAATTGTCGTCGTCGAATCTCTCTATTTTGAGCCCTGGCTCGCCACCCTGGGATTCAGTCTCAAATTCAGTGCTGGATGCCATCTCAGGCAAAGCGGGCAGTCCGGGTTCATAGTAGATGATCGCTGAATTTCCCAACGAGTGTGCCAGTCCTTCTACAATGCTCACCGAGGAATAAGGAATTGCCGCACCGCTCCCGCCGCCCACTGGCTGTGCGGGATAAGCATCCGGACCAACTACCAGCAGCGATTTGATATTGTGTTTATCCAGTGGGAGCAGGTGGTGCTCGTTCTTCAGCAGGACGATACTTTCACGTGCAGCATCGAGAGCGATTTCATGATTCTGCTGGTTGTACTTGGACAAGCTCGAATCTGCTTGTTCTCGATCCAGCCATCCAAAACGCTCGGCGGTGTCGAGAATATGGCGTATTTTTTCGTCGATGATCTGCTGCTTCACGCGTCTGTCTTGTATTGCGGGCAGCAGGCTTTTGCGATTCATGAATTCGCCAGTCGGCATCTCCAAGTCGAGGCCATTATTCGCTCCGGCAACGCCGTCGTAGGTTGCTCTCCAATCGGACATCACAATACCGTCGAAGCCCCACTGTTTGCGGAGAATGTCGGTATTGAAGTAGCCGTTCTGCGTCGCATGGGAGCCGTTGATGAGGTTGTAAGAATCCATGATCGCGCCCACGTGCGCCTGCGTTACCGCGGCCTCGAATGCTGGCAGGTAGATCTCGCGTAACGTGCGCTCATCAATAGCAGAATCCGAGTCGTGGCGTAAGAACTCGGAGTTATTCGCAAGGAAGTGTTTGATCGTGGCGCTCACGCCTTGTTTCTGCATTCCGGAGATGTAGCCCACAGCCATTGCTGACGCGAGAAACGGGTCCTCTCCGAAATACTCAAAGTTTCTTCCGTTCCGTGGTGACCGATAAATGTTGACGCCTGGCCCAAGCATGAAATGGATACCGCGCGCGCGAGCGTCACGTCCTATGCCTTCTCCGAGTCGCTCGGCCAGATCCCGGTTCCAAGTTGCTGCCAGCCCGATGCCAGCAGCATAGACGGTTGAAGGAAATCGCGAATTGCTACGCACCCCTAACGGCCCATCGGACATTTCAAATGCCGGCAAATGTAAGTTGGGCATTGCTCGGATCGCGAAGCCAGTTCCGCCGATGTAGTCGATCTTTTCTTCAAGGGACATTTGGGAAAGAATTGAATCCACACGAGCTTCGGACTTAGTGGTGGATTGTGCCAGTGTGCCTACAGAAGCGCCGCAGAGAAAGAGAGTTAGGAGGAGTCGAGAAATCGACCGGGGAATCTGATTCATCCGATGAAAAATGGCAGTAATGACGTTTGGGCGTCAACACGTAACTGGCATTTCGCTATGACAAACTCGAATGCTGAGGCTCCCACCGAGAAATACGGGCTGATCGAATTGGAGCGATGCTGTGATTGATCGGATACCGTAAGAGGATCGCTGGTCGCGAGAATTCGATGCTCTCGGCAACTGTTCTGCTCTACGAAATGGTAGCGAATGTGCTGACCTGTGTCTTGGCCGCAGCTGAACGTTAAAGCACTACTGTGGCGCACTTTCCTCCAGTGTTTGTTTTGTAATCTCCTCTGGTGAGAAGAGTGGCTCGCTAGCTTGTTCCGGGACTGTTTTGTGCTCATGGAGTTCATGGAACTTCGCCAACGCTCGTTGTGCCTCTTCCGAATTGCCGAGTGTGCGTTCTACCTGCGAAAGGCGATACCAGGTAACCTCGTTTTCCGAATTTAGAGAAGCTGCTTTTTGCAAGTGCGGTAACGCCAGTTGAGGCTTTCTCAAATATGTCAACGTTGCTGCCAGGCCCAGGTGAGCCTCTTCGAAATCGGGATAAATCTTAAGAGCGAGCTCGAAATAGTTTTGTGCGTCCTCAAATTCTCCAGCCCTTCGATGAATCTCGCCGATCTCGTAAGCTGCGCTGGCATTCAGAGGATCAATTGTGAGTTCCTGCTCAAATTCCTCACTGGCCGCGCCTCGGTCTTCGACAGAACTTGTTTCTCTGGAACGAGCCAGCAGCGTTCTCCCGAGCCGATAGTGGACGCCCGGACGTTGTGGTTGAATCGCTAGAACTTGGCGGTATTCGGTAATAGCGGAATTGTACGAACTCTGGCTCTCGTACGCCTCGGCAGCGGCTTGGTGCGTCCAAACCGACTCGGGAGCAACCCGGGACAATTTCTGTATGGATAGGAATGCAAAATTACCGAAGATCTTGCCGTTGTGGTATAGGACCTCCGGATCGTTGGGATAAAGCCGACTCAGTTGCAGGGCCACTTCGACGGCCTTGTTGTCGTTCTTCAGCGCACTGTATGCGCGCTCTAGTTGGAGGCCGCACATGCGCTTAATTTGCGAATCGGAAGAATGGAATCCCTTTTCCAAGCCGGGCACAGCCTCGGTGTAATGCCCAAGCTCCGAAAGCGACATCGCCAGCAACGCTGCGGAGTTCGCAAGGCTAGGCTTCAATTTCAATGCCTGGCGTAACTCGGGAACGGCCTCCTCGAATTTCTTTTCCTGGAAGTAGATCAAGCCAAGGTTTGCATGAATCTCAGCTACTGCTGGATTGCTCTCTCGCAATTCTTTGAGAGCCTGCTCGGCATCGGAATATTTACCTTCAGCCAATGCCCGTTGAGCATCGGCGTATTGTTGTTCCAGATTGCCGGTCTGGGCACCCGCGCGGTGCGTTGCTGCAACGACAGCGATCAGAGCGAGTGCGTACAGGTAAATGATTGGCGGGAGTTTCACTTTCGCAAAGCTCATCTGACTCTAGTTTAGATTTACGTTGTGCAAAACAAAACCGCCGGACCTTGCGGCCCGGCGGGGCAGGAGTGTCGCGCAAATCAGAATACGATCTTGCCTCCAAGCTGCAGGATGCGACCTGGGCGCGCAGCCAGAACCTGGCCATAACCTGGATTATTCGGGTTGTTCCCCACCGGCGATCCAATAGCAGTGCTGGTGAAAGGATCATAACCATACTGGTGATGGTTGAAGACGTTAAACGCCTCAGTCCGGAACTGGAACGAGACTCTCTCCGTGAATTTGAAATCTTTGCCGATGCCCATATCGAAGTTGTTGATTCCAGGGCCGCGGAAAATGTTCCGCCCTGTGTTGCCGAACTGGCCATTAAGGGGTTGACAGAAAGCCACACCCGACAAATTAGCGGCGACGCAGCTCCCGGGAGCGTTTTGACCGTTAGGAGCTGGTCCAGAGGAGATCATATTGTTGAACCAGTGATTGAGGTCCTTATGAAACCCACTCGGATCCGCATTGCCGATTTGGTTACAACGATTGTCGAAGCTGAACATCACGAGCAAGTTGTTGTTACAGACAACGGAGAATGGGAACCCGCGCTGGAAACTCGCGATGGTTGTGACTTGCCATCCGCCGAGCGCCAAATCCGCCGCCTTGTTCATGCCGCCTCCAAAGCGTTTGCCTCGGCCAAAGGGCAATTGGTATACCAAGCTCGTCACAAGTCGGTGGTCAACATCGAAATCCGAACGGCCATAGTCCAAACTCGGGTTAAGGTCATTCATATGTCCGGAGAAGCCACCACCATTTGAGCCGACTCCAGCGGCAGCTGACTTATCATCAAGGCTCTTCGCCCAGGTATAGACCGCGAGCAGAGCGAGCGAACTCGATCTGCGCTCCAGTTTCAGGTTTCCGGCGTGGTAATTGGAGTAGCCGTTATATTCACTGTCCAGAAAACCAAGAATACTGGTGAAATTGGTGTAGGGTCTTCTTTGAGAAAAGAGGCAATTTGCAGTGGTATTAGTCGGACCAGCTCCAGGCAATCCGCTGAGAGAATCGCAGGCAGCAGGATTGGGCGGTGGAGGTTCGGCACCTACATTGACACGGTTTAGCAAGTGCGTACCTTTGTTGCCCACGTAGTTTGCTTCAAAGGTCGTATTCCGTGCCAGCTCTCGCTGCACTGAAAATGACCACTGTTGAACATAGGGATTGTGGGGACGCTCGGAAATGATCACGGCGAAGAACTGGCCGCCGTCCACGTATTGACCAGTAACAGGGTCTTTAACTACCTGGTGCAGCGGAACTGCTGGGAAGATCTGATCCGTGACTTTGGGCAGTGAAGGGTCTGCGGTTGGCGTGTCATTCGCGCGGACCACGAACGGGTAAATGTCGCCTGAATCGTCAATCTCGCGAGTTTCAAACGAATCGAAGAAGATACCGTAACCGCCACGCAGGACGGTTTTATCGCCAAGACGGTAGGCGAAGCCCACGCGCGGAGCGAAAGGTTTCTTCGAACCAGCGGCTGGATTTGGTCGTCCGCAGTAGCTGTAGAATCCATTGCCCAGGGGTGCAATGGGACCGCCAAGGCTCCCAACGGCCTGTGTGCCCAAAGCTTTATTGGCATAGCACAGTCCTCCAGCCGGGTTAGAGCGATCGAGCCAGAACATTTTATTATCTTTCTCGGTGGGCACCGAGCGGTAATCCCAACGCAAGCCCAGGTTCAACGTCAGGCGGCTGGTCGCCTTCCAATCGTCCTGAATAAACGGCGCAAAATACATGAACTGGTATTGATTGAGATTGCCAGCGGATTTCGTCGGGTCCGACGCTGGAGGGCTGGGACCTGGCTGGAACGTAGTGGCTCCGCTATAGTAACCAAGCAGGAAATCCGCAATCGCATTACCCGTTCCGCAATGGCTCGATGCCGTCGTGCAACCATTGTCGTTGTTAGCAATGGTGTCATTCCCATAGGTGAAATCACCGAGGAAGTCAGCAGAGAGATCTCGTCGCTGCAACCACCGGCGGTAATCAAATCCTGTGCTGATCGTATGCCGCCCTTTAATGATGGACAGGGTGTCTGAGAATTGCCAGGTGGGAATATCGCTGGTGGTTGTGTCATTGACCTGGCTGCCCATAACCTCACCCCCATTCCCGTACGGCGGTCCCAAATTAAGGGTTGGGAATAGACGCGCATAAGCAGGTAAATTTGGGTACACGCCCGTGATGCCCAAGGCTGATACCTGGGACGAGTTTATCGGTGTTCCTCCCTGGATGGAAATGGGCTCCAGGCGGCCGAAGCGGAAGTTGTTAATCATTCGCGAGCCGATGTTTTTGGTGTGAGAAATCATCCAGCTCTCGGACTTTTCATTGAAGACACCAATCCCGTATGGAAGGGTCACCGAACCGTTAATATTCGTGTTCTGGTACTTTGCTGTGGTATAGCGGAAAAACAATTTTCCTAACCGGCCCAATTCCTGATCTAAACGATAAGTCTCCTGGTCGGTGCTTTGCGGCAATGTGACTGCCAGGCGATAGTTGAAACCAGGGCCGGCACAGCCGATGCAATTGGGAGCCGGAAACGCATTGATACCGCCATTCAGGCCAAGTGACTGTTGGGCGAGAATCGAAAATCGAGTGGATGGAATTATGTTGCCGGGGAACGAGGCGCCAGTGAGCGGATCTATAGGCAAGCAGGGGCTGGTCGGCGTTGGACTGCAAGGGCCGCCTGCTTGGCTGGGCAATTGTAATCCGGATGTGGAAAAATCGCCGTTCAGCTGTGCAGGTTCTGGAACAGTGAAGGTGCTCTGGTCGAAGCCGTTTCGGATTCTCCATCCTTCGTAGTTCACCAGGAAAAAAGTCTTGTTGCGGCCGTCGTAAACCTTAGGGATGTAGACTGGACCTCCTACAACAAAGCCAAATTGATTCTGGCGCAATTCCGGAAGTGTTTGTTGGAACGGTGCTTTCGCATCGAAGGCGTCATTCCTTAGAAATTCGAATGCCGTCCCGTGCAGTTGGTTCGAACCACTCTTCGTGATGATGTTCACTTGGTTGGCGCTGAAGCCGTATTCTGCCGAGTAAGTCTCGCTCTGAATTTTGAATTCCTGGATAGCATCCTGAGACAGAATCACCGCCGGGGTGTTGAGAGCAGTATCAGTGTTGATCAGCCCGTCAAGAGTGTAGTTGTTCGAAGTTGGCCGGCCACCATTGATGCTGATCGCATTGCCTTCCCCCTGACGCATCTGTCCCTGCTCGCCGTTGGTCTGCACCGCACCGGCGCCGATGAATAACAGGCTTAGAAAATTGCGTCCATTCAGCGGCAATTGATCAACTTGCCTTTGAGTCACAATCTGCGAGATTGCCGAGCTGTCCGTATCGAGGCTGACCGCGCTAGCTTGGACCTCGACCGTCTCGGAAACTGCGCCGGGCTTCATGGCCACATTGACTCGCGCTTCCTGGCCTACAACCAAGGTGACGGAGTTCGTCACGGACTTCTGGAATCCCGGAGCTTCAACCGTGATCCGGTAGGTTCCAGGAGGCAGGAAGGGCAGAGTGAAATCGCCGGACGATGTTGTCTGCGTCTGGTTGGTGACGTTGGTTGCGATGTTCGTCACATCAACGCGAGCGTTGGAAAGGACCGCACCCGCGGGGTCCGTCACTGTGCCAAGGATGGTTCCATTGGCTCCGCCCTGAGCATGGAGCAAATTGGCGAAGGAAAGAATCAGCCCCAGCAAAAAAAGGTTTCGCATGTTTGCAAGCATCGTTGTTGCCTCCTCGTCACAGAGGACGAATTCGACTTGGTTCAGCCATTCTTGGCAAAGTCGGAAAGAAAAGGCTGCCGCAAATCCCCACGAAGGTTCTGCGTGGGCGCGATGCTCACATCGGTGGAAGAATACTGTCAAGCTCATCCGGCAAAACGCATTTGTTCTGCAATGAAAAACCATGTTTGGTTACGTTTCCCAAAGGAAAGACCGTGATATCAGGCAGGATTAATGTGTTTTGTATTTCTTGATCGGTTACCCGGGAAGTAGCCATTCCATTTTGCAATGTGAACCGATATTTCATGAGCCGCTGCTCTTTTCCCGATTAAGGGCAAGCTTTCGGACACGAAAAGGCAACACGGGATATTCGGTAAGAGGGTTTACTTAGGCAGAGGCGACGCTAATACTCGTAAGTGTACAGGCGGTCTCCATGAGTCGATCATTCGGATAGAAATGGTCTATTGTAGTGGGCGTAACGAGTTTATGGTCTACGAACACGGCAGGTGGAACAGGCTTCTTGTTAAGAATATCGAGACTCACTTTTACCAAATCTGGCCCATAACGCTCAGGAAAAAACGCAACTGAACCGATGAGCCTGGTGTTGGTCTTGCGCATTTCAGAGCGGCCCTCGGGAGATGCATTCTGCCCCATGACAGCGCAACTATCGACGCGGCCGGCTTCTTCAAACGCTCGCAGCGCACCGATTGCGCTAACGTCGTTGATTGCTCCCACAAGTAATCGCCGCGAGCGCGAAACGCGAAGATGCCTGCGAACCACTTCGAAGCTCGGTCCCATTTCTCCATCGCCGTTGAGGTGGGTTATTCGGCAATTTTTGGCGCTTGGCAAAGCCAGATTGATCCCCACAAGCATTCCTGTCAGCCGCATTTGCGGCAAATTCCCGGCGCGCGGCAATTCCAACATGACGATCTCATCCACTTCCGAGTTCCAATGTTCCTTTGCCCAACGTCCCAGGTAACGACCGCCGATTAGCCCAGCCTCGTAATTGTTAGCCCCGTAATAAGTCGCTCCCGGATGAGGAATGTCGATCGCGATCATAGGGATTCCGGCATCGCGGTACTTGGCGGCAACGATCGGGGCAATAGTTTCGTCAGTTTGAAATTCGATAGCTAAGTCAACTTTTTCCCGAACCAGAAGGTCCGCATTTCGCTGCGCGATCTTCGCACTGTAACGATTGTCGAGTGCAATGAGCTCAATGCCTTGCTCCCTTGCCGCTCGTTCGAGGCTCGACGAAACTTCTCTCGAAAACTGGTAGTTGGTGCCCTGAGCCGCGTAACCCAATCGGCAGAGACGCTGCTTGGTTGGGCGGATCATCGCTTGATACAGGTTGGTACTAACCTTCTCGACCATGCCACACTTCTCGAGTGTATAAAGCAGGCGAAAACACATCGTTTTGGGGAGTCCGCAACGTTGCACGATTTCTCTCAGAGATAGGGCCTCTCCAGTGGAGCGAAAGGCGGAAAGAATTCTGGACGAGTGGATGACCGACTTAACGAGATAAGGGTCTCTGCCTCGATCTGCGCGGACAAGTGCTTGAGTCAATGGTTCGGAAACGCCACGCGCCACTGATTTGTCGGAATCCATAACGAGCGACCTTATGGCTTATACGGAACGAAAAAGACTCAGGAATCCGTTTGAGGCGATACCAAATCGGTATTGCCGAGTTGCATCCCACATATTGGCACAGTCGTTCTTCTGTTCGCAACAGGAAAACGGCTAACGCTTTGGCCGATACCTTTTGCTCTGGCTAGTAACTCGCGAGGACATGAGACCTCCGCTCTGCATATCCAATTCCTCGTCATGTTTCGACAGTTTCTTCTCTGGAAAGCCATTGCGAGTAAATCGCACGAAATCTACTGTTGTCCTGGATTGTTCGTCTCTCCGCCAGACTACATGTACATCGGTTACAGCAGCCGAATCGTTTAAGGGCAGAGTGATTAAACGATCTGTGAACGCCGGGTGGATAGGATTTTTGCCAACCGCAATGTAAATCCCTTTGCCAGAGTCCACCAGGATAGAGCCCGCCTCATCACCGGATAGAGCCGCCGTCGAAACCGTCTTTGGCTCTACGCCCCTTTCGCGAAAAAGTGCCAGTGTTCGGTCATAAACCCCAGGCGACATCTTCCGGTCGATCAGTAGTAGAGTTTGATTCGCTAGGTCCCGTACCTCCAAGCTTTTGCGCTTCGCTAAGGGGCTGTCTTTACGCAGGACGACCGAAAATTGTTCTTGAAACAACGCGGCTGAAACCAGTTGCGCGGAATTGATGGGCGGACGCATGAAACCCACATCAATCTTCCGATCGACCAGTGCGTCGCACTGAAATCCCGACGGTATATCCCTGACGTCGATCTCCACTCTCGGAGCGAGACGCAGATAATCGTTCATGATTCGGCTCACGGCGTCGCCCAATCCCCTTGCAATTCCCAGGCGCACGGTTCCCGCCCAACCGCCGCCTGTTTGCCGAGCCGCCTCCATCGCCTGCGAGACGTGCTGAAGGACAACACGTGCTTCATTCAAGAAACTGCGTCCTGCGTCTGTGAGAAAGACTCGGCTGCTGTTTCTCTCAAATAGCTGAACGCCGAGTTCAGCTTCGAGGTCGCGAATGTGCCGGGTAACGGGAGGTTGTGCGATCTGGAGACGCTTTGCCGCTTTCGTAAAGTTCAACTCTTCTGCAACTGCAACGAATGAATAAAAATGTCTAAGTTCCATGCGCCAACCGGGACTAAGGTTGTATTAAGTCGTGGAAGGAGTCTATACCAAATCGGTATAAGCGTTTGAGTTGTACAGGGGACTACAACCTGGTCGATATTTGAGCCGAGTTGGGCCCCAACGAGGCTCCTAGGGAGGAAATGCATGTTTCGCCATGGAAAACAGGCAAGCGATGACAAGCTGTATTTCACAGAAGAGCCTTTCTTCCGGAAAAGTGGATACTGTATCTCCTGCGATCTTGAAAGTGGTCAGCGGAACAAGGCGCAACCATGGGGTAGAGCTCCCTAGCCTCCGGGCACGTTTTTGAGAGACTATTGATGTTTCGCATTGCGAAAACAGCTGGCTAGAGACAAATGTCGTGACCTCAACAAACGGCGATTGCTAATCTGCCCAGACGTAAAGGTGTCCTAATGAATTCTTCAGCAACCAGCAGGATCTTTCACGAGCTGGAGACGTTCCGAATTGAGATCCCGTCCTGGGGATTCGCGAACACGGGTACCCGTTTCGGAAAATTCCTGCAAGCGGCGGCTGCGACAACGCCGGAAGAAAAATTCAGCGATGCGGCCGAAGTGCACCGCGTCACCGGTATTTGTCCCACTATTGCACTGCATGTGTTGTGGGATTTGCCGAACGGAATGCGCAGCACGAAAGAGATTACGGCTTTAACAACTCGCTATGGTATTCAAGCGGGGTCGATCAATCCAAATCTTTTTCAGGATCAAATCTACAAGCATGGATCGTTCGGCAACCCTGATGCTGCCGTGCGCTCGCAGGCTCTGCAGCACACGAATGACAGCATTCAAATCGCACATCACTTACAGAGCCGGGATATCTCAATGTGGTTTGCAGATGGGTCCAGCTATCCCGGAACAGCAAATATCCGGCAACGGAAAGCATGGTTCGAGGATGCCCTACAGGAAGCGCACTCGCATCTCAATGGCGACCAGCGCCTACTCATTGAATACAAGCCCTTTGAACCGGCGTTTTACCACACCGATATCGCCGATTGGGGAATGGCGCTGCATTTGGCGCGATGTGCTGGTCCCCAGGCAAAAGTGCTCGTAGACACCGGCCATCACTACCATTCGCAAAATATCGAACAGATCGTGGCCTGGTTGCTTTCAGAAAAGATGCTTGGCGGCTTTCATTTTAATGATCGACGTTATGCAGATGACGACCTCACCATCGGTTCAATTGATCCTTATCAAGTCTTTCGAATCTTCCACGAGATTCTTTATTACGAGTGGGAAACCGGGCAAAAGGCCGATATCGCGTACATGATC
>Ga0209161_10002472_pt1 | contig 15128 bp, 15 predicted proteins | sample GraSoiAngelo_155_FD_186169 | JGI IMG/M metagenome (GOLD analysis project Ga0209161, IMG submission 186169) | Grasslands soil microbial communities from the Angelo Coastal Reserve, California, USA - 14_1009_13_30cm (SPAdes) (version 2) | ecosystem: Environmental > Terrestrial > Soil > Grasslands...
GCGCACAACCGTTGCGCCCCAGCACTCGCACGCGCGCACAACCGTTGCGCCCCAGCACTCGCACGCGCGCACAACCGTTGCGCCCCAGCACTCGCACGCGCGCACAACCGTTGCCCCCCTGCACTCGCACGCGCGCACAACCGTTGCGCCCCTGCACTCGCACGCGCGCACAACCGCTACCGACGGGGCGCAGCTCGTTGCCGCGCTCTACGCGGCGCCCCACACCTCGCGCGCGACCTCGAGGGCGAGCGCGAGCTTGCGACGCTGGTCGTCGACCGTGATCGTGTTGCCGTGGTGCGTGCTGGAGAAACCGCACTGCGGGCTCAGGCAGAGGTTCTCGAGCGGCACGTACTTCGCCGCCGCCTCGATGCGACGCTTGAGATCGTCCTTCGTCTCGAGCTGCGGAACCTTCGAGCTGATGAGCCCGAGCACGACCTTCTTGCCCTTGGGCACGAATCGAAGCGGCTCGAAGCCGCCAGCGCGATCGGAGTCGTACTCCAGGAAGAACGCGCTCACGTTCAGCCGGGTGAACACGGTCTCGGCGACCGGGTCGTAGCCTCCGCTCGCCATCCACGTGCTCTTGAAGTTGCCCCGGCAGGTGTGGATCGCGACGGTGACGTCGCGCGGGACGTCACGTAGCACCGCGTTGACCGCATCGGCGTAGATACCGGGCAGACGCACCGGGTCGTCGCCCAGCTTGGTCACCTGCTCCCGCACCTTCGGATCGCACATCATCGCCACCGTCGTGTCGTCGATCTGGAGGTAGGTGCAGCCCGCCTGGCACAGGCCGCGGATCTCCTCGCGGTAGGCGGTCGTGAGGTCGGCCCAGAACTCGGCGAGGTCCGGATAGGTCGCCTTGAGCGTCGGCCGATCGCCCCGGGCGTGGAGCATGACCGGCGACGGCAGGCAGAACTTCGCGGTGCGCGTCGTGGCCGACTTCAGAAATGTGAAGTGGTCGAGCATGCTCGGCCGGGAGCGCCGGATCTTCCCGGTCACCTTCATGAGGGGCGGCTGCTCGTCGGCGCCCTCGAACTTCACGCCGAAGCTCTGGGTCGACGTCTCCACCCCGTCGAAGCCGCGGATGAAGTCGATGTGCCACCAGTCGCGCCGGAACTCGCCGTCCGTCACCGATTGCAGGCCGACCGACTCCTGAAGGGCGATGGCGCCGCGGATGCTGCGATCCTCCACCGCGCGCAGCGCGGCCCGGTCGATCTCGCCACGCGCCGCGCGGGCGCGCGCCTCGTGCAGCTCGGGTGGACGCAGCAGGCTGCCGACGTGGTCCGCACGGAATGGAGGTCGTGCGACGGTGCTCATCACCAGGCCAGGGCGTACGTCGGTCGGCGCGGATCGGCGCCGGCCGACACCACGCCCGATTCCGGATCGCGTCGGGTCACGACGGCGCCGACGCCGCAGGCGCCGATCTCGCTGACGGTGTGGCCGAGCGCGCTGAGCTCGGCGCGCGTGCTCTCCGGAATACCGGGCTCGACGTTGAGCTGCCCGGGTCGATAGACGCGGGGATAGAACGAGTTGACGAGCGTCTGGGTCGAGAAGCGCGGCGCCTCGACCGCCTGCTGTGGGTTCATTCCCCAGACCAGCACGTTGAGGACGAGCTGCAAATCGGCCTGGGCCTGATCGTCGCCGCCCGGGCAGCCGATCGTCGCGGTGGGCACGCCACCCTCGCAGATCAGATACGAGATCAGCGTGGTGCGCGGCCGCTTGCCCGGGACGAGACCGTTGGGATGGCCGTCCTCGAGGACGAACATCTCGCTCCGCGTGCTCAGCGTGCAGCCGAGCTCGGGAGCGAACGCCGACTTTCGGAACACGCCGCCGCTCGGCGTGAGCGCGACCATGCTGCCCTCGCGGTCGACGACCGCGATGTGCGTCGTCCCGTCGGCGGCGGGCTCGGCCGCGGTCGCGCCGGATCGCGCGCCCATCACCGCGCCCGCGGCCGCGCCGCGGCGCTCGATCGTCCCGGGGACCGGTGCTTCCGGCGCGGCCCGGTCCATGCGGATGAGCCCGGCGCGCTCGTGGAGGTATGCCGGCGCCAGCAGCTCGGCGATCGCGCGGGCGGCGGTATCGGAATCGCCGTAGTACCGCTCGCGGTCCGCGAACGCGAGCTTGAGCGCCTCGGCGACCACGTGGATGTACCGCGCCGAGTTGTGCCCGAGCGCACGCAGGTCGACGGTCGCCAGCATGCCGAGCGCCTGCATGAGCACCGGCCCCTGGGTCCACGCGGGCGGACCAATGATCTCGCGCCCCGCGAACGACATTCGCAGCGGCGGCTCGAACTGCGCGCGATAGCCGGCCAGGTCGGAGGCGCGGAGGAGTCCGCCGACGCGCTCCGAGAACGCGCCGATGGTGGCCGCGACGTCGCCGCGGTAGAACCGCTCACGGGCGGCGCCGATGCCGGCGACCCGGTGGCCTCGGCTCGACGCTTCCGCGTCGACGAGCCGCCGCAGTGTCCCGGCGAGCGCCGGCTGCGTGAAGAGCTGGCCCAGCTCGGGCGGCTGCCCGCCTCTATAGAACACCGCGGTCCCGCCAGGAGGATACAGATCGAACTGGCTTCGGCTCTCGCCGATGGTCAGCATCCGCCGCATGTGCTCGTACATCGGGAACCCGTGCTCGGCGTATTGCACGGCCGGCGCCAGCACCTCGCCCACGGTCTTCGTGCCGAAGCGCTCGAGCGCCTCGAGAAACGCGCCGACCGCGCCCGGTACGGTGAACGACAAGTGAGCGTCGGCCCCCGGCCCGGTCGGGATGCGATCGAGCTTCCGCCCGCGGAAGAACGCGATCGTCGCGAGGGCCGGAGCCACTCCCTGCCCGCTCAGCACGTGCAGCTGGCGACTGCGCGCGTCGTGCACGACCGCCACGCACTCGCCGCACAGCGTGTAGGACGCGGTCGGCTCCACCACCGCGGCCGCGAACCCTGCGGCCACGGCCGCGTCGAAGGCGTTGCCGCCCGCCAGCAGCATCCGCATGCCGGCCATCGACACCAGGGGATGACCCGACGTGACGACGCCCTGAGTGCCCGAGACCACCGGCCGCGTGGTCGCACGGTCGGCGGAGTGGTGCTCCATCTCGTAGACTCGCCCGGTCGGTCTGCTCATCGGCTCTCTCCTTTGGCCCGCGGACGAACCGATACCGCGCGGCAGCGGGCCGGTCAAGCTGAATCGTAGCGCTACGGCAGGAGATCGCCGACGGAGATTCGGGCCGAGGGCGCGCGAGCTACGCGCGGCGGTAGAGGGGACCGCGTGCGGTCACACGCGCCAGGTCGAGAGGCTCGTCAGCGGCGAGGCGGTGACCGCGAGGATGTAACGGGCCAGGCTCGAGACCCAGTCGGGCGACGATCACGGGATGGCTGTAGTAGCCGTCGTACGCGTGGTGCACCAGCGCGTCGAAGAAGACCGGGTGCGTCTGCTCGACGCCGCGGAGCACGCGCTCGCGCCGGTCCTGGTCCAGCGGGGCGAGGCCGGCGTCACCGGCGGCGCGCGCCGCGTCCTCGATCGCGGCGAGCCCGCCCGACAAGAGCGCGTCGATCTCGGGCGCTCCCGCGGCGACCGCCAGCACGTGATCGAGCGCGATCGCCCCCGCTCCCGGGAACCCGGCGCTCGCCGGCACGAGAGTGTCGAGCACCACCGCGAGGAGATTGCGCCGCGCGGCCAGCGTCACGAGCGTCTCCGGATGATTCCGTCGGCGATGTAGAGCGCCACCGCCTGGATCGTCGAGGTCGGGTTCACGGCGGCGCACGTGACCATCGTGCTGCCGTCCACGACGTAGAGATTCGGCACGTCGTGGCATCGTCCCTCGGCGTCGACCACGGAGGTGGCGGGGTCGCGCCCCATCCGCGCGGTTCCCATGAGGTGCCAGCCGCCGGCGCGGAGGAGCGGATTCACCGAGACCTCCCGGGCGCCGGCGGCCTCGAGCGCTTCCCGAGCGCGCGCGATGCCGTGGTCGAGCATGCGCCGGCTGTTCTCGCCGAGCGTGTAGGACACGCGCGGCGCCGGGATGCCGTGGGCGTCGGTGAGCGTGGGATCGAGATCCACGCGGTTCCCGGGCTCCGGCAGGTCCTCACCGATGACGGCCACAGTCAACGTCCGGTCGAAGCGCGCGTCGTAGAGTCTTCGGTGCTCGCGGCCCCACGGCACCCGGTCGCCCACGGAGCCGCCGGTGGCGGACGCGATCGGCGAGAGCCCGCGCGCCACCTGAAACGAGTAGCCGCGCACGAAGCCGCGCGAGAGATCGGTCTCGTAGAACTCCTGACTGATGATGCTGCAGCCCAAAGGGCCGCGGAGCCCATCGAGCCGCTCGTCGAAGAGCCCGCGCACCATCGCGTAGGGATGGAACATGAGGTTGCGGCCCACCTGCCCGCGGTGATTGGCCAGCCCGTCGGGGAACCGCGACGAGCGCGAGTTCAGCAGGAGCCGCGGAGTGCCGATCCCGTTGGCCGCGAGCACGAACGCGCCTGCCTTCAGCTCGCGCGTCCGCCCTTCGCGGTCGAAGTACTGCGCGCCGTCGGCGAGCCCGTCGGGCCCGAGCGTGATCTCGCGCACGCGAGCGCGCGTGACCAGCCGCGCGCCCGACGCCAGCGCCTTGGGCCAGTAGGTGACGTCGGTGCTGGCCTTGGCTCCGCTCGGGCAGCCGAGGTCGCAGGGCCCGCAGTTGATGCAGGCGCGTCGGCCGTCGTAGTCGCGCGTCAGGATCGCGCTGTCCGACGGCCACCAGTGCCATCCCAGGCGATCGAACCCGCGGGCCATCGTGGCGCCCAGCGTGTCCAGCGGGATCGGCGGCGCCTGCCGCGGCGACTTCGGCGGATAGCCGGGATCGCCGGTGATCCCGGCCACGCCCATCATCGTGTCGTTCAGGTCGAAGTACGGCTCGAGCGTCGCGTAGTCGATGGGCCAGTCGTCGGCCACGCCGTCGAGGCTGCGCACGCGGAAGTCGGACGGTCGGAAGCGTGGGAAGTGGGCGCTCCAGTGAATCGTGCTCCCGCCCACCGCGTTGTACATCAGCGGCGAGATCGCCGAGCCGGCGTCGTTGACGGGGTAGTCTTGTGGCAGCCGGCGCACGTTGGGCTCGGCGCTCCAATCGGTGGTCCGATGCAGCTCCCAGTCGCCGCGCCAGTGCGGGTATGCGCGGGCGTCGACCCAATCGCCCTGCTCCAGGCACACCACGCGGAGGCCGGCGCCCGCGAGCCGCCAGGCGACGGCGGCCCCCGAGGCGCCGGCGCCGATCACGAGCACGTCCGTGCGATCGTCGGCGGCCATTCGAGAACGGGCAATAGCAGGAGAGGGCCGCCGCCGTCAACTCCTCTCGTGATTGTCCTTGTGAGCCCGGCGAGAAGGGTCCGGAGATCGTCGGCGCGGCACAGGCGCGGGCATGCCCCTTGCTCTATCTGAAAATGTTCGGACGTAATTTTCCAAGGAGGGACGCAGCTATGAATCAAGACATCCTGTCGGGCAAGTGGAAGCAGATGCGCGGTCAGGTCAAGCAGTGGTGGGGTCGACTCAGCGACGACGATCTGGACTGGATCGACGGCGCCATGGACAAGCTCGCCGGCGCGCTTCAAGAGCGCTACGGCTGGGCGCGTGAGCAGGCCGAGCGCGAGATCAAGAAGCGCTTCGCAAAACGCCGCCGAGCGACTCGGCGATGGGACGTGAGCCGGACGAGGGCGGGCGGGCCCGCTGAGCATTCAGAGCCCGCTCGCTCTCGCCGCGCGATGTGCGTGAAGGCTAGCTCGCCTTCGCCGCCGACACTCTCAGCTCGTTCTTGACCGACTTGACGCCGTCCACCCGATGGGCCAGGTCCGACGCCTTCGCGCTCTGCGCCATCGACTGCACCTCGCCGCTCAGCACCACGACGCCGGCGTCGGTGCGCACATCGATCTTCTTCAGCTGCGGGTCCCTGGCGAGGGTGGCCGTGACGGCCTTGGTGATCTGCTTGTCGTCAGCCGTGACGGCCGTGCGGGCGGCCGGTGGCACGACCTGCAGGTCGTTCTTCACGCTCTTGACGCCGTCGACGCCCTTGGCGATCTCTTCCGCGGCGGTCTTCGCCTCATCGGAGTCGACCTTACCGCGCAGGAAGACCTGGCCGCTCACCGTCTCGACGCGCACTTCGCGCCCCTTGACCCGCTCATCGGCGAAGAGCGCGATCTTGGTCTTCGAAGTGAGCCAGCTGTCGCTGACCGCGCCCTTCGCTTCCTGCGCGGTGTCCTTCGCCTTCTCCTTCACCTGGTCCATCGTGCTTTCGGCCTTGGTGTCGGCAGCACTGGCGCTCGGCGGCGCCGCGCAGAGCACGGCCGCCAGCAGCGCGGCTGCGGTCATGAAGTGGTCACGCATGGCTTCATCCTCCTCGATCTCATGGTCCGGGGCCCTCGCTCACACGATCCCCGCGCGGTGAAGAAGCAATGACCTTGCCATCGGCGAATGTAAGATTCGCCGGCGGCGCTAAGTGAACGGCTTTCGAGGGATTTGGCGCACGGGGCCCGCCCCGGCGTAAGGGAATCGCGGGGCGGTGGATTTTACGCGGTCACCGATTTTACGCGGTCACTAGTAGATCCTACGCGACCCAGGAGCCATCGGAGTGCCCGGGGCTGAGTTCGCGATGGTATCCGGATTGCTGGTCTCGGGAGTCATGCTCCTCTTCTTGATCGTCGCCGTCCTCATCGCTGGGTGTGCCGGTGTTCCCCGTCACGTCGAGCTGCCGGCGCTCGACGTGAGAGAACCGGTGTTCGCGGCAACACTCGGCGCCTACACCGGGACGACGGTCGTCGGCGGCAACCGCATCGAGATCCTGCTCAACGGCGAAGAGATCTTTCCCGCGAAGCTGGCGCTGATCCGCAAAGCCCGGACCACGATCAACTACGCCCAGTACGTCTTCGAGGACGGCCCGCCGGCCGAGGAAGTCGCCGCCGCGCTCGCCGAGCGCTGCCGCGCCGGCGTGAAGGTCAACGTGCTCCTCGACGCCGTCGGGGCGCTGGCCATGCCCGGCGAGCATCGGCGAACGATGACCGACGCCGGCTGTCGCGTGGAGACCTATCGACCTTTGAACCCGTTCACGCTCGACCGCGTCAACTATCGCAACCACCGGCGCATCCTCGTCGTGGACGGCGTGATGGGCGTGACCGGCGGCTCCGGGATCAGCGGCAAGTGGGCCGGCAACGGACGCCAGGAAGGGTACTGGCGCGACACCGATATCTACCTCGAAGGCCCGGTGGTCGAGCAGCTGCAGGGCGCGTTCGCCGAGAACTGGCTCGAGGCGACGGGCACCGCGATCGGCGGCCCGGACTACTTCCCGCGGCGACGACTCGACGCCAAGGGCGCGGTCGCCGCGCAGGTCGTGCGGAGCTCGCCGGCCGGCGGCAGCACCGCGATGTACACGATGTTGCTGCTGGCGCTGGCGTCGGCCAAGCAGTCGATCCACATCACGAACCCCTACTTCGTCCCCGACGAGACGATGATCAAGACGCTGATCGCCGCGGCCGAGCGCGGCGTCAAGGTCGTTCTGCTGATTCCCGGCGCGATCGACCACAACCTGGTCCGCCAGGCGAGCCGGTCGGAGTTCGGGCGGCTGCTCAAGAGCGGCATCCGGATCCACGAGTACCGGCCGGCGCTCCTGCACTCGAAGACGATGGTTGTCGACGGCGTCTGGGCGACCGTCGGCAGCACCAACCTCGACTATCGCTCGTTCGCGTTGAACGAGGAGCTCAACGTCGTCGTGTACGACAGCGTCACCGCTCAACGGCTCGAGAAGATCTTCGAGCAAGACCTGGCCAACTCCCGGCCCGTCACCTACAAGGCCTGGAGCCGCCGAGGATTGCCGAGCCGGTTCCTCGAGCTGCTGGCGTTCCCGATCCGCGAGCAAATGTAGCGCGCTCGCTCGGGGACGTGTAATCTCAATGGTTGGTGTTCGTTCGTACGGGACAGCGCGCGGTTCTCCTGCTCGTCCTGGCTCTGGTCGTCAGTGCAGGCCAAGCGACGCCGCAGCCTATCCCGGCGCCCCTCTCCACTCCCGCGGTCATCGCGGGTCTCACGCCGGCGGCAAGCGTCGGGAGAGTCTTCCGCAACCTCGATCCCAAGTATCATCGGGCGTCGCTGTGGACGCGAGCTCAGTCCGTGATCCTGGGCGGCACTTGGCTCGTGGGCGAGCGCCGCGTCGCCGCCCTTCCGCGCGCCGAGGTCGACGTCGAAGCCCTGCGGGCCAACACGAGCCGGGCCACCGTGACGTGGGTCGGGCACTCGACCGTGCTGGTTCAGCTGGACGGCGTCAACTTCCTGACCGATCCCATCTGGGCCAATCGGTCGGGGCCGTTTGGCGGGCTGGTGGGCGTGGGCCGGTACACGCCGCCGGGAATCGCGTTCGCCGATCTGCCGCGGATCGACTTCGTCCTGATCTCGCACGACCACTACGACCACCTCGACGAGCCGACCGTGCGCCGGCTGGCTTACGCCTTCAACCCGCGCTTCGTGGTGCCGCTCGGCCTCAAGGACTGGCTCGCCGACCGTGGCATCACGAACGCCGTCGAGCTGAACTGGGGCCAGTCGGTGCAGGTCGCGGGACTCACGGTCGTGTGCACGCCGGCGCAACACGGCTCCGGCCGCACGCCGTTCGACCAGGGACGACGCTTGTGGGCATCCTGGGCGGTCCTCGGATCCAAGCGCTTCTACTTCGCCGGAGACACCGGCTACTTTCAGCACTTCAAGCAGATCGGTGACGCTCTCGGGCCCTTCGATCTGGCCGCGCTGCCCATCGGCTCCTATACGCCCCGCGAGCACGCTCGGCCCGTCCACATCTCGCCGGAAGAAGCGCTCCAGGCGTGGGTCGATCTGCGCGCGGAGAAATTCGTGGGCATCCACTGGGGAACGTTCGGCCTCGCGCGAGAGCCGTACGACGAGCCGCCGCGACGGATCGAGCAGGAGGTCGCGCGCCGTCACTTCGATCCCGAGAGCGTCTGGATCCTCCGGCCGGGAGCGACGACTGCCTGGTAGTCCGGCCGGTTGTTACACGGTCTTTGTAAAAACTTCCTGATCGCTCCGTCACATCCCGCTGCATCCACCGCTACAACCGCCGTGGCACGCCCGTTGCTGCCCTGCGCACCCATGAATGGCTCCTTGCGCGTCGCCGCCGTCGGCGCGTACGGCCGTGTTCATAGCCGCGCCGAGGCCGGCGGGGCCCCAGCCCCGCGACGGCCTGCAGCGCGCACGGCGGAGGAGGCCAGGAATGTACGATCTCGTGCTCAAGGGCGGCAACGTGCTGGATCCATCGACGGGGCTCGACGGGGTCCTCGACGTCGCGGTGCAGAACGGCGTCATCGCGCGCATCGCGCCGGAGATCGCCGCCGGTGAGGCGACGCGCAGCTTCGAAGTGCGCGGCAAGCTCGTCACACCGGGGCTGATCGACCTCCACGCCCACATCTTCGAGGGGATCAACCGGACCGGTGTCAACCCCGATCTGGCGGGCGTGCACTCCGGAGTCACGACGATCGTCGACGCCGGAAGCTCGGGCGCGGCCACCTTCGGCGGCTTCCCGCGTCACATCATCCCGAGCTGCGCCACCGAGATCATCCCGTTCCTCCACATCTGCCAGACCGGGCTCGCCACGAACCCGGACATCATCAGCGAGCGTAGCGTCAGCGTCGACGACACGGTGCGCGTCGCGACCCAGCACAAGGGCCTCATCGCCGGCATCAAGGCGCGCATGGTGTCGCCGGCGCTCGAGATCATGGGCATGGAGATGCCGAAGGCCGCCCGCCGCGCCGCGCGCGAGGCCGGGATCAAGCTCATGGTGCACATCGGCGACACCGAGAAGCGCTACGACCCGAAGGTGATCCACCCGCTGCTCGATCTGCTCGAGCCCGGCGACATCCTCACCCACTACTTCACCCCGAACCCGGGCGGTGTGCTCGACATCAACGGCAAGCTGGTGCCGGAGGCGCGCGAGGCGGCCAACCGTGGCGTGTGGTTCGACACCGCGCACGGCCGGATGAACTTCAGCTTCGACGTGGGCCGGCGCATCATCGAGCAGGGGCTGCTCCCGCACTGCATCAGCACCGATCTCACGGTGCCCGGCCGCGCCAACACCGTGCACAGCATGACCGAGATGATGACGCGCTTCATCGGGCTCGGCTTCACGTTGCCGCAGGTGGTGACGATGTGCACCGCGAACCCGGCCAAGGCGATCGGCGTCGAGCAGCGGCTCGGGAGCCTCGCGGTGGGACGCCAGGCCGACATTTCGGTGCTCGAGATCCAGCCGGGCCGCTGGGTCGTCTACGACATCCTCGGCACGGCGCTGCGCGTCGATCGCGCGTTCGCCCCGCACCTGACCGTGAAGCGCGGCGCCGTCTTCACCCCCGACTTCGGCCCGCGGCCGTGGGGCTGGTGGCCGGATCGGGCGCTGCCGGCCGGCGCGCCCGGCGGAGGCTGCTGCTAGCGACCGGTCGCCGACGCGTGACGGACAAAGGCGTCCGTTCGCCGTTCGCCGCCCTGAAGGCGCCGAACTACTGCTACTACTGGTTCGGGCTCGTCTTCTACGTGCTGGGGCACCGCGCCGAATACGTGACGTTCGCCTGGCTCGTGTGGGAAGTCACGCGCGACCCGATGTTCCTCGGCTTTCTGGGGCTGGCCCAGGGCCTGCCGCTGCTCCTCTTCCAGCTCGTCGGCGGCGTGCTGGCCGATCGCGTGAACCGCCTGCGCCTCTTGATCGTCACGCAGATCATGACGTCGCTCGCGCTCACCGCCGCGTTCGGGCTGGCCGTCATGGGCCTGGCGCGCGTCGAGCACCTGCTGGCGCTGGCCGCCGCCAGCAGCATCTTCCGCGCGTTCGACGAGCCGAGCCGGATGGCGATGATTCCCCAGCTCGTGGACCGCGAGCGTCTGCCGAGCGCGATCGCGCTCGGATCGATTCCGTGGCAGGCCGGCCGCATGATCGGCCCTTCGGTCACCGGCCTCCTGATCGCGGCATTCGGCGGATCGGTCGGCTTCGGCCTGGCGGCGGCTTCGTCCTATGTGGCGCTCGCGCTGTACGCCCGGGTCCGGATCCAGCCGGTGGCGCCGGCGAGCGGCGATCGCCACGCCCTCGGTCAGTTCATCGATGGCCTGGCGTTCGTCGGCGGGAACTTCGTGTTCGCCGGCCTGGTCGGCCTCTCGCTGATCAACAGCGTGTTCGGGATGTCCTACCTCACGATGCTGCCGATCTACGCCGACCGGTACTTCGGGACCGGCTCGACCGGGTACGGCATGCTGAGCGCGGCCCACGGGGTCGGCTCGCTGATCGGCACGCTCACGTTGGCCTCGCTGGCCCATCGCATCCAGCGCCCGGGCACGTGGCTGCTGATCGTCGGCGGCTGCGTGGGGCTCGAGCTCATGGCGTTCTCGCGATCGCCGGCGATGTCGGTGGCGCTGCCGTTGCTGGTCTCGGTCGGCTTCAGCAACACGTTCTATCTGACGCAGGTGAACACGATCCTCCAGCAGCAGACGCCCGATCAGCTGCGCGGACGCGTGATGAGCCTCTACTCGCTCTGCTGGAACCTGCTGCCGCTCGGTGGCCTGCTGGCCGGTGCCATGGCCGCAGCCGTGGACGCGCGGTTCGCCGTCATGGTCGGCGGCGCGGTGGTGGCGGCCAACGCGCTCCTGCTCCTGACCTCCCGTCGACTCCGGGCGATCGGGCGGGACGAGTCGCTCACACGAAGTGGGACATGATCTCGCCGCCGAGGATCTTCATGTAGTGGCGCTGGCTCTCCATGTCGGTCGCGCGCAGGCTCACCCAGATCTTCCGCGCGCCGGCCTCGGCGATCTCCTCGATGCGCGCGACCCAGTCCTTCGGGCTCCCGGCCAGCGCGAAGCGCTTGATCGCGTAGTCCGTGAGCCCGAGCGCCTCCATGCGCTTGGGGTTCCGCCCCTCGTGCTGCACGTGGTCGTAGAGCTCGTAGCCGTCGACGTATTCCTGGACCTTCGCCCGCAGCGCGTCGGGCAGGTGCTTGCCGTCGAGGCCGAACCGCATCGAGTGGTTCAGGATCGACGACACCGATGCCTTGACGAGCTGGATCGCCGTGTCCCGATCCTCGTGCAGCGACGTCCGGGTGGTGAACCAGACGTCGACGTCTGATGGAGACCGGCCCGCGTCGCGCGCGCCGGCGTGGATCCGGGCGACGCTATCCTGGATCACCTCCGGCAAGAGCCCGGTGCCGACAGTGACGCCGTCGCCGATCCGGCCGCCGAGGTGGAGCATCTTGGGGCCCTCGGCGCAGATCGAGATCGGGATGCGCGGGCGCGTCACGGTGGAGGCCCACCGGATGCGCTGCGGCCGCCCCTGGTAGCTCGCTTCGCCCTTCGCGAGCAGGTTTCGGACACAGGTCACGTAGTCCTCGATCCGCGCGCGGGTCGCGACCTCGTAGCCGATGTTGAGCACGGCGCTGTCCCCGCTCGCCAGGTCCATGAACGCGCGGCCGCCGGTCAGGCTGTCGATCGACGCCAGGAACGACGCCATCACCTGGGGCTCGCGGGTGATCGGGTTGGTCGGCCGCAGGCCGACGCGCGCCCGCGTCGCGCCGAGCGCGATCAGCGTCGCCCGCACGTAGGCGTCGCCGCCGAGAAACGCGGTGTCGTGCGTGGCGACCGCCTCGGCGCCGTAGTCGTCGGCCATCTTCGCCAGGTCGATGAACCGGCGCGTGTCCATCTCCTGCAGCAGCGGCGTTCCCGGGCTCAGGCTGACTCCGAATGCGACTTTCATTTGGTGTCCTCGCGGTTGGCCACGCGGGGGCCCCCGCTCACGTACAGCGTCTCTCCCGTCATGAAGTTCGCCTGGTCCGACGCCACGAAGACGACCGCCCACGCGATCTCCTCGGGGCGGCCCAACCGCTGGAGCGGCACCACCCTACTGGATGACCGAGTGCGGTGTCGCCAGAATCCGTGTGACCTTGATCTTTTCGCGATCGATCATGGTCGGGACCTTCGGCGAGATCTCCTTCTTCCAGTAGTCGCTCTGGTAGACGAGATCGTAGAGGCGCTTGCGCTCGGCCTCGCTCTCGAAGCGGCGGATCCAGACGTACACGCTTTCGTCTTCCTCGCCGACGAAGCTGCCGAGGATCACCATCCCCATCTTGACCTGGAACGGGATGATCTCCTCTTCCATGCACTTCACCCACTTGTCGCGCTGGCCCGGATGGATGTGGTACTGCCGGAGCTCGAAGAACATGTCGGCCTCCCTGGTTTGTAGGCTCGCCGCGGCCGGCGGCCCGACGCACAAAGGGTACTGTATGATTCTCTCGCTGTGAAGGTCAGCAGGTAGGAGGCACCATGAAACGCAGCGAGCGACGGATCCTGACCACTCACGTCGGCAGCCTTCCGCGGACGCCCGCCCTCCGGGACCTCCTCGTCCGCCAGGACCGCGGCGAGACCGTGGACGCCGCCACCCTCGCCGGCGAGTCCGAGGCCGCGGTGCTCCACGTCGTGCGAAAGCAGCTGGAGGCGGGCGTGGACGTCGGCAACGACGGCGAGCAGCCGCGCGTCGGGTTCTCGACCTACCCGGCCAAGCGGATGCGCGGCTTCGGCGGCGCCAGCAAGCGGCGCATGTCGCGGGACATCGCCGAGCACCCGGACTACATGGCGCGTCTTTCTCGCATGCGCACCGGCGCCGCCCGCATCAACGACGCCCCGCAGGCGGTGGCGGAGGTCGCCTACACCGACCTCGGCGAGGCGACGGCCGAGTGCGAGATGTTCCAGCGCTGCGTCGCGGGCGAGCGCCAGGGCTTCGCCGAGCCGTTCATGACCGCGGCGTCCCCAGGCGTCATCGCCACGATCATGCTCGACGCCTTCTACGGCTCGCACGAGCGCTACATCCGGGCGCTGGCCCGCGAGATGCGCAAGGAGTACGAGCTGATCGTCGCGCGCGGCTTCGTGCTGCAGCTCGACTGCCCCGACCTGGCCATGGAGCGCGTGCGGTTCTTCCAGGACGAGCCGATGGAGCGCTTCCTCGACGCGGTCGCCCTCCACATCGACGCGATCAACGAGGCGGTGGCGGCGATCCCGCCCGATCGAGTCCGCTTGCACCTCTGCTGGGGCAACTACGACGGCCCGCACACTCACGACGTGCCGCTGGAGCCGCTCCTGCCCGTGATCTATCGCGCGCGGGTCGGGGCACTCTCGCTGCCGCTGGCGAGCCCGCGCCACCAGCACGAGCTGAAGGCGTTCCGTCGCCATCCCCTGCCGGCGGGCATGCTGTTCGTGCCCGGCGTGATCGACTCGACGACGAACGTCGTGGAGCATCCCGAGGTCGTCGCCGACCGCATCGTCGCGGCGGCCGAGGCGATCGGCGACCGCACGCGCGTGCTGGCGTCGGTCGACTGCGGCTTCGGCACCTTCGCCGGCTCGCAGCTCGTCGAAGAAAGCGTGGTGTGGACCAAGCTCCGCGCGCTGCGCGACGGCGCCGACCTGGCCACCAAGCGGCTCTGGAAGTGAGGCGGGCCGTCGCGAATCCCGGATGGGGCTCGCGACATCTCAAGGCCTGAGGAGGTCGTTTCGATGGAAACCTTCGTGAAGGTGACGGACGCGAACTTCGACGGCGTGGTGACCAGCGAGCGCCCGGTGATCATCGACTTCTGGGCGCCGTGGTGCGGTCCGTGCCGGGCGATCGCGCCGATGCTGGACGAGATCGCGCAGGAGCTGGGCGACGCGGTGACGATCGGCAAGGTGAATGTGGACGAGCACCCGATGCTCGCGTCGCGCTTCGGCGTCCAGGCGATCCCGCAGCTCATGTTCTTCAAGGACGGCGCCCTGCGCGACAAGGTCGTCGGCCTCGTGCCCAAGCGCGAGATCGTGAAGCGCCTGGAAGCGCTCCGTTGATGATGGGGGGCCTCGAAGGGGCCCCGACCGTGCCGTCCCCACCACGCCCCGGTGCCCTCAGCCGGGGCGTTGGTAGGCTCGGCTAAGCTCCCCGGCAGTCCTCCCCGACCGCGGTGCCCTTGCGACTGATCGGGCTCGCGGTCGTTCTCGCTCTCTGGACATTGTCGACACGGGGAATGGTGCGATATACAGATCGGTGTAACGCGACGCCGGAATGAGCAATGACGCCGCCAACAGCGAGGATGGCAAGACTTCTGGATCTCTCGTATCTGGATCGCTGCTCCGTGCCACACG
>Ga0209161_10002473_pt1 | contig 15128 bp, 15 predicted proteins | sample GraSoiAngelo_155_FD_186169 | JGI IMG/M metagenome (GOLD analysis project Ga0209161, IMG submission 186169) | Grasslands soil microbial communities from the Angelo Coastal Reserve, California, USA - 14_1009_13_30cm (SPAdes) (version 2) | ecosystem: Environmental > Terrestrial > Soil > Grasslands...
CTCGCTCAAGGGCTTACGCCCGATCGGGACGACGCCGGTCATTCGCGGAACGGCGGCGACGCGCGTCGCCTTCTCGTCCGCGGGGTAGCCCAGGGCGACGGTCTGCCTGACCCAGCGCGCCGCCGGAATGCCGAGAAGCTCCTTGCCTCTGCGCGCATTGTCGGCGGGGAACAGCGACGCGATGCAGGAGCCGACGCCGTGCGCCCAGGCCGCGAGCATGAGACGCTCCGCAAGACGTCCGCAGTCGAACCCGTTGTTCGCGCTGTCCATCACGAGCACGATGTCCGCCTGCGCGGTGGCCACGTAGCCGGCGAACCCGCCGAGCTCGGACAGCCGCGTCAAGGTCACTGCGTCGCGGACGACGACGATCTCCCACGGCTGCGTGTTCTTCGACGAGCCCGTGCGACGACCGACCTCGAGGATGTCGCGCAGCACGTCGTCGGCGATCGGACGATCCGAGAAACGCCGCACCGCGCGCAGCGAGCCGAGGAAACGCGCGGTCTGGTTCGACGTCCTCAAAACTCGACCCTGATCTTCTGGCCGAGCACCTTGGCCCTGAGTTTCACCCGCTTTCGCGCTCGTGGCCCCGGCAAGGCCTGGATACGCGCCGCGTGGCGAAGACCGAACTGGAGCTGCTCGTCGAGCAGATCGACGATCAGCGCCAGGTCCTCGTCGGTGTAACGAGCGAGGAGCTGCGTCGAGCTCTCCGCCATCGGGCCGTAGAACGGCGCGAACTCCTTCATCCGCGCGGGATTCAGCTCGACGACGACGCGCCTGCGATCGGCCGGATCGTCGCGGCGCCGGACGTACTTGCCCGCTTCGAGTCTGTCGATCATCCGCGTGACGGCTCCGGTGGTCAGGCCGGTGAGCTCGGCCAGCCGTCCCGCGGTCAGGGGTCCCTCGAGCTGGAGGAAGCCGAGGCATTCGAGATCGCTCGGGGCGAGCCCGAACTTCTCCGCGATGATCGCGCTGAGCACGACGGACTGGCCGCTGACCCGCTGGAAACCCGCGCGGATCGCGGCAACGAGCTCGGAGCGCTTCTTCTTGATCGCCATCGGCTACCCTCTCGGTGTATCGTCTGATATAGTCAGTATCTGTATAACACAGATATTGTCGCATGCAGCGGATCGACTCACAAGAGTCTAACGCGCCGGAGGAACGCCATGAACGCCACGATCGCGCCGTACACCACGAGCTCCGTCACCTCGCACGACGGCACGGCCATCGGCTATCGCCAGCTCGGAAGCGGTCCGGGACTGGTGGTGCTGCACGGCGCCATGGAATCGTCCGGCAGCCACCAGGCGCTCGCGGACGCCCTCGCCGACACCTTCACCGTCTACCTACCCGACCGCCGCGGCCGCGGTATGAGCGGCCCGTATCCGGAGCACTACGGCATTTGGAGCGACGTCGAGGACATGGCGGCGCTGCTCACCAAGACCGGCGCGCGTTTTGGCTTCGGCGTCAGCTCGGGCGCCATCATCTGGCTTCACGCCGCGCTCGCCCTAGGCGCGATACAACGGGCCGCGATCTTCGAGCCACCGCTCATGACCGACGCGACGGCATCGAGTCCCCTTCTCCGGCGCTTCGACGACGAGATCGCGCATGGCAACGTCGCCGCCGCGCTCGTCACCGGCATGAAAGCGGCGCGGCTCGGGCCGCCGATCTTCGATCTCATCCCGCGCTGGCTGCTCGAACGTCTCACGCAACAGATGCTCAAGAGCGACGACAAGAGAGCAAAGCCCGGAGACGTGACGGTGCGCATGCTCGCTCCGACGCTGCACTACGACTTCGCCTTGGTCAGCGAGTCCCAAGGCGCGCTCGAGTCCTTCAAGGCGATCCGCGCCGACGTGCTCCTGCTCGGCGGCGGCAAGAGCCCGGCGTTCCTGAGGGCCGGTCTCGACGCACTCGAGCGGGTCCTCCCATCGGCGCAGCGCGTCGAGTTCCCCGGTCTCGCGCACTCGGCCTCGGGCAATCCCGACGACCCGCTGACGGGTCGAGGCGCGGATCCCCAGCGCGTCGCGTTGGAGCTCCGTCGCTTCTTCGCCTGACGCGTGTCGCGTGGGCTGGCACGTCAGTCGCTAGAGTCCCGGCGTGGGTTGCTGCCTTATGGGCTGTCTGCGTCTCCTGTTCTTCCAGCTCTGGAAGGTGTTGCTCGCGGCCCTCGTCGCGCTCGTGCTCGCGCGCGTCGATTCGTACGTCGAGCGGCGTCACCCCGACAGCGCTCCCGGCAAGGCGTGGCGCGCGTATCGCGGACGCCCGAAGAAGGAGCCGCGACCGTGAGCGCTTCCTGAACGAAGGGTTCGCGCGAAACCCGGTCGGTCTCCGGCTCTACTACCGCATCATCGGCGACGCCGGTCCCACGCTTCTGGTGCCCGCCGCATGCTGGCTGCAGGAGGATCTCGAGCCGCTCGCGCTCGGTCGCCGCGTCGTGTTCTACGACCGCAGCGGCCGCGGTCGCTCTGATCCGATCCCAGCCGATGTCCCGGTGACGTTCGCCAGCGAGTTCGAGGACATCGACGCGATCCGCGGCCATCTGGGTCTCGAACGTTTTTCGCTGATGGGCTGGTCGTACATGGGTCTCGTCGCTGGGCTGTACGCCGCGGATCACGCGGACGAGGTCGAGCGGTTGCTGCTCGTCGGCGCGACGTCGATGCGCTACTTCGGCCCGGCGCCCGTCCTCCCGGCAGAGCTGGAGCGCGAGCTCGACGTGGCACTCACTCGCCAACGCGAGCGCGTCGATGCCGAGGCCGTGAAACGCCTCGAGGCCGAGCACGGCAACGGTGAGTGGCGTGATGGCGTCGCCTACTGCCGCGAGCATCGCCGGCTGAGCGGGCCGCGGCAGTTCGGCCGGCCGGAGGCGATGCTGCGGACCAAGGCCGATCCCTGCGCTCTGCCCAACGAGTGGCCGACCGCGCTCGCGAGCCTGATGCAACGGATCTACGCCTCGCTCGGCAGCACCTGGGACCTCAGCGATCGCGCGAGGAACGTCCGCGCACCAACGCTGGTCGTGCACGGTCTCGAGGATCTGGTCCTCCCCAATGCCGCGCGACTGTGGGGCACGCTCGTCGAAGATGCGCGTGTCCTGTGGCTCACCGGCGTCGGTCACTTTCCCTGGCTCGAAGATCCCGCGACGTTCTTTCCGGCGGCGGAGGCGTTCCTGCGCGGCGAGTGGCCGGCGGCCGCCGAGCACGTGACGCACGCGTACTGAGCGAGGAGGCTGCGTGCCGGTCGCGATCTTCGACATGGACGGCGTCCTCTACCGGGGCAGCACCGTCCTGCCCGACGCGAAGGAAACGCTCGAGCGTCTGCGGCACGCGGGCTGGCAGGTCTTCTTCGCGACGAACAATTCGACCGCGACGCGGGCGGAATACGTCGAGCGTCTCGGGAGACTCGGTCTCGGTGGCGACGCCGAGCACATCGTCACGAGCGCGTACGCGACCGCGCATTATCTGGAGCGCCTCGATCCGAAGCCGCGCGACGTGTACGTCGTCGGCGCGAACGGTCTGCGCGAGGAGATCCGCGCGACGGGCATCACCGTGCGCGAGCCGTCGTCGCTCCCGGGCGTGGAGCCGCCTGGCGGAGCCGCTGCCGACGGCGTCGATCCGGGCGCGATGCGGCGATACCTGACCGGCGTGTCGCTCCCGCCTCCGGCGGACACGGTCGTCGTCGGCCTCGACCTTCACGTGACGTACGCGAAGCTCGCGGAGGCGCAGCGCTGCGTGCTCGCCGGCGCGCTCCTCGTCTGCTCGAACCGCGACCGCGCCTATCCCGTCGAGGGGCGGCTCTTACCCGGCGCGGGATCGATCGTCGCGGCCATCGAGGTGGCGACTGGCCGCACGGCGATCTGTATCGGGAAGCCCGAGCCGTTCCTCTTCGAAGAGGTGCTCCGCCGGGCAGGGGAGCGCAACGCGGTCGTCATCGGCGACTCGACCGACTACGACATGGTGGCCGCGCATCGGGTGGGGGCGCGTGGCGTGCTCATCCTCACCGGTCTCACGGACGAAGGCGCGGTCGAGCGCGCGCGGGGCGAGGCGGTGCCGGACCGGGTGATCGGGTCGCTGCGGGAGCTCTTCGCGCTACCGGAGCTCGCCGGGACCTAGGTCGTGGTCACTCCCAGGTGATGCCGCGCCCGTGAAAGAACTCGCGCAGCTCCTCGGTCTGTGAGCTGTGCCCGCCGCGATCGCCGAGCGGCGTCGCCGCGAGGACATCGACCGTCGACGCCAAGAGCGACAGCGCGAGCAGCGCTGCGAACAGGATGGCGCCGAGCGAGCGAAGCGGGGATCGGACCGCGGTGATCACTCTTCCCAGGTGACGCCGAACGGGTCGAGGGTGTTTTCCCAGGTCACGCCGCCCGGAAGCGTCGGGACCGGTCCCTCGTCCGTCCACGCCGTCTCGCGGCCGCTCCGGATGTCTTTTGCGAACGCGCTGTTGGTGCTGGCGAACAGTGACAGTGCGAGCATCGCCGCGAAGGCAAGTCCTTTGATCGTGTTCTTCATGTCATCCCCCTTTACAAAGACACGCGCACCGCTTCGACCGCCTGCTGGTAGACCTGCTCGTGTGGGCTCTCGGCGCCGCGGGCGCTCTTGCGCCGCTCGCCGACCACGGTCTTGATGAAGGCCTCGACCACCACCGGGTTGAACTGGGTGCCGCTGTTGGCCCGCAGCTCGCGCAGCGCGGCCTTGGCCGAAAGGGCCGGGCGGTAGGGCCGGCTCTGGGTCATCGCCTGGTAGGCGTCGGCCACGGCGATGATCTGGGCCGCGAGGGGGATCTTGTCGGCGCGCAGGCCCTGCGGGTAGCCGGTGCCGTCGAAGCGCTCGTGGTGGCTGAGCACGATCGGCCGGATGCGCTCCAGCATCGGCACGTTGGAGAGCAGGTTGGCGCCGATGACCGGGTGGGCCTTGACCTCGGCCCACTCGCGGGCGTCAAGGGCGCTGGGCTTGCGCAGCAGATGCTCGGGCACCCCGATGGTGCCGATGTCGTGGAAGAGGGCCCCGAGCTTGATCGCGGCCAGCTCGTCGTCGGAGCAGCCCAGGGTCGTGGCCACCTGCACCGCGTAGAACATGGTCTGCGCCGCGCCCTTGGCGGTGCGCGACTCCTTGGCCTCGAGGGCCCCGATGAGCGCGCCGATCACCGACAGGTGCGACTCTTCCAGGCGGTCGTTGGTGCGCCGCAGCATGTCGTTCACCGACTGCAGCTCCTCGTTGCGCGCCCGGACCTCGCTGCTCTTGGCCATGTACAGCTTGAAGCTGTACCAGGCGACCGCCAGCGGCAGGGTGAAGACCACCACCCCGAAGACCCCCAGGGCCTGCGAGGCCAGCGCCAGGGCGGCGCCCTGCGCCGCCGTGGCCAGGAAGTTCACCGGCATCCAGCTGTAGTTGGTGCGCCAGACCGCCACAAAGCTCTGGCGCTCGCTGATCGAGATCACCAGCGCCGTGGTCGCGGTGTTCACCAGGAAGTACGCCGCGGCCGAGACCGCGACCGCCACCAGGGTGAGCGCGATCTCGCCGGGCGGCACCTGGCCGCCGACCAGGCGGTACACGCTGCCACCGACGAAGGCGCTCGTCGCAAGGGACCCGGCGTTGAACAGGGCCTTGAGCAGCGGCTTGCGCCGCGGGGTGAAGGCGTTCACGCCGGCCTGGAACAGGCTGACCACGACCGCGACCTCGGTGCCGTACAGCACGTAGCTGGCGATGACCGCGGCGAAGCTGATCGAGATCGCGCTGGAGCGGAACAGGAACACCGGCATGCGCTGGGCGGCCGCGGCGAGCGCGACCAGGATCGCCAGCATCAGCGGGTCGACGTGGGCCAGGGAGAGCGTGCGCAGCGACTGCGCCAGCGCCAGCGCCCCCAGCGCGGCGACGAAGAGGACGTACGCGCGAAGTCCTTGCCTCATCGTGGGCCCCCCAGAAGCGGATCTGGACCTACGGTCTCCCACATGACGCCCTCCCAGCTGACGCTTTCCCATGTCACTGCCTCCCAGGTCACGCTTTCCCAAGTGATGGCTTCCCACGTCACGCCTTCCCAGGTGATGCCTTCCCACGTCGTGCCGCTGCCCGTGACGCCGCTCTTCGCGAGCGTCTGCATGAGCAACCGCGACGGCAGGAGGTCTTTGTTGACGTTGCGTTCGGTCGCGGTGAGCGCCTTCGCGGCCTCGACGGCCTCGCGCGGCGAACCCGTGATGCTGCGGCCGGACCCGAGCACGGCGGCCTTGATCTTCGTCGGCGAGTAGTCGGGGTGGTAGCTGCGCACGAGCGCCGCGACGCCCGCGACCATCGCGCTCGATACGGACGTGCCGGACATGCGCGCGTAGAACGTCGGATCGAAGGTCAGGCTCGATGTGGCGACCTTGCCCCGCTCCTTGCTGTTCGTTTGGGCTGCGTCGCCGCGCGGTGCGCCGTCGATCGCCCGGAGGGAGACGACGCGACGGCCGGGTGCGAGGACGTCCGGCTTGGAGAAACCGTCGACCGTCGGGCCACGACTCGAGAAGACCGACTCGCGGTCGTCCTGGCCCACGACGGTGCCCTGATCGTCGAAGCTTCCGGCGGTGATCACGAACGGATCCGCGCCGGGCGTCGAGACCCTGTCACCGACCGGGCCATCGTTGCCGGCGGCCGCGACGACCGCGACCCCGGAGAACCATGCCGCCTCTGCGAGCGCCGCGAGCAGATCCGCGTGATACGACGAGGTCTGCGTCGTGCCGATCGAAAGGTTGAGAACGCCGATGCCGAAGGCCTTGCGATGCTTGAGCAGCCAGTCGAACGCCGCGACGACATCGCGGAGGCGACCGTTGCCGTTCTTGTCGAGCACGCGGAGGTCGACGAGCCGCGCGTCGGGCGCGACGCCGCGGAACGTTTCGCCGTTCGCGGCGATGATCCCCGCGAGGTGCGTGCCGTGGCCGGCCGGATCGAGCGACGTCGCGTTGTCCGCGACAAAGTTCACGCGCGTGACGACCTTGTCGGCGGAGAGGTCGGGGTTCCGGCCGATGCCGCTGTCCATGAGCGCGACCACGACGCCCGCGCCGGTCGAGCGGGACCACGCGGTGGGCGCGTGGATCGCGGCGTTGCCGACGCTCAGAGCTTTCGAGCTGTCACCGAGCTCGTCGAGACCGCTGTCGGGTCCGCCCCCGGCCGCGACGACGGTCGCGTCGGTGGTGGCGCGGAGCACGGAGCGATCGGTGCCGATGGCGGTGAGGGCGGCATCGCCGACGCGCGCGCTCACGATATCGATGCCGTCGAAGACGGTGACCTCGGTCGCGCCGGCGGTGGTGAGGTCGTGCGCGACGGTCCACGCGGTGCCGGCCGTGACCTGGATGAGGGCGACGTCGCCGGGGTGAAGGGCGGGATCGACATCGACGCGCGCGACGGAGGCGCGACCAGTCCATGCGGTCCCGGCGAGCAGGGTGACGATCAGGATCGACGTGACGAAACGTCCAACGGCGCGCAGCATCCCCACCTGCCCCTTCATGTCCGTGTGTAGTTCTGCGCTTTCGTCACTCTTTGGTCATCACCCGCGCGAGTGAAGGGGAGGACCCGCGAGTTACACCCGATACATGACCGAGACCCCGCGCTCGTCGCGGTGCGGACGCCTACATCAAGCGGTGTATTCGCGCAGCGTGCTGCGCTCATCTGTTTGGCGTGTTGGCTCGCCCACGCCCAGTAGAGCGGCGCCGCTAGAGCGCGACGCGCACCGCTTCGACCGCCTGCTGGTAGACCTGCTCGTGTGGGCTCTCGGCGCCGCGGGCGCTCTTGCGCCGCTCGCCGACCACGGTCTTGATGAAGGCCTCGACCACCACCGGGTTGAACTGGGTGCCGCTGTTGGCCCGCAGCTCGCGCAGCGCGGCCTTGGCCGAAAGGGCCGGGCGGTAGGGCCGGCTCTGGGTCATCGCCTGGTAGGCGTCGGCCACGGCGATGATCTGGGCCGCGAGGGGGATCTTGTCGGCGCGCAGGCCCTGCGGGTAGCCGGTGCCGTCGAAGCGCTCGTGGTGGCTGAGCACGATCGGCCGGATGCGCTCCAGCATCGGCACGTTGGAGAGCAGGTTGGCGCCGATGACCGGGTGGGCCTTGACCTCGGCCCACTCGCGGGCGTCAAGGGCGCTGGGCTTGCGCAGCAGATGCTCGGGCACCCCGATGGTGCCGATGTCGTGGAAGAGGGCCCCGAGCTTGATCGCGGCCAGCTCGTCGTCGGAGCAGCCCAGGGTCGTGGCCACCTGCACCGCGTAGAACATGGTCTGCGCCGCGCCCTTGGCGGTGCGCGACTCCTTGGCCTCGAGGGCCCCGATGAGCGCGCCGATCACCGACAGGTGCGACTCTTCCAGGCGGTCGTTGGTGCGCCGCAGCATGTCGTTCACCGACTGCAGCTCCTCGTTGCGCGCCCGGACCTCGCTGCTCTTGGCCATGTACAGCTTGAAGCTGTACCAGGCGACCGCCAGCGGCAGGGTGAAGACCACCACCCCGAAGACCCCCAGGGCCTGCGAGGCCAGCGCCAGGGCGGCGCCCTGCGCCGCCGTGGCCAGGAAGTTCACCGGCATCCAGCTGTAGTTGGTGCGCCAGACCGCCACAAAGCTCTGGCGCTCGCTGATCGAGATCACCAGCGCCGTGGTCGCGGTGTTCACCAGGAAGTACGCCGCGGCCGAGACCGCGACCGCCACCAGGGTGAGCGCGATCTCGCCGGGCGGCACCTGGCCGCCGACCAGGCGGTACACGCTGCCACCGACGAAGGCGCTCGTCGCAAGGGACCCGGCGTTGAACAGGGCCTTGAGCAGCGGCTTGCGCCGCGGGGTGAAGGCGTTCACGCCGGCCTGGAACAGGCTGACCACGACCGCGACCTCGGTGCCGTACAGCACGTAGCTGGCGATGACCGCGGCGAAGCTGATCGAGATCGCGCTGGAGCGGAACAGGAACACCGGCATGCGCTGGGCGGCCGCGGCGAGCGCGACCAGGATCGCCAGCATCAGCGGGTCGACGTGGGCCAGGGAGAGCGTGCGCAGCGACTGCGCCAGCGCCAGCGCCCCCAGCGCGGCGACGAAGAGGACATAGGTCTTCATCAGCTGTGTGCGGTCCATCACGCCCCCCTAATCGACCGGGTCCCAGGTCACGCCCGTCCCCGACTGCGCGCCCGCGGACTGCTGGTCAGTTGATTGCCAGGTCACCGACTCCCAGGTCACGCCTTCCCACGTCACGCCTTCCCAGGTGAAGCCTTCCCAGGTGACGTTCTCCCACGTCACCGCATCCCAACGCACGTTCTCCCAGGTCACGCCATCCCAGCTCGTGCCGGCCGAGTCGACGCCGCCGTGGTATGCGAGGTCGCGCCACACGAAGGGCTGGCCCTCGATGAACACCCGCATGTCCTTCGCGAACGCGTCGCTCACGCGGTCCGGCGCGTATTCCCTGCCGGGATCGACCGACGACACGGCCTTGTAGGCGTTAACGAGGCCCGCGCCGCGGTCGAACGCCGTTCCGAACGTCAACGCGGTCGCAGTGGACTTGAGGCGCTTCTTGATCTGGGCCGGCGAGAGGTTCGGGTTGCGCTCGATCATGAGCGCGATGACACCGGTGACCACCGGCGCCGCCATGGACGTGCCCGACAGCCGGTAGTAGTCCGCGGTCAGCGCCCCGGTCGCGGTGACCTGGCGATCCGGGAAGAGCGTGTCGAGCGCGCTGCCCGGCGAGCGGAGGCTGATCAGCTTGCGGCCCGGCGCCACGAGGTCCGGCTTGGAGAGGTAGTCGAACGGGGTGCGGCCACGCGACGAGAACACGGCCATGAGGTCGTCGAACGGCAGGCTCGTTCCGTTGTCGTCGAGCGCGCCGACCGTGATCACGTAGGGGTCGGTGCCCGGCGTCGTGACCGTGCCGCCGAGCGGGCCGGTGTTGCCGGCGGAGACGACGACCGTCACGCCGGCGAAGTTGAGGACCTCGGCGGCGGTCGCCATGAGGTCGGACTTGTAGCTGCCGGTCGGCGTCGCGCCGAGCGACAGGTTGACGACCTTGATGTTGTAGGTCGTGCGGTTCGCGAGTACCCACTGCAGCCCGCGCAGGATCGTCGACACGTTCGAGCTGCCGCTCGCGTCGATGACCCGGACGTTGATGATGTTCGCGCGCGGCGCGACGCCGGTGTACGCGCCGCCCGACAGCGTCCCGTCGCCGGCGACAAGGCCCGCGACGTGCGTGCCGTGTCCACCCGGATCGCCTGTCGACGTGGTCGACACGGTCGGCGACGCGGTGGTGAAGTCGATCGACGCCACGATGCGGCCGGCGAGGTCGGGGTGCGGGTAAACGCCGCTGTCGACGATCGCCACGCCGACGCCCTGTCCGGTCATGCCGAGCTGTGACCAGACCTGCGGCGCGTTCACCTCGAGGATCCCCGGCGTCCGCGCGTTCGCGCTGTCGAGCGCGGGATCGAACTGCGCGCGCATCTGGCGGTCCTTGACCACGTAGTCGATGTCCTTGTCCCGCGTCAGCTTCAGGACGCCCGTTCCCTTGAGCCGGGCAGACACGCCGCCCACGATCGCGAGCGCGTGCTTGAGACTGCCGCCCTGCTTCGTCACGGACTTGGCCGCCGCTTCGATCCGTCGTGCGGCGGCGCGGTCCAGGTGTTTCTCGGCGTCGACGGGGTCGGAGCGAACGATGACGTCGAAATCGGCCGTCGGCGCCGCGAGGACTTCGGCGAGGAACGAGGCATCGATCTTGTCCGGGTCGAACGAGAAGGCATCGACGGGGATAGCGGAAACGCCGAGGATCAGGGACGCGGTGATCGTCGCCGCCAGCCAGCGCATCGCCGAACTGATCACGTCTCGCTCTACTCCCCACCAGCCCTCGAGTCCGAGCTCGAGTCGGCGTTAGTAAGGGGTCACTAGGTCATTAGGGCAATGACTATGTGGACCCAAATGGGGGACCCGATACGTGACCGAGACTCCCGTCGCATGCCTCTACTGCGAATTGATGACGAGCTTCTTCCGCGATGACTAGGAAATTACGGACCGCGACGCCGCTCCGCTACGGATGGACGCCGATCGCGCGCATCGCGACGGCGACGATGTAGCCGAGGACGAAACAGCCGGGGATGGTCAACACCCAGGCGGTCACGATCCGTCCGGCGATACCCCAGCGCACCGCGGACAGACGGCGGGTGGAGCCGACGCCGAGGATCGCGCCGGAGATGGCATGCGTCGTGGAGATCGGAATGCCGAAGCGGGTCGCGATCTCGATCACCGTGCCCGCGGTCGTCTCGGCCGCGAAGCCCTGCACCGGCGTGAGCTTGGTGATGCGCACGCCCATCGTCTTCATGATCCGCCAGCCGCCGGTGGCGGTGCCGATGCCGATCGCGACGGCGCAGATGACCTTGACCCAGTCGGGGATGTAGAAGTCTGCGCCGGTTGGCACGACGCCGTATGCCGCGAGCGCGAGCGCGATGATGCCCATCGTCTTCTGTCCGTCGTTGCCGCCGTGGCTGAACGCCATGTACGCGCTCGACAGGATCTGTGCGCGGCCGAAGAAGCGCTGCACCCAACCGAACGACGTGTTCCGGAGGATCCAGTAGAGCGCGAGCATGAGGAGATAGCCGACGAGGAACGCCAGCGCCGGCGAGTACACGACCCCGAAGCTCGTCTTCTGCAGCCCGCCGACGATGATCACGTCAAGGCCGTGGATCGCGACGGAGGCCCCGATGATCGAGAAGATGAGCGCGTGGCTCGAGGAGGTCGGCAGGCCGAAGTACCAGGTCAGCAGATCCCACGCGATCGCGGCGATGAGCGCGGCGACGACGAGGTCCTGCGTGACCACCTTCGCGTCGACGATGCCGTTGCCAACGGTCTTCGCGACGGCCACGCCGGAGAGCGCGCCGAGGAGGTTGAGGCTGCCCGCCATGAGCACGGCCTGGATCGGGGTCAACACGCGTGTCGCGACGACGGTCGCGATCGCGTTCGCCGCGTCGTGGAAACCGTTGACGTACTCGAAGATCACGCCGAGGAGGACGACGAGCGCGAGGAGGACGAGCGCGTTATCCACTCGGCTCCCCTAACTGTGCTTGATCACGATCATCTCGACGATGTTCGCGACGTCCTCGCAGCGGTCGATCGCCACCTCGATGAGCGAGTGGATGTCCTTCCACTTGATGATCTCGATCGGGTCGCTGACGTTCGCGAAGAGATCGCCTACGGCGTCGCGGAAGACCTGGTCGCCCTCGTTCTCGTAGGTGTGGATCTTGATCCAGTACGGCTCCAGGCCCTTGAGCCCTTCGAGGGCCTTCATCATCGCGACCATTTCCGTCGCGGCACCGACCAGAGCCTTGGCCTGGCGGATCGCCTGCGGTCGAACGGTCCCCACCTTGTAGAGCAGGATGACCTCGCTGACGTCGTAGGCGACGTCGGCGACATCGTCGAGCCTCGAGGCGATGCCGATGATGTCCTCGCGGTCGAGCGGCGTGACAAAGGTCTCGTTCAGGCTCTTGAAGATCTCGTGGGTCAGCTGGTCGCCGTAGTGCTCGATGGCGTGGATGTCGCGGACCTTGCGCTCCACCTCGGTGAAGTCGCTCAGGAGACGCTCGAGCGCGACGGCCGCCTCGAGGCTGTTCGTCGCGTGCTTGTCGAACTGGGTGAAGAAGAAGCTCTTCTTCGGGAGCAGCGACAGGCGCATGGCTTCCCTCCTCTCGGACACAAAGAGACCGCGCCAATGGCGCGGTCGGCGGGTTCAGGCCCTGAGCATTCGTGACGCACTGTAGCGGCGGCGAGAGCGACGCTTCAAGGCGCCGTCCGCGAACCTGAACGCGACGAACGGGAACGTGAGGAGCGTGAGCGTCGCCGGCGCTCCAGCGGGACGTCGGGTATCGGTTTCGTCAACGGCGCGAGCGTCGCGGTGGTCGCCCGTCGGCGACGGGTGTCCACGGTCGGCGGCGTGAAAACGTGGCACAACAGTTGCTCATGACGCCTGTTCAGCGAAGGCTCCGCCCCCAACGCGGCGGGAAAGGACGGCGGTCATGGACGCGTTCCTCGCGGGTCTCGTCTTCGGTACGGCGTTTGGGATGGTCGTCGTCGGTTTTCTCGCCGTAGGGTCCTACCAGCGCGGATTCAGCCGGGCCCTCGAGCGCCGCAAGGAGTGGCGTGGCGAGCTCGTCGCCCGGCAGGTGGTCGCGCGCCGCGCGCTGGAGCAGCTCCGCAAGGCGAGCTAGTTCCGCCGCGCCTCAACTTGGTCGAAAGGGGCCGCTGCTGAGCGGCCCTTTCGTTTGGGCGCTATTTCCCGAACCACGACCGCCGGAGATCGTCGATCGCCTGCTGGATCCGGTCGACGAGTCCCGGGATGCCGGTCGGCGCGATCTCGACGTCGCCGCCGCGGGAGATCCGCAGCTCGTCGCCGGGCTGGACCGCCGCCTTCACCGCCGCGCGGTCGGCCGTGACCGTGAAGACGACGCGGTCCTGCTCGGTGATGATGCTCGCGACCCGTAAGCGTCCATCGGGAAGGGCCCTGATGACCGCTTTCAGATCGGCGTCGCTTCGGATGTCGGCCTTCGGCTGCGGAGCGATCCGCGCGACGGTCTTCCCGACCTCGTCGAAGAACGTCGAGGGCCCCCGAACGACGCTCCCGATCACCGCGGCGAAGATACCCACGGCGAGGAGCACGGCGAACATGCCGATCACGAACTGGAGCGCCCACAGCGGGAGGAACGTGCCTGCACGCTTCACTTCCGCTCAGGCTAGCAAGGGTGTGCATATCTGCGAAGATGCCGCGATGGACGCGCTGAAGATCGTCTGTGTGGGTGGCGGGCTGGGTGCGCCGACCGTGATGGCCGGCCTCCGCGCCTACACCTCGGACATCACCGGCCTCATCGCGGTCACCGATTCCGGACGCTCGACGGGCAAGGTGCGCATCGCGCTCGACGTTCCGGCGCCCGGCGACATCCGCAACGCGCTGACCGTCCTCGCGGAGGGCGATCCGGTCCTCGCGCGCCTCTTCAACCACCGCTTCGAGACCGACAAGAGCGAGGACCTGAACGGCATGGCGTTCGGCAACCTGTTTCTCGCGGCGCTCACGCAACAGGAGGGGTCGTTCCTCGTCGCGGTCGAGGAGGCATCGCGCCTGCTGAAGCTCCGCGGCCGCGTCCTTCCCGTCACCCTCTACAACACCCACCTGTGCGCCGAGCTGACCGACGGCACCGTCGTCGAGACCGAGGTGAGCGTGCGCGCGACCGGCAAGGCGCCGATCGAGCGCGTGTTCCTCAAGGACGCGCACGTCGCCGCCACGCCGGGTAGCGTCGAGGCGATCGCGTCGGCCGACCTGATCACGCTCGGGCCGGGCAGCCTCTACACGACGGTGTGCGCGTGTCTCCTGGTGCCCGACATCGCCCGGGCGATCGCGAATGCCGACGGTCTGGTCGTCTACGTCGCGAACACGACGCGGCAACCGGGGCAGACCGACACCCTCACGCTCTCCGATCACGTACGCGCGGCCCAGGACTACCTCGGCGGGTCGGGTCTCGACGCGGTGCTCGTGAACGACGACCCACCGCCGGCGCACCTTCGCGACCATTACGCGGAGAAGGGACTCGGTTTGCTCGACCCCACCGCCGAGGAGCTCGACCGCATCCGCGAGCTCGGCGTGCGCCCGGTGACCGCGCCGATCATCGACAAGTGGAGCGGGCCACGCGACCTCTGGCTCAAGCAAGACACGATCCGCCATGACCCCGAGCGCGTCGCACGCGCGCTCGTCGATCTCGTCGAGCAGAGTCGCCGTCCCGCGCTTCGCGCGCTCTGATGGCCGTCGCGGCGCGCGCGCGCCACTTCGTCTCGATCGCCGACCTCGATCGCGGTGGTCTCGCGCACCTGCTCGAACGGTCGTCGGCGCTCAAGGCGGCGCGCCCGCTTCGCGAGCCGCTGCTGGCGGGGCGCACGCTCGCGCAGATCTTCGAGAAGCCGAGCCTCCGGACACGGCTGTCGTTCGACGTCGGGATGACCGAGCTGGGCGGTCATTGCGTGTATCTCTCACCGCAGGAGGTCGGCCTCGGCCGGCGTGAGAGCGTCGCCGACGTGGCACGCGTCGTGAGTCGCATGGTCGACGCCGTCGTGCTGCGCACGAACGCCCATGAGACGATCGAAGAGTTCGCGCGCTTCACGTCGATCCCGGTGATCAACGGACTTTCCG